>ERZ1066123.1432-NODE-1432-length-14266-cov-7.046513_pt1 | contig 14266 bp, 12 predicted proteins | sample MGYA00382770_ERZ1066123 | MGnify/ENA primary metagenome ERZ1066123 (study PRJEB33369, sample SAMEA5778353) | biofilm metagenome | biome: Industrial cooling water; feature: Water cooling tower basin; material: Biofilm | place: United Arab Emirates | collected...
CTCGTAGTACGCGTCCCACTCTTTCTTCTGCTCGGGGGTCAGGGCACCCGGCGTGACGAACTTCAGGTCGCGCTGCGTCATCGTCTTGGCGATGGTCATGTCCTGGTACTTCTCCGCGGCCCCGCGGCCCGCGTAGTCGTCGAACAGCGTCGGCGGTTCGGGGTAGACGCGGTCCTTGTCGTGCCCGAGGTGGCGGAGCGGCGGCTCCCACTCGCGGTGCGGGGCCTTGTGCTGGCACATCAGCAGGAACGGCTTCGACTTGTCGCGGGCCTTCAGCCAGTCGACGGAGAAGTCGGTAATCAGGTCCGTGGCGTACCCTTCGTGCTTGACCTTCTCCCCGTTGCGGATCATCGGCGGGTTGTAGTACGCGCCCTGGCCCGGCAGGATGTGCCAGTGGTCGAACCCGGTCGGGTCCGAGACGAGGTGCCACTTGCCGATGATCGCGGTCTGGTAGCCCGCCTTCTGCAGCAGCTTCGGGAAGGTCGTCTGGCTGCCGTCGAACGTGTTGTTCGTGTTGTTGTAGAACCCGTTCGCGTGGCTGTACTTGCCGGTCAAGACGCTCGCCCGGCTCGGCCCGCAGATCGAGTTCGTCACGAGGCACCGGTCGAACCGCATCCCCCCCTTCGCGATCCGGTCGATGTTCGGCGTGTCGAGCAGCTTGCGTTCATCCCCGTAGGCGGAGATCGCTTGATAGGCGTGATCGTCCGAGAAAATGAACACGATGTTCGGCGGCGCGGCCGCGACGGGGGCGGCCAGCAGCATCGCCGCGAAGACGGAGAGGCGCAGCATGTGTTTCTCACGAAATGGGGTACGCGACCAACCTGGGAATACTTTATCACCTGCACCTGGAACTGGGCTTAATGTCGAATCCGAAAGGCTGAGAGATGTCCGAGTCTAGGCCATCGCCCCACCCGAGTTCGGTCGTCCGTCGCACTCGTAGGACACCGGTGTAGGAACCTGGGGACCACACGTTTCGATGCGAAAGGAGACCGAGCGCGAATTCGGCACTCCGGTTTTCCGACGGTGTCACCCGTATCCGGATCGCGGGTTCGCTGTTGTCACTCAGGCGTGTGGGCTCGTCAGTTGGTGGGGTCAAGACAGTTCCATCTCGTTCGATTCGCGAGAGAGAAACCGAAACATGGCAAGGGAACTTCGGAACTTCCCGGTTCGGTTTGTTCACATGACGGAGACAAAGAATCGGGGGCTTGTCGATGAGAGGTTGACGAACGATGTCGGCTCGGACTTGGGAAAAGAAGCAAATACCCCGGCGATTGACCCACTCCCATTCGCCCGGTCCATCAGAGTATCGCCAACCCAAGGAACGCCAGCCTTCATTGCCATAGCGAATGTTCCAGAACCTCCCCAGAGCACCAACTTTTCGCCCATTTCGGAAGGGGAACACGTCAATATCAGCCCATGCCCGCTCGGCATCCCCGGTGATGCAGAATGCGGCTTCCCAAGCGTCCGATGGGACAAAGGGGAACGATTCCTCACTCGCGAGACGGCAGCCAAACGAACCGGAGCGATCGGAGTCATTGCCGATCCAGTACGGTCCGAGTCGCACTTCGCCAGGGACAATCGCTTTGAGCCGACGAAGGAGATGCCCGACAATCGCCAACCAATCCGCTTCCGAACGGCGGACGGGTGAAGACAATGCTTGTGCTTCGAGTTCTGCGTCCGTGAACATTCGGCTCACTCCGTGCCAGTGATGACGAACGGAGATCAACGTGACCGTTCGGGTTCGCATGAAACCCAAAGTCAGACTGGGTGTTCAATGATGTAGTGACCGGTCGACCGGTCACAATTGCCGACCCATGATAGAGATTCCCCACTCCCCGGAGCCACCCATGCTCTCCCGTGTTTTCGCGATTTCTGCCGTGCTTCTCGGTGTTCCCCTCGCGGCGTCGGCGGCCGATCCGCTCGCGGGGAAGAAGCCGAACATCGTGTTCGTGCTAACGGATGATCAGGGGTACGGCGACGTCTCCGCGCACGGGAACCCGGTCCTGAAGACGCCGAACCTGGACAAGCTCCACGCGCAGGGCGTGCGGTTCACGGACTTCCACGTCAGCCCGACGTGTGCCCCGACGCGGTCGGCCCTGCTCACCGGTCGGCACGAGTTCAAGAACGGGGTCACGCACACGATTCTGGAGCGCGAACGACTCACGCTGAAGGCAACGACGTTGCCGGACGTGCTGAAGGCCGCCGGCTACACGACCGGCATCTTCGGCAAGTGGCACCTGGGGGACGAGGCCGAGTACCAGCCGGGCAAACGCGGGTTCGACGAGGTGTTCATCCACGGTTGCGGCGGCATCGGCCAGTCTTACCCCGGCAGCTGCGGCGACGCGCCGGGGAACAAGTACGCCGACCCGACGATCCTCCACAACGGCACGTTCGAGAAGACCAAGGGCTACTGCACCGACGTGTTCTTCGACCGCGCCACGAACTGGATCGAGTCCGTGAAGGGCAAGGGGAAGCCGTTCTTCTGCTACATCCCGACGAACGCCCCGCACCTGCCGTTACAGGTCCGCCCGGAAGACGAGGCCCGGTACAAGGACAAGGTCGACAAGCCGGACGTGGCGAAGTTTTATGGCATGGTCGCGAACGTCGACGACAACGTCGGCCGGCTGCTGGACAAGCTCAAGGACTGGGGGCTGGAAAAGGACACGCTCGTGATCTTCATGAACGACAACGGCGGCACCGTCGGCGTGCCGGTCTTCAACGCCGGGATGCGGGGCTCGAAGGTGACGCCGTGGCTGGGCGGCACGCGGTCGTCGTCGTTCTGGCGGTGGCCCGGCACGCTGACGCCCGCCGACTGCGACCGACTTTCCGCTCACGTCGACTTCTTCCCGACGCTCGCGGAACTCGCCGGGGCGAAGCTCTCCGACGACGTGAAGAAGCAGGTCGAGGGGCGGAGCGTGGTCCCCCTGCTGGCGGACCCGAAGGCCGAGTGGGCCGACCGCACACTGTTCACGCACGTCGGCCGCTGGCCGAAGGGGGCGAAGGTCGACGACCACAAGCTCGCCGGCTGCTCCGTCCGCACGACGCGATGGCACCTCGTCTCGGCGGGCAAGAAGCCGACGTGGGAGTTGTTCGACGTGAAGGCCGACCCCGGCGAGATGACGAACGTCGCCGCCGACCACCCGGACGTGATGAAGAAACTCCAAGCCGAGTACGACGAGTGGTGGGCGTCGCTGCCGCCGTATCTGGTGAACGAGGACGCGGTCGGCCCGAAGGTGAACCCGTTCAAGGAACTGTACGAGAAGCAGTTCGGGGGAAAGTGACTGCTCCGCGCGGCGTGCGGCGGACGAGTCCGCCGCACGCCGGTTACGGGACCGTCCTACCGCGGCTTGGGGGTGAACGGCACCCGGCCGCCGCCGAACCCGCCCGGGCCGCCGGGGAATCCGGGGAACCCGCCGGGGCCGCCGCCGACGTACCCGAGCAGTTGGCGGACGAGCGGCTTGTGCTTGTCGGACAGCTTCTCGACCGAGTCCACCTTGGTGGTTTCGCCGCCGTCCTTCACGACGATCGCGGACGGGACCGGCCGGCCCTTCTCGATCTTCCCTTCGACGGAGAAGTCGGCCTGATCTTTCCGGCCCCGCACCTTGAACGTCTCGTCGTCGACTTCGAGGGCGACCTTGCTGAACTCGCCGCCGGCCGGGCCGCGGGCCATGCCGGGGAAGCGGAACTCCATCTCGACGCCCTTCGGCTGTTCCGGCCGCTTCGTCGGTTCGTCGGGCTTCTTCTCCGGGGCGAACGCGACGGCGAGCGTTTCCTTCTTGCCCTTCCGGAGCACCACGACCTCGGCCTTGCTGCCCGACTTCGCCACGGCATCGACGAACTTCTCCTTGTCGCCCGGCACGTCCTTGCCGGCGAACGTCAGCAGGATGTCGTTCTTCTTGAGCCCGGCCTTCTCCGCCGGGGTGTCCTTGGCGACGTCCGTCACCAGCAGACCGACGCCCTTGGGCAGATCGAGCTGCTCGGCCAGGGGGCCTTCGAGTTGCTCCACGGTGACGCCGAGCCGCGGCCGGCGTTCCTCACCGGGGCGGCCCTCCGGACGTCTCTCGGGCCGACCCTCCGGCCGACCCTCGGGCCGGCCTTCCGGCCGGGGGCCGAAGCGCGGGGGGCCGCCGAGTTGCTCCAGGAGCCGCTCGACTTCCTTCAGATCCTTCTTCTCGATCGCGTCGCGGATCTTCAGGCGCAGCTGGTCCAGGTCCGGCGGCATCGGCCGTTCGCCTTCGCGGACGCCGGGCTTCGGCCCGTCCCCGTCCCGCGGGCCGCGGCGGGGTTCGTCGCCGTCCCGCGGGCGTTCCTTCTTCTCGACGCGCGGCTTGGGGTTTTCTTCATCGGCCGAAGCCCAGCCGAGGCCGGACATCACGACGGCGGCGGACAGCAGCCCGCTCGCGGACAGCAACACCCACCCCCGCGACGGCCGGCGGTCCGGCGTCTTCGCGTTCAGCAACATGGAAACTCTCCGGAAGAGGTCAGACTCGCCCGCCCGCGCCCCGATCGACGCGAGCCGGGACCGGGACGGCCGCCGAGGCGAACCGCCCGACAGGGCCACAAGGAACTCCGCGTAGTCCGCCGGGTCGCCGCCCGCCGACGCCGCGGCGGCGTCGGCCAGGTACTCCTGGGCGAGCGCCACGTCGCGCCGCACGGCCCAGAACCAGGGGACGTAGAAGAAGACCGCCCGGCCCACCCCGACCCACGCGGCCGTCCACGGGTCGCCCCGGCGGAGGTGGTCGAGTTCGTGGGCGAGCACCCACCGCAGTTCGTCCGCCGACGCCGTCGCCGCCAAACTTCGCGGCAGCAGGATCGTCGGGCGGACCAGTCCGAAGCAGACCGGCGACGGGGCCAGATCGGACACCAGCACGGCCGGGGCAACTTCGCCCGCGGCGAGGGATTCGAGCACCGCCCGCACCCGCGACGGGGCCGGCGAGGCACACCGCCGAAGCCGGAAGAGCGCGACGTGCCCGGCGACGAGTTGCAAGAGCAAGGAGCCCGCAACGACGGCATACACCGTGAGCAACAGGGGAAGCAGGTCGAACGATTTCGCCGGTTCCGGGGGGCGTTCAGGAGCCGCGACCGCAAGCGAGCGGTTCGCTTCCGCGGCCGGAACGCTTGCGACTTCTGGCGATTCCGGTCGGCCTTCTTCGCTGTGCGAAACCCAGATGTCGAGCGCGTCGGGAGCGGGTTCGTTCGCGCTCGGTTCCGGCGATTGCGCGGTTGCGGGTTCCCCGCTCGGCTTCGCCTCGCGGCTAACCGTGGGGAGGATCACCCATGCGGGGAGTAAACACAACGCGGCTGTGAGGACTGCTCCCCGCATCGCCCACGCGCCGACCGCTTGCCGCCGCGCCGCGGACCTCGTCACCTTCGACCACAGCCACGCGATGAGGAGCACGCCGCCGCCGGCGAGGGCCGTGTGCCCCGCCCAGCCCGCTGCCGCGTTCAGGAATGAATCGCTCACGACACGGCCTCCCGGTTAGGCGTTGTTCTTGCGGGCCGCGTTGATCATCTGCCGCATCGCGTCGAGTTCCGCCGGCGGGATCCGCTCCGCCTTCAACAGCGTGAGCACGAGCTGCGACGCGGCCCCGTCGAACACGCGGTCGAGGAACCGGGACGCCGTCTCCTCGCGGGAGAACAGCGGGGCGTAGATGAACGTCCGGCCTTCGGAGGTGTGCCCGACGAGCCCCTTGGTCTCCATGATCCGCATGAGCGTTTGGACGGTGTTCGGCGCGAGCTTGCTGCCGTCCGCGGGGCGAAGGAGTTTGTGGACCCCGGTCACGGACAGCGGCCCGTTCTCCCAGAGCACCTTGAGGATTTCGAGTTCCCGCGGGGTCGGGGTCGGTAAGTCGTCCACGGGTCGCCCTCGGGGCCGGCGTATCGCCTAAAACTTTAGGTATTCTGCCAACGGCCCGCGGGCGGTGCAAGGGGAAAGGGGCGAAGTCTCAGGAAGCTTTCAGGAACGGGGTTATCCCGCACGCGGTCTGGATGGATCTTTCTCCCTCCCCCTTGAGGGGGGAGGGTTGGGGTGGGGGTGAACGCTTCACCACTCAAGCGACCCCCACCCTCACCCTCCCCCCTCCCAGGGGGAGGGAACCAGACTCAAGACCACCCGCGCGGGGTATAGAATGGAGTCGGCCGGGCGGGAGTCGAACCCGCGTGCGCCCAATTATCAGTCGGGTGCTGTGCCACTCAGCTACCGGCCGTCACCCGGACGGACACCCACTTGGCGGGAAGGTTCGCGATGGCGGAGACGCGCACGTTCACGGCCCGCTGGGTCTTCCCCGTCGCCGGGCCGCCGCTCGAACGCGGGACGCTGACGGTCGCCGGCAACGCGATCGCGGACGTCGACGCCCATGGCGTTTGCTCGGCGGACGCGGACCTCGGCAACGTCGCGATCATTCCGGGGCTGGTGAACGCGCACACGCACCTCGACCTGTCCGGGGCCCGCGGCCTGATCCCGCCGACGGACCCCGAGCACTTCACCGACTGGCTCCGCGGCGTGATTGCGTACCGCCGAACGCGAACAGATGCCACTGTTGATGATGATATACAAGGAGGACTTGCGGAGATTTTACATACGGGAACAACACTGGTCGGAGACATAGCATATGCTGGCAGGTCATTCTCTCACTTTCTGAACGCAAGCCTGCGATCGGTCGTGTTTTGTGAATTGACTGGCTTCTCTTCCCAGCGCATTAACGAATTGTCAAGAAGTTTAGTGGGTTCGGATTGGGGCATGAGGACTGAGTACACTTCGAGCGGGCTTAGTCCTCATGCTCCGTACAGCGTCAGCGCGGAATTGCTTGAATATGCAATCTCAAGGGCCGAGCCTTTGGCAATTCATCTTGCGGAGTCCTTGCACGAAGCAGAGTTGCTAAGTTCTCGAACAGGTCCATTTGTGGAGTTGCTACAATGGATTGGGATATGGGACCAGGCTCGTCTCGTAGAGTCCGCAGACTGGATCATGAATAAAACTACCCAGACGAATAACGTTGTTTTCGCACACTGCAACTATTTATCTCCCGATACCCCTTTCACTTCAAACCAATCCATTGTCTACTGCCCCCGCACGCACGCGGCTTTCGGGCACCCGCCGCACCCGTTCCGGGAATTCCTGAATCGGGGGGTGCGGGTCTGTCTCGGGACGGACAGCCTCGCGTCGAACCCGGACCTGGACGTCCTCGCGGAAGCACGCTTCGTTCACGAGCGCTACCCCGACTTCCCCGGCGGGACGCTGTTGCGGATGGTCACGCTTTCCGGGGCGCAAGCGCTGGGCTGGGCAGACGAGGTTGGCAGTTTGGAACCGGGGAAGTCGGCGGACTTCGTAGCGGTGCCCCTGCCCGACCGCGACGCCGCCGACCCGCACGAGTTGCTGTTCGCGGCCGACGCGCCGGACGCCCCGCGGCGGACACTCTTCCGCGGGGAATGGCGGGGTTCAAGCGGGTGAAAGGTGCCGCACGAACTCGGGGCGGATCGTGGCCAGGCCCTCGACATCCAGCCCGTCGAAACTCATCTCCTTCAACCGCCCGGACACGTGCGAGCCGTCCGCGAGTTCGACGACTACGGGGCGGCCGAGGAGTCCGATTCGCCACTTCCAGTCGGCTTCCAGGGCGACGGTTTCCCCCGCGATTAGCTGGGCGTACTCGTCGTCGAGTTTCCGCAACACGGTTCGGGCGGCGAGGTCGGGGTCGCACGGCGTGCCCGCGATCTCGGCGAGGGAGGTGGCCGCCGGGAGTTCCGCTTCCAGAAACTCCGCGGCGGTTTGGTTCAGGTTCAGCCCGATGCCGACGACCGTGCGGAGCGTCTTTCCGCTGGCCTGTTCGATGAGGATGCCGCAGACCTTCTTGCCGCGAACGAGCAGGTCGTTCGGCCACTTCACGGGGGCTTGGACACCGGTGAGCTCCAAAATCGCGTCCCCGACGGCGACCGCGGCCCACGCCGTCAGCACGACGGGCCGCCGCAACTCGGGTGGCGGGTGGACGACCACGGACAGCAGCAGCGACGCCCCCGGCCGACTCTGCCACGCCCGGCCGTACTGCCCCCGGCCCGCCGTCTGAAACCCCGCAACGACGGCGGTCCCGTCCGGTTCGCCCGCGGCCACGTCGTTCGTGCTCGGCACCGAATCGAAGGCCAGTACCCGCCGGCCGACGTGCCGGGCGGCCGGGTTGTCGTGAACGCGGGGGGCCATCAGCACTTCCGGATGACGCCGACCAGCACGCCGAGGATGTTGACGTTTTCCTTCGCCGGGTCGACCAGGATCGGGTCCATCGTCGTGTTGCACGGCTCCAGGCGGACGTGGTCCTTCCGCTTGTAGTACTTCTTCAGCGTCATCGCCTTGTCCACCATCGCGACGACCTTTTCGCCGTTGTCCGCGTTGTCCTGCTTGCGGATGACGACGAAGTCCCCGTCCGCGATCTGGCTGTCGATCATGGACGTGCCCTTGACCTTGAGGGCGTACAGGTTGTCCGCCCCGAACAGTTCCTTCAGTTCGAGCCGGTCGTGCTGCTCGACGGCCTCGATCGCCTTGCCGGCGGCGACGTTCCCCAGGAGTGGGAGGCTGAACCCGCCCGCGGAGACGCCGGGGATGGTGATCGACCGCGCCCGGCCGCCGCGCTGTTCCTCTTCGTTCTTCTCGTCCCGGTGGATGAACCCCTTCTTCTGCAGCGCCCGCAGGTGGCACATCACCCCGTTCGGGGACTTGATGTCGAACTCCTTGCCGATGTCCCGGATCGCGGGCGGGTAGCCGTTCTCCTGGATGTACCGGCGGATGAAGGCGAAAATCTGTTGCTGCTTGGGGGTCAGCACGGCGAGATCGTTCACGGCAGGCTCCGGGGTTTACGACAAGTGTCCATCTCTGTATGAAGTTATATTCGACAACCGTACACTTTGCAAACCCGGAAATTGGCCGGAAATCGCCAGAAATCATAAATCCTACCCCGCAGGTCAACTTCGCCTCCCGACGGCCGACCCGATTCCCGAGGCTTCCCGTGGAACTCCCCCGCCCCGCGTGGTTCACCGACCTCTTCCCCCGGCTGCTGACCGGGGAAGACCTCGACCCCGGCCGCGTGACCGAGGCGTTCCGCGACCTCCTCGCCGGCCGGGTCGCCGACGGACCGGCCGCCGCGTTCCTAACGGCCCTGCGGATCAAGGGGGAAACCGCGGACGAGATCGCCGCCGCGGCCCTGGCGCTCCGCGAGCAAATGACCCGGCTCGTCCCCGTGTCCGGCCCGGTCGTCGACACCTGCGGGACCGGCGGGGACGACGCCGGGACGTTCAACATCAGCACCGCCGCGTCGCTGGTCGTGGCCGCCGCCGGGGTGCCGGTGGTCAAGCACGGGAACCGGGCGGTCTCCAGCAAGTCCGGGTCGGCGGACGTGCTCCGCGAACTCGGCGTGCCGATCGAGAACGGCCCGGAGTGGGCGCAAAAGTGTCTGGACCGCATCGGCTTCGCGTTCTGCTACGCCCCGCACTTCCACCGGGGGATGGCCCACGTCTCGAAGCTCCGCCGGCAACTCGGCGTCCGCACCGTCTTCAACCTGCTCGGCCCGCTCGCGAACCCGGCCTCGGCGGACTACCAGCTGCTCGGCGTCGGCAAGGCCGAGTTGCTCGACCCGCTCGCCGGCGCGGTCGCCCGCCTCGGGGTCCGGCGGGCGGTCCTCGCGTGCGGCTTCGACGGGCTCGACGAAGTCAGCTTGGCCGCCCCGACGATGGTGCGGGTGGTCGAAGGGGACGAGTTCCGCGTCGAGGAGTGGACCCCGGAAATGTTCGGGCTCGGCACGGTTTCGCTGGCGGAGATCGCGGTCGGTGGCCCGGCGGAAAGTGCCGCGGTGGTCCGCTCGGTCCTGGCTGGCGACGACACCCCGGCCCGGCGGATCGTGCTGGCGAACGCGGCGGCGGCGCTGTGGGCCGCGGACGCGGTGCCGTCCCTCCGCGACGGCGCGGCCCGCGCCGCGGCCGCCGTCGACGACGGGTCCGCCCAGGGCGTTCTGGACCGGCTCACGAAATGAAACTGATCCCCGTTCTCGACGTGATCGGTGGTGTCGTCGTGCGGGCCGTCGGGGGCCGGCGCGACGAGTACCGGCCGGTTCGCAGCGTGCTGACGGACTCGACGGGCGTTCCGGAAGTCGCGTCGGCGATGCTGGCCGCGACGGGGAGCGACACGCTGTACGTCGCGGACCTGGACGCGATCCGCGGTGCGGGGCCGACGCCGCTTCCGCCGCTGGACGCGAATCGCGTGCTGCTCGATTCCGGGTTGACCGGTCCGAATGTTCACTTCCGTGCTGGTATCACGCCGGTCGTGGGGCTCGAAACGGCCTTCCCTCCGTCGGAGTCCGTACCCGCCGATCACGGGAATGCGTTTTCGTTCGACCTGTTCCACGCCCGGTTGTGGAAGAACTGGGAGCCGTGGGTGCCTTCCCCCGACGCGATTCTGGAATTGGCTCGCGAGGTCAATTCACTGCACTTCCGCACCTGGATCGTCCTCGACATCGGCCGCGTCGGGGGCGGGGGCGGGCCGGGGACGGAAGCGGTCATCGCGATGCTTCGCCGGGAGTTCCCCGGCGTCGAACTCCTCGCCGGCGGCGGCGTCCGGGGGCGGGACGACGTGACCCGCCTCGCGGACGCGGGGGCCGACGGCGTCCTCGTCGCGTCCGCGCTGCACGACGGGACGCTCACTCCTCGGGCATGACCTCCCAGGTGAACCCCGGCGGGGTTCCGAGCAGGTTCCGGGCCAGCTTCGCCCACGGGCCGGCCGCGTGCTCCTCTTCCACGTCGAGCAACGTCCGGGTCGCCGCCTCGAACACCTGACGGTACCCGCCCCGGTTCCGGTCGCGGGTGGTCAGCCGCCAGACGGCTTGCTTGTCCTTGTTTTCCGGGATCGCAAAGGGGTTGCCGATCGCGACGTTGAAGTCGTTGTGCCGGCACTCTCGATACCCGACCTCGCCGGTGAGGTAGTCGAAGTGCGCCTTCCACCGGGGGGACAGCTCCTTGTCCCGCAGGTGGGCCGCGTTGCGGAGGACCGCCCGGGCCGCCGACAGGTCGGCCTGCTGGACGGCGACCTTCTCCCGGAGGGCCTGGTAGCGGTTCGGGACGATCGCGGACCCGTCGCTGATCTGGCCCTTCGACTCGTCGACGCAGTGGCGTTGCGGCGGGTCGCGGTCGAAGTCCGGGCCGAACGGGTGCAGCCCGCGAACGGGTTTGAGCTCCGCCTCGTACTTGAACGCCCGGGCGTCCTTGATCAGATCGACGGCGTCGAGCACCGCCGCCCGGAACGGGTGGAGTTTGGGGTTCTTGCGGACCGCCGCCGCGTCGACGTCGTCCGGAGCGTACTCCGGGGCGATCATCCCCGCCCCCGGCGGCGAGGGCAGCCCGAGCTCGGCGAACAGGACGTCCGCCGGGGAAGGCTTGGGAACCGGGGCCGCGAGCAACATCGCGGCCAGAGTGAATGCGCCGGCCATCACCGGCCTCCGGGTTGGGGGCTCTCCGCGACGATGCGCGGGGACGGGGACTGCTCGAACACGGGAACCCACTCGCACCCGAACGGCCGGGCCGCGAGGTCGTCCGCGAGCTGCGCCCAGACGGTGTCCCGGTGCCAGGTTCGCACGAAGTCGGCCTTCGCGCGGATGAGGGCCAGCCGCTTGCGGGCGTCGTCGCGGAACGGGGACTCCGCCGGGGCGAGTTGCCACCCGCCGGACGGATTCGGGCGGGTGGGGTGGAACCGGTCGCTGCCGAGCGCGCGGGCGACTTCGTGCGAACTCGCGAGCCGCCACTCGACCTCGACTTGCAGGTAGTCGAGGTGGGCTTGCCACCGCGGGGAGAACTCGTCGGTCCGGTCCGCGGTGGCCTTCGTTAGCGTGCGGCGAAGGTCTTCGAGGTCGAGAATCCGGACCGCCAACTCCTCCCGCAGCACTTGAAACTTGTGCCGCGGGCCGCCGGTCGGGTCGGCGTCGGGGGTCGGACAGCGGAAGTCCACGCGGCCGAGACGCGGGGGCGGGTTCGGCCGGTCGACGTCGGTCAGGCACCGCGTCCGAACCGCCACGGCGTCCGCGCGGCGAACCCGCCCCAGTTTCTCGACGGCGTCCAGTACAGCCGTGCGGACGGGGTAGCGTTCCGGCGACCGCCGGACGACGTCTTCGAGAATGCCATCGGGCAGATAGTCGTCGCGCATGTGCCCGAGACCGGGCGGGGCGGACAACCCGAGTTCCCGCGCCGCAGCCTCGGCCGGGGTTTCCTTCGGCAGCGGGGCCGCGACGACCAGGAGAACCAATCCCAGCGACGGGTTCATGACGCGCCCTCGGTTCAGTCTCGCAGGGCCAGTTTCGTCGGCTCCCAGGCGAGGCCCATCGGCTTCCTGACGGCCCGCTCGGCGGCCTTGCCCCAGGGGGTATGCTCGTAGGTCGCGGCCAGGTCCTTCATCCCGGCCAGGGCCACTTCGGTGGCTTTCTTCAGGCCGGGAGCTTTCGGCAAGGACTCGGACGCGACCAGTTTCCAGCCGGTTTCGCCGAGAGCCTTGTTCAGCTCGGGCAACTCCTCGACGATGACCCGGCCGTAGGCGGCGTTCTGGACGGTCAGCGAGGCGATCCGGAGCCGGCACTCCGCGAGAACGAAGTCGTAGTGGGCCTGCCACCGCTTGGTTTCATCCCGCCGGGCGTCCGCGACGGCGGTCAGGTCGGCGACGGCCTCCTCCAGTTCGGCGATGCTGGTCGCGAGGGCTTCTTGCCGGACGCGGACGGCCTTCTTCGTGTTCTCGTCGTACCCGGTCACGATCATCTCTTCGGCCGTGAGCCGCCGGGCCGCGGACAGGGCGTCGAGTGCGTCCAGCACCTTCATCCGCACCGGGTACTTCTTCGGGTCGTTGCGGACCTCGGCCTCCGTGACGGCGTCCGCCTCGTACCCCTTCGCGAGTTCGCCGAGCGGCAGGTCGGTCGGGGCGAGGTCGAGTTCCTTGAACACCCGCTCGACTTCCGGCGGGTGCCCCTTCGGGGCGTCGGCGGCGGGTGACACGGCGGCCAGCAAGACCAGGAACGCAAACGGGCGCATCGGGCATTTCCTCCGGGCGGTCACTTCCGCGAGGCGAGGTACGCCAGCAGGTCCGCCGCCTGTTGGCGGGTCAGGTCCGCGATCGGGCCGGCCGGCATCAGCGACTCGCGGGACGGTTGCACGCTCTCGACGTCGTCCGCCGCGATCCGGACTTCCTTCGCCTGGGAGTCCTTGAGCACGACTTCCTTCGCGTCCCGCTTCAGCAGCAGCCCCGTGAATGCGCGGCCGTCGGCCGTGCGGACCAAAAACGCCTGGAACTTCGGGTCCACCTGCCGGGACGGGTCGAGCAGACTTTCGAGCAACTCCTGCCGGGACCGCAGTTGACCGATCCGAGACAGGTCCGGGCCGACGTCGGCCCCCCGGCCGTCCAGTTTGTGACAGGTCTGGCACTGGACGGCCTTCGATAAATAGACGAGGCGGCCCCGCTCGGAGTTCCCTTCGGCGCTCAGAATCGAGCCGGGCCGCGGGTTCGGGCCGATCTTGCGCTCCTGGCCGTCGGTCGGGAAGTGGCCGTCGAACAGGTCGCGGAGGTTGCCGGGGGGCAGTTTCGCGGCCGCCGTGAGGATGCGGGCTCGCACGGCGGCGGGGGTGTGCTCGTCGCCGACGGCCGCCGCGAGGTCGCACGCCGGGGCGGGGGACGCGAGCGCCTTCGCGAGCTCGGCGTCGGTCAACTTCCCGAGGTCGAGCACCGCGGCGGGGGAACCGCCGGGCAGGGCGCGGACCCAGTCGCGGATCAGCGTCACGCCGCGGGGGTCGGGGGTTTCCGAGCCGAGGTGGGGCATCCGGCCGCGGTTGAACTTCGCCAGCCGGTAGAACAGGACGCTCCGGTGCGGGTCGCCGGCGGCGAGAATCTTGGCGTCCGGCAGGTCGAACGTGCCGCGGGCCGGGGGCACGTCGAGGCACTTCTTCAGGCTCGCGGTCGCGTGCAGTTCGATGTCCACGGACCCGCCGCCGCCGAACCGGTGGCAGTGCCCGCAGTTGACGTGCAGGTACGACCGCGCCCGCCTGTCCAGGTCCGCCGCGGGATCGTGCGGGTCGGTCAGCGTCGGAACCTTCGCCAGTGTCGGTTCCGTCAGCGGCGGCAGCGGGTTCCGCTTGTCGTCGGTCCGCCGGATGAGGCCGAGGTCCTCGAACGCGAGCAGTTGGTTCCGCTTCCCGAGGGGCGTGTCCGCGGTCCGGTTGAGTTGCTCCGGGTTGAACGCGAGGGCGTGCTGCGCCCACGGGT
>ERZ1066123.1439-NODE-1439-length-14232-cov-6.545038_pt1 | contig 14232 bp, 9 predicted proteins | sample MGYA00382770_ERZ1066123 | MGnify/ENA primary metagenome ERZ1066123 (study PRJEB33369, sample SAMEA5778353) | biofilm metagenome | biome: Industrial cooling water; feature: Water cooling tower basin; material: Biofilm | place: United Arab Emirates | collected...
CCCCGGAAGTGTCCGGGAACGTGTACAACGTCGGCACCGGGTCCAGCGTCACCGTGCTCGACCTCGTCCGCGAGTTGAACCGGATCCTCGGGACGGACCTCGTCCCGACGTTCGGCCCGACCCGGACCGGCGACGTGCGCTTTTCCAAGGCCGACATCCGCCGCACCCGCCGCGACCTCGGGTACGAGCCGACCGTCACCTTCGCGGAAGGGCTGCGGAAGACGGTGAACGCCTACCTGGAGTCGCTTCCGGTGAAGAAGAAGTTCGTCGGCGTGTGACCTGTCCTGCCGATCGTCAGTTCTGTGAATTCGAGAGCCGCGAACGGAAGTGAGCGGCTGGCTTCCTCCCGAATGAAGCCAGCCGCTCACTGCCGTTCGCGGCTCTTGTCAAATCCCAGAACACGATGGTGTTACGGGACGCTTCCTGACGGGACACTTCTTCGCGAACCGACACGAGCCCGAAGCGCCAGCGAGGGAATGACAGGAACCCTCGCTGGCGCTTCGGGCTCGTGTTCGGTGGACGCACCGGCGTCTGGCCGGTGCCACAACTCGAAACACGGTTCGCGGTACTGGACGCTTCGTACGGGATCAGCCCGTGCGGGGTGTCCTTCGCGGTTCCAGATCGAGCAGGGTCCGAAACGAAAAACGGGCCGCGGGCGGAAAGGTGCCCACGGCCCGCGAATGATCACTGTGTCCCCGCGATCAGGCCCGGTCGCCGTAGGCCCGCAGGCGGTTGAAGTGCGGGGCCGGCCGGACACCGAGGTCGTGGCGGACGATGCCGCCCTCGCCCGGAGTTGCGGGCGTCGACGGGTTCACCCGCAGGAACGGCAGGAACGTCGGCTTCCCGAGCCACTTCGCCTTCGGGCTCTTCGCCTGCTCCGCCTGCGTCACGTCGAACCGGACGCGGCTCCAGAGCTGGCGGACGCCGGCGTCGCTGGGGGCCAGGAACATGGCCTGTGAAATCACCTTCAGCCCGCGTTCCGGCCGGTCGGCCTCGCGGAACGCCTGGACGACGACCGACAGCACGGCGACGTCCGACGGGGCGAGGGCGACCGCGGCGTCCGCGTGCTTCAACCCGGCCCGGACGCGGTTCAGGCGGACGAGGGCGAGGCCGAAGGCGGCGCGGAAGGCGGCGTTGTCCGGGGCGAGTTCCACGGCGAGCTTGAACCGCCGGGCGGCGCGGGCGTCGCTGCCGTAGGGGTCGTCCTGGAAGGCGACGCCGATGAGGTGGTGGAGTTCGGCGTTCTGCGGGTCGAGTTTCGCCGCGGCGAGGAGGTGCCGGCGGGCGTTCGCGAACCGGCCCGCGGTCAGGTGCAGTTCCCCGGCGAGGCGGTTCGCGGCGGCGGCCACGTCGTCCGGCAAGCCGGTGGAACTCAGCACCGTGGCGAGTTTCGCCAGTGCCTCCGACCGGCGGCCGGCGGCGGCCAACTCGCGGGCGGCGGCCCACGCGGGCGCGTAAGTGAAAAGGAGCATCCTGCTCATATCCGCTGCCTCCTGCAGCAGTTTTTCTCTGTTCTCTCGGACCGGCGGTCCTGCCGATCCTGTCGGTCGCTCACGTTGTGAGGAAAGATATACCGAAGAGCTCGCCCGCGCCGCAAGGAGAAATCCCGTGCCAATCGCCGGATTATTCCCCCCCGCTGACGGTCGCGATTTCGCCACATTCCGCGGGGCCGAACTCCTCGTTCAAGTTGCGCCGCGCCGCGGCCGATCTGATGAGCTAGACCACCGCGGACGATTTTTCGCAGGGACGCGCCCATGGACTTCGCCGCCTTCGGGCTGACCCGCCGACCGTTCCGACCGACGCCCGACACCACTGCCTACTTCCCGGCCGCGACCCACGAAGCGGCCGTTGCCTCGCTGCGCGAGGCGTTCGAGTCCGCCGAGGGAATCGCGCTGCTGGACGGAGCCCCCGGCGTCGGCAAGACGCTCGCCGCGATGCGGTTCCTCGAAGCCTTGCCGCCCGAAGTGCCGCGGGTGATCGTCCCCGGCATCCGGTTCGCCCGGCCGAGCGACCTGTACCAGTCGATCCTGTTCGACCTCGGCGCGCCGTTCCACGGGCTGAGCGAACAGGAACTCCGCCTCGCCGTCGCGGACCGCCTGCTCGGGTCGCTCGCGGCCGGGCACCCGACGGCCGTCGTGCTCGACGAGGCCCAGCACCTCGGGTCGGACCTGCTCGAAGAAGTGCGGCTGCTCGGGAACCTCGAGACCCGCTCCGCGAAGGCGGCGTTCGTCGTGCTGGTGGCGTCGCCGGTCCTGCGGGACCGCCTGCCGGCGGCGTTCGCCCAGCGGGTCGCCGTCCGGTCCCGGGTGGAGCCGCTCTCCGTCGAGGAATCCACGCGGTTCGTCGCCCGCCAGATCGAAGCCTGCGGCGGCGACCCGGCCGAACTGATCACGCACGAATCGCTGTCGCTGCTGGCGCTGCGGTGCGGCGGGGTGCCGCGGGTGTTGAACCAGGCCGCGAATGTGGCGCTCACCCTCACCGCCGCGGCGGGCGAGGCCGTGGTCGACTGCGAGGCGGTGCTCGAAGCCCTCGGCCGGCTGGGGCTGTCGACGGACGTCGAAGACGTCGAGCCGCCGAAGCCCGCGGCGAAGCCGCGCCCGCCGAAGCGCCGCTCGGCCTGACCCGCACACGACGACCGCAGAGGACGCACTCATGGGGCGGATGTTCCGGATCATCTCGGAAGGCGGACCCGACCCGCGGCCGTACCCGACCCACGCCCCCCGCGGGCCGGTCGGGGTCGTCGTCGCGGAGCGGCAGGACCCGGTGCCGGTCGAGGTGTGGGAGGAGCCCGCCCCGTTCGTCGAGGTCGGCGGGCCGGACGGCGTCGTCACGTCGCACCCCCGCGCCGTCCCGGACGCGAAGCCGACGCCGGGCGTCGTCGCCGCTCCCACCCCCGAACCGCTGTCGCCCGCGGAGCCGCGCGCCCTGTCGGTCAGCTTCCACCAATTCCCGCGGTCCGGGTTGCGGCTGCTGCCGGCGGGCGTGTCCGCGGACCTCGTCGCCCACCACTACCCGGACCACCCGGTGAGCGCGGAATACGCCGCCGTCCGCGACGCGATCCGGGCGCAGTTCGACGAGCCCGGCCCCCGGGTGCTGGCGTTCACCGCGGCCGCGGCCGTCTCGGGGACCACGACGGTCCTGCTCAACGTCGCCGCCAGTTTCGCGAAGGAGTCCGGGGCGAAGGTGCTGGCGGTGGACGCGAACCTCGCCCGGCCCGGCGTCGCCCGCCGGCTCGCCGTCCCGGACGCCCCCGGCCTGTCGGACGTGCTCGGCCAGACGGTGCCGCTCGCGTGGGCCTTGCAACCGTCCCCCGTTCCCAACCTCCACGTCCTGACGGCGGGCACCGGAGGCGTCCCCGGCGGGGTGTTCGCTGCGGACTTCCCGCGGTTGCTCGGCCAGCTCCGCCAGTGGTTCGACTGGGTGTTCGTCGACGGCGGCGTCTGGGGCGAGCTCCCCGGCGGCGAAGCCGTCGGCCCGGCCGGGGACGGCGTCCTGCTCGTCGCCCGCAGCGGCGAGATCGACCGCCCCGAGTTCGCCGGCCTCCGCACGGCCGTCGCGTCCGCCGGCGGGCTGCTCCGCGGGTACGTCACCACCCGGTGACCCCGCCCGCGCCGTTCGTGCCGGCGAGCGGGCTCGTCGGGCGGAGCAAACCGGCACGGTTTCGGTGGCCTTGGCCGGTAGACGGGGTAAGCTGGGGGGAGAATTCCACCCCCGAGCGTCCCCCGAGACCCGCCCATGCCCTGGCCCTTCACCCGGTCGACCGCCCGGCCGAAGCTCTTCCGCCCCGCCCTGTTCGCCCTCGAAGACCGGACGACCCCGGCGACGTTCACGGTCGTGAACACGGACGACTCCGGAACCGGGTCGCTGCGGGACGCCATCGATTTGGCGAACAGCACGGCCGGGGACGATACGATCGTGTTCGACGCGACCGCGTTCGCCACCGCCCAGACGATTACCCTCACAACCGGCCAGCTCAGCTTGACCGACGCGACCGGGACGACGACCATCACCGGTCCGGCCGCAGGCGTGACGATCTCCGGGAACAACGCGGACCGAGTGTTCAACCTGTTCCCGAACGCCGCCGCCGCGATGACCAGGCTCACCATCACCGGCGGGAACATCACCGAGGGTGCCGGGGTGCTGGTGGCCGCCGGGGCCGTTCTGACCCTGACCGACTCCACCGTCACCGGGAACGTGTCGTCCAGCTTTGGCGGCGGCGTTTACGTGGCCTCCGGCGGCACGGCCACCCTGACCAACTGCACCGTCTCCGGGAACAACGCCTTTTACGGCGGCGGGGTGTACAACGCCGGCACGGCCACCCTGACCAACTGCACCGTGTCCGGGAACACCGCCACTAACGGCGGCGGCGGGGTGTCCGACAGCGGCACGGCCACCCTGACGAACACCGTCGTCGCCGGGAACACCGCTCCCACGGACGCCGACCTCCGCGGCTTCGTGTCGGGGTCGAACAACCTGATCGGGGACGCGGCCAGTTCCGGCGGGTTGACCGACGGGGTGGCCGGGAACATCGTGGGCGTGTCCGGGGCCGACCTCGGGCTGTCCGCCCTCGGGTTCTTCGGCGGGCCGACCCGGACGTTCGCCCTCCTGCCGGGGTCCAAGGCCATCGGGGCCGGCACGTCCGCGGGGGCCCCGGCGACCGACCAGCGCGGGTTCGCCCGGACCGGAAGCATCGACATCGGGGCGTTCCAGACCCAGCCCGCCCTGGTCGTCAACACGACCTTCGACAGCACCAATTCGGGCAGCCCGAGCGGGAAGCTGAGCCTCCGGGAGGCGATCGCCCTCGCCAACGCCAGCCCGGGCGCGGACGCGATCACGTTCGACCCGACGGTGTTCGCCGCGCCGCAGACCATCACCCTCGGCGGCTCCCAGCTCAGGATCACGGACGCGACCGGGACGACGACGATCACCGGTCCGGCGGCGGGGGTGACGGTGTCGGGGAACGACGCCAGCCGGGTGTTCCTGATCGCGGCCAGCGCGTCCGGAGACCTGTCCGGGCTCACCATCACCGGCGGGAACTCCGACTACGGCAGCGGGCTGTACAATCTCGGCACGGTGAGATTGACGAACTGCACCGTGACCGGGAACAGTGGCGGAATCCGCGGGGGTGGGATTCTGAACCTCGGCACGGCGACGCTGACGAACTGCACCGTGACCGGGAACTCGAGCACCAGGTCCGGAGCCGGCGGGTTGGACAACCTCGGCACGGTTACCCTGACGAACTGCACCGTGTCCGGGAACACCGCCACTGGCGGCGGCAGAGGGGGGATCTTCAACCGTGGCACGGCCACCTTGACCAATACGATCGTGGCCGGGAACACTTCCCGAGGGACCGCCAGTGACATCGAGAACTCGGACACGCTGGCGGGGTCGAACAACCTGATCGGCACCGGCGGGTCCGGGGGGCTGGTCGACGGGGTGAACGGGAACATCGTGGGCGTCGCGAACCCCGGCCTGTCCGCCCTCGGGAACTTCGGCGGGCCGGTGCCGACGATCGCACTGCTGTTCGGCTCCCCGGCGATCAACGCGGGCACGAGCACCGGTGCCCCCGCCACCGACGCCCGCGGCAAGGGCCGGGTCGGCGGCGTCGACATCGGCGCGTTCGAGAGCCAGGGGTTCACCCTCACGATCGCAGGCGGGAACAACCAGCAGGCGGCCGTCAACGCCGCGTTCGCCCAACCGCTGGTCGTGGGCGTGGCCGCGAACGACCCCGGCGTGCCCGTCGACGGAATTTCGGTCACGTTCACCGCGCCGGGGTCCGGGGCGGGTGCGACAATCGCCGGCAGCCCCGCGACCGTGACGGGCGGCACCGCCAGCGTGACCGCGACCGCCAACGGCACAGCCGGCCCCTTCCAGGTCACCGCGTCCGCGCCGGGGGTCGCGGGTGTGACCTTCGACCTCGCATCGACCGCCGCAGAATCCCGGGCGAACCAGAACTCGCAGCCGACCTACGCCGTCGGGGCCGGGCGCGGCGGGCCGGGGGCCGTCACCGTGTACAACGCGGACGGCACCGTGAACCGGTCGGTCAGCCCGCTCCCGGACGGGACGGGGGCGCGGGCGCTGACCGCCGACGTGAACGGGGACGGCGTCGCGGACACGGTCGTGACCACCGGCCCCGGCGTCCGGGTGCGGGTCGCCGTCGTCGACGGGAAGACCGGGGCGGTGACGGCGTTCGACGCCTTCGAGGACACCTTCACCGGCGGGGCGTTCGTCGCGGCCGGCGACCTGGACGGGGACGGCCAGGCCGAGATCGCGGTGTCCGCCGACGCGACCGGGTCCGCCCGCGTCAGCGTGTTCGCCAACACCGGCACCGTCCTCGGCGACTTCTTCGGCATCGACGACCCGACTTTCCGGGGCGGGTCGCGGGTGGCGTTCGGCGACGTGAACGGCGACGGCACCCCGGACCTGATCGTCGCGGCCGGCACCGGCGGCGGCCCCCGCGTCGCGGTGTACGACGGCAAGACCGTGCTCGGCACGTTCGCCGGCCAACCCCAACGACTGATCGGCGACTTCTTCGCGTTCGAGGAGACGCTGCGGAACGGGGCCTACGTCACCGCCGGGGACGTGAACGCAGACGGGTTCGCCGACCTGATCTTCGGCGGCGGCCCCGACGGAGCCCCGCGCGTCCGCATCGCCAACGGCAAAGCACTGCTCGACGCCGGCGACTTCGGCGCGCTCGACAACCCGGACGCCGCCTCGCTGACGATCGGCAGCTTCTTCGCCGGCGGGTCCGCGTTCGAGGTGTTCCGGCAGGGCGTGGTGGTAGCGGCGAAGGACCTGGACGGCGACCCGTTCGCGGACCTCGTGGCCGGGGTGCCGGGGAACGGGTCGACGATCTTCACGTACCCCGGCAAGACGCTCCTCGGCACCGCGAACCCGCCGACCGCCACCGCGTTCGACGTGTTCCCGGACCTGCTGACCGGGGTGTTCGTGGGGTGACCCCCGTCCGGCGCTACTTCAACCGCTTCGCCGCCTCGGACAGTTCCCGGCACGCGCCTTCCAGGTCGCGGTTGCCGGTGCGGCGGGCGGTCTCCAGCCCCCTCTCGGCGAACGCCGACGCCTTCGCGCCTTGCCGCGCACTCAGCATGGTTTCGACGGCCGTGACGTAGAACTTCCCCTCGTCCGGGTTGCGGGCGATGAGGTCGTCGAACTCCTTGGCGGCGGACTCGGCGTCCCCGGTCTTGGCGAACAGCTGGGCCTTCCGGACGGCGTAGTCGTTGGCCCGCTTGCCGGCGTTGTGCGCGGCGTCGAAGGCGGCCCCCTCGCGGGCGTGCTTGAGGGCGGCGTCCGTGTTCCCCTCGGACGCGGCCCCGGTGATGAGCACCGCATAGAACGGGTAGCGGTCCGGCTTCGCGGGGTCGGCCGGCTTGGCGGTGCCGGCGAACGCGAACGCGACGGCGAGGTCGCGGGCGTCGAGTTTCAGGGCCGCCCGCATCGCGTCTTCCAGCTCGCCCGCCGTCAACTCCGCGACCGGGAGTGCGGCGAGGTCGGCCGCGTTCATCTTGCCGAAGTCGCGCGGGGCGGCCGGCTTCGCCTCCGCCGGCACCGCGATCGTCGGGGCCTCGCCGGGGGCTTGCAGTTCCACGTTCAACTTGTGGCGGAGGCGGTCGAAGTCGTACACCTGGATCGGGACGACCTGCCCGCCGACCTGCTTGCGGGGGGCGGCCCCGTCGAGGTTGTCTTGCAGGAACCGGATCGCGCCGATGAGCCGCTTCCGGAGGAGCTTGCTGCCCCCGGCGTCGAGGGGCGGCGTGCCGCTGAGCGCCTTGAGCGGGGCGTGGATCCAGACGGACTCGAAGTGGTGCTCGGCGTTCGACCGGAGCTTGGCCTCGGCCTCGGCGATGTCCGACGTGCGGATCGGGTACGCGAGCGCGGCCTGGCAGATCTCCCCGAACTGGGCGGGGCCGGTCCCCTCGACCGGTTCGCCGACGGCGAGGGTGACCCGGTCGCGGACCTCCGCGACCATCTTCTTCACGCCGTCCGGGTCGGTGCCCCACAGCCGCATCAGCCCGCCGACGATCGTCACGTTCGCGAGCACCCGGCCCATGACGGTGCCGGTGTCGAGCAGGCTCGGCATTTCCTCGACGAGCATGCAGGAGAACGTGCCGGTCTCCTGGTCCGCCTGCGGGGCGACCATCTTGCGCTCCTGGTCCCACGCCCGGATCAGCCCGAACAGCGCCTCGGGGTCGCGGACGGGCATGTACGCGCGGTACTCGGTGTAGTCCGAGTCCCCCTCCATGCCCTGCCCGCACTTCAGCACTTCGGCGAGGGCCTGGGCTTCCTCCGCCTTGGCGTCGTCCCATTCGAGCTCGACGGACTTGTTCAGCGCCGCGAGGGCGGTCGGCTGTTCGCCGAGCCACGCCCGGACGAGCCCGAGGTTGAACCACCCGGCGGGGTCGTCGGGGACTTCCGCGGTCAGCTTCTCGAAGGCGGCCTTCGCGTCGGAGAACTTGCCCGTCGCGGCGGCGGCGTCCACCGGCTTGACGGTCGGGCGGAAGGCGTACTTCTTCTTCGCGCAGTTCGGGAGGCGACTGTCCGCGCCGAACAGGGCCTGGAACTGCTCCCGGAGCTCCCGGTCCGCCGGGTTCATGTGGGCCGCGCGTTCGAGGGCGGCGCGGGCGGCGACGACGCGGTTCAGGACGATCTCGTTCCGGGCGATCATCTCGTAGACTTGCGCGAGCTGGCTGTGGGCCTGCGGGTCGTAGGCGTCCGCGGCCTTGCGGAAGAGCAGCAGCGCCCCGATGATCTCCCCCTCCGCCTGGCGGAAGACCCCCTTCAGGAGCAGCCCCATCGGGAAGTTCGGCTGGAGGGCGAACGCCTTTTCCAGCACTTCTTCCGCCTTTTCGACCTGCCCTTCCATGTACAAGAGCTGGGCGTAGTACCCCCAGACCGGCGGGTAGGTCGGGTGCTCGCTGGCGAGGGAGTCCATCGTCCGCAGGGCGGACTCGTGCTGGCCGTTGTGGTGCAGGTCGAGGGCCTGCTCGATCCGCTCGAAGTAGGGCTGACAGCACCACTTGAACTTCTTGCCGCTGCCGCAAGGGCAGGTGTCGTACGGGTTCGGGGGCATGGGTTCGGGTGGGTGCTGGGGACGGAGATTCGAGACCGTGGGCGGGCGGGAAAACGGGTGCGGCGGGTCCGCGCAGACGACCGCCCGGTTAGGGCAGCATACAGGGTCGGGCGGGGAGTGAAAACGGCCCTAAAAGGTTTGACAGGGCCGAACATTGGCTTAATCTAAGTGAACCGTATGTGCTGGGACGACAGAGTTTATCGCCCGTTCGGCTTCCGCGTCGCCGGCCGGCGCTTAAATCCGACAGACTCCCCCGACCAGGATGCCGACACATGGTGACCAACGATCTTGGGGCGTGTGAATGGTTCGTCTGGGACCTCCGCCGCAGCGGGCTCATCGACCGGGGCCAACTCGACCAGATCGTCAGCGAGTTCCTGAAGCGGAACCCCCGGGCCGAAGCCCCGGCCCTGGCGGAGTACCTCGTCCAGCAGAACACGATCACCGGGTTCCAGGCCGACCGCATCCTCAACGGCAAGACGCAGGGCCTCGTCCTCGGGCCGTACGTGCTCCTCGACGCGATCGGCCAGGGGAGCATGGGGCAGGTCTACAAGGCCACGTCGAAGAACGATAACCAACTGTACGCGGTGAAGGTGCTCCCCCGCCGGAGCATGTGGAACGTGCGGCTCGCCCGCCGGCAGGTGCGGTCGTTCGGCCAGTTCAGCACGCCGGCCGTCGTCCCGTTCGTGGACGTCGGCACCGCCGGCGGGCTGCACTACCTCGTCTGGCCGCTGGCCGAGGGGCAGACGCTGGAAAACATGGTCCAGCACAACGGCCGCCTGACCGCCCAGCAGTCCGCCCTCATCGGCCTGCAGGTCGCCCAGGGCCTCGCCCTCAGCCACCAGAACTCGATCTTCCACGGGCTGCTGAAGCCGTCCAACATCATGATCGGGTCCGACAACCAGGCCCGCATCCTCGACTTCGGCATCGGTTCGCTGCTCGTCGAGAACGAAGGGGAATCCCTCGTCGACACGATGTCCACCGCGAACACGCTGACGTCCGGCCTCGACTGTGCCTCGCCGGAATCCATCATGGAGCCGACGAACCGCACCCCGGCCGGCGACCAGTACTCGCTCGGCTGCACCATGTACTACTGCCTGACCGGCCGGGTGCCGTTCCCCGAAGGCAGCGCCGTCGAAAAGATGATGGCGCACCAGTCGAAGGAGCCGACGCCGATCAAGGAACTGGCCCCGGAAACGCCGGACGGCCTGATCGCGGTGATCGCCCGCCTGATGGCCAAGACGCCGGAAGAGCGGTTCGCCGGGACGGACGAGGTCGTCGAGGCGCTGGAGCCGTACCTCGGGGAACTGGCCGGGGTCGGGGCGGAAGCGGGGTCCGGCGTGCAGAGCGCCCCGGTCCAGCGGCCGATGCCGGGCTCCCGGATGGCCAGCGGGTCCGGGGCGAAGATGCCGGGCCTGACGACGGCCCCGTCCAAGTCCAACCCGTTCCCCGCGAGCGCCACCCCGAACCGCCCGATGCAGGGCCTGCCCGGTGCCGGCGGCAACCGCGTCAACCAGCCGACCCCGATGCCCGCCGCCGGCGGCATGGGCGGCGGCGGCATGGGCGGCCGCGCCCCCGCCGCGGCCCCGGCCCTCCCCGGCCGCAGCAGCTTCCGGGAGCAGGCCCAGGCCATGCCCCAGCCCGCCTACCCGCAGCAGCAGGACTACGGCGAAGTTCCCCTGATGGAAGCGGGCGACCAGGCCCCGTTCGCCAGCCCCAAGATCGCCACCAGCTCGACCGGCTGGATGACCGGCGGCGCGCCCGAGCCCAAGGCGGGCGGCGGGAACAACACCCTCATCATCGTGATGGCCATCCTGCTGACCGGGGCCGGCCTCGCGGCCGTGTTCCTGCTCACGAAGTGACCGACTGCCACCGAACGCGAATCGCCGGGGGACTGGAACCGTCCCCCGGCGATTCGCGTTTTCGGGCCCTGTCAGGTTTCGGCCCGTCGCTCGTCCCCCCGTCGCGCCCCATCCCGTTCCCCGTTCCGTGTGACCCATGCGAAGACTTCTCGCCGCCGCACTCGTCCTCGCCGTCTCGCCCCTGGCGTCCGCCCAGGACGCGAAGGCGGTCACGGTCCGGTGGTTCGGCCAGTCGTTCTTCCAGATCCAAACGTCGACCGGCAAGAAGGTCGTCCTCGACCCGCACGCGATCCCCGAGTTCGGCCGGCCGGTCGTCCAGGCGGACATCATCACCTGCTCCCACTGGCACAGCGACCACGCCCAGCCGGAAGCGGTCGAGAACGCCAAGGCCGCCCGCATCTTCTACGGCCTGCTCGAGGCGAAGAAGGGCCGCCAGCCGGACTGGGCGAAGATCGACGAGAAGGTCGGCCAGATCCACGTCAAGACGTTCCCGCTCTACCACGACGCCGACACCGGCATGACCCGCGGCAAGAATTCCGCGTTCATCATCGAGGCCGACGGCCTCCGCATCTGCCACCTCGGCGACATCGGCCACGAACTCACGAAGGAACAGGTGAAGGCGATCGGCCCGGTCGACATCCTCATGGTCCCGGTCGGCGGCGTGTACACCGTCAACGGCGAGCAGGCCCGGAACATCACGAAGGCGATCAACCCCCGGCTGTACGCGATCCCGATGCACTACGGCGTCCCCGGCTACGACGACCTGCTTCCGGCCGACGAGTTCCTGGAGGGGCAGAAGAACGTGAAAAAGATGCCGGCGACGAACGAACTCGTCGTGCCCGCGGACATGAAGGCGGACGGCTACACGGTCGTGCTGCTGGGCTGGAAGAAGGACGAGGTCGCCCCGAAGAAGTGAGTGCGGCGGCGAGCGGCGGGGCGTCAGCCCGCCGTGAACTCTCTTCCCAGGCACATCCACACACTGCTCCCACGCTCATCCGAACACGGCGGGCTGACGCCCCGCCGCTCGCCAGTTACTTGAGTGCCTTCAGCAGCTCTTCCATCTCCTTCTGGTGCTTGCCCACGACCTTCGCCGGGCCGCTGAGCCGGAAGTGCGTCGCCTCGTCGTTCTTGTCCACCAGGATCACCCAGATCACGCGGTAGTCCGCCCGCATTTCTTCCTTCGACTTCGGGTCGAACGGGCGCTCCTTGAACTTCCAGGTGCCAGTCACGTCGAGGACGTGGCCGACGCCGACCGGCAGGTCCAGTTTCGACACCTTGCCGATGTCCTCCGCCGCGGTGCCCTCGGGGACGACGAACGAGGTCCGCCAGCGGGGGAACGACTTGTCCACCACCGGGCTGCTGTTCGGCATGACGATGAACTCGGCGTCCGGCACGCCCTCTTCCCCGGACGGGATGCGGAACTGGTAGGACCGCAGCGTGTTGCCCGGCTTCTCGGACTTCCACCCGGCGGGGGCGGTCGCCTTGATCTTGCCCTTCTTGTCGAGCTTGATTTCGACCGGGGCGTCGTCGGCCGCGGGTGCGAACGCGAGCGTCACCAGTCCGGCGAGCAGGGCGGCGAATCGGGGGAACGGCATCGGCGGCTCCAGGGGGGGAAACGAGTCGTTGACGAGGCGGGACGAGACGGACATTCTACGAGTGCGAGATTCGCGAGGCCGGACAACCCCTCCCCCCGCCCCCCTCCCCGGAGCGGAGAGGGGGAGTCAGACGGGTTTCCACCCCTCTCCGCCTCGGGGAGGGGCCGGGGGAGGGGTTGCCTCTTCACTCCCAGGTGCCAGTATGACGCCGCTCTCCCGTCGAAAGTTCCTCGCCTCCGCCGCCGGGCTGGGGGCCGCCGGGGTGCGGTCCCGCGGGAAGGAGGCCGAGTACCCGGTCCCCGCGCGGGCCGTCACGAAGGGGCCGAAGCACCACTTCTTCGGGTACTACGACAAGTGCCCGTGGGACTCGACCGGCCGGTACTTGCTGTGCATGGAGACGGACTTCATCGACCGCCAACCCAAAGCCGGTGAGGAACTGACCGTCGGGATGGTCGACCTGAAGGACGGGGACAAATACGTCCCCCTCGACACAACCGCCGCGTGGTCGTGGCAGCAGGGGACGATGCTGCAATGGCTCGGGTCCGCCCCGGACAAGGAGGTGATCTACAACGCCGTCGCGGAGAAACAGTCCGTCGCCGTGATTCGCGACGTTCACACGGGGAAAACCCGCACGCTCCCCCGGCCGGTCTACGCGATGTCCCCGGACGGGAAGAAGGCCGTCACCCTGGACTTCGCCCGGCTGCACCGGCTCCGCCCCGGTTACGGGTACGCCACCGTGCCGGAGACGCACGCGGACGAACTCGCGCCGGACAAGCTCGGCATCTGGCTGATGGACGCCGCGACCGGGAAGAACGAACTCGTGGTGTCGCTGAAGCAGCTCGCGGGGAACAAGCCGGACGCGCGGTTCGACGGCGCGGAGCACTGGGTGAACCACCTGCAGTTCAACCCGTCCGCGACGCGGTTCGTGTTCCTGCACCGCTGGAAGAAGCCGGGCGACAGGTCGTGGCAGACCCGCCTCTACACCGCGAAGCCCGACGGCACCGACCTGCGGCTGCACCTCGACGACGGCATGACGTCGCACTTCGACTGGCGCGACGACGACACCTTGCTGGCCTGGGCGCGGACCAAAAAAGACGGAGACATGTTTTACCTGATCCCCGTCGCGGACGAGCCCCCGAAGGTCGTGTTCGGCGACGTCTGCGACCGGGACGGGCACTGCTCCTACTCGCCGGACCGGAAGTGGGTGCTGAACGACACCTACCCGGACAAGGACTCCAACCGGCAACTCATGCTGCTGAAGGTCGCAAACGGCCGGCGGTACGACCTGAACAAGTTCCGTTCCCCGGCGGCGCTCGCCGGCCCGTTCCGCTGCGACCTGCACCCCCGCTGGAACCGCGACGGGACGCAGGTCTGCATCGACTCCGCCCACGAGCCGACCCGGCAGGTGTACGTGCTGGACGTGAAGGACGCGGTCGGCAGTTGAACCGCGAACCCCGCCGGCGGGGCGGTGTCTGTTCCGGTGCCCCGCTTCCCCGCACGGGATTCGGGGGTAAGATGGGCACACGGTTGGTCGGTCGGCCGGACGGTCGCCGCGGGGGCCTTCGCCCCGGGGAGGAAAGTCCGGGCTCCACAGGGCGCGGTGGTGGGTAACGCCCACCCCCCGGAACCGGCTCGGGCTCCCCGGCCCGGGCCGCGGACGGGGCGGGACAGTGCAACAGAAAGGAAACCGCCT
>ERZ1066123.1444-NODE-1444-length-14199-cov-10.232749_pt1 | contig 14199 bp, 11 predicted proteins | sample MGYA00382770_ERZ1066123 | MGnify/ENA primary metagenome ERZ1066123 (study PRJEB33369, sample SAMEA5778353) | biofilm metagenome | biome: Industrial cooling water; feature: Water cooling tower basin; material: Biofilm | place: United Arab Emirates | collected...
CGTGATGGTGGCGATCCGGTCGGAGACGTCGTACGTGAGATTGGTGTAAGACATGAGGCGGATTGGTTCTGGGTGGCTGTCGCAATCTACACAGCCGCTCCCACCCCGTGCCGAGTGTGCGATCGGCGGCTACACTCATTGACATGCTGACTCTCGCGCCCCCTGCCCCCGTCGTGTCCTGGGGCGATCCTGAGCATCGCTCCGTCCGGCTGCTCGACCAGCGGGCGCTGCCGTCGGAGGAGTGCTACGTCACCGTGCACATGCTCGACGCACTGGTGGACGCGATTCACACGCTGACCGTGCGCGGCGCGCCCGCCATCGGCGTCGCAGCGGCCATGGGGCTCGCGGCCGTCGCATCGCACGAGCAGGGGCTCACACACGAGCGTCTCGCGCAGCTCGCCGAGTCGCTCGCGAACGCACGCCCCACCGCCGTCAATCTCCGCTGGGCCGTGAACCGACTGCTCGCGCGTGCCGCCGCCGAGCCTGTCACGGAGCTCGTGCGTGCGCTCGTCGACGAAGCGCAACAGATCTTCGATGAGGACGTCGCGATGTGTCGCGCCATCGGCGAGGCCGGTGCCGAGCTGCTGCGCGCTGGTGCGCGCGTGCTCACGCACTGCAACGCCGGCGCGCTCGCCACCGCCGGCATCGGCACCGCGCTCGCGCCGGTCTATGTTGCCCACGCGCGTGGTCTGCCGATCACCGTGTTCGCCGATGAGACGCGCCCACTCTGGCAGGGCGCCCGCCTCACGGCGTGGGAGCTGCAACGTGCGGGCATTCCGGTCACGGTACTCCCGGACAGCGCCGCGGCCACGCTCCTTGCGCGCGGTGACATCGACGCCGTGTTCGTGGGCGCCGATCGCATCGCCGCCAACGGGGACGTCGCCAACAAGGTCGGCACCTTTCCCCTCGCACTCGCCGCTGCCGCGCACGGTGTGCCCTTTCACGTCTGTGCGCCGTGGAGTACCGTCGATGCAGCCACGCTGCACGGCGATGAGATCGAGATCGAAGAGCGTGGACGTGACGAACTCGCGCGCGCCGGTGATCGCCTCGTCGTGCCCGATGGTGTCCCGACGTTCAACCCTGCCTTCGATGTCACGCCGCGTCGTTTGGTGACGCACTATGTCACCGACCGCGGTCTCGTCACGCCTCCCTTCTTCGACTGAGGATTCCGCATGGCTGTGCTCGCGATCGATCAGGGCACCACTGGTTCGACCTGTCTCGTGCTCGGCGCCGATGGTCGCGTGCTTGGTCGCGCGTATCGCGAGATCACGCAGCACTACCCACAACCCGGATGGGTCGAGCACGACGCGGCGGAAATCGTCGAGCGGACCTTCGACGCGGCGCGTGAAGCGATCGCCAACGCCGGTGTGATGCCGCGCGCGATCGGCATCACCAACCAGCGCGAAACCATCGTGCTCTGGGATCGTGCGACGGGTGCTCCTGTGCACCGCGCGATCGTCTGGCAGGATCGACGCACTGCCGATCGCTGTCGCGCCCTCGCGCCGCTCGCCGATGAAATCCGCGCCGCCACGGGGCTCGTGACCGACCCGTACTTCAGCGCCACCAAGCTCGAGTGGCTGCTCGGCCGCCCCGACCTCGCCGCGCGCGCGCAGCGGGGCGAACTCGCCGCGGGCACGATCGACAGCTTCCTCATCTGGCACCTCACCGGCGGCGCGTCACACGTGACCGATCCGACGAACGCGTCGCGCACCATGCTCTATGACATCGAGCGCCGCGCCTGGAGTCCGCGGCTCCTCGACCTGTTCGGGGTGCCCGCGTCGCTGCTCCCCACGGTGCGTCGCTCCAGTGGCTTCTTCGGCACGAGCACGGTCGCCGCGCTCGGCGCCGAGATCCCGATTCTTGGCGTCGCGGGCGACCAGCAGGCCGCGCTGTACGGACAGGGCGGCTGGCAGGCCGGTGGCGGCAAGAACACCTACGGTACCGGGGCCTTCCTGCTGCTCAACACCGGTACGGCGCGCCCGCAGCCCGGCGAAGGGCTGCTCACCACCATCGCCTGTGATGCGCAGGGCGACGCGGTCTTCGCGCTCGAAGCGTCGATCTTCGTGGCCGGCGCGGCCGTCCAGTGGTTGCGCGACGGGCTTGGTCTCATTCGCGCGGCCGACGAGACGGAAGCGATGGCCCGCTCCATCGAGAGCACGGACGGCGTCTACTTCGTGCCCGCGCTGACCGGCCTCGGCGCCCCCGATTGGGAGCCACACGCACGCGGCACCATCGTGGGGCTGACCCGCGGCACGACGTCGGCGCATCTGGTGCGTGCTGCCCTCGAGGCCATGGCCTACGGGACGGCGGACGTACTCGGGCTCATGCGTCGCATGGGCGACGTGCCGTTCGATCGGCTTCGCGTGGACGGCGGTGCCACCAGCAACGACTGGCTCATGCAGTTTCAGGCCGACGTGCTCGGCGTTCCGGTCGAGCGCCCCGACCTCGTCGAAACGACGGCGCTCGGGGCCGCCGGCCTGGCGGGGGTCGCGGCCGGCGTGTGGCCCGACGCCGCGTCGTTCCTCGCGGCGCGACGCTTCACGCGCTTCGTGCCCGGTGCGGGACGCGAGGCCGCGCGCACCGGGCACGACGGCTGGCGTCGGGCCGTGCGCGGCGCGCTGGCGTGGGCCCGCGACCGCGCCTGAGCGGTGCCTCGGCGCGCCCGGGAGGGGCTGCCTCCCCGTGCGGGGATCGCTATCTTCCCGATAGAGAAGTTGATGGGATCCCGAATCAACGGTTCGGGGTTTTCATCGTATCTTGTGGGACGAAGGTGTCCCCGGAATTGGTCGAGTGGCGCGTCGAATGACGCGAGAACTCGGACCCGGACGGCAGCGGCCGGTCTTCCGCTGCAGGGCGGAGTGTCGTGAAAGCTCGCAGCAAGTTTCTCCTCGGCGGGTTGCTCGTGCTCGGAACGTCGGGCGTGCTCATGGCCAGTTCGGCCAAGGAGACGGCCCAGTACTTCCTGACGCCGACCGAACTCGCGAACAAGATCGAGGCCAATCCGCGCTTCGTGAAGGCGGGCGTGAAGATCGGCGCCGCCGTCGTCAACGGCACGATTCAGCGTGCGCCCGACGGCCGCTCCGTGACCTTCAAGATGACCGACACGACTACGACCTACACGGTGCACTACAAGGGCGTGATCCCGGATACGTTCACCGATGGAGTCGGCGTGGTAGTGGAGGGGCGCCTCAATGATGAAGGCGTCTTCGAGGCGACGACGCTGCTCGCGAAATGCGCGTCGCGCTACGAGAACGAGCCGGGCATGCCCGGAGCCGAGGGTGGCATGCCCGGTGGTGGCATGCCGAAGGGTGCCTACCCCTCGTCGCCCACCTATCAGAGCAGCAAGACGTCCGCCGGCTGATTCGCCGGCGGCCACACCCAACATCTCGTGATTCTCGTCGGCGAGCTGTCGCTCTGGGTAGCCATCCTGATGGCCGCCTGGACGACCATGATCTCGTGGGCGGGCGGCTGGCAGCGTCGCCCTGATCTGATCTTCAGCGGCGAGCGGGCAATGTATGCCACGTTCGCCTTCACCCTGCTCGCGTCGATCGGGCTGTGGTACGCGCTCTTCACGCACGATTTCTCGCTGCGGTTCGTCGCGTCGTACACCAGTCGCAACCTCCCCTCCGTCTACACCTTCACGGCGTTCTGGGCGGGGCAGGCCGGTTCGATGCTGTTCTGGTCGCTCGTGCTCACGATGTACGCGGCGCTCGCGGTGTTCCTCAATCGGAACAACCTGCGGCGCATGATGCCGTGGGTGACCGGCACGCTTGGCGTCGTCTGCCTCTTCTTCCTCTGCGCGACCGCGTTCGGCGCGAATCCGTTCGAGCGCCTCGACTGGGTGCCGGTGGACGGACGCGGCATGAATCCGCAGCTGCAGAACCCCGGCATGGCGATCCACCCGCCCATGCTGTATCTGGGCTACGTCGCCACCGCGATTCCCTTCGCGTTCGCGATTGGTGCACTCGTCACGCGCCAGCTCGATGGTGAGTGGCTCGGCGCGGTGCGCCGCTGGTCGCTGCTGTCGTGGTTCTTCCTCACCATCGGCATCGCGCTGGGCATGTGGTGGGCGTACGTCGAACTCGGCTGGTCGGGATACTGGGCCTGGGATCCGGTCGAGAACTCGTCGGCACTGCCGTGGTTCACCGGCACCGCGTTCCTGCATTCCATCATGATTCAGGAAAAGCGCGGCATGCTGAAGAAGTGGAACGTCACGCTGGTCGTGCTCACGTTCCTGCTGTCGATCCTTGGCACCTTCATCACGCGCTCCGGTGTCATCGAGAGCGTGCACGCGTTCGCCCAGTCGGATGTGGGCCCGTGGTTCCTCACGTTCCTCATTCTGGCCACGATCCTGACGGCCATTCTCGTCTCCACGCGCCTGCAGGACATGCAGGCGCAGGCCGAGCTCGAGAGCATGGTGAGCCGCGAAGCCGCGTTCCTCTACAACAACCTCGTGCTGGTGGCGATTGCGTTCACCACGCTCTGGGGTACGCTCTTCCCCATCCTCTCGGAGTGGGTGCAGGGCGAGAAGATCACGGTCGGCATTCCGTTCTTCAACTCGGTGAACACCCCGCTCGGCCTGATGCTGCTGGCGCTCACCGGCATCGGTCCGCTCATCGCGTGGCGTCGTGCGTCCACCGCCAACCTCAAGCGGCAGTTCATCACGCCGGTGGCGGTGGGACTGCTTACGGTGGCCGGGCTGCTCGCGTTCGGCATGCGCCACTTCTACGCGCTGGTGTTCTACGGGTTGGCGGCCTTCGTGGCCACCACCATCGTGCAGGAGTTCGTCAAGGGCATCGGCGCGCGGCGCCGCATGTACGACGAGGGACTGTTCGCCGCGTCGGGGCGTCTCGTGATGCGCAATCGTCGCCGCTACGGTGGCTACATCGTGCACTTCGGTGTGGTGGTCATGTTCGCCGGCTTCGCGGGAATGTTCTTCAAGAAGGACTTCACCGAAGTCGAGCTCAAGGAAGGCGAGACGTACGTCGCCGAAGATCCGTGGGGCTCGCGCTGGTCGTTCACGAGTCAGGGGTTGTCGCGCTACGAGACGCTGAATCGCTTGAACACTGCGGTCACGCTCGAAGTCGCGCGCGATGGAAAGCCGATGGGCTACATGGTGGCCGAGAAGCGCCAGCACTTCGACGCGCAGAAGAACGCGACGTTCGAGCCGTCCACCGAAGTGGCCATTCGCGAGTCGGCCAAGCAGGACGTGTACGTGTTCTTCTCCGGGCTCATGGACGAGCAGACGGCGGTGCTCCACATCCACTTCAACCCGCTGGTGCAGTGGGTATGGCTGGGCGGATTCATCATGGCCTTTGGTGGCATCATCGTGATGTGGCCGCAGGCCGAGCGTCGGGAGCGCGGCTACGTGGCCGAGCTCGCGCCGCAGCACGAATCGGCGCTCGTTGGCGTTGGCGGTTGATTTCGAGGGCCGGCACTGGGCCGGCCCTCGCCCCTGAGCTTCGCTTGACATGCCCGACGGCGCACTCCCCCTCATCATCGGCACGTTGCTCGCGCTCACGGCGCTGTCGTACGTGCTGCTGCCGCTGTTGCTCAACGCCGATGACGCGCCGGTCGTGAAGCACATCGACGCTGCGCCATCGCGTGAGGTGGTGCCAGAGGAGCAGTTGGCCGTCGTCGCTCTACGCGAAATCGAGTTCGACCGTGAGACCGGCAAGCTGTCCGACGCCGACTATGCCGATCTCAAGGCGAAGTACTCGGAGCTGGCCGTGTCGGAGTTGCGCTCGGCGAATGCGCGACCGGCGCGGTCAGACACCGCCCAGGTCGCGGCGACCGCAGCCGCTTCGGGCGAAGATCCGGTCGAGGCGGCCGTGCGCGCCGTGCAGGCGCGCCGACCGAGCTGCCGCAGCTGCGGCCCGCGTCCGGAGAGCGACGCGATCTGGTGTTCGGGGTGCGGCAGCTATCTGCCCGGTGCCTGTCAGAGCTGCGGGGCCGATGTCACGATGCCGGGCGCGCGTTTCTGTAACGCCTGCGGCGTGACGCTCGCGGCGTAACCACGCGCTCGGCGGGGGACTCACCCCCGCTCGAGCGCTTCCAGCTTGCGCTGCGCGAGGCGCAGCGGCAGGAACGTGCACAGCGCGCACAACGTCGCGACGGCCGCGAAGGGCAGCAGCAACCGCGCATTGTCGAACTGCCAGCCGAAGTGATCGGCGAACACCCAGCGCGCCGCCGGACGGCCGGTGCCCCAGGCCACGGCGGCAATGAGCCCGATCGCGCTCAGCATGAACAGCAGTCCGCCGAATGACGTGGGGATCTGTGCTGCATTCTCCGCATCGTACTGCGGATAGAACGCGCCGAAGGACAGAGCCATCGCGGTCAGGGGGAAGACCAGTGCGGCAATCGCGGTCGTGGAGACGATCTGCACGAATGTGGACACATCGAGCAGCACATTCGTGAAGAGCACCAGCACGATGGCCAGCACGAAGAGCGGCACCGCGCCCACCCAGAACTTGGCCCAAAGCAGATCGCGCATGGCCAGCGGGCTCGAGCGCAGCAGCCACAGCGCACGCCCTTCGAGACTCACTGAGGGGAACACGAAGCGCGCCGCAATCGACGCCAGCACGAAGCCCGCGATGGCGAGATTGAGAAACGGCACCAGTTGGCGCAGCAGCGCGGTCATTCCCTCGCCGCTCAGTGGCAGGTAGCGGATGTTCGCCACGTAGACCACGAGCAGCACGAAGAGCAGGATCAGCTGGCTCCACTGCGTGGTATCGCGCGCGAAGACCTTGAGCTCCTTCACCACCAGCTCACGACGCTGCGACGGCAGGAAGGCGAAGAGCCGATCGACGAACGGTCGCTCATGCACGCCACTGTGCTTGCTCGTCCCTTCCTGCGCCGCGCTGAAACCGCGCGCCCAGAGCACCCGGTGCGCGAGATAGCCCACCGCCACCAGCGTCGCGGCGGTTCCCCACAGCTTGAGCAGCGCACCCTGCACCATGCCGCCGCGCAGGTACGCCATGATCGCATCGGCCGCCCACTCGCTTGGCAGCCACGGCGCCGTCGGTGTGTCGATGGCGGCCACGAAATCCATGAAGTTCTCGAAGCCTTCCGGCTTTACCAGCTGCTCCGGACGCGCCATGCGGAACATCACCGCCAGCGCCGCAATCGCGAGCACCACCACCACTGACAGGAAGTCTCGCGTGCGACGCGCCGGAAACACGTTCGCCAGTACGAGGGTGAGCAGCGCGCCTACCACGGTTGGTAGCGCGAAGAACGGCGCGAACACGAGCACGGCGAAGCCCACGAACGACGGCCCGCCCTGATACACCACGCCATACGCCGACAGCAACGGCAGCAGCAACAGCACGACCATCCAGTTCGCGTGCACGCCGGTCTCCACGAGACGCGCGCCGTACAGCGCCCGGTCGGACACCGGTGCCGATGCGATCTGGTCGAGGTCGCGTGCGAGGAACGTTGTGGACAGCGCGCCCACGACGTTCGAGAGCAGCAGGATCGACGAGAAGGCGAGCAGCAGCATCGACAGCACCTTGCCCGCGAGGACGCTGCCGATGTCCTCGGCGCCCTTGAAGTACGTCAGCACCCGCTCCGCCACCGCGAATGCGATCGCGAAGAAGCCCGAGCCGATGAACGCGAGCACCAGCGCGCGCGCGCGCTGCGTCTCGCCCACCGAGGTCACGCGCGCCCGCGCGATGCGCCACTTCGGGTCGAGCAGGTGCCATACGCCCGCCGGCCGGGCCGGTGCCACCGCACCGCCGTCCACGCGCCGCTCAGGCACGCAACACCTCGGCCACGCTGCGCTCGATCGTCTCGCCCGTGAGGCGCAGGAAGATGTCTTCGAGGTGATCGCCATCATGTGCGCCGCGCAGCTCGGGCATCGTACCGCACGCGACGAGCTTGCCACGCTGCATGATGCCGATGCGATCGCACATCCCTTCGGCGATCTCGAGCGTGTGCGTGGACATCATCACCGTGTGCCCGTCGTCGCAGTAGCGACGGAAGAGCTCCTTGAGCGTGCGCGACGACTTCGGGTCGAGTCCGACCATGGGTTCGTCGACCACGATCACGTCCGGTTCGTGGACGAACGCGCTCGCGATGATGAGCTTCTGGCGCATGCCGTGGCTGTAGCTCTCGACGAGTTCGTTGCGCCACGGTTCGAGATCGAACAGCGCCAGGAACTCCTCGGCGCGACGATCCACGGCGGCGCCCTTCGCGCCGTAGAGTCCGGCCGCGAAACGCATGAACTCCATGCCCGTGAGCTTCTCGTAAATGAACGGTCGATCGGGGATGAACCCGAGCGAGCGTTTGGCGGCCATCGGATCGGCCAGCAGGTCGGCACCGGCGATGCGTACCGAACCGGCCGTGGGGCGCAGGATCCCGGAGATCATGCGCATCGTGGTGGTCTTGCCGGCGCCGTTCGGGCCCAGGAATCCGAACAGTTCGCCAGCGGGCACGACGAGGTCGAGGGAATCGACAGCCGTGAATGCGCCGTAGCGCTTCGTGAGGGCAGAGATCTCGATCATTGTGGGGAGGACGACCAGCGGCCCCCTCCCCGTCACGCACGCAGCGCTGCGATGCGGCGATGATCAGTCGTCGTCAGCGAGCGGGGCGGTTTCGTCACGCACCCAGCCGAGATACGCCTCGAGGCCGGCGGCGGCGGGGAAGACGAGCAGCTCGGGCACGTCGTACGGGTGGTGCGCCTCGAAGGCGGCACCGAGCGCGTCCAGTCGGTCGGCGACGGTCTTGAGGAGCACGACCACTTCGGCCTCTTCGGCGATCGCGTCCTCCCAGTGATAGAACGACCGCGCGCCGGGGAGCAGGGTCCCGCAGGCAATGAGGCGATCGGCGAGCAGCGCGCGCACGAGCCGCTCAGCGTCCTCGGCGGAGGCGACGGTGGTGAGGGCGAGCACCACGTCCTGGGGAGCGAGGGGAGTCGACATGTCGCATGGTACCGCGCAACGCAGCCGAACGCGAGCCGGGAACGCGCATTCGTGACCGTGACTTGTCCTCCAGACCCGGACGTCAGTTACTTACTGGACTATGCCCGAATCCGCGCTCGTCGTTCGCGGGGCCCGCGAACACAACCTCAAGAACGTCGACGTCACGATCCCGCGGGATCGCCTCACGGTCATCACCGGACTCTCGGGTTCGGGGAAATCGTCGCTTGCGTTCGACACGATCTACGCCGAAGGGCAGCGACGCTATGTCGAATCGCTGTCGGCGTACGCGCGTCAGTTCCTCGGGCTCATGGAGAAGCCCGACGTCGATGCGATCGAGGGGCTGTCGCCCGCGATTTCCATCGAGCAGAAGTCGGCAGGCCACAACCCGCGCTCCACCGTGGGCACGGTCACCGAGATCTACGACTACCTGCGTCTGCTGTACGCGCGTGCGGGTACGCCGCACTGCCCCAACTGCGGCCGCTCGGTCCAGCGCCAGAGTCCGGCACAGATCGCCGAGCAGGTGCTGCTCTGGCCCGACGGGACGCGGCTCGAGATTCGCGGCCCGCTCGTGCAGGGGCGCAAGGGTGAGTTCAAGGACCTCTTCGAGTCGGCGCGCAAGCAGGGCTTCGTGCGCGCGGTGGTGGACGGCGAACTGATCGAACTGGCCGATCCGCCCAAGCTCAACAAGCGGCTCAATCACTCGATCTCGATCGTGGTCGATCGACTGGTCGTGCGTGCCGAAGATCGCGGCCGTCTCACCGATTCGCTCGAGACGGCGCTCCGCCTCGCCGACGGTCTGGTGGAAGTCGTGCGTCACGATGGCGACGAACCGGAGATCGCACTCTTCTCGGAGCGACAGGGCTGCCCCGAGTGCGGCATTTCCCTCCCTGAACTCGAGCCACGTCACTTCTCGTTCAACTCGCCCTTCGGCGCGTGCGAAACGTGCAGTGGCCTTGGCACGACGCGCACGGTCAGCGAAGAGCTGGTGCTGGGTGACCCGAGCATCACGATTCTTGAAGGCGTTGTGTTGCCGTGGGGTGAGCCGGACGGATTCCTGCGTCGCTCGCTCCTGCCCGGCCTCGCCAAGCTGCTCGGCTTCGATCTGAACACGCCGTGGGGCAAGCTGCCCGCCACTGTGCGTCGACAGCTGCTGCACGGACTCGACGGAACCGAGAAGGCCACGAAGGCGCGCACGGCCATCAAGCGCGGGCGACCGAGTGCCGCCGGCAGCGCGAGTGATGCGGCGACGTGGGATGGCATCCTCGCCAACGTGCAGCGTCGCTACGACGAGACGAGCTCCGACGCCATTCGCCTCGAGCTCGACAGCTACATGGTGGCGGCCCCGTGTCCGACGTGTCAGGGACGCCGACTGCGCGCGTCGTCGCTCGCCGTCACGGTGCATCAGCGCAATCTCGGCGAACTCGTCGAGCTGTCGGTGGCCGACGCGCTCACGTTCCTCGAGAGCGTGCCGGTGCGCGGCAACGGACGCCCGGGGCTCGACCCCGGCATTGCCGGTCCCATTCTCAAGGAAGTGCGCGATCGGCTGCGATTCCTTGTGGACGTGGGGCTCGATTACCTCACGCTCAATCGCTCGGCCGAATCGCTGAGCGGTGGCGAAGCGCAGCGGATTCGCCTCGCCACACAGATCGGTTCGCGGCTGGTGGGTGTGCTGTACATCCTCGACGAACCGAGCATCGGACTGCACCAGCGCGACAACGGTCGCCTGCTCGCCACCCTCAAGCAGCTGCGCGATCTTGGCAACACGGTCATCGTGGTCGAACACGATGAAGAAACGATTCGCGAAGCCGACTATCTCATCGATCTCGGCCCGGGTGCCGGGACGCACGGCGGACAGGTCATCGCCGCCGGCACGGTCGATGATGTGACGCGCACGAGCGGGTCCATCACGGGGCAGTACCTGAGCGGGGCGAAGGCGGTGCACGTGCCGTCGGAGCGACGCGCGCGTGATCCCAAGCGCGTGCTGCGTGTGGAGGGTGCGCGCGAGCACAATCTCAAGGACGTGACCGCCGAGTTTCCGCTCGGATTGTTCGTGGCGGTGACGGGTGTCTCCGGGTCGGGGAAGTCCACGCTCGTCACCGACATTCTGCAGCGCGCGCTGTCGCGGCACTTCTTCCGCGCTCGCGTGATTCCCGGTGCGCACGATCGCATTCGCGGCATCGAGCATCTCGACAAGATCATCGACATCGATCAGAGCCCGATCGGTCGCACACCGCGTTCCAACCCGGCGACCTACACGGGCGTGTTCACACCCGTGCGCGAGCTCTTCGCCGAGCTGCCGGAAGCCAAGATCCGTGGTTACGGACCGGGGCGCTTCTCCTTCAACGTGAAGGGTGGGCGGTGCGAGGCCTGTCAGGGCGACGGCCTCGTGAAGATCGAGATGCACTTCCTGCCCGATGTCTTCGTGCCGTGCGACGTCTGCAAGGGGAAGCGCTTCAATCGCGAAACACTCGAAGTGCGCTTCCGCGGCTTGTCCATCGCCGACGTGCTCGATCTCACCGTCGAGGATGCCTGCACGGTGTTCGAGAATCAGCCGCGCATCGCGCAGAAGCTCATCACGCTGCGCGATGTGGGGCTCGGCTACATCCACCTCGGGCAGAGCGCGACCACGCTCTCGGGCGGTGAAGCGCAGCGCGTGAAGCTCGCCACCGAACTGGCCAAGCGCGACACGGGGCGCACGCTGTACATCCTCGACGAGCCCACGACGGGCTTGCATTTCGAGGATGTCCGCGTGCTGCTCGATGTGCTGCACAAGCTCGTCGATCGTGGCAACACGGTGCTCGTCATCGAACACAACCTCGACGTGATCAAGACGGCCGACTGGATCGTGGATCTCGGGCCCGAGGGGGGCGTACGGGGTGGTACCATCGTGGCGCAGGGCACGCCCGAGCAGGTGGCGGCGACGGCGGGGAGCCACACGGGCACGTATCTGCGGCCCTTGCTGCCGTAGCCGTCGCCGGTCGGGCACACCCCACTGGCGCGCCGGTGCGCGGGGCGCCTGAATTCAGGCATGGTCTCTCTCCTCGACATCATTGGCCCGGTCATGGTCGGGCCTTCGTCAAGTCACACGGCCGGCGCGTGCCGCCTGGGACTGCTCGCGCGCTGCCTCGTGGGCGGCACGCCCGATCGCGCACTCATCGAGTTGCATGGTTCCTTCGCCCGCACCGGCGAAGGGCACGGGACCGACAAGGCGATCGTGGGTGGGCTCATGGGCTTTCGCCCCGACGACGAGCGTTTGCGCGACGCCCTCGGCATTCTCGAGCGAGAGGGACTCGACTACCAGTTCGAGAAGACCACGCTCGACGAGGACGCGCATCCCAACACGGTGCGCATCACGGTCGAACGAGGGGAACGCAAGTCGGTGATGACCGGGTCATCGCTCGGTGCGGGCCGCGTGCTCGTCACCGAAATCGATGGCTACCCCGTGAGTGTGACGGGCAACCTGCACACCATCGTGCTCGTGGCCGAAGACGTGAAGGGGTCCATCGCGCGCATCGCGACGATTCTCTCCGACGCCGACGTCAACATCGCGACCCTTCGCCTGTCGAGAAAGTCGCGTGGCGGCGATGCATTCATGGTGTTCGAAGTCGATGAACAGCCGGGCGACGAGGTACGCGATGCGATACGCGGCCTGTCGTGGGTGAAGTGGGCGTTCCGTCTCGACAAGGTGAGTGCCTGATGTATCGCACCCTGGCCGATGCCATCGCCGACGCCGAAGCGCGCGGCATTCCGCTCTCGCAGCTCGCGCTCGAAACCGAGGCGAACGATCAGGGCCGACCCGTCGAGGAGATTCGCGACGCCCTGCGACGCGCGCTCGTCGTGATGCAGGACGCCGTGACGCGCGGCCTCGTCGGCGATCTGCGCTCGACGTCGGGGCTCGTTGGCGGCGATGCGGCCAAGCTGCGGACGGGTCCCGATGGTCCGCTCGCCGGCACACCGTTTCGCGATGTGCTCGCGCGCGCCCTTGCGGTGCAGGAAGTGAACGCGGCCATGGGCGTGATCGTGGCCGCGCCAACCGCTGGTGGTGCCGGCGTACTGCCCGCCGTGTTGACGGGGCTTGCTGCCGCGCGCGGCATTCCCGAGGAGCGCGTGGTGGATGCGCTCGCGACCGCCGGTCTCATCGGTGCGGTGGTCGCCGAGCGTGCCTCGCTCTCCGGCGCCGAAGGCGGATGTCAGGCTGAAACCGGCGCGGCCGCCGGCATGGCGGCAGGTGCGGCCGTGGAAATGCTGGGTGGTACCCCGTCGCAGGTCGGACACGCCACGGCGCTCGCGCAGCAGGGCACCCTCGGTCTCGTGTGTGATCCGCTCGGTGGTCTCGTCGAACTGCCGTGCGTGTTTCGCAATGCCACCGGTGCCGCAATCGCGCTCGCCGCGATCGAGATGGCGATGGCCGGTGTGACGTTCGCGATTCCCGCTGACGAAGTGATCGACACCATGGGTGAGATCGGCCGCGCGATGGATGTGCGATATCGCGAGACGGCAGGTGGTGGTCTCGCGGCGACACCGACGGGGCGCCGTCTCGCGAAAGAGCGACTGTACGATCTGAAGCGCGCGTGACTGCTGGGCGCGCGCGGTGGGGACGCGTACGGCCCGTGCTGCTGCTCGGCGCGTTCGCCATCGCAGCGTTGGTCGTGATGCAGAGGCGTCACGCGTCCGGTGAGGAGCAGCCTCGACCACGCCTCGCGCTCGCCGCACTTCGGGATGTCAGCACAGTCGGCGCGTTGCAGCCGCGTGCGCTGCGTGAGGCCTCCGGGATCACTCCCAGCAGCACGCAGCCCGATGTGTACTGGTCGATCAACGATTCCGGTCACGACGCAGAGCTCTTCGCGCTCACCGGTGCCGGCGCTGATCTCGGTCGGGTGCGCGTCGCCGGTGCGCGCAATCGTGACTGGGAAGCCATCGCCAGTGGCGTGTGTGGTCGCGAGCGCTGTCTGTACATCGGCGATGTGGGCGACAATCTCGCCCGTCATCGCACGGTCACCATCTGGCGGATTCGCGAACCCGCAGCGCCCGGTCGTGACCGGCAGCGCACCTCGACGGTTGCCGACTCGTTGACGCTCCGCTATCCCGATGGACCGCGTGACGTCGAAGCCATGTGGGTCGATGCACTCGGCGACCTCTGGTTCGCGACGAAGCGTCGACTCGAGGCGCCCGATGGACGCGCACGGCAGGCGTTGGTGTATCGTGTGCCAGCGAGTGCGTGGCAGGTGAACGCCACGGTGGTCGCCACGTTGGTCGATTCGCTTCCGCATGTTGTGACGAA
>ERZ1066123.1450-NODE-1450-length-14169-cov-6.855675_pt1 | contig 14169 bp, 15 predicted proteins | sample MGYA00382770_ERZ1066123 | MGnify/ENA primary metagenome ERZ1066123 (study PRJEB33369, sample SAMEA5778353) | biofilm metagenome | biome: Industrial cooling water; feature: Water cooling tower basin; material: Biofilm | place: United Arab Emirates | collected...
GTCCCGGCCCTCGTCGCGCTGGGCGGCGCCGTGTTCTTCGCCACCGCGCAGGCGTTGGGCGCACTCGACCTGCGGGAGCTGCGGGGCCTGCTGCGGCGGCGCGGGCGGGTCCAGCCAGCGGCAACGGCGTCCTCGGCCTGAACAGCGCCGCGGCGGGCGGAACGCCTTGACGCCCGCGGCAGCGCGCCGGATAGGCGCGCGCCCGCCGCACCGCAGCAGGACTCGCGCCCTCGATGCATGACCGTGTCTTCTCCGGCATCCAGCCCTCGGGCGTGCCGACGCTCGGCAACTATCTCGGCGCCATCCGCAACTGGGTGCCGCTGCAGGACCGGCACGACAGCATCTACTGCGTGGTGGACCTGCACGCGATCACGGTCTGGCAGGACCCGAAGGAGCTGGCGACGCAGACGCGGGAGATGGCGGCGGCGCTGATCGCCTGCGGCCTCGATCCCAGGCGCTGCGTGCTGTTCGTGCAGAGCCAGGTGCACGCGCATGTGCGCCTCGCCTGGATCTTCAACTGCGTGGCGCGGCTGGGCTGGCTGAACCGGATGACGCAGTTCAAGGACAAGGCCGGCAAGGACAGGGAGGCGGCGTCGGCGGGGCTCTATGTCTATCCGAACCTGATGGCGGCCGACATCCTCGCCTACCACGCCAACATGGTGCCGGTCGGCGACGACCAGAAGCAGCACCTGGAGCTGGCCAACGACATCGCGCAGAAGTTCAACCACGACTACGGGGTGGAATTCTTCCCGGCCATCCAGCCGCTGATCCAGGGCGTGGCGGCGCGGGTGATGAGCCTGCGCGACGGCACGAAGAAGATGTCGAAGTCCGATCCCTCCGACCAGTCGCGGATCAATCTCACCGATGACCACGACGCCATCGCGCTGAAGATCCGCCGCGCCAAGACCGACCCGGAGCCGCTGCCCGATCATCCGGAGGGGCTGGAAGGCCGGCCCGAGGCGCGCAACCTGGTGGGCATCCTCGCGGCGGTGACGGACAGCCTGCCGGAGACCGTGCTGCGCGAGCACGGCGGCAAGGGCTTCGGCGCCTTCAAGGAGGTTCTCGCCGAGGCGCTGGTGGCGCATCTCTCGCCCATCCAGGCGGAGATCCGCCGGCTGCTGGACGATCCCGGCGCACTGGACGCGGCGCTGCGGCTGGGCGCGGACAGGGCGGAGGCGATCGCCGACCCGATCGTCTTCGAGGCGGAGCGGATCGTCGGATTCCTGCCGCGGTAGTCTCCGACCAACCGACCGCGGCCCACCGCCGCGATCCTTCACCCGATCCGCAGCAGCCCCGGCCCGTTCGCGCGCAGCCAGGCCATCGTCGCCTCGCGTTGCGGCGAGAGCCGCGCCAGCAGCGCCCAGAACTGCGCCGAGTGGTTCATCTCCCGCAGATGCGCCACCTCGTGCGCCACCACATGGTCCAGCACCCAGTCCGGCGCCATCACCAGTCGCCACGAAAAGGCGAGCGTGCCGTCCGCTGCGCAACTGCCCCAGCGGCTGCGCGTATCCTTCAGCCGCACGGCCCCTAGCTGCGTGCCGAGCGCCGCCGCGTGGCGCGCGGCAACCGCCGCGATGCGCCGCCGCGCCTCGCCGCGGAGCAGCGCGAGCATGCGGCGCCCCACCATCGCCTCGGGACCCGGGACGAGGATGGCGCCGGGCTCGATGCGGGCTTCGCTACCATCCGCGAGCAACCGCACCCGATGCGGCACGCCGCCGATCGGCAGCACCGCATCGGGTGCGAAGGGGATATGCGGCGCCAGCGCGGCCAGGCTCTCGCGCACCCAGGCGGCTTCGGCGCGCAGCAATGCGGCGCCGGCGCGGCGCGTCGCGCGCTGCGGCAGGGTCACCACGACCTGGCCGGTGCGCACGTCGATGCGCAGGCTGACGCGCAGGGCACGCGAGCTGCGTTGCCAACGCACCTCGCCCGGCGCCGCTTCTGCGGTGGGTGCGGCGAATCGAGGCTCCATGCCGGCACCATGACCTGCGCACCAAGCCTGGAGCAATGCTTGACATGCGCCCTGTCGCGTCGGAGGGGCGATGCCATGGGGACACGCAACACGGCGCACCGGCCGTGCTGACCGCAGCGTCGCTGCGCACCATCGCCGCGCTGCTCGCGTTGGGCGCGATCTGGGGGCTGACGCCTGCGGTGGCAAAGCTGCTGGTGCTGAGCGGCGCGGGCCCGCTGGCGCTGGCGGCGCTGGTGGCGGCGCTGTCCTGCGCGCTGCTCTGGGGCGCCTGCGCGCTGCGCGGCGTGCGCGTGCCATGGAGCCTCGCGCATCTGCGGCACTACGCGGTGGCGGGCGGCATCGGCTTCGCGCTGGCGAACCTGGTGGCGTTCACCGCGCTGCGCCACGTCCCGGCCGGGCTGGTGGCGCTGATCGTGCCGCTCTCGCCGATCCTCACCGTGGGGCTCGCCGCGGCGCTCGGGATGGAACGGGCGACGCGACGCCGCCTCGCCGGGACGGCGCTTGGGCTCGCCGGCACCGCGCTCGCCATCTCGCCCGGCGCGGCGCTGCCGGAAGCGCGGCTGATTCCCTGGGCGGTGCTGCTGTTGGCGACGCCGACCTGCTATGCGGTGACCAACGTGCTGGCCGTGCGCCTGGCGCCGCGCGGCACGCCGCCGCTGGCGCTGGCGACGGGCACGCTGGCGGTCGCGGCGCTCTCCGCCGGCGGTGCGGCGGCGCTGCTCGGGCACGGCACGCCGGTGCTTGCGGGCCCGGTGCGCGGCGTCCCGGTCCTTGCGCTGATCGCGGCGCAGGCGGCGCTGACCGCGCTGGCCTACATCCTCTACTTCCGGCTGCTCGGCGGGCTCGGCGGCGTGGTCACCTCGCAGGTCGGCTACATCGTGACGGTCGCCGGCCTGCTCTGGGGCTTCCTGCTGTTTGCCGAGGTGCCGGGCTGGCTGACCATCCCTGCGGCGGCGCTGATCTTCGCCGGCCTGGCGCTGGTGACGCTGCCCGCGCGGCGATAGGGTGGATCACTCCGCGGCGAAGGGCGGTGCCGTGCCGCCATGCTTGGCGCCGCGCCGCCTGCCGCCGCCCTGGGGCGGCTCGTGCGCCATCTCCGCCATCGCCTTCTCGACATGGCGCGAGAACACGTAGTCGGCCGGGCGCTGGTTGGCGAGGTCGATCTCCGGCGCCATCTCGCCCGTGGTCCTCGGTCCGCGGAGCTGGACCGCCAACGCCTTCCAGGGACGTCGCCCCGCATCCACCACCGCCGTCGCCTCGAAGCCGGAATGCACCAGGCAGTCGGCGCATTTCTCGTAGTTGCCGACGCCGTACCTGTCCCAATCGGTGGTGTCCATCAGTTCCTGGAAGGTCTTCGCATAGCCCTCGCCCAGTAGGTAGCAGGGGCGCTGCCAGCCGAAGACGTTGCGCGTCGGGTTGCCCCAGGGCGTGCAGGCATAGGTCTGGTTGCCGGCCAGGAAATCGAGGAAGAGCGGGCTGTTGCCCATCTTCCACCGCTTGCCCGTGTTGCGCGCGAAGATGCCGCGGAACAGCTCCTTCGTCCTGCGCCGGTTCAGGAAGTGCTGCTGGTCCGGCGCGCGCTCGTAGGCGTAGCCGGGCGAGACCATGATGGCGTCGATGCCCATGGCGGTGACGTCGTCGAAGAAGCGCGCCATGCGCTCCGGGTCGGCGTTGTTGAACAGCGTCGCGTTGATCGCCACGCGGAAGCCGCGCGCCTTGGCATCCTTCAGCGCGGCCACCGCGCGATCGTAGACGCCCTCCTGGCTCACCGCCCAGTCGTGCTGCGCCCTGTCGCCGTCCAGGTGGATGTCCCAGGTGAAGCGCGGATGCGGCTTGAAGGCCTCGATGCGCTTGGTCAGCAGCAGCGCGTTGGTGCAGAGGATGACGATCTTGCCCTTCGCCAGGATGCCCTCGACGATCTGCGGCATCTCCTTGTGCAGCAGCGGCTCGCCGCCGGCGATCGCCACCACCGGCGCGCCGCACTGGTCCACCGCGTCCAGGCATTCCTCGACGCTCAGGCGCTTGTTCAGGATGGGATCGGGGTAGTCGATCTTGCCGCAGCCGGCGCAGGCCAGGTTGCAGCGGAACAGCGGCTCCAGCATCAGCACGAGCGGGTAGCGCTTCCGCCCGGCCAGGTGCTGCTTCAGGATATAGGCGCCGACCTTGACCTGCTGGCGCAGCGGAATGCCCATCTGACCCGACGATCCCTATGCCGCCGCGCTGGTCCGGTTCTCGGTCAGCGCCGCGGGAAGCTTGAACTGCACGTCCTCGACGATGCCCGGCAGCGTCGATACCTCCGCCACCGGCCACCATGCGACGAGCTGCGCCACCACAGCCTGCACCAGGCTCTCCGGCGCCGAGGCGCCGGCGGTGATGCCGATGGCCGCGGCGCCCTCGAACCACTCCCGCCGCAGCGCCCCGGCATCGGGGATCAGATGGCAGGGCTTGCCGTCCTCCGCGCCGATCTCCCGCAGCCGGTTGGAGTTGGAGCTGTTCGCCGCCCCGACCACCAGCACCACATCGGCCCGGCAGGCCAGCTCGCGCACCGCCACCTGGCGGTTCTGCGTCGCATAGCAGATGTCGCGCGTGTCGGGACCCTGGATATCGTGGAACCTGCCCCGCAGCGCCTCGATGACGGCGCGCGTGTCATCGACGGAGAGTGTGGTCTGGGTCACGTAGGCGATCGGCCGGTCGGCCGAGAGTTCCAGCCGGCCCACATCCTCGACCGTGGCGACGAGGTGCACCTCCCCGTCCACCTGGCCGAGCGTGCCCACCACCTCCGGGTGCCCGGCATGGCCGATCAGGATGAGGGTGCGGCCCTGCGCCACGTAGCGCCGGCCCTCGGCGTGGACCTTGGAGACCAGGGGGCAGGTCGCGTCCAGCACGGGCAGGCCGCGGCGGTCGGCCTCGCGCTCCACCACGCGGGCGACCCCGTGGGCGCTGAACACGGTGACGGCGCCGGCCGGCACCTCGTCGAGCTCCTCGACGAAGCGAGCGCCCTTGCGTTCCAGGGACTCGACGACGTGGCGGTTGTGGACGATCTCGTGGCGCACGTAGACAGGGGCGCCGAAGCGCTCGAGCGCGCGTTCGACGATGTCGACCGCGCGCACCACGCCCGCGCAGAACCCCCGTGGCTGCGCCAGGATGATCCGCATGCCTCACCCCCTCGACGGCGCCGGGCCCCTTGCCCGCAGTCTGGCGGTGATTCCCACCGCTGCTGTTTTGTGGCAGCTTGCCGCGGCGTTGCAACATGAGAAATGGCGCGGGGGGGGGGCGATCCTGGCATACAGGGGCCCCGCGACACGCCAGGGGTGCTGCGCCCGTGACATTTCCCGCTTCGCCCGGGCGGCCCCGTCGGTTCCGTGCCGGAAGGGTGCGCACCGGAGGGGTGCGCGTCCGCCGTGCGCTGCTGGGCGCCCCGCTGGCCCTTGTCATGGCGCATGGCGCCGCGCGGGCGCATGCGCTGGTGGTGGCGTCCGATCCGGCCGCGGAGACGGTGCTGGCCACGCCGCCGGCGCGGGTGATCATCCGCTTCAACAGCCGCATCGACCCGGTACGCTCGCGCCTCTCGATGATCCCGGGCGAGGCGCGGCAAGGCGCGGCGGCGCTGCCGCTCGAGGTCGCCGCCGCGGCCGACCCGACGCTGATCGGGGCGCCCTGCCCACCGCTCAGCCCGGGCGCCTGGCGGTTGCGGTGGCAGGTGCTGGCGGTGGACGGGCACATCACCCGCGGCGACATCGCCTTCAGCATCCGCCCGGGCCACTGACCGGCGACAGGGCCGCCCCGCGCCGTGGACCTGCTGCTCGATCTCCATGGCTTCGTCGGCGCGCTCTGGCTGGGCGGGCTGCCGGTGCTGCCGGCGGCGCTGCGGCTGGACCCCACCACCGCCCGGGCCTTCGGCCGCCGCTATTCCGCCTTCGCGGCCGGCGGCGTGGCGCTGATCCCGGCCGGCACCGGAGGCTTCTGGCTGGGCCACATCCAGGACGGCAGCGCCCTCTACGGCACGGCCTATGGCGCGATGGCGGCGACCAAGGCGGTGCTGCTCGGCCTGCTGCTGCTGGGGCTGGCGAATTTCCTGCTGCTGCACCGGCTGGCGCCGCAGCCGCGGCCGGTGGGCACGGCCATCGCGGGGCCGGCGGACCCGGACCCGTCCCTGCTCCGCGTGCGCCGCTTCGTCGAGTGTGAGATCGCGCTCGGGATCGCCGTGCTGGCGGTGGCGGCCTCGCTCACCTCCGTCCCGCCGGCCACGGACCTGCCGGAGGACCGCGTGACCTGGAGCGAGATCGCCGAGCGCTTCACCCCGGACTGGTCGCGCCTCTCCAGCCCGGACCATGCCGGCCTCGCGATCCCCGCCCTGCAGGCGCGGCTGGACGAGGAGTGGCAGGCGCGCCGGGCGGCGCAGCGGAAACGGCCGACCGCCTTCACCCCCGGCGAGGGGCTGCTGCCGCCGCGCAACGCGCAGGACATCGCCTGGAGCGAGTACAACCACCACTGGGCCGGCATCACCGTGCTGCTGGTGGCGCTGGCGGCGCTGCTGGACGCGACGGGGCGGGTGCCCCCGGCGCGGCACTGGCCGCTGCTGTTCCTCGGCCTCGCCTTCTTCATCCTGGTGCGCTCCGACCCGAGGTCTGGCCGCTCGGGCCGATTCCGGTGCACGAGGCGCTGCGCGACCCGGGGGCGGTGCGGCAAAAGGTCGCCGGGGTGCGCGTGGCGGGATTCGCGCTGGCCGAATGGGCGGTGCGGGTGGGCGGGCTGCCCGGCCGGGTGCGGCTGGTCTTTCCGGCCGCCATGATCGCCGGCGGGGTGCTGCTGGTGGCGCATACCCATGCCGTCGCCAATGTGCGGGAGGCGCTGCTGATCGGGCTCTCGCACCTGCCGCCGGCGGTGCTGGCGGTCACGGTCGGCTGCGCCCGCTGGGTGGAGCTGCGCGGCCCGCCGGCGCGGCGCGGCCGGCGCGCTGGATCTGGCCGGCCTGCCTGATGTTGGTGGGGATTCTGCTGCTGATCTACCGGGAGGCATGATGTCGGCGAGCATCGTGGCGCACGGGCTTGGCCCAGGCGCTGCGTGATCCGCCCTACGGCAGGGCGGTGCCGTCCGCCTTCAGCACCTCGCCGGCCAGGTAGAGGCTGCCGCAGATCAGCACGCGCGCCGGCGGCCCGCCCGCGCGTGCGGCCGCTTCCAGCGCCTCGGCCACCGTCCCGCCCGGCCGGGCCGCGCCGCCGCTGGCGGCAGTGGCGGCCTCGATCGGCATCGCCAGGTGCTGGCCCGGCTCGGCCACCGCCGTCAGCGTCGTCGCGACGGGCACCAGCGGCCGGAGGAATCCCTCCGCGCCCTTGCCCTGCTTCATGCCGACGACGACGTGCAGGGGCTGCCCGGCCCAGGCGGTGGCGCAGTGCTCCGCCAGCGCGGCGCCCGCCGCCGGGTTGTGGCCGCCATCCAGCCAGAGCTCCCACTCCGGGGGCAGCGACTGCGCCAGGCGCCCGGTCAGGCGCTGCAGCCGCGCCGGCCATTCGGCCCCGGCAACGCCGGCGGCGATGGCGGCGTCCGTCAGCCAGGCCGGCCCCCAGGCGCGCAGCGCGGCGATGGCGATGCCGGCATTGTCGGGCTGGTGCGGGCCGTGAAGGCCAGGCGGCGGCAGGTCCAGCGCGCCGGTTGCGTCGGTGTAGCGCAGCCCGCCGGGCCGGCGCTGCATCCACCACTCATGCCCGCGGCGCAGCAGCGACGCGCCGTTGACGCGCGCCGCGGCTTCGAAGACCGCGAGTGGTTCCGGGTCCTGCGCGCCGGTGGCGCAGGGCACGCCCGGCTTCATGATGCCGGCCTTCTCGCGGGCGATCTTGCCCAAGGTGTCGCCGAGGAAATCCATGTGGTCCATGCCGATGGAGGTGATCGCCGTCGCCGCCGGCCGGTCCACGACATTGGTCGCGTCCATCCGACCGCCGAGGCCGACCTCCAGCACCAGCAGGTCGGCGGGCACGGCGGCGAACAGGTGGAAGGCGACGGCGGTGGTGATCTCGAACACGGTGATCGGCGCGCCGGCATTGGCGCGCTCCACCGCATCCAGCGCCTCGGCCAGGCGATCCTCCTCCACCAGCCGCCCGGCCAGGCGGATGCGTTCATGGAAGCGCACGAGGTGGGGCGAGGTGTAGACGTGCACGCGCTGCCCGGCGGCCTCCGCGATGGCGCGCAGGAAGGCGCAGGTGCTGCCCTTGCCGTTGGTGCCCGCGACGTGGACCACCGGCGGCAGGCGCCGCTCCGGGTTGCCGAGCGCATCCAGGCAGCGCTGCATGCGGCCGAGGCTGAGGTCGATCAGCTTCGGATGCAGCGCGTGCAGCCGGTCGATGATGGCTTCGCTGCGGGACACCGGCGCGGCCCGGTCAGGCGGGGCCGGGGGCGGCCGCCGGCTCCGGCGCCGGCAGCGCCTCGAAGGGCGCGTCGGCGTCCGGGACCACCACCTCCGGCACGCGCAGCAGGCCGATGAGGCGCGCCAGGGTCGCCCGCATCTCGGCGCGCTTCACCACCATGTCGAGGATGCCGTGCGCCAGCAGGTACTCGGCGCGCTGGAAGCCCTCCGGCAGCTTCTCCCGCACGGTCTGCTCGATGACGCGGGCGCCGGCGAAGCCGATCAGCGCGCCTGGCTCGGCGATCTGGATGTCCCCTAGCATGGCGAAGCTCGCCGTCACGCCGCCCGTGGTGGGGTCGCAGAGCACGGTGATGAAGGGCAGTCCGGCCTCCTTCACCATGCGCGCGGCGATGACGGTGCGCGGCATCTGCATGAGGCTGACCGCGCCTTCCTGCATGCGCGCGCCGCCGGAGGCGGTGAAGATGATCAGCGGCGCGTCCTGCAGCACGGCGAGCTTGGCGGCCGAGACGATCGCCTCGCCCACCCCGGCGCCCATGGAGCCGCCCATGAAGGCGAATTCGAAGGCCGCGGCGACGGCGCGCTGGCCCTCGATGGTGCCGTGGCCGACGATGACCGCGTCGTCCTGCCCAACCTTCATCTGCGCCTCGCGCAGCCGCTCGGCGTAGCGGCGCCCGTCGCGGAAGCGCAGCGGGTCGGGCGGCGCCTTCGGCAGCTCGATGCGCTGCCAGCCAGGATCGAGGGTGTAGTCCAGCCGCTGCCGGGCGCCGACCCGCCAGTGGTGGCCGCAATTCGGGCAGACGTGCAGGGCGCGTTCCAGGTCGCGGTGGAACACCATCTGCTCGCAGGCCGGGCATTTGTGCCAGAGGTTCTCCGGCACCTCGCGGGAGGCGCCGAACAGCGTCTTGATCTTGGGCAGCGCCCACTCGCTGATCCAGTTCATGGCGGGGCGATCAGCTCCAGCTTCGGGAAGTAGGTGCGGTAGCGCGTGGCGTCGCGGGTCAGCAGGCGGTAGCCGGCCACCGCGGCATGCGCGCCGATGAGGAAGTCCGGCAGCGGCGAGCGGCGGGCGCCGCCGCGGCGCCTATAGGCCAGGAAGGCCTTGCCGGCGAGGAAGGCGGCGGGCCAGGGGATGGGTTCGCGGCGGAACAGCGTCTCGGGGAAGGCCTCCTCCATCGCCTCCATGGTGTCTGAGCGGACCGAGACCTCGGCGAAAATCACCGGGTTGATGACCAGGGGCGCGCTGGCCCCGAGATCCGCGACCGCCGCCGCCGACCAAGGCATCCACGTCGCGTCCTCGCCCAGCACGTCCAGCAGGACGTTGCTGTCCACCAGCACGGGCGTCATTCGCCGCGGGTCAGCGCCATGATCTCGTCCGTCGTCATCCGCTCCCGCGTGTTGCGGAAGCGGCCGCGCAGGTGGTGCAGTATGGCGGCCCCCCGGTCGCCGGCCGTGCCGGGCGCCGCAGCGCGCAGCGTGACGACGCCCTCCTGGAAACCGAACTCGACCTCGGTCATCGGCAGCAATCCGGCCTGCTCGCGGATGTGCTGCGGGATGGTGACCTGGCCCTTGGAGGTGATGCGCATCGGGTCTTACTCCTACCGGTAAGAGTAGGAATGCGGGCGCTGCGCCGCAACCCGCCGGGCTAATCCAACGTGATCCCCCGCTCCCGCACCACCGGCGTCCAGAGCGCCAGGTCCGCCGCCATTGCCCGGTCGAGCGCCGCGGGCCCCTCGGCGATGATGCGGGTGGCGAGCGGCGCCATGCGGCTCTGCAGCCAAGGGTCCTTCGCCACCGCCGCCATGGCGGCGGCCATGCCGTCCACCGCCTCCCGCGGCATGCCCGGGGGCGCCCAGATGCCGTGGAAGGCGATGACCACGAATCCGGGGTAGAATTCCTTCATCAGCGGCACGCCGGGCAGCTGCGGCTCCGGCTCGTCCGCCAGCACGGCGAGCGCCCGCACCTTCGCCTCCGGCCCCCCAGTCATGGTGATGGCGAGCGCGTTCGGCTCGAAGGCAAGCTGCACCGTGCCCGACATCAGCTCGTTGCGCGGCGTCACGCGATGCGGCACGTGCAGCAGATCGATGCCCGCCGCCTGCTTCAGCAGCTCGCCAGACAGGTGCGAGAAGGTGCCCAGCCCCGCCGTGCCGTGCGCCACCTGCCCGGGCCGCGCCTTCGCCCAGGCGACGAATTCCGGCACCGTGCGCACCGGCAGGCTGGCCGGCACCAGCATGACGAAGGGCGTGTCGCTCACCAGGCAGACCCGGGTCATGCGGTCCGGATCGTAGGGCAGGCGGCGGAACAGCAGCCGGTTCAGCGTGACGAGCTGGTTGTAGCCGAACAGGAAGGTGGAGCCGTCCGGCGGGCTGTTCATCGCGGCTTCCGTGCCGATGATGCCGGACGCACCGGGCCGGTTCTCCACCACCACGCCTTGCCCGAGATGCTCCCCCAGCTTCTGCGCCCAGAGCCGGGAGAGGATGTCCGGGTTGCCGCCCGGCCCGCCCGGCATGATCCAGCGCACCGGTCGGGCGGGCCAAGTGGCGCGGCCGGCGCGGGGGAGCGTGGCGATGGCGGCGAGCGGCAGCGCCCCCGCGATCAGGGTCCTGCGGTGCATCGACGGGTCCTCCGGTCGTCCCGCGCACCTGCCGGCGCGGTCCCGGGGAGCAGCGTAACCGAGGCAGGTCCGAGCCGAGAAGGCGGAGCCGCTAGCCGTTGCGGCCGGCGGCCTCCGCCATCGCCGCCGCCATCGCCTGGTCGCGCGGGTCGGCGCTGGCGGCGAGGCCGGCGATGGCGCCGTCGCGGTCGGCCGGTGCGCGGTTCTGGCTGAGCTTGCGCTTGCCGCTCAGCCGCTCAATGCGCAGCACCAGGCCGACGATGCCCCGGAGCTGGCCTGCGATGAATTCCGCCGGCGCGTCCGTGACCGCCCAGGGCTCGGCGCGCCGCGCCTCGTGCCGCGCCGTCAGGCGGGACACCAGGGCATGCAGCGCCGCCGGATCCTCGATGATCGCAACGGGACCCTCGGCGTGCACCGCCTCGTAGTTCCAGGTCGGCACCACGCGGTGGTGCTCCGCCTTCGAGGGGTACCAGGCGGGCGAGACATAGGCCTCCGCGCCGCGGAACACCGCGACGGCGCGGCCGGCCTCGGCCAGGCGCCGCCAGTGCGGGTTGGCGCGCGCGACATGGCCGTAGAGCGTGCCTTGCGGCCCCTCCTCCGCCTCCAGCGTGAGCGGCAGGTGGGTGATGTCCGGCACGCCGCCCGGGCCGTTCGACGCCAGCAGGGCAAGGCGCGCGGAGCGGATCAGGCCGTGCAGGATCTGTGGACGGTCCTCGCGGAAGGCGGGCGGTTCGTAGAGCATGGCCGCCGATCCTGGCGCGCCGTGCCGTGCGGGTCCAATGCCGCCGGCGCGGCACCGCGATGCGGCAGGGTCAGAGCGGGTTGCGCGGCGCCTGCGGATCCTCCGCGCCGGGCTTGATGGCGGTGTCCGCGACGGCACCGCGCCCGGGCCCGCCGACGACCGGCGTCTCCGGATCGGGCGCGGGGCGGTCCGGCGCACCCTCGGCCTCCGCCTCCGCCTCCGCCCCGGTGCGGGCGGCCGCCGATTCCGTCTTGGCGCGGTCAGCGCCGCCATACCCGCCCTTGGGCACGGCATCCCCGGCCGAACCGGCATCCGTGCCCGGCGGCGCGTCGGTCGGCGCCCCGCGCCGCTTCTCCTCCTCCGTCCAGGGGCCGGCGCTCTCGGCCGCGGCGTCGTCATGGGCGGGGGGCTGTCGGGGCTCGGCCATGCATGTTCCTCCTGTGCGGGAAGCGAAATGCAAGCGCGGCAGACCCGGCGCCGGTTGCCCTCCGCTTGACTCGCCCGCTCCGCAAGCCTCAGCCGCGCCCCTCGTCCGGGATGTTCAGGATAACGCCGCAGGCCTTGCAGTGCACCGCGTCCGGCTCGTGCCGCTGCAACCCGCAGGAGGGGCAGGTAAAGCGCACCCTCACCGGCCGGAACAGCGCCTGGGCCAGCCGGAGGAACAGCGTGACGCCGGCCAGCATGATCACCACCGAGAGCAGGCGCCCCGTCTCCCCCTGCAGGGTGATGTCGCCGAAGCCCGTCGTCGTCAGCGCGGTGACCGTGAAATACAGCGCGTCCGCGTAGTCGCCGATATGCGGGTTGCGGCGGTGCTGCGTCTCATAGACCAGCCCCGTCATGATGAAGATGAAGACGCCGAGCTGCGCCGCGGCCAGCGTCGCCTCCTCGTTGCGCCGGAAGAAGGGCAGGTCGGAGCGCAGCGAGGTGATCAGCCGCACCGAGTGCAGCAGCCGCAGCGTGCGCAGCACCCGCAGGAAGCCGAGCGCGCCCATCAGCAGCGGCGCCAGCAGCAGCGACAGGATGGCGAGCGCATCTGCCAGGTTCAGCGGGCGCAGCGCCGCGCGCAGCGGCCGGCCCGCGGCGGCGATACGGAAGCCGAACTCGATGAGCAGCACAAGGCCCAGCAGCACGTCGAATGCCAGCACCAGCGGCGTCGGGCCGATGAAGGAGGCCGCGACGATCCAGCCGATGCTGAGCAGGTCGAGGCCGAGCAGCGCGTAGCGGAAGCGCTTCGCCTCGGGCGTCGCGGCCTCGTAGAGGTGCCGCAGCAGGACGCGGAGGCCGTGCTCGCGCAGCGCCTCCCGCAGGTCCATCGGCGGCGCGTGCCTAGAGCGCGCCACCCTTGCGTCCGGCCATCGCACCGAGGCGCAGGCGCAGCGCGTTCAGCTTGATGAACCCTTGCGCGTCGAACTGGTCATAGGCGCCCTGGTCGTCCTCGAAGGTGACGTGCTTCATGGAATACAGGCTGTTGGGCGAGCGCCGCCCCGTGACGATGGCATTGCCCTTGTAGAGCGTCATCCGCACCTCGCCGGTGACGCTCGCCTGGCTGGCATCGGCCATGGCCTGGATCATCCGCCGCTCGGGCGCGAACCAGAACCCGTTGTAGACCAGCTCCGCATAGCGCGGCATCAGGCTGTCCTTCAGGTGCGCCGCCTCGCGGTCCAGCGTGATGCTCTCCATGGCGCGGTGCGCGGCATGCAGGATGGTGCCGCCCGGCGTCTCGTAGCAGCCGCGCGACTTCATGCCGACGAAGCGGTTCTCCACCAGGTCCAGGCGCCCGATGCCATTGGCCTTGCCGAGCGCGTTCAGTTCGGTCAGCAGCGCGGCAGGGGACAGGCGCTTCCCGTTGATGCCGACGGCGTCGCCGCGCTCGAACTCCATCGTGATCTCGGTGGGCGTATCCGGCGCGTCCATCGGGCTGATGGTGCGCTGCCACACCATCTCGTCCGGCGCGTCCCAGGGCTCCTCCAGGACCTTCCCCTCGCTGCTGCTGTGCAGCAGGTTGGCATCGACGCTGAAGGGCGCCTCGCCGCGCTTGTCCTTGGCGATGGGGATCTGGTTCGCCTCGGCGAATTCGATGAGGCGGGTCCGGCTGGCGAGGTCCCATTCGCGCCAGGGGGCGATGACCTTCACCTCCGGCTTCAGGGCGTAGTAGGCGATCTCGAAGCGCACCTGGTCGTTGCCCTTGCCGGTCGCGCCATGCGCCACGGCGTCCGCGCCGACCTGCTCGGCGATCTCGATCTGGCGCTTGGCGATGAGCGGGCGGGCGATGGAGGTGCCGAGCAGGTACTGGCCCTCGTAGAGGGCGTTCATGCGGAACATCGGGAAGACGAAGTCGCGGACGAACTCCTCGCGCAGGTCGTCGACGAAGATGTTCTCCGGCCTGATCCCCAGCAGCAGCGCCTTGTCGCGCGCGGGGCCGAGTTCCTCGCCCTGGCCGAGATCGGCGGTGAAGGTCACCACCTCGCAGCGGTAGGTGGTCTGCA
>ERZ1066123.1451-NODE-1451-length-14150-cov-18.332813_pt1 | contig 14150 bp, 10 predicted proteins | sample MGYA00382770_ERZ1066123 | MGnify/ENA primary metagenome ERZ1066123 (study PRJEB33369, sample SAMEA5778353) | biofilm metagenome | biome: Industrial cooling water; feature: Water cooling tower basin; material: Biofilm | place: United Arab Emirates | collected...
CCCGTGGCCGACGCGCCGCCGACGGCGGACGCGCGCCTCGCCGCCCCCGCCGGGGCGCGCGCCGCGTCGCCCTACGCCCGCGCCGACGCGGCGCTCGGTGCCGGCGCGGTGCCGGTGACGGCGCGGATCGCGACGCGCGAGCAGGCGGTGCGCACGCTGCAGCAGCTCGAGGAGGCGCACCAGCAGGCGGTGGGGTGGCTCGCCGCGCACGACAGCTCGGTGGGGAGCGGCGCGGGGCGGCGCATCGTCGGCGCCGCCGAGGTGGTGCGCGACCTCCGCCGCCAGATCGAGGTGCTCGACGCCGCCGTCGCGATGGGGCGGCGCGCGCTCTACGAGGCGCCCGACGACCCGGTCATGAACCGCTACTACTTCGCCGCGCTCGCCGCGCGCGAGGTGCTGCTGCGCAAGCTCGCGGCGGCGCTGCCGGCGAGCCAGCAGGTCCTGGAGTACTGATGGTCCCGATGCCGTTCCGCCGCACGACGCTCGCTACGGGCCTCGTCGCGCTCGCGCTCCTCCCCGCGGCCGCGCAGGCGCAGCAGCGCGCCGCCCCCGACAGCGCGCAGCTCGCGCGGCAGCTCCGCGAGCTCGAGACGGTGCGCGTGCGCTTCGCCGAGCGGATGAAGACGCTCGAGGACAAGTTGCGGGCGCAACTCGAGGCGCAGGCGCGGCTGATGGCGGGGCTGGAGCGCGACCTGCAGCGCGCCGCCGCGCTCGCGCCGGCGGGGCGCGACTCGATCCTGCGCGCGGCGGAACCGCGCCTCAACGAGGCGGCGCGGCGGCTCGCGGCGGTGCAGCGCGAGATCGAGACGGGGCTGACGACGCAGCTCGAGCGCGACCTGCAGGCGGCCTACCCCGGCGACCGCGACGTGTCGTCGGCCGCGGAGGCGCGCGTGATCCGGCAGCTCACCGCCGACGTGACGCGCGTGGTGATGCAGGCGTCGACGGCCGCACGCGTGCTGGCGGCCCAGCAGGCGGGGCTCGCGTGGCGCGCCGCCTCCGAGCCGCCGCGCGGGCGCATCGGCGTGACGCTCTCGGGCGGGCAGTACACGTGGGTGCGCGACGGCACCGTGTGGACGCGCTACGTCGGCCCGCAGGTCGTCGAGGCGGTCGAGCCGGGCGGCCCCGCCGACGCGGCCGGCGTGGAGGCCGGGGACACGCTCCTCGCCCTCGGCCCGCACCGCGTCGACGACGGCGACGTCCCCCTCGGCGCACTCCTCGTCCCCGGCGAGAAGCTCGCGCTGCGCGTGCGGCGCCGCGGGCAGGAGAAGGGGCTGACGCTCGTGGTCGGCGAGCGCGCGACGAACGTCGCGCTCGCGCCGGCGGCGCCCTGCCCGCCGGGGGCGTCGTGCGGGCCGCGCGTGCTCGTCGGTACGACGACGAACCTCCCGGCGGCGCCGCGCACGCCGCCGTCACCCGCGACCGCGGCGACGGCCGGGCCGACGTCGTGGGGCTACACCTTCGACAACTCGCTCGCCGGCGCGGTGCTCGCGACGATCGACACCGACCTCGAGGAGCTCCTCGGCACCGACGACGGCGCGCTCGTGCTGCGCGTCGCCCCGGGCTCGCCGGCGGCCGCGGCGGGGCTGCGCGGCGGCGACGTGATCGTCTCCGTCGACGACGCCCGCGTCGACTCGCCGCGCGACGTGCAGCGCGCGATGCGCCGCGCGTCCTCGGCCGGCGGGCGCGCGATGACGCTCGCCGTCGTGCGCAAGGGCGCGTCGCGCAAGGTCGAGCTCAAGTGGTGAGTGCTGCGTCGCGGGCACTCGTGTCTCGTCGGCATCGCTGAACCGCGTCCCGGTACGGCCCCGGTTCGATATCGCTGAACCGCGTCAACACGGAGGCGCGGAGGACAGCCGGAGATACGGGTGGCGGGACGGACCGCGCAACGCAAAGGCCGCGAAGGAAACACAAAGAAGAATCAACGAAGAAGAGAACTCGACGCTCTTCTTTCCGTTTTCTTCGCGGCCTTCGTGTGGTCGTTTCCATCGGGCGCGAGCCACATCGCGCCCTTCGTGCGCCGGCCGCGTCTCCGGCAGTCCTCCGCGCCTCCGTGTTGACGCGGTTCAGCGATGCCGACGCGGCTCCGAACTGCCGACGCGGCTCCGAACTGCCGACGCGGGTCCGAACTGCCGACGCGCGACGATGCTCGCGTGACGCGATGATCCGCGTCACTCCCAGCGGCGCGTCGGCTTGCGGGTGGGGAGGGCGGTGCCGACGGGGCCGGGGGGGACGCTGTAGAGGAGCTGCGCGGTGGCGACGTCGTTGAGCGTGAGCTCGCGGGCGCGGACGCGGGGGGTCATGATGAGCGTCGTGTCGCGCGCGTGATCGAGGCCGATGGCGTGGCCGATCTCGTGGAGCGCGAGGGCGCGCATGGTGGGCGGGTCGAGGTCGCCCTGGCCGTCGCGGCGCTCGATGGCGAGGGTGATGGTGCTGCGCAGGATCCAGCAGTGCGCGTCGCGGACGACCTTGGTGCGGCCGAGGACGGGGGCGTCGCCGAAGGCGCGGGCCCAGCCGACGGTGATGTCGGCGGTGGCGGAGTCGCCGGTGAAGGCGAAGCGGAGCGGGAGCTCGGCCGCCTCCCAGCGCGTGAAGGCCTCGCGGACGGCCTGGACGTAGTCGCCGTCGATGCGGGCGCCGCCGCGGGGGTGGGCGTCGCTGACGAAGACGCGGAGCGGCGTGGCGCGCCGCTCGGGCCAGCGCTGCAGCACGGAGTCGCTGAGCGCGAGCATGTCGTCGATGTAGGTCCCCGACTGCCGGCGCACGAGGCGGCGGCGGACGTCGGCGCGGGTGATCGAGTCGGCGGCCGCGGGGTCGAGGGCGGCGGGGAGCGAGGCGTCGGCGCCGAGGCGGGCCGAGTCGGCGGGCGGGGCCGCGGTCGGCCTCGTCCCGCCGTGCGGCGCGCGGCCGAGCTCGACGAGGACGAGCCCGCCCACGAGCACGAGGGTGCCGAGCAGGACGCGGTCGAGGGTGGGGAAGCGCATCGGGAGGGTGACGATCGGCGGCGGCGAAAGGTCGCGCGCGCGGCTCAGGGCGCGAGGGGGTCGTCGAGGAAGCGCTCGATCGCCGGGAAGAGGATCCCGGGCTGCTCCCAGAACGGGTTGTGGCCGGCGTCGGGGACGACGACGAGGGAGGTGGTCTCGGGGCCGAGGACGGCGACGGTCTCGCGGGCGACGTCGAGGGGGATGAGGTCGGCGTCGCCGTGGAGGACGAGCGTCGGTACACCGAGCCCGGCCACGCGATCGCGCCAGTCGTAGCCGTCGGCCCGGAGCCGGGCCGAGACCGCGGCGCCGGTGACGGAGGTCGACCGCGGCGGGGTGAAGAGGGCGCCGAGCGCGGGGGCGTGGAACCAGGCGGGATAGATCGCGGCGGCGTACTCGGAGAGGGCCGCGGGATCGGCGGCGTCCGGGGCGCCGGGGCGGGTGCGCTCGTGGGCGGCGCGGAGCCGCGCGCCCTGCTCGGCCGAGAGGCGGGGGAGAGCGCGATCGGTGAGCGCGGGGAGCCAGGGGGCGGCGGTGGTGCCGACCGGGTCGACGAGGACGAGGCGCCGGGTGGCGTCGCGGTCCTGGGCGGCGGCGAGCATGGCGATGCCGCCGCCCCAGGAGTGGCCGAGGAGGTCCCAGCGGTCGAGGCCGAGTGCCTCGCGGAGGGCGCGGACGTCACCGGCGTCGTGCTCGATGCGGGCGGCGCGGGCGCCGGGAGGCGGCTGGGAGCGCCCGCGCCCGCGCTGGTCGAAGAAGACGAGCCGGCGTCGCGCCGCGAGCGGCGAGAGTGCGGGCCAGAGGAGCCGGTGATCGAACAGCAACCCGCCATTCACGCAGCAGAGTGGTGTGGCGTCGCGGTTCCCGTCGGTGACCGGCGTCTCGTGGACGGCGAAGGCGAGCCCTCGCACCGTGACGGTGCGATGGACGAGACGCGGCGGGCGCGGGAGCGCGCGGCGCCAGGCGTGGAAGCGTTCGACGGCGGACTCGGGCACGCGGGGAGACTAACGGGGCGGCGAGGGGCGCCGTACGTTTGCGCGAGGCGTCGCGCCCGTGACGCCGAAACGTCTTGATGCCGGAGGCGCCGTGAGCGGCCGTCGCAGCACCATCTACCTCGAGCCGGAGCTCCACAAGCGGCTCCGGCGACGGGGGGCGGAGGAGGAGCGCACCGTCTCCGAGATGGTGAACTCGGCCGTGGCGGCGTGGCTCGAGACCGACGGGGCGCCGCCGGCACCGCCGGTGACGGCCACGGCAGGCAGCGCGCCGCCGCCACCCGCGAGCCCGGTGGCGGCCGCGGCCGGCGACGGCGCGCCGCGCGTGACGCCGCTCTCGGTCGCCGTGCTCGCCCCGCCGGGGTGGCAGACGCCGGTCGCCCCGCTCCCCGAGGGGCTCGCCCCACCGGTCCGCCGGCTCTTCGGCGCGCTCCGGGGCGGCGACCCCGACCTCGCCGCGCAGCAGGCCGCCGCGGCGTCGAGGTACGGCGCATGATCCTCCTCGCTCCGGACGTCATCCTCGACGTCCTCCTCGCGCGCGCGCCGCACGCCGAGCCCGCGGCGCGCCTCCTCGACCGCGTGGTGCGCGGCGACCTCGAGGCGACGATGTCGGCCGGCACCGCCGCCCTCGCCTGGCAGGTGGCCGAGCGCGCGGTCGGGACGCAGGCCGCCCGCGGGCTCGTCGAGCAACTGCTCGCGCTCGTCCCCGTCACCCCCCTCGGCGGGACGACGCTCCTCGAGGCGCTGGCCGCGCCGATCGCCGACGCCGACGCCGCGCTCCTCCACGCGACGGCGATCGCGGCGACCGCGGGGACGATCGTCACGCGCGAGCCGCGCCAGTTCGAGGGGAGCACGCGCGCGATCCGTTCGCCGGCCGAGGTGCTGGCGACGCTGCCCGGATAGCGGCGGCGACGCCAGCGAACGGGCGCGGCCGTACGTTGTGCGTCGCGGCCCCGGGCGGTGGTGCGCGGGGTGCGCGTCGTCCCCGTGCGCCCGAGAGCCATGCCGATCCGTCGTCCGATCCCCGCGCGCGTCGTCGCCGGGGCGTTCCTCGCCTGCGCGCTCCCGCTCGCCGCGCAGGCGCCGCTCCCGCGGCTCGACGCGGTGACGCTGCGCACCGTCGGCCCGGCCACGATGTCGGGGCGCATCACCGACCTCGCGGTCAACGAGAAGGACCCGAGCGAGTTCTACGCCGCGAGCGCCGACGGCGGCGTCTGGAAGACGACCAACGGCGGGACGACGTGGCAGGTCGCGTGGGAGCCCGGCACGGTGCACTCGGTCGGGGCGCTCGCGCTCGACCAGCGCGACCCGCGCATCGTCTGGGTGGGGACCGGCGAGGCGACCAACCGGCAGTCGAGCGGGTGGGGCGACGGCGTGTACCGCTCGCAGGACGGCGGCCGGACGTGGGAGCACATGGGGCTCCGCGCGACGCGCCACGTCGCGCGCATCGTCGTCGACCCGCGCTCGAGCGACGTCGTCTACGTCGCCGCGCCCGGCGACCTCTGGAAGGCGTCGCCCGACCGCGGGCTGTACAAGACCACCGATCGCGGGCGGACGTGGACGCGCATCCTGGGCGGCGACTCGCTCACCGGCGTCGTCGACGTGGCCCTCGACCCGCGCGAGCCCGACGTCGTCTACGCCGCGACGTACCAGCGCCAGCGCAAGCCGTTCGGCTACGTCGGCGGCGGGCCGGGGTCGGGGCTGCACAAGAGCACCGACGGCGGGCGCACGTGGACGCGCCTCGCCGGCGGCCTGCCGACGGGGACGATCGGGCGCATCGCGATCGACGTCTACCGCGCCGACCCGCGCATCGTCTACGCGAGCGTCGAGCAGGGCGAGCGCTACACCAGCTCGATCAGCTACGCGAAGCGCAAGGGCGGCGTCTACCGCAGCGAGGACCGCGGCGCGACGTGGCGCTTCATGAGCGACTGGAACCCGCGCCCGAGCTACGCCTCGCAGCTGCGCATCGACCCGGGCGACCAGTCGCGGCTCTACCAGATGCAGTACAGCGTGAGCGACGACAGCGGGAAGACGTGGCGCGAGCCGCGCCAGTCGCTGCACGGCGACGACCGCACGATCTGGGTGAACCCCGCGAACGGGCGCCACCTCATCAAGGCCGACGACGGCGGCGTCGGCACCTCGTGGGACCGCGGCGTGACGTGGATCTACGCGGCCAACCTCCCGGTGAGCCAGTTCTACCACGTGCGCGCCACCGGCGGGCGCGACTACCAGGTCTGCGGCGGGCTGCAGGACAACGGCTCGTGGTGCGCGCCGCACCGCACGCGCAGCGCGCAGGGGATCGCCGACGACGACTGGGTGCGCGTCGGCGGGGGCGACGGCTTCCACGTCATCCCCGACCCGGCGGACAGCACCATGCTCTACGTGACGTCGCAGTACCTCGGGCTGACGCACGTCGACCGCCGCACGCTCGAGTCGCAGGCGCTGCGCCCGACGCCGCGCGAGGGCGAGGGGCCGAAGCTCGGCAACTGGGGGGCGCCGGAGCCGCGCGTGGGCAGGAAGCAGCTCCCGGCGAACTGGAACGCGCCGATCCTCGTCAGCCCGCACGACCCGCGGCGGCTCTACGCCGGCATGCGCCACCTGATGACGAGCGCCGACCGCGGGCGCACGTGGCAGTCGCTCGGCGACCGCACGACGGGCGTCGACCGGCGCGCGCTCGCGATCATGGGGCAGGGGGCGACCGACACCACGCTCTCGCTCGACGACGGCGTGAGCTACTTCCCGACGATCAGCGCGCTCGCCGAGAGCCCGCGCGTGCGCGGGCTCCTCTACGTCGGCACCGACGACGGCAACCTCCAGCGCTCCCGCGACGGCGGGCGGACGTGGACCGAGCTCTCGCGCAACGTCCCCGGCGTGCCGACGGGGACGTGGGTGCGGCACGTCGAGGCGTCGCGCCACGCGCCGAACACCGTCTACGCGTCGTTCGACGGGCACCAGGACGGCGACTTCACGGTGTACCTCTTCCGCAGCACCGACGCCGGCGCGTCGTGGCAGTCGATCCGCGGCGACCTCCCGGCCGAGGCGATCGTGCACGTCGTGCGCGAGGACCCGCACGCGCCGCAGGTGCTCTGGGCCGGGACGGAGTTCGGCCTGTACGTCTCGCACGACGCCGGCGCGCGCTGGCAGCTCGTGCAGGGCGGGCTCGGGCGGCTCCCGGTGCATGACCTCGACTTCCAGCGCGAGATGGGCGACGTCGTGATCGCGACGCACGCGCGCGGCATCTGGATCGTCGACCAGGGGGCGAGCATCGGGCGGCTCACCGACTCGGTGCGCACGCTCGCCGCGGCGATCCTCCCCGTCCGCCCGGCCGAGCAGCTCCGGCGCGCGAGCACGAAGGCGCACGCGGGCGACGTCGTCTGGCGCGGGCAGAACCCGCCGGTGGCCGCGATCGTGGACGTCTGGGTGAAGGATCGCGCGCCCGCCGGCACGGCGGTCGAGATCGTCGACGCGGCGGGGATGGTGCTGGCGCGGCTCCCGCTCGACACGACGCGCGCCGCGTCGCTCCACCGCGTGACGTGGAACCTGCGCCGCCCGCCGGTGCGCGCGGGGCGCGCGACGCAGGGTGACGACGACGAGGCGCCGGGGGGCGGGCTCCCGGGCCGCCTCGTGACGCCGGGGACGTACACCGCGCGCCTCGCGATCGGCGGGCGCACGGTGACGCAGCGCTTCGCCGTCGTCGACGACCCGGGCGTGCGCCTCACCGCCGCCACGCGCGCGGCCTACGAGCGCGCGGTCGACTCGGCCGCCGCGCTCGTGCGGGAGGTCGACGCGGTGGCGACGGCGATCCGCGCCGAGCGCGATCGCCTCGCGAAGCTCGCGGAAGGGGAGCGCACCGCGCAGGCGACGCGCGTCGCCGCCGTCCGCGACCTGGCCGAGGTGGCGGGCGACCTCTCGGCGCGCGTCGCCTCGCTCTACGGCGGCATGGTGCGCGCGACGGCGCTTCCGACGGCCGACCAGCGCGCGCAGGCGGCGTACTTCCCGACGGTGCTCGCCGAGCTGCGGGCGAAGTGGGGAGCGCTGCAGGGGCGCTGACGAGCCACGCGGCGACGCGCGCGCGTGCGCGTCCGGAACAACCGGCGACGGCGGACGGTACGCTCGCACGAGCCCGTCCGCCGTCGTCGTCTTCCGCTCCCACGAATCGTGTCGCGCCTCCGTCGTGCCGTCGCCCTGGTCGCCGTCGCCCTCCCCGCCGCGCTCGCGGCGCAGGGGGCGCCGGCGCGCGACTACATCGTCGGCGGCGGCGACGTGCGCTTCGCGCTCCGCGCGGGGGCCGACCAGCCGCTCGCGCAGGGCGAGTTCTTCGACTTCACGACCGACCTGCTGACGCTCTCGCGCCGGTCGTTCCTCGCGCCGGCGGGCGAGGCGGAGCTCGGGTGGCGACTGGGGACGCGCGCGGAGCTCGTCGTCTCGGCCGGCTTCGCGCGGAGCAGCGCGGGATCGGAGTACCGGCGCCTCGTCGGCACCGACGACCTCCCGATCGCGCAGCGGACGACGCTGCAGCGCATCCCGGTCGCCGTGGGGGTGCGCTACAACCTGCGCACGCCGGGGCGACGGGCGGGGTCGCTCGCCTACGTCCCGACCCGCGGCCTCGTGCCGTGGGTGGCGGCGGGGGGCGGGGCGATGCGCTGGCGCCTCGAGCAGGCGGGCGAGTTCGTCTTCGAGAACGACGCGATCGACCCGGCGACCTTCCGTGCGTCCCGGTGGGCGCCGATGGCGCATGCCGGGGGCGGGATCGACTGGCTGGTCGGGACGCGCACCTCGGTGACGCTCGACGCGCGCTACACCTGGGCGCGCCGCGCCTTCCCCGCGGCGCCGCAGCGCCCGGGCACGGTGGGGGGCTTCGAGGGGTTCGACCCGCTCGACCTGTCGGGGATCGCGATCCGTGCCGGCCTCTCGTGGCGGCTCTGAGCGCGGCGACCGGCGCACCATGACGACGTGACGAGCACCGGCGGCGCACCCGCGCCGCCCTCGCGGGAGGGGACGATGCGGACGAGGACGACGACGACCCGGGCGCGCGCGATGCGCCTCGACACGCACGACGACGACGCCCGCCGCGCCGACGCGTGGGCGATGACGGCGATCGGGGCCGCGCTCCTCGCCTTCGTGCTCGGCAGCACGCGCGCGGGGGCGCAGGGGGGTGACGATTCCCGCGGCGCCGATGCGCGATTTCGCCCCTTCCTCGGCTGCTGGACCCCCGTCGAGGCCGCGGGGGCGGCGACCCCCGCCGCGGCGCCGGTGACGTGCATCGTCCCCGACGGGCGCGGCGCGGTGCGCGTGCTCGCGCTGGTCGACGGCCGCGTGGCGGAGGACGACCGCATCGCCGTCGGTGGGCGCGAGCCGGTGCGCGACGAGGAGTGCACGGGGTGGGAGCAGGGGACGTGGTCGGCCGACGGGCGGCGCCTCTACCTCGACGGCGAGCTCTCGTGCGGCGGCGGGGCGACGCGCCGCGCGAGCGGGATGCTCACGCTCCTCGACGACCAGCTCCTCGACGTGCGCGCGGTGCGCACGGCCGACGGGGGCGGCCTGGGCGTGCGTCGCCTGCGCGCGCTCGACGGCGACCTGACGCTCCCCGACGGGCGCACGATCGCCGCGACGCCGTCGCGCGCGGTGCGCGACGCGCGGCTCGCCGCCGGCGGCGAGGTGACGGTGCGCGAGATCATCGACGTCTCGCGCGCGGTCGACGAGCGCGTGCTCGAGGCGTGGCTGCTCGAGCGGCGGCGCGGCGTGGCGCTCTCGGGCGACGCGCTCCTCGCGCTGGCCGAGGCGAAGGTGCCGGCGCGCACCATCGACCTCCTCGTCGCGCTCGACAACCCGACGCGCTACACGGTGAGCATCGGCGCGCCGGGGCGCGGCGCGATCATGGCGTCGCAGGCGGCGCGCGTCGGCGGCGCGAACGCCGCGGGGTTCGGCATGGGGAGCTTCCCGCGTCGCGGGCTCTTCCCCGGGTGGGGGATCCACGACTGGTCGACGTGGGGCCCCACGCTCGGCTGGAGCAACTGGGGGCTCGTGTCGCCGTGGGCGGCGCCCTGGTACGGCTTCAACAGCTTCTTCGGCGGGCCGTTCGGCGGGTGGCTCGGGCCGATGGGGCCGGTCGTGATCGTCCCGGCGACCCCCGGGACGGGCGGGATCCCCGGGCAGCCCGGGAGCGGGAGCGAGGGGGTGCGGCCGCCGCGCATGATCGAGGGCGTCGGCGCGCGGCGGGACGGGAGCGGCGTCTCGCCGTCGATGGGGCCGCGCGGTGCGAGCGGTGGCGGCTTCGGCGGCTCCGCGGGCGGCGGCTACGGCGGCTCCGCGGGCGGCGGCAGCGGCGGCGGGCGCACCGCGAAGCCGCGTCCCTGACCGCGGCGCCACGCGTGCATGACGCGACGGGTCGTGCTCCCGAGGGGGGGCACGACCCGTCGTCGCGTCGGCAGCGCGATGCAGGACGCGGCGCGTCAGAAGCGGCGCGTCTCGCCGTGGCGCATCACCGTGAATCGCTCGCGCGGGATGCCGCGCGCGTCGAGCGCGCGCTCGAGCGCGCGCGGCGGCTCGTCGAGCGGCTCGTCGGTCAGCGGGAACGTTCCCCAGTGGACGCCGATCGCGCGGTCGGCGCCGACGTCGAGCATCACCTGCACCGCCTCGTCGGGGTTCACGTGCTGCGACGCCATGAACCAGCGCGGCTCGTAGGCGCCGATCGCGATCGCCGCGAGGTCGACGCGGCCGAGGCGCGCGCCGACGTCGCGCACGTCCTGCGAGTAGCCGAGGTCCCCCGAGTACCAGAAGCGGAAGCGCGGGTGCAGGATCGCCCAGCTCCCCCAGAGCGAGCGGTTGCGGTCGAGGAGGGTGCGGTTCGACCAGTGCTGCACCGCGAGGAACTCGAAGGCGAGGGCGTCGGTCGCGCCCTGCCAGGTGGCGCGCTGGTCCCACGCGAAGGCGGCGACGTCGGCGGGGGCGCCATTCCCGTCGCGCCCGAGGGTGCGTGCGAGCCAGCGCTCGAGGCCGAGCGGGACGAGGTACGTCGGCGCGCCCCCGGGTTGCCGGTGCACCGCGCGCAGCGAGGGCACGTCGCAGTGGTCGTAGTGCGCGTGGCTGAGGAGGACGACGTCGACGCGCGGGAGCTCGTGGACGGCGAGCCCCGGCGGCTGGTGGCGGCGCGGCCCGGCGAACGGCACCGGCGACGCGAAGCGGGCGAAGACGGGGTCGACGAGCACGTTCACCCCGTCGAGCTGCAGGAGGAGCGAGGAGTGCCCGATCCAGGTGAGTGCGGTCGTGTCGCGGTTGTCGCGGAGCCACGCCACCTCGGCGGCGACGCCGGTGATCGGCGTGCGCGGCGGGGGCGGGAGGCGGTCGCGGATGCGCCGGAGCGTCCACCGCAGCACGCCCGCGGGCGCGCGCTCGGGGAGGTAGCGGTTGGCGAAGCGCCGGGGCGTCACGCGCCCGCCGCGAGCGGCGGCTCCTCGGGGACGACGCCGAGGGTGCGCGTGACGAACGCCTCGAAGACGGCGAAGACCTGCGGGTCGACCTGCGACCCGGAGGCGTTGCGCATGATGCCGAGGGCGCGCGCCGGCGGGAGCGCGGCGCGGTACGGGCGGTCGGTGCACATCGCGTCGTAGATGTCGCAGACCTGCACGATCCGGCTCGCGTAGTGGGTGACGCGGGGAAAGGTGAAGCGCGGGTAGCCGCCGCGCCCGTGCCAGTGCACGTGGTGCTCGTAGGCGACCGTCGCCGGGAGCATGTCGTCGCCGTCGCGGGCGAGGATGCGCGCCCCCTCGACCGGGTGCCGCTGCACGACCGCGAACTCGGCGTCGCTCAGCTGCCCCCGGCGCGCGAGCATGTCCGGCGGGAGGCGGACCTTGCCGATGTCGTGCACGAGGGCGGCGGTGCCGATCGCGCGCACCTCGCGGGAGGCGATGCCGAGGCGCTCGGCGAGGCCGATCGAGAGCATCGCGACGTTGCACGAGTGCGTCGTCGTGTACTCGTCGAAGCGGCGCAGCTGGAGGAGCGGGGGGAAGACGTCCTGCTCGGCCAGCACGACGGCGGCCAGCGCGGCGGCGACGGCGCCCGCCTCGCGGATCGGGACGCGCCCGCCGGCGGCGGCGGTGGCGTGCAGGTGGGCGACGAGCGCCGCCTCCTCCTCGAGCGAGTACGCGGCGAGCCGGCCGAGCGCGTCGACGGTGCGGGCGGGGCCGCCCTCGCCCTCGCCCATCGCGACGGCGATCGCGCCGACGCGCAGCGAGCCGCGCGTCCACGGGACGTGCAGCCGCGCGGGTGCGTCGAGGCGGTGGCGCAGCTCGGCGAGGAGCGCGACGACGTCCTCGCGCAGCGGCGCGGGGACGGGATCCGCCTCGATGCGCTGCACGCCGGCGCGCACGAGGCGCTCGCCCGCCTCCCAGCGGGGGAGCCCGGCGAGCGGCGCGCTCCCGGCGACGACCTTCTCGCCGAGGAGCGAGAGGCGGAGCGGCCCCTCGGACTGCAGCGCGCGGAGGAGCGCCTCGTGCGTGCGCGTCACGGCGGCGTCGCGCGCGGGGTGGCCGGGGTCGTAGAGGGCGAGCGTGGCGAGCGCCTGGCCGAGGAGCTGCACGAAGCGCGTGGTCTCGATCACGGGCGCTCCTCCTCGGTCGGGAGCGTGGGGACGGCGCGCCAGCGCGCGTCGCGGGCCTCGCGCTGCGCGAGGGCGAGCGCGGAGGCGACGGCGGGGTCGTCACGCCAGTCGCGGCGGAGGACGTGGAGCGCCGCGACCGCGACCGGCGTGGGGGCGGCGAGCTTCGCGCGGCGGAGGATGCGCGTGCGGCGCACGACGAGCCCCACGAGCCGGTCGCGGACCCGCGGGCCGCCGAGCGCCCCGGCGGCGAGCACCGCGCCGGCGCGCGTGCGCTCGTCGAGGGCGGGCGCGTCGAGCGTGCGGAGCACCGCGGCCACGAGGTCGTCGTGCGCGAGCGTGCCGACCACCTCGCGCGCGACGCGATGCGCGTGGTCGACGAGCGCGCCGAGGGCGATGCGCACGATGCGCGGCTGCGCGTCGCGCAGCGCCCGCAGCACCGCCTCGGGGCGCGCGGCGTCGATGAGCGCGAGGTAGCGCACCGCCTCGGCGCGGACGATCGGCTCGGGATCCTCGAGGCGGCGGAGCGCGGCGGCCACGACGCTCCCGGCCGTGGCGTGCAGGTCGCGCATGAGCACGAGGAGGTTGCGCGCGAGCGGCGCGGGGGCGCGCACGATGCGCGGCGCGACGACGACGACGATCGTCTCGCCGAGCTCGCGGAGCCGCGCGAGGACGACGCGCCGCACGTCGCGCACCGGCGCCTCGCCGAGCACGTCGACGAGCAGGTCGACGGCATCGGCGCCGAGCGCCCCCGCGATCGCCTCGGCGTCGCGCGCGTCGACGGCGGGGGCGGTGAGCACGGCGCGCACCATCTCGTCGCTGAGGAGCGTCGCGTGCAGCGCGCGCGTCGCCGCGTTGGGCGGGGCGGTGCGCAGCCAGTCGAGGACGCGGCGCAGCTCGCCCGACGACGCCAGCTCCGCGGCGGCGGAGCGCACCACGGGGAGGTCGATGTCGGCCTCGAGGGCGAAGGCGACGACGCGATCGTGCTCGAGGCGCAGCGCCCCCGCGCCCGGTGTCGCGACGCCGGCGAGCGTCGCCTCGTGCGCGGTGATCGCCTCGAGGAGGCGGACGTGGTCGAGCGGGTTCGGGTCCTCGAGCGTCCACCCCTCGACGAGCTCGCGCACCGAGGCGCGGAGCGCCTCCTCCTCGAGGGGCGGGGGGACGCGCCCGTCGGTGCGGGCGAGCTTGCCGACGAGGCGCAGGAGCTGGTGCGACAGCTCCTGGCCCTGCGCGGCGGCGGCGGCGTGGAGCCAGGTGGCGAGCGCGTCGAGCGGGAGCGCGTCGGCGAGCGCCGCGAGGAGGCGCTGGCGCTCCTGGGTCGAGTCGAGGTCGCGGACGATCGCGGAGAACGTCCCCTCGCCGATGCGCTGCAGCACCTCGTGGAGCCGCTCGGCCGCCTGCGCGCGCATCCCCGGGATCGCCGCGGTGGCCTCGGCGAGGGCGATGATCGACTGCGCGACGCTCCGCGCGCGCGCGGCGCCGAGCGGGGCGCCGGCGAGGGCGGCGACGATGCGCTCGGGGGTCGGCCCGGAAGGCTCGGCGTCGGCGTCGGCGACGGCGCTGCCCGTCGCGTCGGCGCCGGCG
>ERZ1066123.1452-NODE-1452-length-14144-cov-7.429484_pt1 | contig 14144 bp, 5 predicted proteins | sample MGYA00382770_ERZ1066123 | MGnify/ENA primary metagenome ERZ1066123 (study PRJEB33369, sample SAMEA5778353) | biofilm metagenome | biome: Industrial cooling water; feature: Water cooling tower basin; material: Biofilm | place: United Arab Emirates | collected...
CCCCCAGTGGGACCGGCCCTCCCAGTACCGGTTGTTCGACCCGTTCATCCGGAACACGATCAGGAACCCCAGCAAGGAGCCCAGGACGGCGTGCGCGACCGGGTCCAGGATGAACAGCTTGTGCTCGTTGAACCAGTCGAGGTAGTCGCCGATCTCCACGAGGGACACGATGAGGACGGTGTACAGCGTGAAGATGGCGACCCGGCCGAGCGCCCGCGGGAGGGCCGACCCGCGGAAGGAGAAAACGGTCGTCCACCAGTTGTAGCGGTTGTATTCGATCATGTCGGCTCGGTGGCAACGGGAGGGCTATGATACGCCGCCGGCCCGGGCGGGGCGGCCCGGCTCCGGGTCGGCGACGGTCAGGATCTCGCGGACCTCGGCGGGGGATTCCGCGGCGAGCAGCCGGCGGCGGGACTCCGCGTCCCCGGCGACGCGGGCCACCTGGCTCAGCAGCAGCACCTGCAGGTTCGGCTGGTCGTCCGGCGTCAGCAACAGGAACACGAGGTGGACCAAACTTCCCGACTTGCGGTCGAACACGACGCCGTCCGAGGACCGGCCGAAGACGACGATCGGCTCGGTCAGCCCCCGGCAGCGGGCGTGCGGGACGGCGACGCCGACGCCCAGGTCGGTCGGCATCTCCCGCTCCCGGGCGATGGCCTGGGCCGCCACGTCGACCCCCGCCGGCACCCGCCCCGCCGGGACGCGGGCCGCCAGTTCGGCGATCGCCGCGTCGCACGTCCGGGCGGACAGGTGCAGCAGGCCGGCGTCCGTCACCACCATCTCGCGGAGGGTCAGCTTCGGCCGCCGCGGGTACTCGTCCTCGAACCGGCCGACCACCTGCTCGACGAGGTCTTCGATCGTGACCAGCCCGATCGGGCTCTCGCCGTCCTGCACGAGGCAGACGGTCGCGCCGTCCCGCTGGAACGCGAGCAGCACGGACTCGGCGTCCGCGTCCGGCCGGACGGCCCCGAGCGGGCGGACGAGGGCGGTCCACTCGGTGCCGTCCGCGGTGTGCGAGATCAGGTCCTTCGCGAGCAGGTACCCGACCGGCCGGCCGGTCTTCGCCGCGACGACCGGCCACCGGGAGAAGTGATTCTCCCCGACCAGCCGGCGGACCTCGTCGAGCCCCGCGGCGGTCGTCAGCCGGCGGACGCGGGTCCACGGGACCATGATGTTCCGCACCGGTTGGGACCGCAAGTTCGAGACGTTCTCCAGGATCAGCCGGGTGCGGACGTCGCGGACGACGGCCTCGATCGCGGCCCGGCCGGCCCCGGTGTCGGCGAGGACGAGCTTCGCCAGCGCGACGGCCGCCTCCGCCTCCTCGAAGATCGCGGCCGTCGCCCCGACCTGCTCCAGGTCGTCCCGCTCCCGCAGGTAGCGAGCCCGGACGAACGTCTTCACCCGCGGGTTCAGGGTCCGCGCCGTGGCCACGATCGCCGCCCGGTCCTTCGACTGGGGCAGCGTCAGCACGACGTGCGACGCCATCGCCGCGCCCGCCCCTTCGAGGATCGCCTCGCGGGACGCGTCGCCGTAGACCGCCGTCCGGCCCTCCCGCCGCAGTTCGGCCACCGTGTCGAGGTTCATGTCGATCACGACCGTGGTCATCCCCGCCTCGCGGAGCAGCCGGTCCACGGTGCGGCCGACCGGCCCGTACCCGACGACGACGGCGAGCTTGCGGTCCCCCTCCGCGTGGCGGGACAGTTGCTCCGCGACCTCGGCGTTCACCCGGCCGACCTTCCGCTCGGCCCGCGCGTTGAGCACCGCCCACAGCCGCGGCCGCCGCTTCAGCCAGTTCTCGACGCGGTCGAGCGACCGGAACAGGACCGGGTTCAGCGTGATGGAAATGATCGCCGCCCCGACGAGGACGTTGTGCCCGTCCGCCGTCATGAGTTGGTGCTTCTCGGCGAGGTCCGACAGGATGAACGAGAACTCGCCGATCTGGGCGAGGCCGAGCGCCACCGTGAGGGCGGTGCGGACGGAGTGCCCGAGGGCGGCGACGATCAGCAGCGCGACGAGCGGCTTCACGAGCAGGATCACGCCCAGCGTGGCGGCCATCATCAGCGGCTCGCGGAGCAGGAACGACGGGTCGAAGAGCATCCCGACGGACACGAAGAACAGCACCGCGAAGGCGTCCCGCAGCGGCAGTGCATCCGCCGCCGCCTGGTGGCTGACCGGCGACTGCGCGACCATCATCCCCGCTAGGAACGCCCCCAGCGCCATCGACGCCCCGAACAGGGCGTACGCCCCCGCCGCGATGGCCACGGAGAAGACCATCACCGTGAGCGTGAACAGCTCCCGCGACCGGAGCCGGGCGACCTGCGTCAGCACCCACGGCACGACCCGCGAGCCGACCACCACCACGACGGCGACGAGCGCGGCCAGCTTCAGCAGCGCGACCGCAACCGCCACGACCGGGTTCGCCCAGACGCCCTCGGCCGGCGGGTGCGCGGCGTCTGCCGGCAGCGTGCCCAGGACGGGAATCATCACGAGCACGATCACGGTCAGCACGTCTTCGACGAGCAGCCACCCGACGGCGACGTGCCCGGCCGGGGTCGTGAGGGCGTCCGCGTCCATGAGCACACGCATGAGCACGACCGTGCTGGCGACGGCCAGGGCCATCCCGATGACGGCCCCGGTCTTCGCCTCGACGCCGAACAGCGCGAAGACCGCGACCGTGACCGCCGTCGCGCCGAGGCTTTGCCCCAGTGCGCCGGGGATCGCGACCGCCCGGACCGCGAGCAGGTCGTCCAGGTGGAAGTGCAGGCCGACGCCGAACATGAGCAGGATGACGCCGACCTCCGCGAGCTGGTGGGCGAGCTTCAGATCCCCCTGGAACCCGGGCGTGTGCGGGCCGATCACCACGCCGGCGAGCAGGTACCCGACGATCGGCGACAGCCGGAGCCACTGCGTCAGGAGTCCGAGCACCCAGGCGGCGGTGAACCCGGCGGCCAGCGTCGCGATCAGCGGGAAGTCGTGCATCGGTCCGGGGTCCGGGGAAACGGTACGAACCGGCGAGAGGCTCGCCGGTTCGCGGGAGTGTGCCGGGCACAGGGACGAGTTTACCAGCCGGGCCGCCGGAGCGGGAACCGCAATCGAGGAAGCGCGCTGTCGTGTAGGCTTGTTGATGGTGGCACCGGCCTCTGGCCGGTGCGACAAGTCTTCCTGACACTCACGGACCCGTCGGCACGATGATCGGCGAAATCGCCGCCGGGGTCGCGACCGGGGCCGCCGCCGACGCGGGGACGACCGGGTTCGGCACGGCCGGCGTCTTCCCCTTCGCCTGCTCCGCGAGCTTGCGGCCGTCCGGGACGTTCTTGGAATCCCCGCCGGTCGGCGTCACCGGGTTGCCGGTCGCGTCCGTCCAGACCGGGCCGGTGCCGCCGAGGTCGAGGGTCAACTGCATCTGCTCCGCGAAGATCGTCGGCTGGCCGGGCACGTCGTACCGGGCCAGGATGCGGACCGTGCTCACGTCCGCCCATTCCTTCCGCCACGGGAGGAACAGGACGTGGCTGCGGCCGAACCGCTCGTCGCCGGCGACGAGTTTCTTCAGCGTGGCCCGGTCGAAGTGGAACACCTCGTGCGGCTTCGCGGGCGTCCCGGCGGGGCGGGGCGTCTCGTCGTACACGGACACGGTGATGTCCCCGGCGACCTCGGCCGTCTGGCTGTCCGCGGTGACGAGGAACACCTGCCCCACCAACCCGGACGCCTGGACGCCGTCGCGGGTCGGGTCCGGGAGCAGGGCGAGCCGCCGCTGCCAGAAGCAGACGGCCTGCGTCGCGGGGGCCGGGACGTCCCACTTCGCCGCGGTTTCGACGGCGTGCGTGACTTTTTCGGACACCCGCTCCGAGACGCGCTGGGTGGTGTTGCACCCGAGCGAGAAGGTCAACGCGAACAGCATCGCGAAGCCGCGAGCGGAAGGCCATCCTGACCCTTCAGGTCCCCTCCCCCCTTGGGGGGGCGGGTTAGGGTGGGGGGTGGGGACTTCGCCACCCAAGCGACCCCCACCCCCACCCTCCCCCCTCCCAGGGGGAGGGAGCAAGAAGCCAGCTCCGATTCGAGGGGTGAAGGAGGGGTTGACCGACATCACCGCCGGAAGACGTTCCATTCTTGGCCCTCCTTGGCCGGGGTGGGGGTCGGCGGGGTGCCGCCCGCGGGGGTCACGGGTTGGGTCGCCCACGGCTGCGGCGGTTGCGTGTACGCCCACTTCGGCGGCGGTGCGATCGTCGGCGGGCCGGCCGCGGTCGGGGCCGTCGGCGGGGACACCGGCGGGACGCTCCCCTGTTGCGGGAACGGGACCGGGGCCGGAACTGCGGGGACTCCCGGTTGCGGGAACGGCACGTCGCCCGGCACCGGCCGCGGTTGCGGCAGCGGCCCGCCCGGTTGGACCGCCGGCACCGGACCCGGCGCGGCTTCGACCCCCGGCGTGTACGGGTAGCCCGGCTGAACCCCCATCGGGTTCAGCGGGTTCGGGGTCCAGTACGCCGACGACGGCAGCGGCTGGCCGCTCAGCACGCTCATCCCGTGCCCGTGGATCGCGTCCACGTCCTTCAGCGACCAGTGCATCTTCTTCGCCTCCTCGGCCGCCACGCGGGCCTTGTCCGCCTCGTTCCGGATGAGGTGCGGCGTCATGATGAAGATCAGTTCCCGCCGCTGCTGGTCCTGCGTCCGGTAGCGGAACGCCGCCCCGACCCACGGCAGGTCGCCGAGCCAGGGGATCTTGTTCTCCTGCTTCGTGTCCGACTTGCGGATCAGCCCGCCGAGGACGACCGTCTCCCCGTCGGCGGCCAGGACGGTGGTCTGCACCTGCTGGATGTCGATGGCCGTCGCCTGCAACCCGCCGCCGAGCGAAACCGGCGTCGGGTTCGGGGCGGAGATCTGCGGCTCGACCCGCATCAGCACCCGGCCGTCCGGGCTGATCCGCGGCGTGACCCGGAGCACGATCCCGGTGTCGACGTAGTTGATGGACTGCTGGCTGAGGCCGCCGGTCGCCAGGACCGCGTTCCCGAGCAGCGGGAACGACTGGCCGACCTGGAAGAACCCGGTCTGGTTGTCGGTCAGCATCAGTTGCGGCCGGCTGAGGATGTCCACCCGGCCCTGCACCTTCAGCGCCCGGATCAGGATGTTGACCGAGTCCGAGGCGGCGGAGAAGACGAACCCGCCGACGCCGTTCGCCCCGGCCCGGCCGACGCCCAGGTTCCCGAGCCCCTGGAACCCGACCGACCCCTGCTGGAACAGGTTCGAGTTCGGCAGCCCCGGCCCCGCGGGCGTCGGGCTGCCGGTGGCGGCGGCGGTCGTGTTGAAGTTGAACCCCGGCGTGCCGGGCGACCCGTTCGCCGTGCTGCGGGCGAACAGGATCGGGCTTTGCAGGCCGACCTCGACGCCGAACTCCTCGCGGTTCGACAGCACCACCTCCGCGATCAGCACCGACACCATCACCTGCGGCGGCGGCGCGTCCACCGCGCACACCATCTTGTAGATGTCGTCGAACAGCGGGTGCGCGGCCGTGATCAGCAGCGTGTTGCTGACCGGCTCCGCGACGATCACCGTGTTCCGGGAGATCGTCTGGTACACCGCCTGGAACTGCTGGTTCGCCAGTTGCGCCTGCTGCGTGACGAACGTGGACACGGCCTGGGCCACGTCCGCGGCGGCGGCGTTGCGGAGCTTGTAGACCGCCGTGCGGAGCTGCGGGGCGTCCGCGTCTTCGAGCCGGGCGACGATCGCGTTGATCGTGTCCAGGTCGTTCCGCGAGCCGGCGACGATCAGCGTGTTCGTCCGGGCGTCCGCCGTGACCCGGAGGTCGATCAGCGTGGCCCCGTCCGGCGCGGACCCGGTCAGCGTGAGCAGCGGCCGGGTGGTGCCGGTGCCGCCGGTTGTGCCGCCGCCGAGCCCGCCCTGGTTCAGCCCGCCGAACCCGCCCTGGCCGAAGCCGCCGAGCCCGCCGAACCCGCCGGCCTGCCCGACGCCCCCGCCCGTCCGCCCGCCGGCCGCGGAGCCGGAGAACAGTTGCGTCAGCAGGTTCGCGGTGCTGAGGGCGTCCGCCTTTTTCAGCGGGAAGACGTTGACGAACGACTTCGCGGCCGACACGCCGTCCAGTTCCGCGATGAGGGCTTCGAGCAGCTTCATCGTGGTGGACGACGCCGCGACGATGAGTGCGTTGATGCGGGCGTCCGGCGTGATGTGGACGTCCTCCAGGTAGCCGGACTCGAACGCCTGCCCCGCCTGCGCGGAGAAGAACCGCAGCGAGGTCGTCTTGGTGGTCAGCCCCGCGGCATTGCCGGTGAGCGTGCCGGTCGCGCCGCGGTTGCCGCCGCCGAGCCCGCCGCCGAGGTTTCCGCCCCCCAACCCGCCGCCGAGGCCGCCGAGCCCCCCGCCCAGACCGCCGGCCTGGCCGAAGCCGCCGGTCGCGAACTGGCCGATGTTCCCGCCGCCGCCGAGCCCGCCCGTGCCGCCGACGCCGCTGGTGGCGGACGCCGTCGTGAGCGGGTTCACCACCGACGCGAGCAGGGCTTGCAGCAGCGTCTGCGACATCTCGTCCGCGAAGGCGTTCCGCAGGCGGAAGACCTTGACCTCGTTCACGGACGCCGAGGTCCGCGTGTCGAAGTAGTAGATCAGGTCCGCGATGTCCTTCTGGTCCGCCGGGCTCGCCTGCACGTAGACCGTGTTGCTGCTGGCGTCGAAGTTCACGCGGATCTGGTCCTGTGCGAGTTGCTCGCCGGGGTACCGCTGGTTGAAGAAGGTCTGAATCTGCTGGGCCACGACCTGTGCGGACGCCTTCCGCAGCTGGTAGGCGATCGGCTTCATCTGGTCGGACGTGTCGCGGTCGAGCTTCTTGATCTCCTTCACGATGTCCGGCACCCGCGGCTTCGGCACGGCGAGCAGGATCGAGTTGAACCGCGGCAGCGGGAAGATCAGGAGCGACCCGGCGGTTTGCAGTTGCTGCTGCCCCTGGGTCACGCCGAACCCGCCGGGGGTGGTGAACGCGGCCCCGCCGAACGGCGTCCGCTGGTTCGGGTTCGACAGGATCGAACTCGTCCCGGCCCCGACCGCGAGGCGGGAGTAGATCTGCGTCAGCGTGTTGACGATCTGCGTCGCGTCGCCCTTTTCGAGCGGCACGATTTCCAGGACGATCTCGGTTTCCTTCGCGTTCCCGACGACGAGGTCGAGGAACTTGATGACGTCCGCGATGTCCTGCGGCTTGCGGCCGCGGACGATGAGGAACCCGAGTTCTTCGAGGGGTTGCACCCGCACGTCGCCCGCCGGGGGCGGCAGGGCCGCGGTGCCGGCCGGGGGCACGGGGCGTGGCTCCGGCGCGGGGGCCGGGGGTTGCGCGTCCTGGTGGGCGACCGCCCTCAGGTTCAGCGGGGTCGGGTCGGTTTCGGGGTCGTAGAGTGCCGCGGTCGCGGGGGCCGAAGGGACGTCCGTGTCCCGGTGGTCAAAAAAATCGCGCCCTCGTCCGTCGCTGGTTTCGGGTGCCCGCTGGTTGCCGCCGGGCCTCCCCCCGCCGCCGCCGAACCGGCCGCCTCCCCCCCCGCCGGGGGTGAAGCTGCCGCCTCCGCCGAAGGGGTTGCCCCCGCCGCCGGACCGGGTGCCGCCTCCGCCGAACGGGTTGCCGCCCCCGCCGCCGAACGGGTTCGAGCCGCCGCCGAGCGGGAAGCCGCCCAGCCCGCCGAGGCCACCGGTGCCGGTCATCCCGCCGCCGGTCGCCGGCCGCTGCGAGGTCGTGCGGCCCATCAGCGCGTCGAGCGCCGCCGCCACCTGCGTCGGGCTCACGCCGCGGACGGGGACGATCTGGATGAGTTCGGCGGAGTCTTTCGCGGAGGAATCGAGTTCCTCGCAGAGCTTCCTGATGTCCTCGAACAGCGCCTGCCCGCACATCACGACGAGCTTGTTGCTCGTCTCGTCCGCCTCGACCGTCAGGGCCGGGGTGGAACTGCCCCCGCTCGCGGCCGGCTGCGGGGCGAACGGGAACGGGAAGGCTTGCCGGTTCTGGCCCGCGGCCGCCCCGCCGCCGGTCGCGGTCTTGTAGACGCCGCGGATGATGACCGCGACCTCGGCCGCCTTCGCGTGCTTCAGGGCGATCAGGTTCGTCTTCATCACCCCACCTTCGGGGGGCTCGTTCGAGTCGATCGCGTTTTGCAGCAGCGTCCGGATCGTCAGCAGGTCGAGCGGGCTCGCCTTCACCACGATCAAGGAGTTGCTGTTCTTCTCGGCGACGACGCGGATCCGGCCGGGGCTCGGGTTGGCGGGGGCCGCCGCCCCGCCGCCGCCGATGCCCGCGATCGAGCCGAGCAGTTGCAGCGGGTTGAACCCGCCACCGCCCTGCCCGCCGCGGCCGCCGGCACCCTGGGCCGGCTGGGACGGGCCGTTGAAGACTTCGTTGATGATCTTGGCCGCGTCTTCCGCCGCGACGTTCTTGAGGCGGATCACCTCGTAGATCGCCTCGCCGGCCTTCTGGTCGGTCAACAGCCGGGCGAGTTGCGTCGCCAGGTCCAGGGCTTCGGGGTCTTCGCTGGTCAGGATCAGCCGGCCGTTCGCGACGGTGATCGTCAGCGGCTTCTTCGCGGGAAGCGGGGCGGGCTCCTTCTTCGGCGGGTTCAGCGGGTCGACGAGCTGGGCCGACACGGGCCGCTCGCCGCCGGGGGTCGGGACGCGGTCGTCCGGGCCGAGGCGGGACGACGGCGGGATCTTCTCGCCCGTCGGCTTCGGCTCGGGCTTCTTCGGTTCCGGTTGGCCGCCGATCACCTCGACCGGGTTCTTGCCGAGGTTCCGCATCATCTCGGCGAGGCCCTTGGCCAGGATCGCCGCGTTGCCGTTGTCCACGTTGATGACGCGGACCGGGCCGGCCCCGGTCCCCACGCCGGTGCCGACCGACTCGCCGCGGGCCTTGAGGTAGTCCTTCGCGTCGCGGATCTGCTCGGGCGTCCCGCGGAGGAGGACGCCGTAGCCCGCGCCTTCCGTCTGGGCCTCGACCTGCAGCCCGCCGCCGCCGAGGAAGCTCTTCAGGGACTCGGCCGTCTTCGCCGGGTCGAGGAGCGTCAGCGGCACGAACTCCGCCCCGACCGCGGGCTTGGAGTCCTGGGAGTCCTTCAGCTGCGCGACGATGTCGAAGTGGTCCGCGGGGCCGGCGTACACCATGATCTGGCTGTTGCCGACCGGCGTGATCCGGGTCGTCGCGGAGGTCTTGTACGCCTCGGTGAGCGTCTTGGCGATGGCGTCGGCGGTGCCGGCCGGGACGGTGTACGTCTTCAGCACGGGCGGGCCGTTCGGCCGGGGCTTCTGGCCGTCCCCGCCCACGTCGAGCTTTTCCAGCAGCTTCTTCGCGACGGTCAGCTTGTCCGCCGGGCCGGTGATGAGGATCGTGTTCGACGCTTCCTGCACGGCGATCTGAATCGACCGGAACCGCGGGCCGATGCCCGAGCCGGTGCGGTTGCTGCTGCTGCTCCGCGGGTCGGGCTGCGGGTAGCCGCCGTAGGGATAGCCGCCGTAGCTGGGGTACGCGCCGGTCTGCGCCGCCGGGGACGTGACCTGCGTCTTCTCGTCCGCCAGCAGCGTCCGCAGCGTCTCGGCCGCCTGCTGGGCCTTCACGAACTTGCACTGGTACGTCAGCGAGTCGCCGACGGCCTTGTCCTCGTCGAGTTCCTTGATGTACTCGACGATGTTCCGGATGTTCCCCGCTTTGTCCGTGATGATGATCTGGTTCGACCCGAACGGGGCGACCTCGCCGAACGTGCTGATGAGCTTCTTCAGTTGCGGGACGATGTCCTCGGCGGTCAGCGTCTTGATCGGGACGACGACCTGCACGTACTCGGACCGGCCCCGCTTCGGCAGCTGGTCCGGCGTGATCCGCGAGACGTACTCGATCTGGATCTTCTCGTCCGCCGGGAAGACGCTGAACGACTGCTCGCGGCGGATGAGGATGAACTTCTGCTGGCTGAGGGCGTCGTTGAGCAGGTCGATCACCTCGGGGATCGTGTACTGCCGGTCGGACTTCAGCGTCAGCGAGCCGGTCGGCTTCGTCGTCGTGACGAGCAGCAGGCCGCTTTCTTTCGCGAACCAGTCGAGCACCTGCGGCCAGGGCTTGTCCTCGAACACGAACGAGACGGTCTTCTCCTTCGGCTCGGGCTTGTCCGGCGGCTGGGCCGCGGCGGGGCGGGTCAGCCCGACCGCGGCGGCGAGAACGGCGACGGCAATTCGACCGGACATGGCCTACCCCCCGAACCGGACTGTCCCCGAGTGGCGGGCGGAATAGCGAAGGGGCCGCCCCGACCGCAACGGGACTCGGCCACCCGTCACATGCTTTTAATCTTCCGCGAAGCGCCCGGGTTCCGCAACCTCCCGCGGCGCGGGCGTGACACTCACCGAGGCCGCCGCCTCCGGCACCGCGAACCCCGTCTCCGCCCGCTTTACCGCCGCTTGCCCCTCTTCCGCGGACAGCGGCTTCAGCATCCGGAGCGTCTGCCCGACCCGCCAGGCGTAGATCTTGTCCGGCCCCGCCGCGGCTGGCGGTACGAACTGCGCGTCCGGCGAACCGACCGCCCCGACCACCGCCGTGATCGGGGCCGGCGGCGGGGTTGGGGGCCGGCGGCCGAACCCGCCCTTCTTCGGCTCGACCTTCACCGGGACGGCGTCCTTCATGGACAGGATCACGCCGTCCGCGTCGAGGCCGATGACCTTGAACTTGCGGGCGGTGCTCGACGTGTCGTCCGAGATGTCGAGGTCGCCGCCGGTGTCGAAGGTCCGCCGCTTGCCGCGGAGGTAGTAGAACTTTTGCACCCCCGCGACCGGCTTGCCGTCCTTCATTTTCAGGTCGATGACGTAGTCCAGGTTGTTCGCGATGTCCTTGATCTCCGCCGTGGCCGTGCCGTCCGACCGGCGGGTGATGCCGATCAGCTTGATGTGCCCCGCGATGTCTTCCTTCGGCGGCGGCGGCTCCTCGACCGGCTCCACGACTTTTGGCGGCTCCTTCTTCGGCGGCGGGGGGATCGGGCCGTGGAATACGTCCTTGCCGAGCACCGCGAAGTAGTCCCGGTCCGGCTCCGCGAGGACGGGGACGTGTTCGACCGGCTTCAGCCCCCGTGCCACGACCGGCGACGACGCGAGGTGGTGATACCCCATCGCACCCAGCACCGCGCCCGCCGACACCGGCACCGGCAGCAGCGACCGGCGCGCTTCCGCCCCGTCCAGGATGATCGCCTCGGACACGAGCGTCACGTCGAGGTCCGGCCGGTCCGCCTGCCCGGACCGCGGCTTGACGGCGGCGTCCGCGTCGTTCCGCTTGACCTGAATCCGCGTGATCTGGTGCAGCAGGTTGAGCTGGTAGTACCGCTCCAGGAAGTCCGTCAGGGTGGCGAGGTCGACCTTCTTCATGGTGATCTCGACGCCGATCCGCTGGTACGCGGGCTTCTTCGCCGCGACCTCCGGGACCGTCCGCGAGTCCAGGGATTTCGGCTTGTAGCTGTACCCCTTCGGCACCTTCGCTTCGGTCAGCAGCCGGCCGATGGCCGCCTCGTACTCCTGCCGGGCGAGGTCCGCGTCGGCGGGCAGGCTCCGCTTCTTCGCGTCCGCCAGCCGCGGGAGGTTCTTCTTCAGCGCGAAGAGCTTGTCCTGCTTCTCCGCGACGTCCGTCTCGATCGCGGCGGCGTTGGTGTTCCGCGTCTGGATCGGGAGGTAGAAGCCGACGTAGCCGCCGAACCCGGCGACGAACAGGAAGATGACGACGCCCAGAACGCCGGCGAGGAGCTGTTCGCGCTTGTTCACGGTACGTCCCCCGCGTTGGCCTGGGGCATGTCGGTTGTCACGGATTTCTCTTTCTCGGGCTCGGCGGGCTCGCCCACCTTCGGCGGCGGGGCGACGACGAGCCGGCGGAGGTACTCGGCCGGGCCGCGGTGGACGATCTGCGTCGTCACGGTGAACTGCTGGGACCGCGAACTGCCCGCACTCAGCCCGGCCGTCGACTTGCTCGTCGACGAGTAAAACTTGTCCCGGTTCAGCCCGTCGACGAGCCGGTCGACGAGGGCCGGGTCTTCCGTAGACACCACGACCCGCAGCTGGCCGACGGGCGGTTTCGCGGGGGTTTTCGGGGCAATCGCGGGGGTGCCGGCCTTGGCCGGCGTCTTCGCCGGCGGGGGGACGGCGGTCCCTTCGATCTCGACGGCCCGCATCTTCTTCACGTCCGGGAACCGGTCGGACAGGTCGTACAGTTCGTCGAGCCAGACGACTTCCCGGCTCGTGAACTCGTCCGCGGCCGCGAGCCGCTTGGCGTCCAATTCGGTCTTTTGCAGTTCGCCCTCGACGTCCTGCTTCGCGATGTTCGCCGCCGTCACCCGGCGGTTGGCCTTCGCCAGTTCCATCATCCCCGCCATCGCCCCGACGCCGAGAACCAGCACCCCGACGAGGGCCGCCACGAGCACCCGCGACCGGTGCGGGCTGGCCGCCGCCTTCGGCTGCCGCGGGGAGGCGAAGTTGATCGGCAGCACGTCGGAGGCCGCCTTCGCGGCGAGCAGCCCGATCACCCCGGCGAACCCGCCCCGGACCGCCGGCGGCACCGCGTTCGCGACCGCACTCCCGGCCAACGGGTCGAACCCGCGCACCGCGACGGGCAGCAGGTCGCCGAGGCGGTCGGCCGTCGACTCCCGACCGGGCTCGGCCCCTTCCGCCACGTAAACGACGTCGAGCGGGTCCGCGCCGGGCAGCCCTGCGTACACCGTCAGGTTCCGGCGGAGCTCGGCGACCAGGCTCTTTTCCCGGGCGACCGCCGCGGCGGGGATCGTCCGGGTGAACGCCACGTACCCGGCCCGGGCGACGGTGAACTCTCCGCCGGCTTCGCCCAGCGTGACGACCGCGACGGTCTCTTCCCCGGCCGTCATCGCATTCCGGAAGGCGGCGACGGCGGCGAACGGCCGCGGCGTGACCCCGGCCAGCTTCAGCCCGGCGGACTCGCACAAGGTCCGGGCGGCGGCCAGGACGTCCTTCCGCATGAACACGACGAGCGCCCGGTGTTCCCCCGCCGCGGTCGGCGGCAGGGGGCAGTAGTCGAGTACGACCTCGTCGCCGGCCTCGGACAGTTCCTTCATCGCCTGGAACTTCACGACGGCGGGCTCGTCCGCGGGCGGGGTCGGCGGGTGGCGGACGTCCTTCGGAATGACGCGGTCCCGGCCGACGCACAGCAGCACCGGGGCCGGCTTGATGCCCGACCGCGTCAGCAGTTCGCGGATCGCCCGGCCGAGGTCGGCGGCGGTGTCGGCCGTCAGCGGGGGCGGCGGCGGCCGCGACGCCACCTGCTCGACCGCGACCGCCCCCTTGTGCAGGCTGGCGGCCGCGACGAACAGGCCGTTCGCGTCCACGTCGATGGCCAGGTATCGGGGCATGTCGGGAACCTCTGTCGTTTAGCCGCGACGCGGAGCGGAGCGCGGGGCAGTCGCGGGGCGAGTGCTCCGCTCCGCGTCGCGGCTAAACGTCACCTTGCCAGTTCAAACCCCCGGCCCAGGTCCGTCAGGTCGCGGAAGTACACGATCCGCGGGTGGCCCTGGTTCACGTCGATCACCGCCTCCACCCGGGCCACCGGGCCGCCCGTCGCGAAGTACCCGACCGAATGCACGCGGTACACCTGCGTCCGGCCGGTGACGTACTTTTCGATGCCCTTGAACTTGTCGACCGTCAGGTTGGCTTGCGTCACCAGCCAGGCCCCGGTGGTCGTTGCGGGGTCGGTCGGGCTCAGGTTCGGGCGGGCGCTCTGGATCGCCTGAACGTCCGCGTCCGTCAGTCCGGGAATCCCCGCGAGCACCTCCGGCGCGGCCGTGTTCACGTTGACCCGGGGGGCCATCTCGAAGTCCGTCCGCGTCGTCGTGGATTCGAGCAGCTTCGGCAGCAACTCCTTGAGCCGGGCCGGGTCGTTCAGCGGGCAGAGGACCACCGTGTCCGGGTCGGTCGACTTCGCGGTCGCCGGCCGGGGCAGCGCGATCTGCGTGTTCGCGAACGACAGCACGGACTTCACCGCCTTGGACGGGATCGGCGTGCCGGCCAGTTTCGCCTCCACCGCCGCCCGCAGCTGGTCCGCCCCGACGACGACCGGCGGCTTGCCCCCGGTCCCGGTCGAGCCCGCCTTCTTCGTCTTCCCCCCGAGGCGGTAGTAGGTCAGGTAGTCG
>ERZ1066123.1455-NODE-1455-length-14126-cov-6.001279_pt1 | contig 14126 bp, 20 predicted proteins | sample MGYA00382770_ERZ1066123 | MGnify/ENA primary metagenome ERZ1066123 (study PRJEB33369, sample SAMEA5778353) | biofilm metagenome | biome: Industrial cooling water; feature: Water cooling tower basin; material: Biofilm | place: United Arab Emirates | collected...
CCAGCAGCGGCCCGCTCTCGATTCGGCGATTGATGACCGGAGCCGCTGCTACCTCTCCCGGCAGCCCTCAAGGATCGTTGCCAGACCCTGCCCCCATGAGCGCAGGCGAACCGCTGAACCGGCGAGCACCCTTACGTCTTCGTCTGCCTTGCCGGTGAGCTTGTCCGCCACCTTCTCGGGCTCGGCCGGTAGCGCCTGATCCTTGGCGACACAGTGCACCGTCACATAGCGCGTTGTGGTGCACCCGCCAAGCAGCAGGACACAGGCGGCAGCGTAGGCCAGCTTTCTCACAGGTCGGCTCCCATGATCTCGCGCGGGGTGGCGCAGTTCCCCGGCAGCGGGGCAGCTTCGATCCGCTCCGCCCGCTTCTCAGCTTCCCGGTATTCCACCACCACCTTCTCAATCGTTTGCGTGGTGACTTCCTTCTGCTCGTTGCGCTTGGTGGAGATGCGCTGAAGCTCGGAAGACAGCTTCACCACCTGTCCCTGGAGCTTGGCGGAGTGGCGCTGTTCTCCTTTCCAGAGCATCACCAGAACAGCGATGACGATGGCCACCGCACCCGCGCCGATCAGCTTCCAAGGGAGGTTGGGGAGAGGGATCATAGCGACCTCCAGCCGTCTGCTATCGTTGAGGCGATCAGCACCAGTGTCACCAGCGGCCAGAACAGGCCCACGAAGAACGCCAGCGCCCACTCCCCTGCCGGGACCGGAGGGCGCATGTTCTTCACCAGATCGCTCGCCATGAAGAACCACGTTGCCAGCATTCCGGCCGCGTAGATGAGAGCCAGGGTTGCAATCATGCGATCGTCCTCTGGTCGTGCGTGAAGGTCTGCACCGGCTCGCGCGGCTGCTTCTCGCGTGTGTCGGGACCGGGCGCGGTGACATCGCACCATTGCCCTCCCGCATCGTGGACAGGCGGGGCAGGCAGGGCCACCAGCACAGCAATCGACAGGAGCTTGGCGGTGTCGATCATGGCTTCACCTCAATGCTTGCGTGGTCGTCTCCACCGCTCGCCTCGAAGCCGTCCCTGCCGAGCTTGAGGGTGCGCCGGTTGATCGCAAGGCCAAGGCTCACCAGCACCAGCCCCATGATACCGAGAATGAGCAGCAGGGCGGTGCCGAGGCTGTCCAGGCGCTTCTCCTCGGTTCCGAGCTGCCAGCCTCCCCGCCAGAGGATCCACACCAGCCACGCGGCAAAGCCGGTCAGAACCGCGCTGCCGAGGATCGAGGCGATGAGGGCGATGAAGGCGCGCCAGTCGCGCGGAGGCCAGTTCAGGCCTTTGATGTATCCCCCTTGCATGCTAGGCATGTCCTCATGGCTGATGTTGCAGAGGAGTGGCGCTCAATCCCCCAAGCGCCCTCATATGAAGTTAGCTCGCTCGGCAGGGTCAGGCGCTCTGCTGGTGGGCAGGGTGCAAGGCCTATGATCCGGAAGACCGATCTCGAACACACTGGCTACGTTCGCGTCAGGCTTTCTCAGGGCGGAACAAAGTTTCGCGCCTCTGTGCATCGGATTGTCGCAGAGGCGTTTCATGGACCCCAGCCGACGCCTGAGCACCAAGTTGCGCACAATGACGGCAACCGTCAGAACAACCGCGCTGACAACCTTCGCTGGACCACCTGCAAGGACAATCTTGCCGATCGGAGAAGGCACGGAACGGAGATGCTTGGCGAACGCAACGGGCGCGCCAAGCTGACAACTGAGAGCGTTATTGCGATCCGGGAATCACGGGCCAGCTCATATGAACTCGCGCTCCGATACGGCGTGAGCCCGATGACTATTCAGCGGGTTCGGCGCGGTGCAAACTGGGGTCACGTCTAGACTATCCCAGCCTCTTTCAGCCAGTCCGCAACTGAGAAGCTCGGGCACTCCTTCATCCATTCATGCTTCTCGATCCGGCCGTTCCTGTTGAGGTCTGGGGAGAGATCGCGGTGGCCCATCACCTTGGCGCCAGGATACTTCTTCAGCAGCGCGCGGATAAGCGAGGCCAGCGCCAGCTTCTGATCCGGGGTGCGGGTATCCTTGGCCTTCCCGTCCTTTCCGACGCCCCCAGCATAGCAGACGCCGATGCTGTCGAAGTTGTGACCCTTCACATGAGAGCCGGGGATGTGGTCTGCCCGGCCTTGCTCCACCGTGCCGTCCAGTCGGACGAAGCGGTGATAGCCGATGCCTGCGAACCCGCGCTCCCGGTGCATCCGGGCGATGTCGGCAGCGGTTACATTCCTGCCTTCGGGTGTGGCCGAGCAGTGAATGACGATCTTGGCGATGTGTCGCATGGAACCTCCCCCCGGAAGTTGCGTTGTTGCTCTGACCTCGCAGCGCATCCTGCGGGGTTTTGGGCTAGACGGACGTTATGAACCCGCTCCCCAAAGAGGCTGGTGGATTTGGCGAGAGCCTTGCGAGAAGCCAGTCTGATGCGCTCGGTTACGGCCCGTGTCGCAAAGTAGGCTGCCCTCTCTGCCCCGCGCGAAACGCGGCGCGGGCCTTTACTTCAGCTTGTTCAGCAGCTCGTGCATGTCGTCCGGGACCGGCTCATCCACTACGGCCTTGTAGGCTTTGCGCAGAGCCTCCACTGTGCCCTCCCGATAGCTCGCCTGTTCAAGCGTGGCCTTGACCGCCTGATACCCTGTGACCCCGGCCAGAACGGCGGACGTGCCGCCTAGCGCCAGCAGCGCCTCAAACATGGTCCACCTTCCGATTGATGAGCCGCTGGAAGGCATCGAGCCAAAATCCAAAGCCCAATGCTCCCGAAAGAAGGCAGCCACCAATCACCAGCTCCAGTGCCAAATCCCAATGATGCGTGGCGCTGATCCACGCCGCACCGAACGCGGGGATGGTCAGGAACTCGCTGATGGCAGTCCACAGTTGCTTGCGGCGCCAGATCGCGAACTCCACCGGGTCTTGCGGAGGAGGGTTGCCGCCAAGGCCGTAGCCGAACCGCGCCAGAATGCCCGCCAGTGCCAGCGAACAGTAGGCCAGGAACTCAAGCGCGAGCTGCTTCACGACGCATACCCCCCTCCAACAATCGGTTACGGATACGCCGGAACGGGCACCAGCCGGGGAGAGGCCAGGAACGGCGCCCCGGTCGCACCTTTCAGCATCTTGTCGTTCCCCAGCGCCACGCCCGTGCAGTCGAGCACGGTTGGATCCCACGCCTCGAAGAAATCGGCATGGTAGGTCGAGCCCGCGGGCTCCCCGGTCATCTGGTCAGAGGACAGCTTCCACGTCCCAAGGTTCGCATCCACCGTGTACCAGGCGCCGATCTGAAACTCGGGAATGCTGTACGGGTGCGTGACCGGGCACTGGAAATAGCCGAGCCCGGTGTTGTAAACGTAGGAGACGTGGTCGCGGTGGTTGGCACTGTCGAGCCTCTTGCCATCCCAGCACTGCGGCGCGACCCCGACCACGCCGAGCTTGTTGTAAACCCCGTTGGTCGGTGTCGTCGGGCAGTTGGCGATGGCCTGAGCCATCGTCGCATACTGGCCGGGGCGAGCGGTGGGGCCGTCGCAGTTGAAGTAGAACCCGCCCGTGGGAGGTGCGGACAGGTTCGTCATGTCGCGGCCGAAGATGAAACGCAGGCCGTTAGGCAGACTGACGCAGTTGCCCTGCGCCTGGAAGTTGCCCATCGTGCACTTGGGATCGGAGGCAGGCCGGCGCTTGTAGTAGATCGAGACGTAATCCGGGCGTACCACATTCCCAACCCCGTCCAGCATAGCCGGAATCCAGTAGGCCGAGCGGTTCGCGGCAATGGCGTTGTTGGCGAACGCATCGTCCACGATGTTGCAGGTTGAGCCGCCGGCCGCGCGGAGCGAGGCGTAATCGCTGTCGGAGTAGACCTGAGTGTTGCCGAAGAACTGGTGGAGGTGTTGCGAAGGCGTCCCTCGAGGACCGGGGTTCACGATCGGGTCGGTGTAGGCGAGCTGCCCGGCAAGGCAGTTGAAGCGGAACGCCCCCACGGTGTTGCCCGGACCCGTGGCCCAACTGGGGGTGAGGGCATTGGCAACGGTAAAGTTGGAGGCGATCGGCGGCAGCCCCTCGATGGTCACGGGCGGGGTGCCGGTGAATGCCGCCTCGACCGCCGCCTTGTAGATCGGCACCATGCGGCCGTGACCCTCGCCGGTCGGGTGAACGCCGTCGCTGAAATAGGTGATGTTGGTCTCGCAGCCGTCGCAACCGACCAAGGCGTCCCCGGCGAAGTCGGCAACGGCGCTGAACTTGGACGCGGCGTTGGCGCGGATGAGGTCGTTGACCTTCTTCCGCTCGGTATTGTGCCCCGGTGTGGTGCTGGGCAGGATGGTGCCGATGACGACCCGGAAGCCTGCTGCACGGAGACTGTCGGTATAGGCGACGAGGTTGTTGTAGTAGGTGGTGCCGTCCTGCCCGGCGAGGTCGTTGGCGCCGATCAGGACGGATACGACCGTGACTCCGGTGGCTGGCTTGGCCGAGATCAGGGCGTTCTTGTTGGCTTCGAGATCATTGAGGCCCTGCCCGCCAGTCGCAAAGCCAAACTCGGGCGCGAAACTGTTGTTGGCGGAATACTGTCCGGCATAGGTGAAGTTGAGGTTGCACAGCGAGCCGTCGCCATTGGTCGTGTTGCAGACCGAGATGGAGTCGCCCTCGATGAACAGGGTGCGCTCGGAAGGTGGCGGAGGAGCAGGCGGCGGTGGGGTGGCGGTGCCGACCGTTCCGTCCGTTTCGCAGCGCTTGACCGTGCCGAATAGCGGATCGCCGAACACGGTGTTGTTGCACTCGATCGCCTGCTGGACGAGGCGGGGCGCGGTGAAGGTCGAGCCCGCACCGTAGCGGACGTTGGCCGGGGCCGCGAGATAGCAGGTGTTCCCCTCCGTGGCGCAGACCGTCCAGGTGGGAGACGTGGGCGGTGGCGGTGGTGGTGGAGGGGGCGTGGTCGGCACGTCAACGTCCGTGATCGTGCCAAGGCCGGAGCCGTCACCTATGCGAGCATTGCTGAGTGCCGTGATACGAACCCGGAAGGTCTCGGTGGTCGCGGCAACCGTGTCGTCGAGCAGTGGGATTTGCACCTGCTTGACGGTCTCGTTCGGGGCGAAGATCACCGTTCCGTTGAGGGGGATGAAGTCGGTCCCGCCCACGGCGCTGCCGTTGACCGTTGCGATGCGGAGAGACGAGGAGCTGGACGTGCTGCCCGTCTTGATGATGGTGAAGCTGATCGTTCCGGCGCTTTCGTTGGCGACCGCATCGTTGATGTTGAACATCGGCCCGCGCGGCTTGGTGCGGACCTGTGCATCGGCGGCCGTGCTGAGGGCGCAAGAGGCCATCAGCGCCAGAATGAGACGCTTCATCGGGTGCTCCCGTGGTTGGATTATGCGGAAGGGTGGGCTATTCTTCGCGGACGGTCCCTGTGCCGGAACCGTAGGGGCGTGCTGGATTGGTCTCCGGCGCGCCCCGCTTCATTTTGGGGCAGGAAAAACCGAATCGTTGACAGAAAGTTAACGTAGGTTCAGCTTTCCCCACGGCCATTTCCGGCCAGCACAGGGGGTTAGACCATGACCGCTTTTCGGAACCTGCTTCGTGACGAGTCCGGTGCTTCGGCTGCCGAATATGCCTTGATCCTGGCGATTGTCGGGACCGCGATTGCACTGGCTGCTATCGGGCTGGGGGAGACGATTGCCAACTCGATGAACGACGCTGCGGACTGCATCGAGAGCCCGTCTGCCGCGAACTGCTAAGCTACTCGGGAGGGGTTCGCGCCCCTCCCGCTACATCCGTCCGTAAAGAGTGGCGACTGTTCCTGTAACGAAGTTGCCGGACGCCAGCAGCAGCGTGATCTGGTTAATTGCCGCCGTGCTGCGCCACACGCCGGATGCGACTTGGTTGAACTGGTCTCCGGTAGTCGCGCCCGTGCTGACGCTGCTGAGGCTTTGTAGCATCTTGAAGAAGGTTGTCCGGCTGTAGCCGGGAACCTCGATTGTCGCGATTGCCGCGCGAGAGGTGACGCTGGAGGCATTGAACGATGCCACGTCCATTGAAGTAGAGCCGACCCCCGCGCTGGTATTGGCTGCGACGGGCAGAAAGCGGTTCCAGCGGTTCCAGTCGTAATTGCCGGCCGTGTCTCCGTTGAATCTCATCAGAAGACTCTGCGTGCTGGCGGCGCTGGTCTGTCCCTGAATGACGACAATCAGGGTCTCGAACCCGGCCGGGATGGAGGTGAAGTCGATGGACGCCGCCGCCGACCCGAGAACCTGCTGGGAAATCCGCGCCATGCCCAACAGCGCCGGAGGAACTTTGACCGGCGACGTGTCCGCCCGCTCGCCTTCGATGAACGATACATTGGCAAGCGAAGTCTCGGTAGTCGCAAGGTCGGAAATCTTGACGTTCGCCATCAGGCAGTCCTCTCGGTAACGATGCGGGTGTCAGCCCCGGCAATGCGGGTATCAGCCCCGGCCACTCGGGTGTGGGTCACGAACACGGGGTTGCCGATCGGCCCGACCGGCGCGGAGTCGCGGGTCGTGCTTCCCACGCTGTTCGTGGCGGTGGCGGCAAAGGTGATGTTGGCTCCAAGGTCGGAGACCGTGAGCGTGTAGGACGTTCCGGTAGCGCCCCCGATCGCTACGCCGTCGCGGTTCCATTGGAGCGTCTGACTGAGGCCGTTGTGCGTTCCGGGATTGCCGGTCAGAGTGTCTCCGACTGCAAAGAAGCCGTTGGCGGAGCTGATCGAAGGAATGACGGTAAAGCGCGGAACGCTCGGGATTGGCCGAAGGTCAAAGCTGATGCTGGTCCACGGAGATGCGTCGCTTTCGCCCTGGCGGTTCTCCGCCGCGACGTTCCCCGGAAGCAGCTGCTCCTTGTAGGTGCAATGAACGAAGCCGTCGCCGCCGATTGGGGTGGTAGTGTTGTATAGTTCCGTCCAACCTGCTTCCGCAGACGAGCTTTGGAAGAACGCTCCCGCATAGAGATTGACCACGCGCGCATCGGCCACCGTCGTAGTGATGCTGTTGCCGGTCCAGACAGCGTTATTGCCCGGAGCAGACACAGCTGAGGTGCCGATCGGCGTGGTCGGATCAACACCATCCCATATCGAGATGATGCCCATGAACACGCCAAGAGCGCCCGCAATCTTGCTGGCAACCAGCGGCACGGTGCCCGTCTCCGCCCCGGTCAGCTTCAGATAGTAGGCTGCCGCGCGCCAGTCTGCGTTCACCACCGTGTTGATGAGGGTCCAGCCCGAAGGTGTGGTGAAGGTCGCGGCACCACCAGAGGCAACAAAGTGGTAAGCGTGAAGAATGGCATAACGGTTCGCCGCCACGCCCGAGGGGTAGGACGGCGAAACGGTCTCGGTGGTCGTAGCGTCGAGCCCGCCGGCAGCAACCGGAGCCGGAACGCCGGATGAGCCGCCCGCGCCCGCCGGAAACGGGATCGACTGGACAAGCATCAGGCAGTCCGCTTGAGATGCGTTGCGACGAAACCCGCCACCCCCGAGGCTGTGACTCGCAGCCACGCCCCGGCCTCAAGCGTTGTCGGGAGCGTCGTAGCGCTAAAGGTGGACGGAGCCGCCGCCGTGGACTTGGCATAGGTCAGAGTGCCGGTTCCGATGGTCGCGTTGCCCTGCGCCACCGTCATGGCGGAAGTAGCGGGGATATAGACCTCGCCGGCGCTGCTGAAGTTGGGCGCCCATTCCTGCGGTTCGCGCATTGCGAGATACGCCGCCGTCACCTCCAGAAACACATATTTGGTCCCGGCCGCGAAGTTCACCGCTGCCCCGGCATTGGAGGAAGCATGAACCGTGGTGCGGGTTAGCGTGTTGGCGCTGGAGTACGTCCCCAAGCCCGCTTCCCAGTCGCCGGACGGGTTGCCGTTGGCGTCCACCGCAACGCTGACGTAGTAGGCCGTGTCGGAGGTCGAGCAGACAGCCGAGAAGCGCCGGAAGCCCTGAAGCGCAGCGGCGAGGGTCAATGGCCCGGTTCCGGTCGTAGTGGAGGTCTCCGCAACCCTGTCGGCAACGATCAAGGGCATCTAGCGCCTCCGAATGACTTGGGTGTGGACGTGGCCCTGCCCTTGAGGCCCGGTGTCGATCGAGCCCGGCGACAGGATGAGATAGGCCACCACCTTGGACACGCTCGCCTCGTTCGCCGCCGAACCCGTCGCCGCGTAGGCAACGACCTTGCTGGCTTCGATCTGGCTCATGCCTTGGACCTCACCCCGAACTGGGCCGAAGTCACGGCAGAGGCGGTAAAGGCCGCTCCGGTAGCGGGATCAGTCTCCCAAACGGAGACATAGGCCCCATAGCCGAAGTCCAGAGCTTTCGAGGCGGAATAGTAAGTCGTTCCGCTCGAGCGCAGGGCCAATTGGAGGTTGGATGGGCCGGAACTGCCTTTCTTGGCCCGCGCCGTGACCACGACGCCCCGCACTGCATAGCCCGCCGGAATGGCGGTCCCGTGCGCGAAAAGTTCGTCCTGGTCGTTGGAGCTGGTGTTGATGAAGTCCGCGTCGGAGACGATTGCTTCGTCAACTTCCGCGACCGTTCCCGTCCATGCGGACGACGCGCCGGTTGCCGTGGGGGCAACGGTTGTCAGCCTCCAGCCAATGGTAGTCTCCGTTGCGACGATCACCTGACTGATGAAGCGCTCGGTGTATGCGCCCGCCCGTCCGTAAAACGCTAGTTGCGCAATGTTCGTGATGCCGCTGAGGTCTGCGGAAGCCACTTCCGCTCGCTTAGTTCCCTCGAAATAGACCGCAATCGAGCCGGTGGCCGAGTTGACCTTCGCGTGAATGTCGATCGTCTGGACGGCGCTTGTTTCAATATAAAGCTCAGACCCAATCAGAACCCAGGCCGAACCGTTCCAATACTCGAAACGCCATCCGTCTGAGTCTTCCTGGGTCTGCATTCGGATGACCGCGTTACCGCTGGCATCCAGCACTTGCAGCCCGGTCCTCATGGTGCCGTCACTGGAGGCTGAGTCCAGATAATGTTCGAAGTGGATCCACGCCTCTGTGGCGGATGCGAACTTCTCCGACAACGCGTAGGAAGTCGGCATCTCCATGTTCATCGCGCAACGAGCGAAGCTGCCGTTGAACTTGCCGCCATCAAGCGCCTCACGAACCGTCGAGTCCGATGGCGTGAATGCCCCCATTTCACCGCCGGCAAACAGGATCGTCATGCCAAATCCCCCACCAGCGTGATAAGGATGTTGGCAGCCGAGCCGATGCTGTCAGGGCCGTAGAAGTCCAGCCGGTCGGAGAAGGCCACCGGCACCGTGGAGCCCCCGGTGGTGTCGAACGTCGCCACGCCGGCCGAGTTGAACGTCACCGTCCCACAGGTGGTCCCGTTCTTCTTGACCGTGATGACGTAATCGGCGCCCGGATTGGTGCCGACGCTCGCCGCCGAGCCCTCGAAGTCGATGGGGAAGGTGGCAGTGTTGACGATCTCCGCGCCCCCGAGCCACCCCTGTGCTCCGGGCGTCCCGGAGAAGGTGACATTGACGTGCAGCTGGCTTTCGCTGGACCCCGCTGCCGTCCCGATGATGATGTTGTCCTCGGTGAAGACCTCGACATCATCGGCGTCACGGACCACGAACTTGTAGGCGACGCCGTTGGTGACGCGGATCGTCGCCCGTCCGCCCGCATCGAGGACTACCGGGTTCTCGTTCGGGACCAGCCCCGCCAGGTCCTGGTAGGTGGCGAGCGGGGTGGTGGTGCCCGCCTCGAAGGTCTCGACCGTTCCGCCGGCAAGAACCTCTCCGTAGTCGTCGAAGAGGCGCAGCAGAACGGGCGCGAGTGACGTAGCCATTCGCTTCTCCCGGTGTTACAAGGTTCGGATGGGAACGATATTCCTGGCGGCGTTCTGCAAGGCCCTCATCATGGGCCTGTGGGAGACCGTTACTGGTCGTCCTCTTTTTGAGCCGAAAGTGCGAGGCCAGCACCCGCCGCGCCCGTGATCCGAGCTTTCTTGCGGACCTTCTCGGCGATCGCCTTGGCCTTGGGACCGCGCGGCTTCATCGCTCCGGTGGTGAACTTGCGGACACCGGGCGCGTAGAACGCTCCGAACGCACCCATCAGCCCCAGCGCCGTGGGCTCGACATAGCCAAGACCTCCGGCCAGCGTCGCCGCTGCCATCTGCCTTTCCGGTGTTCCGCTGTTCGGCACCCGATCTGCCAGGCTCATGCCCTGCTCGGCATAGTCCTGCATCAGACCCTGCCCCTGGCTGTACGCCTTGGAGCGCACCCGCGTTCCGCCACCCTTGACCGCAGAGGCGAAGTCGTTGGGACTGAAGGTGCCCGCGTCCTTGCCGACACCGCCACGGGCCGAGGCATTCTCGATCAGCACGAACTTGGCATAGCCCCGGTCGGCTTTATCGAGCAGTTCCACCGCTGCCGGGTCGGAGTGACGCCGTGCGGCATCATCCAGGGCGCCTTGCAGCCCCTCCAGCGCATCCGCCAGTTCTCCGTCACCCGACTGGCTCTTGCGGATGCCGCGAATGGTCTTGCCGAGTTCCGACTGGACCTTCTTGTAGGCGCCCTTTTCGATGGTGCCGCCGTTGATCCGGCGCATCACGACATTTTCAAGGATGCCGTAGAAGCGCTTGGCAGAGGGCTCGGCAAGGTTGGCGACTTCTGAGCTTAGTTCCCCGAGTTGGTTCGATAGTTCCTCGTCCGCCGCGACCCGCATTCCTTCACGGGCCTGGTCATAGATCGCGTCGAACTTCTTCTGCGTGAAGGCGTGTGCGGCAGTGCCTGGCTGCATTCCAGCAGGCAGAGCTTCGTCGATCTCCTTCAAGGCCTCGTTGAACGCGCCGACCTGGAACTGTCCACGGGCATTCTCACGGGCACCGCGAATGGCCGAGCCGACCACCGGGACCGAGCCCATCTGCTCCTCCACGGCATTGACCGTGCGCCCGACCAGGCCCTTGAGCCCCTGCCCGCCACCGGACTCCACCAGCCTTTGGCCGGGAGTCGGACGGACGCCGCTGGCGTACAGGTCGGCCAAGCGCCCGCCAGTAGGGGAGATGGCGCTTCCGGCTGCACGAACCGCACCTGTGCCTGCAAGCGAGCCCGCGCCAGCAGCCGCCGCGCCGCCAAGCGCGCCCATGAGCCGCGAACCGTCATCGGCCTGTCCAGCGCCTGCCGCCGCGCCATAGCCCATGTCGGCTGTCAGAGCGCGGCCAATGCCCGCCCCCATGCCGCGAGCCGCCAGCGCCGCTTCGCCGCCAAGCGCGGCCAGAACGCTCCCGGACAGGTCTCCGGCGAAAGACGCAACCGGGTTGGCGTTGCCCGCGTCCTCCAGCGCGATCCGGGCGCGTTCGGCATTGCCGCCCGTCATCCCGACGATGCTGTCCAGGTTGTTTGCTGTAACGGCATTCCCGGCGCGCATGAGGTAGGCACCCGGCGCCGTCTGAGCGGCGGAGTTCATCACACCCTCGACCGCCCCGAGCGGCACGTCCATGTCGTCCAGCACTTCGATATTGTACTTGGAGACAGGGACGTTCGGGTTGGCCTTGCGGAACTGCACCTGCTCGACGACCGAGCGCATGATCTTCGGGTCGGTTACGCCAGCCCTGCGTAGAAAGGCCACGATCTGCCCAGCGGACTCCCCGGCCTGAAGGCGGCGCAGATACTCGCCCTTGACGCCTGCCAGTTCGGGGTTGTCCACGGTCTTGTAGCCGTCCGTGGAGCGCTGGAGCTGCTGCCCGCCTAGGTTGCCGTCATAGACGATAGGCGCCGCTTCCCGCTGCTCGGGAGTTTCTTCGCTGCCGAGCCACTGCGCCGGGGGCATCCCGAGAGCCGCGCGGGTCGCGTCCACGCGCTGACGCAACTGCCGCAGCTTTTCCTCGTTCGCCGGGTCGCGGTCAAAGGAGGTGGGCTTGTTCGCTTCCACGAACTGCCGCAGCTCAGTATCGGACTGACCACCCACACCCGGAACGCGGAACGCGGCAAGGCCCTGCTCGGCAAGGCCGGCGCCCGCCGCGTTGAACTCCGCCGCCTTGTCACTGGGCAGATACTCGCCGATGGAACTGAGAATGCCGAACGCTTCGTCGCGGAAGCCCTTGCGGTACAGCTCATCGACGCGGTTGATCTGCTGGACGAGAGAGTCGAGAGACGCGCGCTTGGAAGCGAGCTTTACGTCCTCTTCCTTCAGTTCCGGTCCCTGTGCGGCCTTGCGGCGCTTGTCTTCGATCTCCAGCCGCTTGGCTTCAAGGTCCAGCTGGGCGCCCTGCACCTCGTAAGGCGCTACAGCCAGGTCCTGTTGCCCCTTGGCGATCTGGACACGATCAAGCTCCTGCGCCAGCGGGTCACGGGGCGCGGGCGGACGCGGCGGCGGTCCCATGATCGGACCCGTGGCCGCTCCCGTACCTTGCGGAAGCCACTGCCCGCCCTGCCGAACGTAGGTGACGCCACCGATGTTGCGGCTGTCCCCGTCGCGAAAGTCCTGCACTAGCGCCCCCTCAAGCCGGTTGTGCCCCGGCTGCCGAAATACGGCACGTTCCAGTCGCCCTCAGCGTGAACGTGCCCGTCGTGGATGAATGACTTGCGGTGCCCCGGAAGCTGGCGGACTTCCCGCAGAAGCGCGTTGAGGTTCGGGCCGTCGTAGTCGATTGCCCGCCCGGTCAGATGCGCGCTGTTTGGAACGCCGCCAACGAGCCTGTTACCCTCTGGAGTTCGGCGTCCGCTCGTCTTGAAACCTGATTTGAGACGGGAAGGTGGACTAGCGAAAGCCGCCAGTCGGGGCGGAACCCGACTGACCTCCTTCCATGCGGCGAATGTCATCATCGGTAAGGACGCGAGGTGGGGCCGATGGAGCCCCCATTTGCTGCCCGCCAGCGTTCGGCTGCACCAGAACCTTGGCCTGCCCCGTGCGAGGGTCGAAGCCAATGGCGCTGCCGCCGGGCTCGACGGTCCTGATCTCCATCTTCGGAGCGCTCTCCAGATACTCCCCGATCTTGCCAAACCGCAGCATGGCCCGCTCCCGGTCGGCCACCGTGTATTCCGACAGGTCGATCCCCTTGGGACCGTAATACTGCTGGACCTGTGCCCACTTCTCCGGCGTATCGGCCCAACGAACCGCTGCCGTCACGTCGACCAGTTCCGCCTTGGCCTGCTGCTTCTGGCGGTCGTCCAGCCTCATGAACAGTTCGGGGTCGATCCCGGCGATCTCGCGCATGGCGTCCTGCTGTGAAGGGACAGCTCCGCCCTCTCCCATGCCGCCGGGCATTCCCATAGCGGTAGGGAGGAGGTCGGCGAGACGGCGCTTACGCTCGGCGTCCTGTTCGGCCATCTGTCGATTGGCGCGCATGGTCCGCACCCGCTCGACATCGCCGACGATCTGCCCGAGGTTGAAGGTGCCGAATGCGCTGGGATCCATTAGCGGAACCCTCCCATGCCGAACAGCGAAATGAGGTTGCCCAAGGTGCCCTGGACGGCTTGGTTCTGCCCCGCATAGCCGGACGCCTTGGCCTGCCCGATGTTGGCAAGGGTGTTGGAGCCCATCGCGGCGTTGTTCATGCCCGCGTTCATCGAGGACGTTGCCGCCTGCTGCCCGCCGCCAGCCACCGCCATCGTCCGGTTGAACTGGTCGTTGAAATCCTGCAACGCCACGCCCTGCCCGAAGCGGGTCAAGTCCTTCAGCGTCCCGCCGCTCATCAGCAGGCCACGGGATGCGGCGGAGCCCTCGACGGCCCGGCGCCCCTCATCGAACCGGAACTGGTAGCCGGGCGAGGTCGTGTGGTCGTAGCCGGGCTGGAGCATGGCGAGGCCCTGCCCGATCGCCTGTCCACCAGCCTGGCGCCACGGGGCAAGGTCTTCCCGCCCCTGCTGGAACATCTGGTTCTGGAGCGCCAGTGCCTCACGGCCAAGCGTGACCTGTGCCTTGGCGGCTTTCTTCGCCGAGCTGGCCCCAAACAGCCCGCCAAGGATCGAAGCCCCGCCCATGATGGCGGCGCCAACCGGAAATGCCATGCCTGTCTCCTAGACCGCAATCGGAATGCGGTAGTTCGTTCCGTTGACGTTGATCGTGAGGGTATGCGTGGCCGTGATCGTCTCCGCGACCGGAGCGACGTTTACCCGGAAGGTGTCGCATTCGAGGAGAGCGTTGACGTTCAAGGCCCCGCTCATGCCATTCCTGGGACTTGAGATCGAACACCCACGTCCCCTGATCGGC
>ERZ1066123.1456-NODE-1456-length-14110-cov-8.280470_pt1 | contig 14110 bp, 9 predicted proteins | sample MGYA00382770_ERZ1066123 | MGnify/ENA primary metagenome ERZ1066123 (study PRJEB33369, sample SAMEA5778353) | biofilm metagenome | biome: Industrial cooling water; feature: Water cooling tower basin; material: Biofilm | place: United Arab Emirates | collected...
ACCTCGAGCCACGCGTGCGACGGGATCGCCGTGAGTGATTCGCCGCCACCGATCCGACTGACCGTCACCGCGAGACGTCCGCGAAACTCGGCCGACAACGTCGCGAGCCAGAACGCGGCACGGGTTGCGGCGTGCACGGCATTGGGGTGTCCGAAGTCCGCCCACGAGTGCCCCCCCGGACCATCGTACGTGATGCGATAGCGGTGCGACCCCAGTGCGTGATGCACGATGCGCTCGTCGCCAGGCCCGTCGAGCGCGACGACGGCGTGCGGTTGCACACCGGTTTCCTCCAGCGCGTCGAAGTAGGCGCGCGCACCACGCAAGTTTCCGAGTCCCTCTTCACCGACCGTCGCCACGAACTCGATTGGCCGATCGAGTGCCATCGCATCGCCATCGAGCCCCGGCACGCCAAGCGCGTCCGCGATCGCGAGCATCGCGGCAAGTCCGCGTGCGTTGTCCCCGATGCCGGGGCAGGCGATGCGCACGCCGTCACGTCGCACCTCGAGCGGCGTGTCGGCATCGAACACGGTGTCGAGATGCGCGAGACACACGACCGGTCGCTGCTCACGCCCGTGCGCGGGGCGACGCGCGATCACGTTGCCCACGGCGTCCACGCGGACATCGCGAAAGCCGCGCAGCAGGAGCGCGTCGCGCACCAGCATGGCGCGTCGCGCCTCGGCACCCGTGGGGGCGGGAAGCTGCGCCAATCGTACCTGCGTCGCCACCGTCGCATCGTCCCGCCAATGCAGCGCTTCGATGTGCGGCCGCAACGCGGGACGCAACGCCAGCAGGTGGCGTTCGGCGTCGTCGGTGGCGGTCGGCCGGCTGCGCTTCATCGACATGCCCCACATTCTCGCCCGGTCCGCGCGCGCGCAAGCGGCCCGCCGTGGAACGGTGACCAACGCCGGCGTGCGCGTCGGTCGATCCGCTGGCTCACCGCCGGCCAGCCTTGCTGCCGGCGGGGCCGATCGTGCGGTCGAACAGCTCGAGAATCCGACGGTACTCGTCGGTCCACGAGTCCGGTCGCACGAATCCGTGGTCCTCGACCGGATACAGCGCCATTTCCCACTCCGTCTTGCCGAGTTCGATCAGGCGCTGCGCCAGTCGCACCACATCCTGAAAGTGCACGTTGGTGTCCACCATGCCGTGCGCGATCAGCAGCGGATCCTCGAGGCCCTCGGCGAAGAAGATGGGTGAGGAACGGCGATACGACGTGGTATCGTCCTGCGGCTGATTGAGAATGCGTCCGGTGTAACCGTGGTTGTAGTGCGCCCAATCGGTGACGGCACGGAGCGCGGCGCCAGCCCCGAACTCCTTCGGCGCGTTGAACAGCGCCATCAGCGTGATGAAGCCACCGTAGCTTCCGCCGTAGATCCCGATCCGCTCGGCAGCGATGCCGTGCTCGCGCTGCAGCCATCGCGAGCCGTCCACGTGATCGGCCAGATCGCGTCCGCCCATGTGCCGGTAGATCGCGGTGCGCCAGTCCCGACCGTAGCCCGCCGAGGCGCGATAGTCGATGTCGAGCACCACGTACCCACGCGAGATGAGCAGATGATGGAACAGATACTCGCGCGCGTAGCTCGACCAGTACTCGTGGACGTTGTGCAGATAGCCGGCGCCGTGCACGAAGATCACCGCCGCGCCATTGCGTGTCGCCCCAACCGATTCCGGCGTGTACAGTCGCGCTGGAACCGCGACGCCGTCACTCGCCGGGATGCGCACGATGGGGGGCGAGACCCAGTTGGCTGCGCGGAATGCGGCGCTCGTGCTCACCGTGAGCTGCGCGCGGTTGCGGCCGTCGATCGTTTGCACGAACAGCTCGGGCGGCCGATTCGACGCCGAGTACACGTTCGCCGCGCGCCGGCCATCGGGGCTGACCACCACCGTGTGCGAACCGGTCTCCTGCGTGAGTCGCTCGCGCGCGCCGCCGCGCACGGGCAGACGCCAGAAGTCGCGCACGAACGGCGAGATCTCGCTGGTGTGCAGCCAGAACCATGTGCGATCCGGCGAAAGCTCCACTTGCAGCACTTCCCAGGCGCCGCTTGTCAACGCCGTGCGTTCGCTGCCGTCCGGGCGCGAGGCGTAGAGATGGGCGTGGCCGCTCGCTTCCGAGACATACCACACGCGACCATCCGGCAACCAACCGGCGCACCCGAAGCACGGCCCATTCACCCACGCGCTGTCGCGGAGCGCGTCGGTGAGCTGGGACGCACCATCACGCGGGACCGACACGATCCAGCGTGACTTGAAGTCGAGCGACGTGCCGAAGAGCATGGCCATCTCGCCATCGTCGCGCCAGCCGACGACGCGAAGCTGCGAGGCGCGTGTGGTGCTGTCACGACCGTCGAGTGTGATCGCCGATCGTGTGCCGCTCGCGAGGTCGACGCGCCACGCACGCGTGCTGGGCTGCGCGTCGCCCACCTTGCTGCGCGTCGGGATCATCTCGGCGTAACCGCTCGCCGTGATGTAGTTGGGGACATCAGCCGTACGCGCTCCCGGCGGCGCGGCGGCCGTGGTCAGCACGATGGCCGTGCGCATGTTGGGAGACACACTCACCGACACGATCCGTTCACCCGCCGGTGCGTAGAGGCGTGGCAGCTGCCGTGCGAGGGCCTCGTCGCGACGGACACGATCGAGCGAATCGTTGCGCGCGCGATCACGAATGACCTGCAGCAGATCGAGCTGATCCTGCACCAACGCACCGCGCTGCCCGCGTGCGGGGGCACTGTCACGCGGCGGCGCGCCGGTGCGGACATCGGTGAGCTGTCGCGTCGCGCCGGTGGACAGCTCCAGCGCAAACACATTGCCGTCGCGCGCGAAGAGCAGGTGTCGCTCGTCGACGCTGAACCTCGGATCGCTTTCGCTCGCGACCGTTTCGGTGAGACGTCGCACGCTGCCGCGACGCGTGTCGAGCAACCAGAGATCGCCGTTGGCGCTCACCGCCTGCGTGCGACCGTTGCGTGTGCGCGGGCCGTCGGCAATCAGCGGCGCAATCGAGTCGGCGTGCGCCTCGCTCACTGCCTCGGGCGTGCTCCCCGCCGAGGGCCGCACGCGGAACCACCGGTACGGCGTGTCCCAACGCGACTCCGCGGGGACCCAGCGAAAGTAGAGCCACTCGCCGTCGGCGGTCCAGCGGACCCCCTGTGGTTCCCAGCCGTAGTGCTCGGGGCCCCGCATGATGTTGGCGAGGCCGAGGTCGAAGTTCGTGGCCGGTCCCTGTGCGGAAAGGCCGGCAGGGAGCAGGACTGCCGCGAGGGCGAGCAGACGCGAAACGGAGGGCATGGCGCGACGTCAGCGAGGGAAACGGGGCGGGCAGGCGACCCGCATGACGTCGGCAACGTAACGCAGCGCGCGGTGGCCCCGCTGGTGGGCCCACCCGCCCACCAGGTGTGCCGCCCGTGTGACAGCTCGTCCAGTTCCTGTGATGGTGCCGTGACCTGCCGCACGGGATCGCGTCCCTGCACGGGTGACGCTGCGTTCCCGTGACGAGCGTCCGCACTAACTCCCACCGTCGCCGTGTCCGCATCCCGAGCCACGCCTCGCCCGACCGTCATCCTCGCCACGCTTGTGGCGATCGCCATCGTGCTCGCCGTGCTCGCCACGGCGGCCACGGTCATCGTGGCGTCCGATGTGACCCGCGAGCGCGAGCGGCTGCAGGAAGCGGGGACCCTCACATCGCTGACGGTCGACGAAGCGCGGCGTGAGGCCGAAGGATTTCTCACGATGCGCGCGCTCGTCGACACACTCGTTGCCGAGCTCGCGCCATTCGCGGTGGCCGACAGCCCCACCATCAAACGCATGACGGTGCTGTGGGGTAGCACACGGCAGCAGCGCGCCGCGTTTGCGACCACCGACATCGCGCCGGCCGATACACCGCGCGTGGCGCAGCGCGAACTGATCGCATTCACCCGCGTCCTTGCCGGTGAAGCGAGCGACAGCGCGGTGGTGCTCGACAGCACCCTCCAGGCGCGAGCGTTGGCCGATACGGCGTCGGTGTGGCTTGCGACGTGGCGCACCTTCGCGCGCAGCGCGCCACTGCCGCCCTTCTGGGGCTATCGTGACGCGCTCCCCGGCGTGACCTCGGCCTTCGACCTGCCGACGCGCAACGTGGGTGCCGCACGTCATCTGGCGCTCCTCAACGAGCTTGCCGGACGACACGCGCTGCGCAGTGGCAACGCGCAGGCCGCGCGGTTGCGTGCGCTCGAGAACATCGCCGCGAGTCGACACTATCTCGACTCGCCGCTGCTGCTCGACTTCATGGTGGGACGCGCCTTCGCCCTCACCGGCGCCCGGCTCGCCCGCGACGCCGCCCAGGTGCTCGGCGATACCGCACTGCTGCGACGACTCGATCAGTTCGCGACCACCACCGGGAGCGCGTCAACCTTCACGGCTTTGCGTCGCGCCGCCGAACGTGACGCCGCCAGCCCCGATGGCACCCTCGCCTACGAGCTCTTCGACGACGAGAAGCTGCCGTTCGCCGTGCGCGTGGAGATCCTGTACGCGGCCGTGGCCGGCGCCTGCAATCACACCCGCGAGGTCCTGTTCGGGTTCGACCCGTCGCGCGAAGCACGCCTCACGGAGGTCGCGGCACGTCACGCGTCGCACCCGGTGATGGGCCGCGCGCTCGCGCTGCTGCCACCGGCCGCCCGCCGCGTACGAGAGGCGCCCACGTCCCTCCTGTCCGAGTCCCGCTGGCCGTCCGGCGGCGCGCTCGACGGCGTGCTCCCCGAGGGCGTCGCCGCCCGCGCGGTCCTCTGTCAGCAGGGCTTCTGACGGGTCAGATCGGCCGGATCGTGGGGCAGGGGGGTGCCGCCGAGGTGGTGCAGCCGAGACTATACTCGACAGGCTGTCATCTCCCCTGACTTCACGCCACCACCCGCATGCCGACTTCCGTCACTCTGATTCCCGGCGATGGCATCGGTCCGTCCATCGCCGACGCGACCGTTCGCATTCTGACCGCCGCCGGCGCCGATATTGCCTGGGACACACAGGACGCCGGCATTGCCGGTGTGAGCCGCTGGGGCGATCCGATGCCCGACGCCACGCTCGACTCCATCAAGCAGACGCGCGTCGCGCTCAAGGGACCGCTCGAAACGCCGGTCGGCGAGGGCTTTCGTTCGGTGAATGTCGCGCTTCGCAAGACGTTCGATTTGTACGCGAATGTGCGACCGGCCGTGACCATCGTGCCCGGACGCTTCGACGGCATCGATCTCGTGCTGGTGCGCGAGAACACTGAAGGGTTGTACATCGGTCACGAGCACTACGTCCGCATTGGTGATGATCCGCGGGCGGCCGCCGAGTCGATCGCCGTGATCACACGCTACGGCTCCGAGCGGATTGTGCGCTACGCGTTCGAATACGCGCTCACGCACGGTCGTCGCAAGGTGACGCTCGTGCACAAGGCGAACATCCTCAAGTATTCGCAGGGGCTGTTCCTCGATGTCGGTCGCCTCGTCGCGCGCGAATACGAAGGTCGCGTGCAGTTCGAGGAGCGCATCATCGACGCGATGGCCATGCACCTCGTGATGCGCCCCGAGCAGTTCGACGTCATTGTGACCACGAATCTGTTCGGTGACATTCTCTCCGACGAAATCTCCGGTCTCGTGGGCGGTCTCGGCATGACGCCCGGTGCCAACATCGGCACCAACGCAGCCATCTTCGAAGCTGTGCATGGCACCGCGCCGGACATTGCCGGCAAGGGCATCGCCAATCCGGGGGCACTGCTGCTTGCGGGATGCATGCTTTGCGATCACATCGGACAGAGCGACGTGGCCGCGCGCGTGCGCGCCGCCTTCGAGCGCACCGTGCGTGAGGGACGTGCGCGCACCCGCGACCTCGGTGGCACCGCCAGCACCGACGAGTTCACCACGGCCGTGATTGGCGCCCTTGGCTGACGCCGTCGTGCCGCCCGTGCAGGAGGTGCCACCCGCGACGGTGCGCCTCCTGCACGTGTCCGACATTCACTGTGGACGTCCCTTCGTTGCCGCACACGTCGAGGCCGCGCTCGACGTGGCACGCGGCAGCACGTGGGACGCCATCGTCATCTCGGGTGATCTGTCGCAACGCGCCCGCGAGCATGAGTTCATCGCGGCGCGTGCCATCGTGGATCAGTTTCGCGCCTGCGCACCCACGCTGCTCGTCCCCGGCAATCACGACGCCGCGTGGTGGCACGCGCCATTCGGCATCGGCGACTTTTCCAAGGTGCACGCGCGCTATCGCACGTTCATCGCGTCCGACACGGAGCCGACGCTGCGCGTCCCCGGCGCCACGCTCGTCGGCCTCAACTCGGCGTGGGGCACCAACCCCGAATCACTCACGTGGTATCCGCGCGATTGGCGCGTGAAAGGCGGCCTCACGCCAGCGCAACTGCAGCACGCGCACGCGTTGCTGGCGGCGGCGCCCGCCGGTGACCTGCGCGTGCTGGTTGTGCATCACAACGTCGTGCGCGGACGACTGTCGAATCGCTGGGGCCTCAAGCAGCCCCAGCGCGTGCTCGATACCCTCGCTGCCATGCCGCTGGAGGTCGTGTGCACCGGACACGATCATGAAGAGCGTCTCGAGGTGGTCGAACGGTCGAACGCGCAGTTTCTCGTGAGCGCCGCCAACACCCTCTCGAATCGCATGCGTGGCCACCGACCGAGCGCGATCAATGTGATCCTCGCCGACGCGGCGCAGGTCACCGTCGAAGCCTGGCCCTTCGACGGCCGCACCTTCGCACCCTCGACCATGCGCGCGACCCTCGCCCGTCGCTGACGCACCTGATCCCCCGACCCTTGCGGCCGCCTGCTCGTGATATATCTTAGTACTGAGATACCAACCCGGAGCGCTCATGCCCATTACCGGCCTGCATCACATCACCCTCGTTACCGCTGACGCCCAGCGGAACGTGGACTTCTACACCCGCGTCCTCGGACTGCGTCTGGTCAAGACGACCGTCAACTTCGACGACCCGTCCACCTATCACCTCTACTACGCGGACGCGACCGGCACCCCCGGCTCCGTCATCACCTTCTTCGAGTGGCCGCGCGCCCCGCGTGGACGCCCCGGCGTGGGCGGCACGCACCATGTCGCGCTCCGCACCGCCGATCGCGACGCACTCCTGCGCTGGAAGCGTCGCCTCACCGATCTCGGCGTGAAGGTGCGCGGTCCGTACGATCGCCACTACTTCACCTCGATCTACTTCCGCGACCCCGACGGCACGATCCTCGAGATCGCGACGGATGGCCCGGGGCTGCTCATCGACGAGCCCACGGGTGTGCCGGGCGTCGCTGAACTCACGCCGCCGACCGCACTCGTACGTGGTGTGCGCGATGAAGACGCCATCGCGAGCACCACGTGGCCCGAACCCGTGCCCGTCATCGACGCCGCCATGTCGCTCACGCGCGGCATGCATCACATCAGCGCCACCGCAAGTGATCTTGCTCGCACCGACGCGTTCCTGCAGGGATTGCTTGGCCTGTCGCTCGTCAAGCGCACCGGTAACTTCGACGATCCCGACATGCCGCACTGGACATGGGGTACCGCGGACGCGCGCCCGGGGTCGCTCGTGACGTACTTCGGGGTGTCGGCACCCACCGCCAAGCGCGCCGTCATGGGGGCAGGGCAGACGCATCACTACGCGCTGTCCGTGCCCGATGATCAGGCGCAGGCGGAGATCTACGAGCAGCTGCGTCGCGCCGGTGTGCCTGTGTCCACCGTGCAGGATCGTGTGTACTTCCGGTCGATCTACACCCGGGACCCCGATGGGCACATCGTCGAGGTCGCCACGGCCATCCCCGGCTTTCTCATCGACGAACCGGTCGAGACGACAGGCCGCGCGCTGCGGCTGCCGCCCTGGCTCGAAGCGCATCGCGCGCGCATCGCCGAAGGCCTTGTCCCGCTCGCCTCGCCCACGTGGCCACACGATGGTGGCGACGCGACGCGCGAACACACGGCACGTGTCGATGACGCGCCCGCCTTCGTGGAGGCTGGCGCATGACGGATCGCAACCCGCAGGACCCGCACGCGCACGCCGCCGTCTTGCACGATGGTGCGCCGCTGGGCGAGGCGCGCGCCGTGGTGGTACTCGCCCACGGTCGCGGCGCCGACGCCGCCGACATTCTCGGACTCGCGCAACATTTCGCCGTACCGAACGTCGCGTATATCGCACCGGAAGCCGCCGGCGGCGCCTGGTATCCGGCGCGATTTCTCGCGCCGCTCGAGCACAATCAGCCGTGGCTCGATTCGGCGTTGCGCCTGTTCGGTAACGTCGTGGATTCCGTACGTGCCGCCGGCGTACCCGATGAGCGCATCGTGCTCGGTGGCTTCTCGCAGGGCGCCTGTCTCGCGCTCGAGTACGCGGCGCGTCACGCGACGAAGTTCGGTGGCGTGCTCGCCTTCGCCGGCGGGCTCATCGGGCCCGACGGCCTCGTGCGCACCGACACCGGTCGTTTCGCTGGGACGCCGGTCTTCATTGGCGTGGGCGACCAGGATGCGCACATTCCGGTCGCGCGTGCCCAACGCGCGGCGGAGGTGCTCACGACGCTCGGCGCCACGGTCGACCTGCGCGTATATCGCGGCGTGCCGCATACGGTGATCCCCGATCAGATCGACGCCGCACGCGCGCTGCTGACGCGGGTCGCGGCGGCCTCGTCCGCGAACTGACCGGCGCGCTACCGCTGGCGAGGCGCGCGTGCCGTGGTCATCCTTCGGCATGCGCGACCTCTTCGGCGCCCTGCGCCGTGCCGCCACGCGTGGGCAGGTGCCCGCCGACGATTCGCAACTCGGTTTCGCCTTCGATGCGCCATCGACGGCGACGCCCGCTGTTCCGTTGCCCGCGCCGGCAACCCCTGAGCCGCTGGAGCGTCGCGTGTTCAAGGGCAGCGCGGCGAGACGTGCGCAGGCCGCGACGCTGTTGCAACGGCTGCGTGCGCTCGGGCTGCGCGGCATCGACACCGTCGCGCTCATGCACACGCGTCGCACCATGGTCTCGGTGGCGGGGAGCACCCTGCGGGTGCACGAAGGCTACACCCTCGCCCCCGAGACGGTGCTGCGCGCCATCGTCACGTTTGCGACGGCGCGCACGCGTGCCGCACGACTTGCCGCGCGCGACGTGATCCTCTCGCATCCCGTCGATCGCCCCGCGCCGACGCGTCGTGCCGAACCGATGCGTCCGGGTGATGCGCCCGTACTCGCGCGCCTGGCGGACGCACACGCCGAGTTGAATGCGCAGCACTTCGGCGGCGCCCTCACGCGCATTCCCGTCAAGCTCTCGTCGCGCATGAAGACGCGACTCGGTCACTACGCACCGAAGGGCGAGGATGGGACGAATGCCGAGATCGTGCTCAGCCGGCGGCACCTGCGACGCGATGGATGGGCCGAAACGCTGCACACATTGCTGCACGAAATGGTGCATCAATGGCAGGATGAATCGGGACTGCCTCTCGATCACGGCCCGGCGTTTCGTCGCAAGGCGAAAGAGGTCGGGGTCCTGCCGCGCGCGAAGCGACCGGTCGGCTGACCGGCCGCTTCGCGCGATGCGTCAGGGCTGTGTGCCCGTGCGCGAGCCCGCAAGGAAGCGGTAGCCTTCGACGAACGGCCCGATGGGCGCGTTCTCCACCTTTGAGGCAGAGAGCGACCAGTCCACGCCGCCGCTGGTCGGCAGCCCCCACGTAGCATTGAAGCCGGCCACGCCGCTCAGGTCCGGCACCTCCAGCTCAAACGTCGCGCCCGTGAAGTAGGCGTTGCTCGACGTGATGTTCCAGCTGCGTCCGCCGCCGCTGGTTTGGAAGAAGCTGACGCCAACGCCCTGATTGTACTCCGTCTGCCACGTGCCCGAGGCGCGCAGGCGACGGTATGGTGTTGTCGCGAGGTTCGTGATCGTCGGCGCGTTGAGTGACGGGCCGAGTGTGAGGGTCCGCGTCGTGAGCTCACGATTGTACTGCGTCACCGTCCGGAAACTGTTCGTGCCACCAATCGCGGTTGCCTGCTGCACATGGAGGTCACCCGCCTGCGTTCGTGCTGCCGGAACGCCGTACATCGTGCGAACCGCAGTGGCGCCGGGTGCTGCAGCGCCGAAGGAACCCGCCTGACCGTTTGCCGTGAAGAAGCTCGTGCTGATCGCCAGCAGATCCGCGCCCGCATTGGCAATCGTGAGCGTCGCGGTCGCTGGCGCGAAGGACTCTGACCCTCCGAAATCGAGCGCAGGAATCGCGGAGTTGTTTGGCAAGTTCAGGTTGCGGCGCAGAATGAGGCGATCGGGCGCTTGCGTGAAGGTCAATGGATCGAGTGCGATCCGCGTCGCGATCAGGTCCACCGTACCCTCGTCCACACCCGTGACGGAAAATGCACCGTTGGCCGAAACGGTGGCCGTTCCGGAGCCGATACCGATTGTTGCCTGTTGGCCAACGGCGAGCCCTGCGACAGTACCGTTCAGCGTCTTCGTGGCCGGATTCGTCGTGCACTCGGCCTGTGCGAACGCCGTCAGTTCCGTGCGCGTGAGCAGGTACGTTGTCACATCGAAGTCCGCGCCACCGTCCGGAATCACGAACGTCACCGCACCGCGCGTGTCGTTGATCGTGAAGCTGTACGTCTGTCCAGCCCCCGGCAGCACGCGCGTCCAGGCGCCGCTGGTGCCATCGCGGAACGCGAAGAACACCGGGATGCGATCGGTATCGCAGAACTGCCACGTCACGTTGCCGCTACCACCGCCACCGCCCGCTTGCACGGTGAGTGTGAACGTCGCCGTCCGCTCGGTGAGACCCGTCGCGTTCCCGCGAATGGTGATCGGGTATGTTCCGGCGGCGGTACCCACCGCCACACTCACGGTGACCGCCGAGGTCGCGCCCGTCGCCGCGGCCGGGGCAAAGGCGACGGTCACGCCGGCCGGTGCGCCGGTCGCCGTCAGATTCACCGTGCCGGCGAAGCCACCGGTGCGCGTGAGCGACACGGTCGCATTCGTGCTGTTGCCGGCCGTCACGGTGGCCGTCGAGGGCGCGATGGCGATCGTGAAGTCACCCGCCGACACCGCGGTCACCGTCAGAGACAGCGGCGCCGTCGCACTCACCGCCCCGACTGTGGCGCGCACGGTCAGGGCGTACGTGCCGGCTGCGACACTGCCGCCCACATTGACAACGAGCTGCGAGGTGGTGCCCGTCGCCGGATTCGGCGTGAACGTGCCCGTCACACCGGCCGGCGCATTCTCGAGTGCCATCGTCGCATCGCCGGTCAGTCCGCCGCCGCGCGTCAACGAGTACGTGATCGCGCCGGACGCCTGTCCCTGCGCGACCGAGGTCGTGGTCGCGCTCCCGGCCACCGACAACGTCGGCGTCGCCGTCGCCGTCACGGTGAGCGTCACCGTGGCCGTCTGCTCGGTCACGCCGGTCCCCGTTCCACGAATCGTGATCGGGTAGGTGCCGGCCGTGGTGCTGGCCGCAACCGCCAGGGTCACGGTGGAGGTGCCGCCAGTGACCGCCGCGGGGGCGAAGCTCGCCGTCACGCCGGCCGGCGCGCCCGTCGCGGTAAGGTTCACCGTGCCGGTGAAGCCTCCGCTGCGCGTGATGGTGAGGGTGCTGGTGCCCTGCTGACCGGCGGTGACCGACACCGTCGTGGGCGCCGCCGCGAGCGTGAAGGTGGGAACCGCCGCCGTCGTCACGGTGAGCGCATAGCTCGCCGTGGCCGCCGAGACACCCGTGCCGGTGGCGCGCACGGTGATCGGGTAGGTACCCGCCGCCACCGAGCCCGCGACCTGCAGGGTGAGGCCCGCGCTCGAGACGCCGGCCGCAAGGCTGCTGGCCGAGAAACTCGCCGTCACGCCCGCGGGCGCCCCCTCGGCGGCCAGCGTGACCACGCCCGTGAAGCTGCCGCCGCGCGTGATCGTCGTGGTGAGCGTCACCTGACTCCCCGCCACGACCGAGCCGCTGTTGCTGCTGAGGGCAACGGCGAGCGAGCCGGGGGTCGGGTTCGGGGTCGGGGTGACCGGGTCTCCGCCACCAGGACTGCAGGCGGGGAGCAGGACGGCGGCGAGCACGAGGAGGGAGCGACGCCAGCCGGCGGCACGACGCCGCCGATCGGCCGCGAGGGCTGCACGCGGGGCCGCAGTGTGGGAACGAGCGTGGAGAGACACAGGCGGTGGGGCAGGAGGAAACGGGGGAGGCACCGATGACGTTCGGTGCATCTGCTATACTAAATCGACGGTATGGTGACCGCTGTGATCAAACTGGCAGCGGCGGTCACGCCGACCTCAACTGCGCGCCCGCCGATCTCAACCGGCACCGATTCACCCTGCGAGGCACCCCGATGGCTCCCGAGACGCTGACCGCCGCCATTCCTGCACTGCCGTCGGTCGACCTGACCGCGCATGCGGCAGACCTGTTCAACATCGACGCCGCGCTCACCGAAGAGGAGCGCGCGATTCGCGATACCGTGCGCGCGTGGGTCAACGAGAAGATCCTGCCCATCATCGGCCAGTGTTACGTCGACGGGCGCTTCCCGACGGAGCTCATCCCCGAGATCGGCGAGATGGGACTGCTTGGCTCGTCGCTCCCCGAAGAGTATGGCTGTGCCGGCCTCTCGAGCGTCTCGTATGGCCTCATCATGCAGGAGCTCGAGCGCGGCGACTCGGGACTGCGCTCGTTCGCGTCGGTGCAGGGCGCGCTCGTGATGTATCCGATCTACGCGTTCGGCAGTGAAGCCCAGCGCCGCGCGTATCTGCCGCGCCTCGCGAAGGGTGAACTCATCGGCTGCTTCGGGCTCACCGAACCCGACTTCGGCTCCAACCCGTCGGGCATGATCACGCGCGCGCGGGAACAGGCCGACGGCTCGTGGATCATCAACGGCGCGAAGATGTGGATCACGAACGGCTCGATGGCCGACGTCGCGATCATCTGGGCCAAGACGGGTGACCTCGACGACGACAAGTCCATCCGCGGCTTCATCGTCCCCACCGACACGCCGGGCTTCACGGCCAAGGACCAGAAGGGGAAGTTGTCCCTCCGTGCGAGCGATACCAGCGAGCTCGTGCTCCAGGACGTGCACGTGCCGGCCGACGCGCTGCTCCCCAACTCGGGTGGCCTCAAGAGCCCGCTCATGTGTCTCACGCAGGCGCGCTACGGCATCTCGTGGGGCGTGCTGGGCGCGGCCATGGCGTGCTTCGAGGAAGCGGTGGCGTACGCGAAGTCGCGTGTGATGTTCGATCGTCCCATCGGCGGCTTCCAGATCCAGCAGGTGCGGCTCGCCGACATGCTCACCGAGATCGTGAAGGGGCAGCTCGTGTCGCTGCACCTCGGCCGCCTCAAGGATGCGGGCAACTTCACGCCGGTGCAGGTGTCGCTCGCCAAGCGCAACAACGTGCACATCGCCACCGAGGCCGCGCGCGAAACGCGTCGCCTGCTCGGCGGCAACGGCATTCTCGCCGAGTACGCCGCGATGCGGCACATGGCCAACCTCGAGAGCGTGTACACGTACGAGGGCACGCACGACGTGCACTCGCTCATTCTGGGACAGGCCATCACGGGGTTGAACGCGTTCAAGTAAGTGGACGCGCTGGTCCACACGGGCCGCCTCCCTCCGGGGAGGCGGCCCGTTGTGCATACATGACGCTCGCGTCGCATTGCCCGCGCCCGTGCACCCGTCTAGCTTCCGGCTCGTGAACGTTTTCACAAGCACCCTCAGCACGGAGCCTGCGCGGTGAAGATTGCCGTGTGCATCAAGCGCGTCCCGGTCATGGAGGTCAAGTTCGCGATCACTGCGGACGGCTCCCGCTACGACGAGACGGGCCTCAAGTACGACATCAACGACTTCGATCTCTGGGCCATCGAAGCCGCCCTCCAGCTCAAGGAGAAGGCCGGCACGGGCTCCGTCCACGTGCTCTGCCTCGGCCCCGACGCCGCGCAGGAGCAGATCCGCAAGGCGATGGCCATGGGCGCCGACAGCGGCACCCTGCTGCAGACGGACGCGCGGGTCTACGACGGACTCGCCGTCGCGCGCGCCCTCGCCACCGAACTCAAGGACGGGGGCTACGACCTCATCCTGTTCGGTCGTATTGCGATCGACTCGATGAACCAGATGACGGGCCCCATGGTCGCCGAGCTGCTCGGGCTGCCGGTCGTCACGAACGTCTTCAAGCTCGACC
>ERZ1066123.1457-NODE-1457-length-14095-cov-10.658476_pt1 | contig 14095 bp, 17 predicted proteins | sample MGYA00382770_ERZ1066123 | MGnify/ENA primary metagenome ERZ1066123 (study PRJEB33369, sample SAMEA5778353) | biofilm metagenome | biome: Industrial cooling water; feature: Water cooling tower basin; material: Biofilm | place: United Arab Emirates | collected...
TCTGCACCTCGATATGGCGCGCGCGGGGGATGTAGCGTTCGAGGAAGACGCCCGCGTCCCCGAAGCTGGTCTCGCCCTGGCGCACGACCGCGGCAAAGCCTTCGCGCAGTTGCGCCTCGGTCTCGCAAATGCGCATCCCGATGCCGCCGCCGCCGGCCGTGGCCTTGAGCATCACCGGATAGCCGATCCGCGCCGCGGCCTCGGCCGCCTCGTCCTCGCCCGTCAGCAGCCCGGTGCCCGGCGCGAGCGGGAGGCCGTGCGCCGAAGCCAGCGCGCGGGCGGAATGCTTGAGGCCGAAGGTTCGGATGTTGTCGGGCGTCGGCCCGATGAAGGCGATCCCGGCCGCCGCGCAGCTTTCCGCGAACTCGGCATTCTCGGCAAGGAAGCCGTAGCCGGGGTGGATCGCACCCGCCCCCGTCGCCTTCGCCGCCGCAAGGATCGCATCGACATTGAGGTAGGAGAGCGCCGCCGGGCCCGGCCCGATGCACACCGCCTCGTCCGCCGCGCTGACATGGAGCGAACCCGCGTCGGCATCGGAATAGACCGCCACCGCGCGCAGGCCCATGCGCTTCGCCGTGCGGATGATCCGCGTCGCGATCGCGCCCCGATTGGCGATGAGGACGGTGTCGAAACTCATGCCGCCACGATCATCCGCACCGGCGTCGGGTTGAAGCCGTTGCAGGGGTTGTTGATCTGCGGGCAGTTGGAGACGACCACAATCACGTCCATCTCCGCGCGCAGGTCGACGGTCAGCCCCGGCGCCGAGATGCCGTCGACGATGCCGAGCGTCCCGTCTTCCATCACCGGCACGTTCATGAAGAAGTTGATGTTGGAGACGATGTCGCGCTTGCCCCGCCCTTGGGTGAGGTTCGCCTCGAGGAAATTGTCGACACAGGCATGTTGATGCCTCGTGTGATGTCCGTAGCGCAAGGTATTGGATTCGCACGAGCAGGCCCCGCCGATGGTGTCATGATACTCGACCGCGCTGGCGATGATGGTCATCAGCGGATTGCCCTCGTTGGAGAGCAGCACGGTGCCGGTCCGCAGGAACAGGTTGCCTTGCGCGGCAACGGTGTCCTGCGCCGAGTAACGCTCGGCATCGTCGGCGGCGGAATAGATCAGGAAATCGACCGCCTGGTTGCCCTCCAGATCGACGATGCGCAGCACCTCGCCGGCGCGCACGTGATGCAGCCACGGCGCGCGGGGCGCGATGATCTCGTCGTGGACGATGGAGCCGGTAAGGCCGGAGAGGGCCGGATCGCTGGTCATGTTTACGTGCTTCCGGAAAGGTTTAGCGGCGATAGTAATCTTCGGTGTTGAGGTAGGCGCGCAGGCCCTCCGGCGCGGCGCCCCGCACCCCGTCGCTCTCGGGCGTCACCGGCCCGCGCCACGCGGTGACGCGCAGCGGGGTCGAGGCGTATTCGGCGCGCGGATCGAGCACGTGGGGGCAATTCGCGATCACCACGATCACGTCCATCTCGGCCCGCAGGATCACCGCCCGGCCCGGCGCGAAGGGGCCCACGATCGGCGTGATCGCGCCGTCCGCCTCGATCCGGGTGCCCTTGAACAGATTGATGCAAGGGTGGACATCGCGGCGGGTAAGCCCGTGCTTGGCCGCGCCGAGGATCAGGCGGTCGCGTCCGTTCGGAAAAGCGCCGGAGTTGCGGCCCTCCCCGTATTTCCGCGTGTTAGCGGCCGCATTTGAGACGCCGCAGAAGGTGTCATGCGTGCCCGCCCCGTCCTCGAGGATGCTGGCGAGCACCCGGCCCATGTCGGAGAGCAGCAACTTGCCTTCACCCAGATAGGCGTTCCACTGGACCTTGACCGTGTCGGCGACGTTCAGCCGCTCGGTCGGCATTTCGGCGTTGAAGATGTTCAGCGACGCGCAGGCATCGCCCGCCTTGTCGATCAGCCTCACGCGCGTGCCCCGGGCGATGCGGCGCGAGGTGTAGCCGCCCGGCGCCACGGTCTCCTCCCACACGAGGTCTTCCGCGGTGACGCCCTCGGGCAGGTCGCCTGCCACTGGCGGCAGGATCGGCATGGTCTCGACCCGCTTGCCCCCTTGTGCGCGGGCGTGCTCGCGGGCCGATTTGGGATCGGCGGTCGCGCTCATTCGGCGGCCTCTTTGGCAGGCGGAACATCCTGCTCGTGGAGCGGCGGGAGCAGCGCGGTGGTGGTGACGAGCTGCAATTGCTGCACGCCCCTGATCGCCCGCAGGGCATCGCACAGCTGCTTCAGCCGCACCGCCGGGCCCTGCACCAGCAGCACCTCGAGCGACTGGTCCTCTTCAAGGAAGACATGCTGCGAGGAGATCACCTCCTTGAGATAATCGCCCTGTGTTTCAGCCAGTTGCTGGCGAACCCTACCACCGCTTGCCGCATAGACGATAGTGACGGTGCCCGCGAGCATGTCCTCGGGCCGGGTCAGCGCCTCATGTTCGGCGAGCGCGTGGCGGATCAGCTCGGCAATCAGCTGCGAGCGGGACGGGAGGCCGCGTTCCTCGACCATGATGTCGAGCTGGCGGAACAGGTCCGCAGGCAGGCTCATGCTGAGCCGGGCGAGACGCGAGGGTTCGGGAGGACTCATGCAAGGACCATTTCAGGTATTAACTTTCGTGTCAATCGTAATACCGGCGCGGTCTTCGAGGTCATCCGCGGCCCGCTTGCGGGTCAGCGCGAGGTCGTAGACCACCCCGGCACCGTAGCGATGCGGCGCGTGCGGATCGTGGCGGCGCTTGTCGAGCGTCAACACCCTCGTGCCGAGCGAAAAAGCCTCTTTGATATCGTGGGTTACCATGATGACGGTGAGGCGATGCTCGCGCCACAGCCGGGTGATGAGGGCGTGCATGTCGGCCCGAATTCCGGGGTCGAGCGCGCCGAAGGGCTCGTCCAGCAGCAGGATGCGCGGGCGCTTGATGAGGGCCTGAGCGATGGCGAGACGCTGCTGCATCCCGCCCGACATCTGCGCGGGGTAGAGGTCCTTCGCATCCGCCAGCCCGACCTGCTCCAGCATCGCGGCCGCCTCTGCCACCGCAGCGCGCCGGGCGCTGCCGAACAGGCGAGCGGTCAGGGGCGAGGCGGAAAACTCCAGTCCCAGCAACACGTTACCCAGCACAGTTAGATGCGGGAACACCGAATACCGCTGGAACACCACACCCCGGTCCGGGCCGCATTCGGGCGGCAGGGGCGCGCCGTCCAGCGTGATCGTCCCGCGCGAGGGCCGCTCCTGCCCGAGGATCACGCGCAGCAGGCTGCTCTTGCCCGCTCCTGAGGGCCCGATGATCGAGACGAAGGAACCCGCTGCAATATCGAGGGAAATCCGCTCAAGGACGACCTTCTCGCCATACTCGACCCAGATGTTCGCGAGGCGCAGCATCGCGGTCAATGCGCCCAGCCGAACAGGCGGCGGCTGGCTCGCGCGAGGACGAAGTCCATCGCCACCGCCAGCAGCGCGATCCACGCCACGTAGGGCAGGATCACGTCCATCGCGAGGTAGCGGCGGACGAGGAAGATGCGGTAGCCGAGGCCGACGTCGGCCGCGATCGCCTCGGCCGAGATCAGGAACACCCAGGCCGGGCCGAGCGAAAGGCGCAGGGCCTCGAACAGCCGCGGCAACGCCTGTGGCAGGGCGACGCGCAGCACCACCCCCCAGGAATTTGCGCCCAGGGTCAGCGCCTTGATCACCTGCTCGCGCGGCAGAGCGCCGATATGCCCGGCGACGTCGCGGATCATGAAAGGCGCCACCCCGACCACGATCAGCGCCACCTTGGCGGTCTCGCCGAGGCCGAAGACGATGAACAGGATCGGCAGGAGTGCGATCGGGGGGATCACGGCGATGGCGATCACGAGGGGGCCGAACCCGGCCCTGACCGGGGGCAAGGCCCCCAGAGCAAGGCCGACCAGCAACGCGGCGGTCGTGGCGATCCCCAGCCCCAGCCCCAGCCGCCACAGGCTCGCGATGGTGTCGGCCCAGAACAGGTACTGGCCGGAGAGCGGATCGGGTTCGAACAGCAGCCCCGCCATCGCCGCCGCCATCGCGCCGGGGAGCGGCAGGATCTTGTCGGCCGGGTTGTCCGCATGGCGCGCCGCGGCGGCGACGACATAGGCCAGCGCCAGTACCAGCAGGGGCACCGCGCCGAGCAGCAGGCTGCCGCGCCGCCCCGGATTGGCGGTGACCCACCGCACCGGTCAGAGCTTCCCGTCGGCGGCGAGCTGCATGTAGGTCGGATCGAAGCGCAGCGTGATCGCGCCCGCATCACCCAGCGTCTTGCCGCCGGGGAAGCTCATCCCCACCGCGTCGGCCGAGCGCGCGCCCTGCCCGAACAGGCCTTGCGCGAAGGAGAAATCGCGCACCCGGGTCATGGTGGTGACGAGATCGGGCGAGGCCATCGCCGCCACCGCCGCCTTGGGATCGGTGTAGAGGAAGGTGGTCGACAGCTGCCCCTCGAAGGCTTCCGGCGTGGCGCCCGCGAGCTTCGCCATCGCCGCGCGCGCCGCCGCGCCTTCGGCATCCTGCTTCGCCATCAGCGCCATGGTCTCGTACCAGATGCCGGCAAGCGCCTTGCCGAGGTTCGGGTTGGCGGCGAGCACCTTGGTGTCGACCACCATCAGGTCGAGGATCTCGCCCGGGATGTCGGCCGAGGTGAACACCGCCTTCGTCCCCGCGACGCCCTTCATGGTGGTGACCTGCGGGTTCCACGCCACCGCCGCCGTGACCTCGGGCGAGGCGAAGGCGGCGGCGATGTCGGCATCGGAGGTGTTGACCGTCTTCACGTCGGTGAGCTTCATGCCGCTCGTCTCGAGCGCGCGGGCGAGCAGGTAGTGCGAGACCGAAAGCTCGGCGAGATAGACCTGCCGCCCCTTGATCCCCGCCACGCTGTCGGCGCCCTTCAGCAGCACGGCATCATTGCCGTTGGAATAGTCGCCGAGGATGATCGCGCTGGTGTCCTTGCCGCCCGCCGCGGGGATCGTGAGGGCGTCCATGTTGGCGACCGTCACCCCGTCGAGCTTGCCCGCGGTGTACTGGTTGACGCTCTCGATATAGTCGTTGACCTGCAAGAACTTGATCGTGATGCCGTATCTGTCGCCCCACTTCTTCACGATCCCTGCCTGTTCGGCATAAGGCCATGGCATCCACCCGGCATAGATCGACCAGCCAATGGCGAATTCGGTACGGGGCGCGGCGGCTTCGTCCTCGCCCCCGGAGCAGGCTGCCACAGCCAAGGTGCAGGCAAGCAGCAGGAAACGGGCGGCGCGGCGAAGCAGCTGGATCATGATTCGGGGTCCTTTCGCAGGCGCAGCATCCTCGCAAACATTGCACTTGTCCATGGGGAATTATTACGATTGATTGGAAACGTAATATGCGCGACTTTGCTGCCGAGTGGCAGGAGGCGTGCCCGCGTGAGGGCCCGCTTTGCCTGCCCGATCCGGAAGGCCTGCACACCATGATCCTCACACCCGACGCCCGCCCTCTTGCCATCCTCGCCGCTGCCGCGCTCGCCACCTCGGCCTGCGCCGATGACAGCCCGCCGCCGAACGATGCGGTCGGCCCGGCGCCCGATCTGGTGGAGACGGCATTGAAGGTCCCGGGCTTTGCCGATTTCCTCGCGGTTGACGGCGATGCGGTGTGGGTCACCAATGACGGGCGGGTCGAGAAGTGGTCGCCTGCGGGCCTGCAAGCCAGCGCCGAAGTGCCGCGCCCCTGCGGGACGATGGCGATTGCCGCGGGCGCGCTGTGGGTCGCCAATTGCAAGGGCGGCGAGGTGTGGCGCATCAACCTTGCCACCGCCGCGGTCGAGGCGAAGATCGCCACCGGCCTTGCCAACCCGAAGGGCGAGACCAACGTGGTCGCGGGCGCGGGCGCGGTTTGGGTGCCGTCCGATCCCGCCGGCAAACTCGCGCGGATCGACCCGGCGACCAATGCGGTCACCGCCACCGTCACCGTCGTGCCCGAGACATGGTATCTCGCCTTCGGTTTCGACGCGCTGTGGGCGGTGTCTAGCGAGGGCAAGCTCCTCCAGAAAATCGACCCCGCGACCAACGCCGTCACCGGCACGGCGGCGCTCGGCGACACGCCGGGCTTCCTTGCGGCGGGCGAAGGCGCAGTGTGGGTGCAGGAACAGGGTGACGGCACGGTCGCCAAGGTCGACCCTGCGAGCCTTGCCGTCGCGGGCCGCACCAAGGTCGGGGACAATCTCAAGTGGGGCGATATCGACGCGGCAGGCGGCGCGGTGTGGCTGCGCACCACTGACGATCAGACGATGGTGGTAATCGATCCCGAAAGCCTGAAGATCCGGGCCCGGATGGGGGCCGCCGTGGGCAGCGGGGCGCTGCGCTGGACGCCCAAGGGCGTGTGGACCTCGGCCCACGACAACCAGACCCTGTCATGGTGGAGCGCGCCCCCTCAAAAGTAGCAGCCGCGCACAGGTCCGCACCGCCTTGACAAGCACTGCCATCGGAAGAACGATGCGCCGACGTGGGGGCCTGACATGAAGCTGTTCTATTCGCCGTTTCACACCTTCGTCCACAAGGTGCTGGTGACTGCACACGAGTGCGGCCACTGGGACAATCTGGAGCGCGTGGCGACCTTCCCCTTCAAGAACAATGCGGGTGAGGATTGCGGCGATGCCTATGACATCAGCGCGCTCAACCCGCTCGACAAGGTGCCGACGCTCGTGACCGACGAAGGCCAGGTGATCTACAGCAGCCAGGCGATCTGCGAATATCTCGATGCCACCTCGCGCGGGCGCAAGATGTACCCCGCCCCCGGCCCCGCACGCTGGGACGCGCTGCGGCGGCTGGCGCTGTCGGACACCATCTTTGAGTGCACCGTGCAGATGGTGATGGAGCAGTGGAAGCCCAAGGAACAGTGGAACATCGGCCTGTTCGAATGGCTCTGGCCCAAGTTCATCGCCGGGCTGGATTCGCTGGAACGCGACGCCGAGAAGGGCTGGGACGCATTCGACGTCGGCCATGCCGCGATGCTCCACGCGATCAGCTATCTGGGCTTTCGCGCGGAGTTCTACGAGGCCAAGGACCCGCTCTACCCCGAATTCCGCTGGCGCGACGGGCGCCCGGCCCTGTCGGCATGGTTCGATGAGGCAATCCAGCGGCCTTCGGTAGAGGCGCACTACAACAGGCCCTTCGAGGGCGATGACAGCGCCGCCGCCTGTCAGGCCGCCGTCGCCGCCTGTCTGGCTCTCAGGGCATGATCGACCTCTACTACTGGCCCACGCCCAACGGGCACAAGGCGACCATCGCGCTCGAGGAGATGGGCCTTGCCTACACGGTGAAGGCGGTGAACATCCTCGCCGGCGAGCAGCACACGCCCGATTTCGCCGCGCTCAGCCCCAACACGCGCATCCCCGCGATAGTCGATCATGACGGCCCCGCAGGCGCGCCGCACACCGCGTTCGAATCCGGGGCGATCCTGATCTACCTCGCCGAGAAATCCGGCCGCTTCTGGCCTGCCGATGCCGCCGCGCGATCGGACGTCATCCAGTGGCTGTTCTTCCAGTGCGCCAATGTCGGCCCGATGTTCGGCCAGTGCGGCCACTTCCGCGGCTATGCGCCCGAGCGGATCGAATACGGCATCAACCGCTACTGCGGGGAGACGGTCAAGCTCTACGGGGTGATGGACCGGGTGCTGGCCGCGCGGGAGTATCTCGCGGGCGCGGACTATTCGCTCGCCGACATGGCGACCTACCCGTGGTGCGCGCCCAAGATCCGCGCCCTCCACGATATCGACATCGACCGCTTTCCCAACGTGAAACGCTGGGCGAGCGCCATCGAAAGCCGGCCCGCGGTGCAGCGCGGCATGGCGGTGATGGGCGACGTCATGAAGATCGGCAACCCCGACGAGACGGCGCGCGCCGCGCTTTTCGGCAAGCCCTGAGACCACCTGAGGAGTGCAAGGATGAGCGAATGGAGCGAAGCGGGACCGGGGCAGACGCCTCTGCCCTATCCCTATTACGTCGATATCGTCACGAAACGCTATTTCGACGGCGTCGACAACAAGGCCATGGACCAGGTGCTCGACTGCTTCACCGAGGACGCGATCCTCACCGAAGTGACCTCGAACACCGTGCATGCCGGCAAGGGTGCCATCCGCGCGATGTTCGCCAGGCTGTTCGCCGATTTCTCGGACATCTGGCACGGCAATTTCGTGCACACCGCCGACCCTGCGACCAACTCGGTCTGCTCGCAGTTCACCGTCCTCATCACGCCCCACGGAGGCGAGGAGCTGCGCTACGAGAACTGCAACCGCTTCTACCTCAAGGGCGACAAGTTCCACCGGGTCTATGTCTACATGAGCGGCGACAACCTGCTCAAGGAAGGGGACGCCTGATGCAGTACGAACCCACCCTCGGCCGCGAAGAGCTGATCGAGCTTGCCACGCAGAAATATTTCGCCAGCGTCGACCGCAAAGACATCGAGGCCGCGCTCGACTGCTTTCATGAGGAAGCGTTGTTCTGCGTCCAGACCGAGTTCACCCGCCACGCCGGCAAGCCCGCGATCCGCAAGATGTTCGAAGGCTTCATGGGCGCCTACGAGACCATCGTGCACAAGGATTTCACCTGCACGGTGGACGAGAAGAACGGACGCATCACGGCGAGCTTCGAGGCGGTGCTGACCGCTGCGGACGGCACCGTCACGCGGCTGTTCAACACCAATTTCTGGCGCATCCGCGACGGGAAGTTCCAGGAAGTCTACGTCTATTTCAGCGGGGCGAACGTCCTCGTCTGAGCTGCCGGAGGAGCAGGCATGATGGGCGCAGCCCCGCTCAAGGGACGCACCGCGCTGATTTCCGGGAGCTCCTCGGGGATCGGCGCGGGCGTCGCCGTCGCCTTTGCCCGGGCCGGGGCGGCGCATGTCGTCATCAACTATCCGGTCGAGGCCGAGGCCGCCGCTGCCGAGGCGGTGGCGGATGAGGTTTGCGCGGCTGGCGCGAAGGCGCTGACCGTGCGCGCCGATGTTGCCGACGCTGACGAGGCCGCGCATCTCGCCGCCGCCGCGCTGGAGGCGGCGGGGCGGATCGACATTCTGGTCAACAATGCCGGGATCGGCCAGGGCGACACGGTCGAGGACATGGCCGTCGCCACGTGGGACCGGGTGATCGGCGTGCACCTGCGCGGCACGTTCCTCCTCACCCATGCGGTGCTGCCGGGGATGTATGCGAGCGGCTTCGGGCGGATCATCAACACCGCCTCGCAGCTCGCCTACAAGGGCGCGCCGGGACTGTCGGCCTATACGGCGGCCAAGGGCGGGATCATTTCCTTCACCCGCAGCCTCGCGCTGGAAATCGGCAGCCGCAACGTGCGCGCCAATTGCGTCGCGCCGGGGGCAACGCGCACCCCGATCCTCGATGCGGTGCCTTCGGAAGTCCTCGATGCGGTGCGCGCTGGCATCCCGACGGGCGATCTTGCCGATGTGGCGGATATCGTGCCTTCCTACGTCTTCCTCGCGAGCGAGGCCGGACGGCACTATCAGGGGCAGGTGCTGAGCCCCAACGGCGGGGATCACTTCCTGTAAGGCGGAAGGGGAGACCCCTCAGGCCCCCCGCACCCGGTCAGGCGTCCGCCGTCACCTCTTCGATGACCGCGGCATAGGGCTTGGTGTCGGCGGCGCCCTGTTCCAGTTCCTCGCGTTCCTGGTGGATGATGCGCAGCACCGTGTCGAGATAGGTCTCGCGCCAGGCATCACGCTTGGCACGAACCGTGGCATCGGGCTTGTAGGCATCGACCGCCGCGCGGGTCGGGGCGACGCCCGCTTCCGCCAGCCGTTCGATGGTGTCGATCCGGTCGCGCAGCACCGCCACCTCGCCCGCCAGCGCCAGCGTGATCGCCAGCGTCTTGTCGATGGCGGGATCGGCGAAGTATTGCGGCCGCTCGCCACGGGCCTTCTTCTGAAGCCTGATCTGTTCGGCCATCGGATCGGTCCCTACTTCTGGACGCCCCACAGCCACCACGCACCTCCGCCGCCGAAGTCGCCACCCTGGAACACCTTGGTGCGCCGCTCGGCCGCCTCGAAGGCGCTGGGCTGATAGGCTTCGAAGGCCTTGTCCGGATCGAACCCGGTTTCGCCTGCGATCTCGCTGGCGACGAGTTCGTGGCTGGCGCCCCAATAGGGCTCGTTGTTGTTGCGCGTGTCCCAGTCGAGCATGAAGGCGTCATAGGCCGGCAGGTCGCGATAGGGCGGGGTTTCCGCGTGCACAACCAGACCGCCCGGGGTGAGCAGGCGGTTGCACTCCTTCATGATCCGCCGCATCGCCGCATTGCTCGTCTCGTGGACGAGGATGTGGCTGACGATGAGGTCGAAGAAGCTGTCCTCGAAATCGGTGGCCTCGGCGTTCTGCTGGCTGAAATGGACGGTCTTGCCCATCGACTGCGCGCGGGCATGGGCATAGCGCAGCACCGGCGCGCCGACGTCGATGGCATAGACCTCGGCCTCGGGGAAGGCATCGCAGTAGCCGAGGGTCGAGTGGCCCACGGTGCAGCCCATGTCGAGGATGCGGCGGGGCTTGAAGTCGGGGTGGTTCTCCTTGATCCACGCGATCGTGGTGTCGCCGATGTCGCTGTTCAATGGCCCCATCCGGCCCATCGCGTAGATGTAGACCGCCGTGTCGTAGACCGCGCCGTTGGCGACGTCATCCGCGGTGAATTCGGTGTGATAGCCGCCCGGCATGCAGTGGATGTCGACCCCGCGATGATACTTGGGGATCTCGAGGTCGGGATTGAGCCGCAGGGTGCCCGCAGCCTCGACCGCGCTACCGGCGGCGGCGATCAGGTCGGGCAGCTGGCGTTCGACCGGGATCTGCACCGACTTCCACATCATCTCCTGGCTGTTGCGCTGCATCGCGCTCCAGAAACGGAAATAGGGGTCTTCGCTCATCGCCTTGCGGATGTCGGAGTAGGTCTGCGGCTCCGCGCCGGTCGCCTTGGCGAAGGCGGGCTTGGCGCGCGCCTCGAAGGCGTCCTGGTTGCCGAGCGAGACCTTGGAGGCGAGATGGAACTTGAGGCTCTTGACGAATTCCTGCCGGGCGAACTCGTCCGCGGTCGTCTCCGGCAGGATGCCGTGGCGGAATTGGGTGGTCAGGTCCTGCGTCGCGGTCATGACTTTCCTCCTCTTGGTGAATCCGACAACATCATCGCGCAAAATTGTCTACAGTCCAGCGGTAAGTTGCCAAACCGGGGCAAGCATGCGTCAATTCCGCGATTTCAGCAGCGGCATCACCCGCTCGCCGAAATCGGTGATGCCGCCGACGAAATCGGGCCAGCTGAACAGCATCCCGTCGATTCCGGTCTCCGCCGCGATCTCGTCGATCCTGAGCGCCAGCGTCTCGGGGCTACCGGCCAGCACCGGGATGCCCATGAATGCCATGTTGCCCTCTTCTAGGCCGAGCGAGAGCCCGGACTTCAATCTTTCGGCGATCCCGCCGGCGTTGGTGTCCATCGCTGCGCTGGCCATGATATTGGCGATGGCGCCGTGATCGGCCCCGGCGATGATCGCTTCGGCCTGGGCCTTGGCCTCGGCATCGGTGCGCGCGACGATCATGTGCATCAGCGCATAGGTGCCCACCTTGCGGCCGTGGGTTCCCGCCGCCGCGTGGACATTCTCGACGATCGACTTCAATGCCTCGGGATGGGCGATCACGAAGTTCTGGTCACCCATCTCGGCGGTGAAGGCGATGCCCTTGGGGCTCTGCCCGGCGCACACGATGGGAATCTCGCGCCCGGGCTGCGGATACACGCTGCACCCGTCGAGGGAGAAGAACTCGCCCTTGAAGTTCGTCTCCCCGGTGCGCCACAGGTCTTTAAGGATGGTGAGATATTCGCGGGCGTAATCATAGCGGCGGTCGAAATACTCGTCCCCGCGCCACAGGCCCATCTGGGTGTATTCGGGCTTGTTCCAACCCGTTACGATGTTGAGCCCGCAGCGGCCCTCGCTGATGTCGTCGATAGTCGCAATCATCCGCGCCACCACCGGCGGGTGCGCGCTGAGCAGGGTGACGCTCGGGAACAGGCCAATGGTCTTGGTGTCCGCCGCCAGCGCCGCCATCAGGGTGAAGCTTTCGAGGCAGGCGTCCCAGTAGCCGGTCTCCCCGCCGAAGCCCTTGAACTTCATCATCGACAGCACGAAGTCGAGCCCCAGCCGCTCGGCCTCCTGCGAGATCGCCTTGTTGTGCGCATAGGTCGGCAGATAGACCGGGCTGCCCTTGGAGGGGATGTAGCCGTTGCTGCCATTGGGTAGGAAAACGCCAAACTTCATCCGGTCACTCCATCTGCTGCACTAGCGCAACGATAGGACAGTCAGCCGCGACGCCTTGGAAATGCAGGAATGCCGCTGGGCCGCGCTGCAATTGCTGCAGACTCGCCATCGCGGGGGCCTCCGTCCTTCCCCGGTGAATTTGTATACCGACATAACGGCAGTACAAGCATCGATTCGCCCGCGCTGCGGTTTCTGTGCACATTTGCGCCGTCCCGGCCTTGCTGCGAGGCCAAATCGCATGCATCCTTCGCGCCGGGCGATGTCCTCACAGGCGATGAAAGGATCACTCCGCATGCGAGCAGCACTGGTTTCCGGCGCCGGCATCGGCATTGGCGCGGCGACGGCGACAATACTCGGCCGTGACGGTTATCATGTCGTGGTCAGCGACATCCTGACCGATGAAGGCGAAGCGGTTGCCGCTGCGATCCGCGATGCGGGCGGCTCGGCCGAATTCGCGCTGCTCGACGTCGCCGACACCGAGGCGTGCAGCGCGCTCATCGCCGCTATCGACGCGCGCTTCGGGTGCCTGTCGGCGCTGGTAGCCAATGCCGGGATCGCCCCGCGCGCGGCCTTTCCGATCATGACGGACGCCAAGTGGGAGGAGGTTCTGGACGTGAACCTCAAGGGCCAGATGCGGCTGATCCGCGCCGCTGCTCCGGCGATGGTCGCCGCGCGCGGCGGGGCGATCGTGTGCGTCTCCTCGATCGCCGGCGCAGTGGTCGGCTGGGACGATCACTGGCACTATTCCGCGGCCAAGGCGGGGATCACCGGCATGGTCAAGGCCGCGGCCTGCGCGCTCGCCAAGGACAATGTGCGCGTCAACGCCGTGGCGCCCGGCTTCATCCGCACCGCCCAGATCCTGTCCGAGGAAAATTCCCTCGGCCCCGCAGGCCTTGCCGCGGCCGAACCCTCCGTGCCTCTCTGCCGCGCAGGAGAGGCTGCGGAAATCGGCGAGGTGATCGCCTTTCTCGTCTCCGACAAGGCAAGCTACCTCACCGGGCAGACCATCGTCGTCGACGGGGGCCTGACCGTCGCGCTGTGAGCCGCCATGCGAGGGCGCAAAAGAAAACGGGCCATGCAGCGATGCATGGCCCGTTGCCCTTCTTGCGATGGCGCCGATCAGAAGTTGAACGTCGCCTCGACCCCGATGGTGCGCAGCGCGCCCGGAGCGACGAAGGCACCGCCGAATTCCGGCGCGATGATGACTTCGGCAAGGAAACGCTTCTTGGTCACGTTGTTGGCGAAGGCCACCAGCGACCAGTTGTCACCCTTGATCCCGCCGCGCAGGTTGAGGATGCCGAAAGCGTCACGCTCGCTGTTGGTGTAGTTGGCACCGAGGTTGAAGATCGTCGGCACGTCGTTGTCCTGGACCGTGTGGAACGAGGTCGGACCGGTCACACGATAATCGGCGCGCAGCAGCAGGCCGAGCGTTTCGGTGATCGGGCCGTCGTACTGCGCCCCGAGGTTGATCGTGTATTCGGACGTTGCGGGCGCCCTGTTCCCGACGGTGTAAGGACGCGCCGCGTTCTGCTTGATCTCGCTGTCGATGTAGTTGGCCGACCCGAACACGGTGAAGTTGTCGATGACGCGTGCGTTGAACGAGCCCTCGATGCCCTTGAAATTCACCTCGTCGATGTTCGAGACGACGCGCAGCAGGCCGAAGGGCCCGACGAAGAATTCGAAGAACTGGGAATCCTCGACGTCGGTGTAGAAGCCCGCGACTTCGAAGCTGATGCCGGGCGAGATGTTGCCCTTGATGCCCACTTCGAAGGCGCTCGAGGTTTCCTTCCTGTAATCGTCGAAGATCGTGAGGCCCGCGTCGAAGACAT
>ERZ1066123.1459-NODE-1459-length-14079-cov-6.361808_pt1 | contig 14079 bp, 13 predicted proteins | sample MGYA00382770_ERZ1066123 | MGnify/ENA primary metagenome ERZ1066123 (study PRJEB33369, sample SAMEA5778353) | biofilm metagenome | biome: Industrial cooling water; feature: Water cooling tower basin; material: Biofilm | place: United Arab Emirates | collected...
GCGGCGGCCCGCGCCGCGGCGGCGCGGCGCGCGGGGCACGTGCCATCGGCGCGCCCGCCCCACGTCCCGCCGGCGCGCCCGCCCCACGCGCCATCGGCGTGATCCGGATGTCTTCGTCATCCTCCGCCGCATGGCCCGCGGCCTGCGCGAAGCGCTCCGCGGCCCAGGGCGCGATCTCCACGCGCGTCTCGCGGTCCAGCACCAGGATGCGCCCGACCTCCTGGCGCGTCACATGGCCGCGGCGGCAGATGAAGGGCAGCAGCCAGCGCGGGTCGGCATTGCCGTTCCGGCCGACGCTGAGGCGGAACCACACGCCCTCGCCGCCGCGCTCGCCGTCGTGCCGGGGGCGCGGCGCGCCGCGCGGCTCGGGCTCGGGCTCCAGTTCCTCCGGCGCGGGCAGCGTGGCGCCGAGGGCGCGCACCAGCGCCGCCGCCACCGCCTCTACGCCATGCGTCTCCAGCAGCGTGCGGCCGAGTGCCAGCGCCTCCGGCTCGGCGGCCACGGCGACGGCGGCCTCGCCCGCCTCGCGCAGCAGCCGCTCGCCATCCCGCGCGCGGATCTCCTCGGCCGAGGGCGGCGGCGCCCAGGTCGCGGCGATGCGGGCACTGGCCAGCAGCCGCTCGGCGATGCGCCGGCGCGTGTAGGGCACCAGCAGCACGGCGGTGCCCTTCCGGCCCGCGCGCCCGGTGCGGCCGCTGCGATGCTGCAGGGTCTCGCGGTCGCGCGGCAGCTCCGCATGCACGACCAGGCCGAGATCCGGCAGGTCGATGCCGCGCGCCGCGACATCCGTGGCGACGCAGACCTGCGCCCGGCCGTCGCGCAGGGATTGCAGCGCGCGGTTGCGCTCCGCCTGGGTCAGCTCGCCGGAGAGTGCGACCGCGTTGAAGCCGCGCTCCGTCAGGTTGCCGTGCAGCCGCGCCACTGCGGCGCGCGTCGCGCAGAACACCAGGGCGCGGTGGTCGTACCAGCGCAGCAGGTTCACCAGCGCGCGCTCAGCGTCACGCGGCGCCACGGCGACGGCGCGGTACTCGATGTCGCCATGCGCCTCGCCCTCTGTCGAGGCGGCGATGCGCTGCGCGTCGGGGCGCTGGTAACGCTTCGCCAGGACCGCGATCTCACGCGGGATGGTGGCCGAGAACAGCAGCGTGCGGCGTTCGGCCGGCGTGGCATCCAGGATGGCTTCAAGCTCCTCGCGGAAGCCCATGTCCAGCATCTCGTCCGCCTCGTCGAGCACCACCGCCTTCAGACCGGAGAGATCAAGGCCGCCACGCTCGACATGGTCGCGCAGCCGCCCCGGCGTGCCGACGACGATATGCGCGCCCATGTCGAGCGCGCGCCGCTCCGCGCGCATGTCGGTGCCGCCGACGCAGGCGATCACGCGCGCACCGGTCTCGGCGTAGAGCCAGGCCAGCTCGCCGCGTACCTGCAGCGCCAGCTCCCGCGTCGGCGCGATGGCGAGCGCGAGGGGCAGCCGTGGCGGGCCGACGCGCTCGGCCCCGCCCAGGATCTCGGGCGCGATGGCCAGGCCGAAGGCCACGGTCTTGCCGGAGCCGGTCTGCGCCGAGACCAGTAGGTCGCGGCCTGCCGTCCCGCCCTCCAGCACGGCGGCCTGGACGGGGGTCGGTTCAGCGTAGCCGCGGGCGGCGAGGGCGCCGGCGAGCGGCGCCGGAAGCGGGGGAAAGGGCATGGCGCCGCCCTTGCCGCGGGCCGGCGCCGGATGCAAGCGCCGAGCGCCCTACCCTGCGCCGAGCCAGGCGCGGATCTCGGCGCCGTGCTCATCCAGGTCGGGCGCGCCGCGGCGGATGCGGGCCGGCGTGCCCTCCAGGCGCACGGGCGGGAACAGCGCCTTCTGCGGGCCGCGCTTCGGGTCCTCGTATGTCGTGATCAACCCACGCGCGACTCCCTGCGGATGCGCCATCGCCTCGTCGTAGGAAAGCACCGGCTCGGACGGGATGCCGGCGGCCTCGAACTGCCGCAGCCAGTGCGCGCTGCCGTGCTGCGCCAGCGCATCCTGCAGGATCGGCAGCAACTGGGCGTTGTGCTTCACGCGATCGGCATTCGTCTTGAAGCGTGGATCGGCCGGCAGGTCTTCCCGCCCGATGATGCGGCACAGCGCCTGCCAGAACTTGTCCTTGGAGGCGCCCAGGGTGATCCAGCCATCCCTGGTCCGGAACACGCGGTAGGGCGAGGAACCGCGGTGCAGCTGCCCCAGCCGCTGCGGCTTCGTGCCCAGCGCCAGCACATGCGCCGCCTCATAGACACCGAGCGAGACGCCGGCCTCGAACAGCGACTGGTCGATGCGCTGGCCCTTGCCCGTGCGGTGCCGCGCCTGGATGGCGCCGAGCACGGCGATGGCGGCGTACATCCCCGCCGTCACGTCGGTGATGGCGATGGGCAGGCGATAGGGCTCCCCGTCCGGCGGGCCGTTGCCGGCCATCAGCCCCGACATGCCCTGCGCCATCATGTCGAGCCCGCCATGCGCCGCCCAGGGCCCGGTCCCGCCGAAGCCGGAGATGGAGCACCAGACCAGAAGCGGGTTCTCGGCGCCCAGCACCTCCCAGCCCAAGCCGAGGCGATCGAGCGTGCCCGGGCGGAAATTCTCCACCAGCACGTCGGCGCGGCGGGCGATGCGGCGCACGGTCTCCACATCCGCCGGCTGCTTCAGGTCGAGCGCGATGGAGCGCTTGTTGCGGTTCCACACGGAGAACGGGGCGCTGCGTCCATCCACGAAGGGCGGCATGCGGCGCGCGTCGTCGCCGCCATCGGGCCGCTCCACCTTGATGACATCGGCACCCATGTCGCCGAGCAGCATGGTGCAGTAGGGGCCGGAGAGGAAATTGGTGAGATCCAGCACCACCAGCCCGTCCAGTGCTCCCATCGGCGCCATGCCGTCCATCGCCCTGCCCTCCCGTTGCGGCGTGCAGTGAACCGCAGCCGCGCGGTGGCGGCAACTTGACGGGCTCGCGCGCCCGTCAGCATGCTGCTGCACGCGTGAGGAGTGGGGCAGATGATCAGGGCCGGACGCCGAACGGCGCTGACAGGGATGGCGGCGGCGCTGGCACGGCCCGCGCTGGCGCAGCAGGCCTGGCCCGGCCGAACCATCCGCATCGTCGTGCCCTTCGCGCCGGGCGGGCCGACGGACGTGATGGCCCGCGTCGTCGCCAACCTGCTGACGGGGCCGCTCGGCCAGCCGGTGATCGTGGAGAACCGCGCCGGCGGCGGCGGCAATGTCGGCACCGCCCATGTCGCCCGCGCCGCGCCGGACGGATACCCGCTGCTCGCCGGCTCCACCGGCTTCGTCGTGAACGTCAGCCTGTTCCGCAACCCGGGCTACGAGATCCGCGAATTCGCGCCGGTCACGGTGCTCGGCGCGTCGCCCAACGTGATCCTGGCGCGCCCCGATTCCGGCATCGACAGCATCGCGGCGCTAATCGCGCGCGCGAAGGCCACCGAGCGCCGGCTGGACATGACCAACCCGGGAACCGGCTCGACGCCGCACCTGACCATCGAGCTGCTGCAAATCCGCGCCAGCGTCGAGTTCGTGCAGGTGCCGCACAACAGCGCCGGCCTCGCCATCCAGTCGCTGCTGAGCGGGACCACGCAGGTCGGCTGCACCGCGCTGCCGCCGGCGCATGCGCAGATCAAGGCCGGCGCCCTGCGCGCGCTGGCCATCACCGGCGAGCAGCGCTGGCCCGACCTGCCGGAGGTGCCGACCATGCTGGAGCTGGGCTGGGAGGGCTTCGTCTCGGAGACCTTCCAGGGCCTGCTGGCGCCGGCCGGCACCCCGGCCGCGATCATCGACCGCCTGGCGCGCGAGACCGTCGCGGGCCTCGCCGATCCGGCCACGCGCGATCGCCTGCTGAATGCCGGTTTCGGCATCCGCGCCGCCGGGCCGGAGGGGCTGGCGCAGCGCATCGCGCAGGAAGTGCCGCTGTGGCGCGAGCTGATCATGCGTGCCGGCATCGAGCAGCAATAGGGAACCGCGCCTCATGAAGATCGGCGTCGCGATGTTCTGCACCGACTACTCCATGGCGCCGGGCGAGATCGCCCGCGCCGCGGAGGAGCGCGGCTTCGACAGCTTCTGGGCGCCCGAGCACAGCCATATCCCGCTGTCGCGCAAGTCGCCCTTCCCCTCGGGTGGCGAACTGCCGAAGCCGTACTACGACGTCATGGACCCCTTCGTGGTGCTGACCGCCGCGGCCGCGGCCACGAAGACCCTGCTGGTCGGCACCGGTGTCTGCCTGGTGGTGCAGCGCGATCCCATCCAGACGGCGAAGCTGGTGGCGAGCATCGACCAGGTGAGCGGCGGGCGCTTCCTGTTCGGCGTCGGCGATGGCTGGAATGCCGACGAGATGGCGAACCACGGCACGGCGTTCGAGACACGCCACAAGCTGGCACGCGAGCGCATCGAGGCGATGAAGGCGATCTGGTCGAAGCCGAAACCGGAGTACCGCGGCGAGTTCGTGAATTTCGACGCGATGATGGCCTGGCCCAAGCCGGTGCGGAAGCCCTGGCCGCCGATCTATGTCGGCGGCGCCATGCCCTATGGCCTCAGGCGTGCGCTGCGCTACGGCGACGCCTGGCTGCCGCACCGCTCGCGCCCCGCCTATCCCGACGTGGCGGAGAAGATCCCGGAGGCAAGGCGGCTGATGGAGGAAGCCGGACGCGACGTTCCAATCACCATCTGGGGCGGTAGGCCGGAGCTGGCCCTGCTGGAGCGCGACAAGGGCCTGGGCGTCGAGCGGGTGATCGTCTCGCTGCCCGCCGACGGGGCGGATACGATCCTGCCGCTGCTCGACACCTGGGCAGAACTGGTGCCGAAGCTGATGTAGCTACCCTGCCGCGCGCCACGCTACCAAGGCCGCGCCGCCAACCATCGCCGCGGCTAGCAGGAAGGGCAGGCCCGGCAGGCCAAGCCAGGCGCCACCACCGATCGCGAAGGCGAAGCTGCCGGCGAAGACGAAGGGGCCGATCAGCCCGGCGATCCCCTGCAGGCTGCCGAGGGCGCCTTGCAGCGCGCCCTGCCGGTCCGGCGCCACGCGCCGCGTCGCCAGCGCCTGCAACGCCGGCCCCGCGATGTCCCACAGCGCGAAGACCGGCAGGCAGGCCCAGAACCACGCCGCGCTTGGTGCAAGGCCAAAGCCGGCGAAGCCGGCGGCGCCGCAGGCGAGGCCGAGGATCAGCGCGCGCCTCTCGCCCAGCCGCGCCACGGCGGGGCCCACCAGCACCCCCTGCACCACCGCCGAGCAGATCCCCACCAGCGCCAGGGTGAAGCCCAGCATCGCCGCGTCCCAGCCGTAGCGCCAGCCGGCGTAGAGCACGAAGACCACGGGCAAGACGACGTGCGAGAGATGCTTCAGGAAGGACACGGCGCCGAGCCCGAGCAGCACGCGGTCGGCGCGCAGCAGGGCGAAGGCGCCGAAGGGATTGGCCTGGCGCAGGCGGAAGCGCGCCGCGCGCCGTTCCGGCGGCAGCGATTCCGGCAGGACGAACAGGCCGTAGAGGAAGTTCAGTCCCGAAAGCCCTGCCGCCACCCAGAAGGGCAGCCGCGGATCGACGGCCCCCAGCAGCCCGCCCATCGCCGGGCCGACCACGAAGCCCAGCCCGAAGGCGACGCCGACCAGCCCCATGGCCTTGGCCCGCCCCTCTGGCGGCGTCACGTCGGCGATATAGGCGAAGGCCGTGGAGACCGTGGCGGCGCAGAGGCCGGCAATGATGCGCGCCGCCAGCAGCCAGCCGAGCGACGGCGCCATCGCGAGCAGCACGTGATCGATGCCGAGGCCGAGGTTGGACAGCAGGATCACCGGACGTCGCCCGAACCGGTCCGACAGCGCGCCGAGCACCGGCGCGCAGAGGAACTGCATCAGGTTGAAGGCGAAGCTGAACACGCCGAACACCGTCGCCGCCGCGACCGTGTCGCCCGCGAGGAATCCTTCGACCAGCCGCGGCAGCACGGGCAGCGCCAGGCCGAAGGCCAGCATGTCCAGCACGACGGTGACGAAGATGAAGCGCAGCGCCGCGGGACGGACAGAATGGATCGGGGGCTGCACGGGGACCGTGTAGCGCGCCATGGCGGGCCTCGGCTACGCTGCCGGCGAGCGGCACGGGAAGCGGCCGCACCCCGTGGCACCGCCCACGCCCAGGAGAGCCCGCATGGACGCCTTCGACCTCGTCATCCGCAACGGCACGGTCGCCACCGCAGCCGATGTGTTCGCCGCCGATGTCGGCATCCGCGGCGGCAAGGTTGCCGCACTGGCCAAGGAGCTGCCGCAGGGCGCGCGCGAGATCGATGCCGGCGGCAAGCTGGTGCTGCCGGGCGGCATCGACAGCCACACCCATATCGAGGAGCCGCGCGGCGGGCCGACGGTGAATGCCGATACCTTCGCCTCCGGTACGGCCTCGGCCGCGGTCGGCGGCACCACCACCGTCATCGGCTTCGCGCGCCAGCCGAAGGGCGGCTCGATCGCCGAGGGCATGGCCGAGCACATGGAACGCGCCCGGCGCGGCGCCCGCATCGACTACGCCTTCCACATGATCCTGACCGATCCGCGGCCAGAGATCCTGGAGCGGGAGTTGCCGGCCCTGGTCGCGGCCGGGCATCGGACCTTCAAGATCTTCCTCACCTATGACGGCACCCGCATCTCGGACGCCGAGGCGTTGCAGGTCCTGGCCACCGCGCGGCGGCTCGGCGCGCTCACCTGCATCCATGCCGAGAACCATGAGCTGATCGCCTTCTACACGGAGGCGCTGCTCGCCGCAGGCTATACGCGGCCGATCCACCATTCCTGGGCCAAGCCGATGATCGTGGAGCGGGAATGCGTCAACCGCGTCTGCGCCATGGCGGAGGCGCTGGACGTGCCCATCCAGGTCTTCCACGTCTCCGGCGGCGAGGCGGCGGACGAGATCGCCCGCGCCCAGGCACGCGGCGTGAAGGTCTGGGGCGAGACCTGCACGCAGTACCTGGTGCTGACCGCCGATGACCTCGACAAGCCGGGCCTTGAAGGGGCGAAGGCGCTGTGCAGCCCGGCGCCGCGGACCAGGGCGGACCAGACGGCACTTTGGGAAGCGATCCGCCTCGGGACCATCCAGAACGTCACCTCGGACCATGCGCCGACGCGCTTCGGCGGGCCGGATGGCAAGACCGTGTTCGGCGCCGACGCGCCCTTCACCGTGCTGCCGAACGGCGTGCCTGGACTTGCGGTGCGCATGCCGATCCTGTTCAGCGAGGGCGTGGTGCAGGGGCGGATCACGCTGCCCAAGTTCGTCGAGATCACCGCGACGCACGCGGCGCGGCTGTTCGGCCTCGACGACCGCAAGGGCAGCATCGCGGTCGGGCTGGACGCGGACATCGCCATCTGGGATCCCGCGAAGCGGGTGACGATCACCCACGCCCTGGTGCAGGACGCCAACGACCACACACCGTATGAAGGCCTGGCGGTGACGGGCTGGCCGGAAACAACCCTGGTGCGCGGCGTCCCGGTGGTGGAGAACGGCCGCGTCGTCGGCGCGCCGGGCAGCGGGCAGTGGCTGCCGCGCGGACCCTACGACCTGATCAGGCCGCGCGGCGTCTTCCCGGGACCGTTCAACCCGGTGGACCGCGTGCCAGCGTAGGCTCCCCCCACCCCCGGCCCTCCCCCGCCAGCGGGGGAGGGTGGAGGCGCGCAGCGCCGGAGGGTGGGGGTGGCGTCGGAAAGAGTCTGCCTGCTGCTGCCGTATCCCGCCCGTACTCAGATCGACGCCATCCGCCGCAGCCCGACCAGCCGGTCGCACAGGATCAGCACGACCACCGTCAGCCCGATCAGTACGGTGCTCACCGCCGCGAGCGTGGGGTCCGGGCTGATCTCCAGGTAGTTCAGCAGCTGGATGGGCAGGGTCTTGGTGCGGACATCGACCAGGAACATGCTGACCGGGTAGTTGTCGAAGCTGGCGATGAAGGCGAACAGGGCCCCGGAGATGAAGCCTGGCAGGATGTTCGGCACCAGCACCCGCCACAGCGCCTTCGGGTAGCTGCACCCCAGGGTGCGCGCCGCATCGACCATGGCGAAGTCGAACAGGGCGAGGCTCGCCAGCACGGTGCGCATCACGAAGGGCAGCGTGATCACCACATGCGCGAGGTAGAGCGACCACCAGGCGTCGCGCAGCCCGACCTCCCGCATCGTCTGCAGCAGCGCGATGCCGAGCACGAGGCCCGGCAGCATCAGCGGCGAGACCATGAAGGTGGTGATCGCCGCCGCCCCCGGCACCACGCCGCGCACCAGCGCGATGGCGCAGAGCGTGCCCAGCAGCAGCGCCGTCGCCGTGGACAGCGCGGCTATCTGCGCCGAGAGCCAGAGCGCGCCCAGCAGCCCATCGACGTTGCGGATCCTGCCGTACCATTGCAGCGAGAAGCCCTCGGGCGGGAAGCGGAACACCGTGCTCTCGGTGAAGGAGACCGGGATCACCACCACGATCGGCAGCAGCAGGAACCCGATCACCAGGATCAGCGCCGTCCAGGCGATGCCGGTGCCGAGGCGGTCCACCGTCATGCCCCACCGCCGTGGCGCGCGAGCCGTCGCTGCATGAGCGAGGCGCCCACCACCACCGCCGCGGCGACGGCCAGCAGCACCGCCGCCATCGCCCCGCCGAGCTGCCAGTCGCGCAGGTTCAGGAAGGCCTTCGCCATGACCATCGACATCGTCATGTAGCGGTCGCCCATCAGCAGGGAGGGCGTGACATAGGCCGCGACCGCCAGGGAGAAGACCAGCGAGGCGCCCGCCACCACCCCCGGCAGCGTCAGCGGCAGGGTCACGCGCGTGAAGCGGTACCAGGGCGAGGCACCGAGCGTCGCCGCCGCATCGCCGTAGCGCGGATCGATCATGCGCACCACGGAGTAGACCGGCAGCACCATGAAGGGCAGGAAGACGTTGATCATGCCGGCATAGAGCGCGCCCTCGGTGAAGATCATGCGCACGGGCCGCTCGATCAGGCCGAGGTTGAGCATCAGCCAATTCAGGATTCCGTCGCGCCGCAGCACGATGCCCCAGCCGAAGGACTTGACGATGATCGAGACCGTGAGCGGCAGGAAGACCAGCGCGAACAGCACCACCTGCGCATAGCCGCGCGCGCGGGCCAGGGCGAAGGCCGCCGGATAGCCGAGGATGAAGGCGCCGGCCGTGGTGATCAGCCCGAGCTGGAGGGAATTGCCGATGACACCGATGTAGTATGCATCGCCCAGCACCCGCACATAGCCCTGCACCGTGAACCCGCCCTCCCCACGGATCGAGGACCAGAGCAGCAGGAGCAGCGGCAGCAGGAACACCACCGAGAGGAAGGCTACGCCCGGCAACGCCAGCAGCGCCATTGGGTCGAGGCGACGACGCGGCGGCGGCAGCGCGGCAGCGGGCGCGGCGAGGGTCGCGCTCACGCCGGAAAAGCCATCGTGTCGGCCTCGCGGAAGGCCAGCGTCACGCGGCTGCCGGGCTGCACGCCCTCCGGCAGGCGCGGCAGTTCCACCACGCCACGGTCCTGGCCCTCGGCCGGCAGGTCGAGATGCAACTGGGTGCGCGAGCCGAGGAAGGAGATCTCGCTCACCCGCGCGGAGATGCGGTTCGCGCCCGCCGGGCCCTCGCCCAGCGTCACCGCCTCCGGCCGCACCGCGACCGCGACGCGGCTTCCCGGCGCGTACCGGCCCGGCGCCCGCACCGGGCCGAGCGCCGTCTCCACCGTGACCATCCCGTCCTGCGTAGCTGTCACCCGGCCGGCCAGGCGCGTGGACTGCCCGACGAAGTCCAGCACGTAGAGCGAGACGGGGCGGCCATAGAGCGTCGCCGGGTCGGCCAGCTGCTCGATGCGGCCGGCGTTCATCACGGCGATGCGGTCGGAGACGACCAGCGCCTCCTCCTGGTCATGCGTGACGAAGATCGCGGTGATGCCGACCTCGCGCAGCAGGTGCTTCAGCTCCACCTGCATCGTCTCGCGCAGCTTGCGGTCGAGCGCGCTGAACGGCTCGTCCAGCAGCAGCAGGGAGGGGCGCACCACCAGCGCGCGCGCCACCGCCACGCGCTGCTGCTGCCCGCCGGAGAGCGCGGTGACGGGCTTGTCCGCGTGCTCGGCCATCCGCACCAGCGCCAGCGCCTCGGCGACACGCGGCGCGGCCTCGGTCCGGCCGACGCCCTGGGCGCGCAGGCCGAAGCCGATGTTCTCGGCCACCGTCAGGTGCGGGAACAGCGCGTAGTTCTGGAACACCACGCCGACGTTGCGGCGATGCGCCGGCAGCGCGGTGATGTCCTGCCCCGCCACCGTGATCCGCCCCGCATCCGGCCGCAGCAGCCCGGCGATGCAGCGCAGCAGCGTCGTCTTGCCGCAGCCCGAGGGGCCAAGCAGCGAGACGAACTCCCCCTTCGCCACCTGGAGCGAGAGATCCTCCAGCACCACCGCCGCGCCGAAGCGCTTGGAGGTGCCGGTGACCACCAGGTGCCCGGCCGACGACGCCCCCGCCTGCGCGGCGCGGGCCGGCACGCCGAGCGCCGTCACCGTGCGGAGATCTCGCGCTCGAAGCGCTCGATCCAGCGGTTGCGGTTGTCGGCAAAGTATTCCCAATCCAGCACGATCAGCTCGGGCAGTTGCAGGCTCGGCGGCGCCACCGCCCTGGTGTTGGTGGGCTTCGAGAAGAAGGTGCCGGCGATCAGCGCCTGGGTCTCGGGGTCGAGCAGCTCGTTGATGAACTTCATGCCCAGCTCCGGATTGGGCCCGCCCTTCACCATCGCCACGCCGGCCGGCATCGCCACCGTGCCCTCCTTCGGATAGGCAAGATCGACCGGCGCGCGCTGGCTCTTGCGGAACAGCGTGGTGCGGCTGTCGGGCGAGAGGTAGAGATCGACCTCGCCGCTTTCCTGCAGCTGCTGCGCCTGCGGCGGGTTCGTCGTGATCTGCAGGATGTTCGGCCGCAGCTCGCGCAGCTTGCCGAAGCCCTCGTCGGCCAGCCGCAGGCATTCGGACATGGGCTTGCCGGTGGCCAGCGTCGTCGCTGCCAGCAGCGGCACCACCGCCTGGGTGATGCGCATGGAGATCAGGATCACCTTGTCGCGGTACTTGCGGTCCCAGACCTCGGCGTAGCTCTGCGGCGCGGTGCGGACATTCTGCGTCTGGTAGCTGATGGAGGCCGCCGGGAAGCACCAGTTCGCCCACATGGAATCGCGCGGCCTCGCCTCCGGCTGCACGTCCGCGAGGTTCGGGATGTCGAGGCCGCGCAGCGGCGCGATGACGCCCTCGCGCTCGGCGATGATCAGGACCGGGTCGTCCATCATCGTCACGGTCATGGTCGGGCGGGCGCGGTTGCTTCGCATCTTCTCCAGGTTGATCAGGCTGTTCGTGCCCTCGAACAGGATCTTGAACCCGTGCTTGCGCTCGATGCGCGGGAACAGGATGTCGGTGAGGCCGGGCGAGGCCGGGCCGCCGACGAAGATCTCCGGCGTCTGGGCGCGCAGGATGGCGGGACTCGCCAGCAGCGATGCGCCGCCGCCCAGCAGCGCCCGCCGGCTCCAATGGGTGTGCATGGCCTTGTCTCCTCCTGGGATCGGTTTCACCCCGGACACAGCAAGCCGCGTGCCGGGATGAACGCCAGTGCCGGAGCGGCACGCCGGCGCTTGTTGCCCATTTCCTGGGCAAGCCTGCCATGCGCCGCGCCGGGTTGGCGAGGCGGATTCCGCTGGCCGCGCTAGAATGTCGCGGCGGCCAGGGAGACCCATCCATGCAGCGATCCGAGCAGCGCATCCTCACCACCCATACCGGCAGCCTGCCGCGACCGCCGGCGCTGACGCGGCTCTATGCTCGGCGCGCGCGGGGCGCCGCGGTGGACGCGGCGGCCATCGAGGCCGAGGGGCGGGCCGCTCTGGCCGCCATCGTCCCGGCGCAGATCGCCGCCGGCCTCGATGTGATCAACAATGGCGAGCAGCAGCGCGACAGCTTCGCGCTCTACCTGCGGCACCGCCTGACGGGTATCGGTGGCGAAAGCGTCCGCGGCACCTTCGCCGACATCGACGCCTATCCCGAGTTCCGCGACGAGTTCACCCGCGGCGCCACGACGAAGGAATTCGTCAGCAACACCGCCGGGCTTCCGGCCGCGATCGGCCCCGTCGCCTATGCTGACCCGGCCGTGGTGCAGGCCGAGTGCGCCGATTTCGCCGGCGTGCTGGCGGCCCAGGCCGGGCGCTACGCGGAAGCCTTCCTCACCGCACCCTCCCCCGGCATCGTCGCCGCCATCATGCAGAACCGGCACTATGCGACCGACCAGGCCTACCTGGAGGCGCTGGGCCAGGCGCTGGCGGTGGAGTATCGCGCCATCATCGAGGCCGGCTTCCTCCTGCAACTGGACTGCCCCGATCTCGCGCTGGAGCGCCACGCCTCCTACCGCGACCGGCCGCTGGCCGACTTCCTCGATTTCGTCGAGCGCGTGGTGGGCGTGATCAACGGCGCCATCGCCGGCCTGCCGCGGGAGCGCATCCGCCTGCATGTCTGCTGGGGGAATTACGAGGCGCCGCACGACCACGACGTGCCGTTGGAGGCGATCCTGCCCATCCTGCTGCGTGCCGCGGTCGGTGGCCTGGTGCTGCCCTTCGCCAACCCGCGCCACGCGCATGAGATCCGCCTCCTCGCGCGCATGCCGCTGCACGCGGACCAGATCCTGGTGGCCGGCGTGATCGACACCCTGACGAACTTCGTCGAGCACCCGGAAGTGGTGGCGGACCGCATCGAGGCCGCGGCGCGGGCGGTCGGCGATCCGACGCGCGTGCTGGCCGGCACCGATTGCGGCTTCGACACCTCGGCCGGGCGCGGGCGGGTCGCCACGGACGTGGTCTGGGCCAAGCTGCGCGCCATGGCGGAGGGGGCGCGCATCGCCTCGGCACGGCTGTTCCCCGGGGGGGCCGCCTGATGTGCTGGATCTGCGACGCGCGGCCCTGGCTGCGCCTGCATGCCGACGTGGCGGAGCCGGCGGCGGACGAGAAGCCCGAAGTCACCCCGCCGACCAGCCCCCGTCCAGCGGAAGCGCCGCCCCCGTGATGTCGGCACCGGCCGGGCCGCAGAGGAAGGCGGCCAGGGCGGCGACGCGCTCCGCCGCGATGAAGCGGCCGGAGGGCTGCTTGCCGGCCAGGAAGGCTTGCACGGCGGCATCGCGGCTGGTCTCGCCGCGCGCCGCCATGTCGCGGGCGATGCGGTCCTCGATGGCCGGCGTCGGCACGCTGGCGGGACAGAGCGCGTTGCAGGTGAGATCGCGGTCGCGCGCCGTCTCCAGCGCTACCGCACGGGTCAGGCCGATCAGCGCGTGCTTGGTCGTGACGTAGCCGACGCGGTCCGCCGTGCCGATCAGCCCGAGGACCGAGCTGATGTTGATGATCCGCCCGTAGCCGCGCGCCCGCATCCCCGGCAGCGCGTGGCGAATGGCGTGGAAGGCGGCGCTGAGGTTGACCGCCAGGTCCTCGTCCCAGCCCGCGGGGTCGGTGACCTCGACGGGGCCGAAATGGCGGGTGACGGCGTTGTTCACCAGGATGTCCGGCGCGGCGGTGGCGATCAGCGCGGCGATCGCGTCGGGGCGGGTCAGGTCCGTGCGCAGGTAGCGGTCGGGCGCGGGCAGGCGGGCGGCGATGGCGGCGCCCTCCGCATCGGGCAGCAGCCCGTGCAGCGTCACGGCGCAGCCATCCGTCGCCAGTGCCCCGGCGATCGCGAGGCCGAGGCCGGCGGTGGAGCCGGTGATGAGGGCGGCGCGGCCGGCGAGCGGGCGTGGGGTCATGCGCCGAGGCTACGCCCGGGGGTGTGCTTGGCAAGCGCCGCCGCGCCTCGCATGCTTCGCGCCCGGAGGACCCGCCATGCCAACCGAAGCCGCCCCGCGCCTCACCGCCCTGCATCCGGTGATCGGTGCCCGCATGGAGGGGATCACCCTCGACCCGGACATGGCACCCGCGCAGGTGGCGGCGATCCGCGCGGCGATGGACCGCTACGCTGTGCTGGTCTTCCCTGGCCAGGACCACCTGGATGACACGGCGCAGCTCGGCCTACCCCCAACGCTGTTCATTTTACGATGCTTATCGCGGCGGTGAAATCGGC
>ERZ1066123.1463-NODE-1463-length-14032-cov-6.645847_pt1 | contig 14032 bp, 15 predicted proteins | sample MGYA00382770_ERZ1066123 | MGnify/ENA primary metagenome ERZ1066123 (study PRJEB33369, sample SAMEA5778353) | biofilm metagenome | biome: Industrial cooling water; feature: Water cooling tower basin; material: Biofilm | place: United Arab Emirates | collected...
GCGGAATCGACCGGGTCGCCAGTGCGACCGAACAGCCAGTCACCGATGTACTTGTCCCACGGGTCAGGCCCGAAGGTCATGGCCAGAACCTTCGGGTGTGTCAACATCGGTTCGTCCGCGTCGACCCGAACGAGAGTGGCAGACACGGTGCGCCTCAGTTGAGTAGGGACCGATCCCCGACAACTGCAGGGCGGGGCGTGAAATTCAGTCGCCCCGGCCCGGGTTCAGAGTTCTTGACGAGGCGATCGAGTTCTTCAGCCGACTCTTCAGTGATCTCCCACGTCTTGCCAACGACCCCGAGGGACTTCAGTTCGAGTTCCACGCCGAACCGGGCGGTTCGGACGTCGTTAAAATGTGCGACATTTTGGTTCGTTCGCTTCTGATAGTCATCAGCAAGTCGCTCGAACTCCGCAAGCATCTCGCCGATCCGCAGCAATTGGGTCCGCTGCTCGCCCCGATCCCACGTCTGCCCCTTGGCTACTTCGAGAATCTTCAAGGTGTAAAGCATCGCGTCTTCGAGGTTCCATCGATCTTGGGACGTGACGAGTTGCCGAGAATGAGCGAGCTCCATCAGTGGAGCGGTCATCCGCTCGAAGAGAGCGCACGAAGATGCAGCGGCCATAGTCCGATCCTCGGGCCGGGCGGGTGAAGAGAGGTATTTAAGGCTGTGATCGGTACTGGTCAAGAAGAGTTTTAGTTCTTCTTCTTGATTGTATCCACCGACTTGACTGGTACAAGCATGGAAAGGTTCACCCGTTGCGATTTCCACGCCTGCCATCGAAACATCCGTAACCTCTTCGCAGTGAAGCGGTTGCAGAATGGCAAGGTAGCATTTTTCGCGCCGCAATCTCTTCTCAAGGTCCAATAGCCCCCCACAACCGAGCCTGCTACCCCACCTCCACCATCGCCTTGATGACCCCCGTCTCCGGTTTCAGGTAACTCGGAAACGTCCCGATCAACTCGTCGAACGGCGTGCGGTGCGTGATCCACGGCTGCGTGTCGAGTTGGCCGTCCTCGATCAGCTGGATGATCCGCCTAAAGTCGCCGGGGAGAGCGTTCCGCGAACCCATGAACGTCATCTCCCGGCGGTGCATTAGCGTCTGGCCGAAGCTGATTTCGCTCGACGTGATGCCGACGAAGACCAGCCGGCCGGCGAAGCCGACGAAGTTCAGCGCGTTCGACATCGACTTGTTGTTGCCGGTCGCGTCGACGACGACGTGCGGCAGTTCGCCGCCGGTGTGGGCCAGCACCGCCTCCACGTCGGTCGCGTCCCCCTTGGCCGTCACCGTGCTCGGCACCTTCATCACGTCGCGGACGAACTTGAGGCGTTGCTCGTTCACGTCCATCACGACCGTCTTCGCACCGGAGAGTTTCGCGAACTCGATCACGGACAGCCCGATCGGCCCGGCCCCGATGACCAGGACGATCTCCCCCGGCTGCGGGTTCCCGCGGTTGATCGCGTGGCAGCCGATCGCCAGGGTTTCGACGAGCGCGAGTTGCTCGAAGCTGAGCTTCGCGGAGACGTGCAGCTTCCGGGCGGGGACCGTGTACAGCGGCACGAGCCCGCCGTCGCAGTGGACGCCGAGCGTCTGGTTTTGCTCGCAACAGTTGGTGTGCCCCCGCTTGCACGCCGAGCACTTCTGGCAGTTGATGTACGGCTCGACGGAACAGCGGTCGCCGGGCTTCACGTTCGCGACGCCGTCGCCGACGGCCACCACCTCGACGCCGAGCTCGTGGCCGGGGATGCGCGGGTAGCTGAAGAACGGCATCTTCCCGAGGTAGCCGCTGATGTCCGTGCCGCAGATGCCGACGCGCGAGATGCGCACGACCGCGTCCCCCGGCTTCGGGGCCGGCGGCTCCGGGGCGTCGATGACCTTGAAGTTCTGCGGCGATTCGAGGCAGATGGCTTTCATCGGGGAGGTCCGTCGGTGGGAAGCGGTGTGAAGGGGAAGTGTATGCCGGTCACGTCAGACGGGCGAGCCAGTAGCCGGGGCGACGTTTCGTGTGGGCGAAGGCGAGCACCATCAATTCGGAATCCTCAACGAGGCAAATGACACGGTATGACAATCCACGAAGCAGGTAGTTGCGAACTTCCTCGCCGATTGGGGCGTCATCCGCGAGCGGATGCAGTCTCGGATTGGATTGGATGGTTCGCAGCGCTGCCATCCACTGGAGTGCCAGATCGTTGCCGAGCCCTGGGCTTCGCAGCTCCCAGTAATCCACAGCGGCCCCAACCTCCTCTTCCGCTTCCGGGTGAATTACCGGGAATTGCATTGTGACCGCACCTCCGCAAGGCGACGTTGCAGAGTCTCCCAGACCTCATCTGCCGTTCGCAGCTTGACCTCGCCACGCCGAATTTGTTCAATTCTGCGGCCGAGTTCTGCCTGCCACTCGGACTTCACCACTTCGGGATCGTCCTCCGCATCCTCGGCGATGAACCGTCCGATCAGCCAGCGCTTCGCGTCGGCGGACAGGGCGTCGAATTGGGTCAACAGTTCGTCGGGGATCATCGGCTCGCTCGCGGGCATCTCTCGTCCTCCGGGGGTTACCCGTACTATACCCGAAGCCAACCTCCGACACGACCGCGGGCCTTCCGATGACCGCACCGGCCGACCTGTTCCGACACTGCCCGCGGTGTGCCGCCTCGCAACCGGAGCCGCTCGGGCGGAACCCGTTCGAGTGTGCCGCCTGCGGGCTGACGCTGTTCTTCAACCCCGGCGTGGCGGCGGGCGTGTTCGTCTTCGACGACGCGAACCGGGCACTGCTCATCCGGCGGGCGAAGGAACCGCGGAAGGGGACGCTCGCGATTCCGGGCGGGTTCATCGACGCCGGGGAAACCGCCGAGGACGGGCTCCGCCGCGAGGTCCGGGAAGAGGTCGGGCTCGAAATCGACCGGCTCGCGTTCCTGTGTTCCGGCACGAACCTGTACGACTACCGCGGCGTGACGTACCCGGTCGTCGACCTGATCTTCACGGCCACCGCCATCGAGCCCGCGAGGGCGGAAGCCCTCGACGCGGTGGCCGGCATCGAGTGGCGAGAACTGCCCGGCGTGCGGCCCGAGGAGCTGGCGTTTTCGTCCATCGTGAAGGGGTGGGAAGTGCTCACGCGGAGGTGATTCGTACACTTGGCAGCGTCAAACTGAAAATCATTCGGTTTGGGCAGATGTCCGCTAGTACACTGTAAAGCAGCAAACAACAGAAGCCGACCCTCTATGATTTCGCGTTTCAGGGCGGAATAAACTATGGTGTGGGTGACAGATAACTGGGACAAAGTTTTCGCCGTCGCGAGCTTCTTAATTGGAACATGGCTGACTTTGCGATCGTGGCAACGGAAACGCCTCAACTACTTGATTGTTAAATCGACGCTAGTTCACGGCTATGGCAGTGAAGATTTTGAGGTCAAGTTTAAGGGATACGCACCGACTATCAAATCCCTCACGCTAATCAGGGTGTATCTGTGGAATGCCGGGAATCGAACTATCGATAAAAAGGATGTGCCCGCGTCGTCGAGCTTGTCAATTCACTGCGCAAGCGAAGGAGTAGTGTTAAAGGCGGAAATTGTGAAGCAAACTCACGAAGTCAATTCATTTTCAGTGACGAAAACAAATGATAGGAAAAGCGTGACACTTAAGTTTGCACATTTGGAACCTGGGCATGGATGCGCTATCAACTTGTATTGCACCCAGTCGACAAACGATCCAATCGAGATAAAAGGCATCGTTCGCGAAGCTACAATCAACGAAGTAGATCATGTTTCAAGGTGGGAGTATTGGTGCGGGATTTGTGTCGGGTTGCTTGGCACAGCGTTGTTAATGTCTACGTTTTTCTCGATAGAAGCTGTATTGAAAGGCCTGCGAAGCGCGTGGACTGCTGTGCTATTATTCGCTCTAGGAGTGTTCATGAGTATTGTAGGCGAAATCCTCAAGCATCAGGCAACGAGCGGTAGATATTTGCCAAAGTCTATTCGCCCCTAGCTTCGCCCGTTGACGCTTGGGTCTTGATTAGTTCGGGATCGTCAGCCACTCTTCCTCACTCATGCCAAAAACTCCCGCACGGTCGTGACGCGGTGTTCGGTCGCGGCGGCGAAGACGGCGGCGCACAGCGCGATCGTTTCGACGTTGTCGCGGCCGCCGATCTCGGGTTCGGTGCCGTCTTCGAGGGCACACAACAACTGCGCCATCGGGCCGACGAACGCATCCGGGAACCAGACCGCGTCCCACGTCGGACGGGTCCACGTCTCCGCGCCGCGGCCGGCGTACTCGATCGTGCTCGGCACCCGCGCGGGGTAGCCGGGCCAGCCGATCGTCCCCTGCGCGACGCCGTCGGTGCCTTCGACGCGCCAGCGAATTCCGCGAGAAGAGGAGAAGGGGAGGTGAGGAGAAGAGGAGATGAGAGTCGAATCCGCACTCCTCTTCTCCTCACCTCCTTCACTCCTCACCTCCCGAGGTCCGGCCCACACGTCGTCCCACGCGGCGGCCCGCACGCCGGTGTCGTATTCGAGAATGGAGAGGTTGATGCCGTCCGCGTGGGGGAATTTGGTGCGCGGGTCCGGGCGGGTGCTGGCGAGGACGCGGTCCGGGGTGCCGAGCCAGAAGCGAAAGGTGTCGAGGTGGTGGATGCTCATCACGAACGTGGACAGCGACGGCAGCCCCTCGGCCCACGGCATCCAGTGCGGGACGGCCCGCATGTCGATCGACGCGAACACCGGCTCGCCGAGGTCGCCGCGGGCGAGCAGGTGCTTCATCGCCCGCACGGACTGGTCGTACCGCATGTTCTGGTTCACGCCGAGCACGACCCCCGCGGCGTCGCAGCGTCGGACCAGATCGCGGGCGTCCGTTACGGAGAGGGCAAGCGGCTTCTGCGCGAGGATGCCGCGGAGCCGACCCTTGCCCACTTCGACCGCTCGACGAATCAGGTCCGGCTGCGCCGCCGGCGGTACCGCGAAGTCCAGCACTTCAACGGACGGGTCCGCGAGCAAGGCGTCGATCGTGTCGTGAACCTTCGGAATCCCACGCAATTTCGCGACTTCCCGTGCGGAATCTGTGCTTCGGGACGCAATCGCGACGGGGGCAAAGCCCGCGTTCCGGTACGCGACGAGGTGGCAGTCCCGCATAACGAACCCGGCCCCGACGCAGCCGATCCGCCAGTCCCGGCGGCGCGGCAACCGCGGGTGGATGTCGAGCGGAACGTCGCCGGGGAGAGGCGGTGACATGGGGGCGTCACTTTCGCGGGTCGATGAGGAGTTCAAACCCAGGCAGGAGTTTTGTGGTGAAGGTGCTGCCGTAGGGGAACGTCGTGACGGTCCACGATTTTCCGCGGCGGCGGTGCTGGATCAGGCTCGGTTCGTCGGGACTTTCTGCACCGTTCAGTACCCAATACTCCTTGATCGAAGGAAGTGTAATAAACAACGCGGGGTTACGGGTGATGTCCTTTCCAATATCACCATCAACTAGAACTTCTACCACCAAGAAAGGGTTCAGATCTTGCCAACGAATTTTCCGCAACGGTACATCGCGAGGGAGTTCTGTATAGACGGCAATGTCTGGTTCCGGGACTGTAGCGAGCTTTCTCTTCGGTAGAAACACCCGCCCCTTTGTTGCGATGTAACCGATTAATTCAGGGTGTGAGTCCGCATATTCATTAAGAGCACTGAGTAGCCACGTCTCAAGATAGCTCTCAGGGAAGTTCGGCATCGGAGACACGTACAACCTACCGTCGATGATCTCGTAGCGGAAGCCCCCCACGTACTCGGCCGACTCGAAGTCGTCGACGTGGAGTCGCCGCCCGTGGTCGGCGGGGCCGAGTTTGAGTTGCACCGTCGCCATCGCACCGCCCCCCCCGATTCAGTTCCGGACCAGCACCCGCAGTTCCTTCGGCAGCGGGAAGTTGACGTGCTCCTCCCGCACGACCCGCGACTCGACCTCCGCCCCGAACGTCGCCTTCAAGTAAGACACGCACGCCTCGACGTGCTCCTCCGGGGCGCTGGCCCCGGCCGTCACCAACACCGTGTCGGTCGGCTTGAACCAGGAATCGTCGAGTTCCTTCACCGTGTCGACGAGGTACGCGGCCCGACCCAGGTCGCGGGCGATCTCGGCGAGGCGGTTGCTGTTCGAGCTGTTCTGGCTGCCGAGCACCAGCACCACGTCCGCCTCCGGGACGAGGTCCTTCACCGCCTCCTGCCGGTTCTGCGTCGCGTAGCAAATGTCTTCCTTGTGCGGCCCGACGATCTGCGGGTACTTCCGCTTCAGGGCGTCGATCACGACGCGGGTCTCGTCCACGCTCAGGGTCGTCTGCGTCAGGTACGCCAGCTTCGCGTCGGCGGGCAATGTCAACGCGGCCACGTCCTCGGCGTCCTCGACCAGCACCATGCAGTCCGGGGCCTCGCCCATCGTGCCGATGACCTCGTCGTGCCCCTCGTGGCCGATGTAGACGATGGTGTACCCGTCCTTGGCGTACCGCACCGCCTCCATGTGAACCTTCGTCACCAGCGGGCACGTCGCGTCGATGGCCCGGAGGTTCCTCGCGGCGGACTGCTTGCGGACCTCCGGGGCGATGCCGTGGGCGCTGTACATGAGCGTGCCGCCGACCGGCACCTCGTCGACGGCGTCCACGAACACGACGCCCTTGGCCCGGAACCGGTCGACGATCGGGCGGTTGTGGACGATCTCGTGGTACACGTAGACCGGCGGGCCGAACGCCCGCAGGGCCGTCTCCAGGGCGTCGATGGCCATGTTCACGCCGGCACAGAACCCCCGCGGGTTCGCGAGCAGAATCTTCATGACGTGTCCTCGGGGAAGGAGGGCGGCGCGGCCGGGGCCGGTCACGACTCGGGCGTCTCGCCCGCCGGGGGTTCGAGAAAGGCCGTCAGGAACTGGAGGTACTTCGCGCCGCCGTTCGCGAAGATCTCGTCCCCCGCGGACATGAACGCGCGGGCGAGGTTGTCCGCCGCCGGGCCGTACTCGCCGAGCTCGTACTGGCACTGGCCCAGCCGCAGGTGGAGGAACGGGTTGCCGAGGCCGTCGGGGCACGTCAGGGCGATGGACAGGTTGTCCCGCCCGGCGGCGTAGTCCCCGCTCTGGAAGTTCGCGTCCCCGACGGACCCGAGGATCCAGGTCGCGGCGGCCCAGTCGGTCGGCGGGTCCGGGAGCAGGTCCCACGCCGCCCAGTAGTCGTTCAGGGCGGCCTCGTAGTTCCCCTTCTCCGCGTGCGTGTCCCCGATCTTGCACCGGGCCGCGATCAGTTCGTGAACGTCCTCGGCGAGTACCGGCATCGGTCAACCTCCTGTGACGGGTCTTTCTTCCTCCCCTCGCCCGCTGGGGGAGAGGGGCCGGGGGTGAGGGGAACGGCTGTACGCCCGGGGAGGATTCTGGCCCTGGGATGTCGCGAGTTTCCTCGTGGGTTCGTCCCCTCACCCGGCCTGCGGCCACCCTCTCCCCCACGGGGAGAGGGGCGGAAGTGAGTCAGACCCACAGTCGCATCTTGGCCTTCAGGGCCGGCGGGAGCTTCGCGTCGAGCGTGCGCCGCACCTCGTTCGGATGATACCGCGTGCTGAAGTGCCCGGCCACGATGACTTCGTTCCGGAACCGGTCCGCCCGTTCGAGGAAGTCGTCCAGGTGCATGTGGCCGAACTTGTGGATCTTGTCCCGCCGGTGGGCCGCCCGGATGAAGCTCATCTCCGTGAGCAGGATCTTCGCGTCGAACGCCGCCGGGCACGCGTCCAGCCCGGCCGGGCTCGTGTCGCCGGTGTACGCCACCAGGGGGATGCGGACTTCGCGGGTGATCGGGGTGCCGCTCAGCCGCAGGTCGCGGATCTTGTCGCCGGGCAGGCCGACGTACTCGTCCTTGAGCTTCTGCCGGCGGTCCCACACGACGAACCCGCGGGACGGGATCGTGTGCGCGGTCGCCCACACCGTCACGACGTTCTCCCGCGACAGTTCGATCTCCTGCCCCGGCTCGACCCCGACGAGGTCGCACACCTGCCGGCCGCGGTCGAGCCGCTGCATGACGAGGAGCAGCTTCTTCACGTCGTCGAGCGCCTCGATCGGCACGTACACCGTCGGCGGGTCCATCTTCATCATCCGCCGCCGGGCGACGTACACCGGCAGCGCGGCGACGTGGTCGAGGTGCGTGTGCGACACGAACCACGACGCGGTGCCCATGAAGTCCCACGGGTGGGCACCCAGGTCGAAGCCGACCTTCAGTTCCGGAATTCGCCAGTAACTCTGGACGGCGGCCCGGCTGTACCCCTCGACGGTCAGCCCGGCGTGGGTCATGGACAGGTACGGGGCGTTGTCAACCGGCCGGTCGGGGGTCATGGCATTCAAGCCGTTTAGCCGCGACGCGCAGCGGAGCGTGGGACTGAAACCCGTGCTCCGCTGCGCGCCGCGGCTAAACGCGCACTCCTGAGGGGTTACTTCTTCGGCTCGTCCTTCGGCGGGGCCTTCTTGTCCAGGTCGCCGGCGACCACGATGACGAGGTTCTTCGGGTCGACGTACTTACCGAAGGCGGTCGTGATGTCCGCCGGCGACACCGCCTCGATCCGCTTCTCCAGGTCCGCGTAGTAGTCGAAGGTGCGGCCGGCGTAGAGCGCGGTCGCCAGTTGCCGGGCGAGGGTGCCGTCGTTGCCGCGCTGCACCCGCTGGGCCTGGAGGTAGCCCTTCTTCGCGACCTCCAGGTCGGCCGAGCTGACGCCGTCCGCCTCGAAGCCCTTCAGTTCGGAGAGCATCAGGCTTTCCACCTTCGGCATGTTCGTCGGGTTCGCGATGGCGAACATGAGGAACTGCCCGGACTCCTCGATCGGCGACGCCTGCACTTGCGAGCCGACGCCGTAGCTCAGGCCGTCCTTGCCGCGGATCTTGAGGCTCAGCCGGCTCGCCAGCGGGGCCCCCCCGAGGAGGTAGTTCCCGATCGCGAGCGGGGCGTAGTCCGGGTCCGTGTCCTTCATCGCGAGGGACAGCGCCCCGACGTACACCGCGTTCGGCTTGTCCAGCGTGATGATCTTCTCCGTGCTACCCGCCACCTTCTGCGACGGGGTCGGGATCCGCTTGAAGGGCGTCGCCGAGGCCCAGTCCGCGAACGTCGGCTTCAGTTCCTTCAGCACCGCGTCCGGCTCGAAGTCGCCGACGACCGCCAGTTGCCCGACGCCGCCGATCTGCTCGTAGACCTTCTTCACCTGCTCGATTGTGACGGCCTTCGTGCGGGCGATCTGCTCCTCGATCGTCGGCGTGTACCGCACGTCGTCGGCCGGGTACGGGGCGAGCTTCCGCCGGAGGGCGTTGACCGCCAGTTGTTGCGGGTCGGTCTTCGCCTTCTCGTAGTTTTCGAGTTCCTCCGCCTTCATGACCTCGAACTCTTTCTGCGGGAAGACCGGCTCCCGGAGCACCTCCCCAAGGAGGGCGAGGACCGCGGGCAGGTTCGCCTTCTTCGTCTGGCCCGTGATGCTGATCGCGCCGGCGGACGAGTTGACGTTCACCGTCGCCTTGAGCTTGTCGAACTCGTCCTTGATCTGCTCGCGGGTGTGGTTCTTCGTGCCGCGCATCAGCATCGGGCCGACGAACTCGGCCGCTTCGGTCAGGCCCTTCAGCGAGTCCTCGTTGCCGAACCGGACGGTGGCGGTGAACTGGACCGTGTCGCCGCGGGTGCCCTTCTTCAGGAAGGCGTAGTCGAGCTTGCCGAGCTTCCCGCGCTGGACGCGGGCCTCGACGTTCGCCGGGGTGGGGTCGAACGCCTCGCCCTCGGTCATCGCGGCGCGGCCGGCGTAGCCCTCCAGCAGCTTCGCGACGTCCGGGTTTTCCGGCACCTGCGCCCGTTCCGGCTTCTTCGTCGGGTGGTAGACGCCGAGCGTCCGGTTCGACCGGATCAGGTACTTCGCGGCCGCCTTGTTCACGTCGTCCGCGGTGACCTTTTCCAGCCGGTCGCGGTGCAGGAAGAACAGCCGCCAGTCGCCGCACCCGGCCCAGTCGCTGAGGCTGATGGCGAAGCTCTGGCTGTTCGACAGCACCTGTTCGCGCTGCTTCAGCAGCGTCCGCTTCGCGCGTTCGACTTCCTCGGCCGTGACCGGGTTCTTCGACAGGTTCTCGATCGTGTCGATCATCGACTTTTCGAGGTCGTCGATTTTTTCCGGCTCCGTCTGCGCCCCGACAACGATCACGCCGGGGTCGTGCCAGTTGAAGGTGAAGCCGAAGGTGCTGGACGCCTTCTTCGTTTCGACGAGGTTCTTGTAGAGCCGGCCCGTCGGCTCCGCGGACAGGACTTGCGACAGGACTTCGCACGCGGCGAACTCCGGGTGGGCCGCCGCCGGGACGTGATACACCGCCCCGACGCCGGCCACGTCGCCGACCCGCCGCAGGCTGACGATCCGCTCGCCGTCCTGCGGCGGCTCCTCGGTGTAGGTCGCGGGGATCGGCTCGGACGGCTTCTTGATGCCGCCGAAGTGCTTCGCGATCAGCGCCAGCGCCTTCGACTCGTCGAACTTCCCGGCCACCGTCACGAGGGCGTTGTCCGGGCGGTAGTACTTCTTGTAGAAGGCTTGCAGGTTGTCGATCGGCACCCGCTCGATGTCCGTCCGGTTGCCGATGGTCGACTTGCCGTAGTTGTGCCACTCGTAGGCGGTGGCCAGCATCTTCTGGAACAGCACGCGGTTCGTGTCGTTCTCGCCGCGCTCGAACTCGCTGCGGACGACGCTGAACTCGCTCATCAGGTCCTCGCGCTTGATGAAGCTGTTCACCAGCCGGTCGGCCTCCAGTTCGATGCCGAACTCCAGGTTCTCGTCCGTCGCGGGCATCGTCTCGAAGTAGTTGGTGCGGTCGACCCAGGTCGTGCCGTTGAACTGCGCCCCGTGGTCGGCGAGCGCCTTCGGCACGTTCGGGAACTTGGGGCACCCCTTGAACACCATGTGTTCGAGCAGGTGGGCCATGCCGGTCTCGCCGTACCCCTCGTGCCGGCTGCCGACGAAGACCGTGCAGTTCACCGTGACCTTCGGCTGCGAGGCGTCCGGCAGCAGGAGGATCCGCAGGCCGTTCTCGAGCTTGTACTCGGTGATGCCTTCGACGGTGCCGACCTTCTTGACGCCTTCGGGCACGGTCGGGCCTTTCGGAGCCTGGGCGAACCCAGGGAGGGCCGCCGCGAACGCGGCGGCGAGGGACAGGATCAGTTTAGGGAACGGGTGCATTCCGCGGGACTCCTACGCGGACAGGGTCGGGGCGAGAGGGAGAATACTCATGGTGCGGGGCGGAGGCGGCTCCGTCAACCGCGGGCCGGCGGTTCCGGCGGTCGAGCCAAAACACAACCCTCGCTTGCGCGTCGGGCTAGTCCGGATGCTAGCCCGACGCGCAAGCGAGGGTCTTCTTGTCCGCAGCCGCGGGCCGTCACTTCTCGCAGACGCCGAACGACTTCAGGTCGATCGGCGGCGGGGTCGGGAACCCGCGGTTCGGGATGCGGATGAGGTTCAGCCGTTCCTTTTCCAGGGCTTCGAGGTAGTCCACGATCAACTTCTCCGTGCCGAGTTGCTGGCCGAGCAGGCCGACGCCGGTGAGGGTGCTCTTGACGGTCATCGTCTTGTTCATCCCGAGCTTGGACAGCGGCGAGCCCTTCGGCGGGTTGGCGACGAACACCTTGTCCTGGAAGAACGTCGAACCGGCCTGGCCGACCGTGTCCTTGTCGCCGTAGACGCACAGGACCGGGGTGCGGTCGCGGAGTTCCGGGGCGAAGGCCATCCACTTCTGGACGGTCTTGTTGTCCACGTCGACGAGGCCGTTCGCGGGGACGGTCGGGGACAGCCAGACCGCGCCGCCGAGGTCCTTGCCGGCGGGCTCGCCGCCGACCGCGGGGCCGCCGCCGTTCTTCGCCGCCAGCGGCGGGTGGTTGCCGATCAGGGAGGCGGGAATCTTCTGCGGCCGGACCCACTCGGCGGTGGCGTACAGCGTCCCGAGGGTGGCACAGTCCTGCGGGCCGACGAGGTAGACCGAGCTGGAGTTCACCTCGTTGTTGTCGCTCAGCTGGTCCAGCGCCACGCGGGCGGCCATGATGTCGTCCGCGAGCTTGGGCAGGTAGTTCTTGATGTCCTTCGTCGCCTTGGTCGGATCCTTCGGCAGCTCGAACTTGTTCGGCAGCGGCTTCTTCTTCGCCTCCTTCGGGAAGAACGCGGCATTGATCGGGTCCGACCAGAACTTCGCGGGGTTGACCAGGGTGCTGTCGCCGTGCCCGCGGAAGTCCAGCCGCAGCACGTTGTACCCCTCCTTCGCCAGCGTCTTCGCCAGCCCGCCGAGGTCGCCCTTGTTCGGGTCCGTCAGCGGCTGGTGGAGCAGGATCACGCACGGGCTGTTGTTCGGGTTCTTCGCCTTGGACTTGTACAGCGTCGCGTGCAGCGTGACCTCGTCCGCCGTCTTGAACTTGATCTTCTTCGTGTCGTCTTCTTGCGCGAGGACGGGCTGCAGGGTCGCCACCCACGGCAGCAGCGCCGCGACGAAGACGGCGGCGAGGAGCAGACGGCGAGGCATGGTGAACCTCCGGGCGGACGGGTGCGAGCGAGAACGGAAGGGTGTCCCTGGAAGCTGGAACGTACTGGAATGGTAAGGCGTTGGCGCGGGGGAATCAATCCGGGACCGGGCCGTTCGGTCGTACAACACCCCTCGGCCCCACAGACTTTTCCGCCGCCACCATGCAACCCCGCCTCCGCCCCGTCCCCGTCGCCATGCCGGACCACGGCGTCTTCGTGCTCGAAAGCCGGCACGCCCCCGGCTTCCGCATGGGGGACTCGCGGCACGACTTCCTCGAAGTCTTCTACGTCCTCGACGGGGCCGGGGCGTTCGTCATCGACGCCAAATCGCACGCCTGCGGGGAAGGGGACGTCGTCGTCGTCCCGACCGGGGCGACCCACCGCATCGCCGACGACCCGGCCCGGCCGATGTCCCTGTACGGCATCGGCGTCGCCCCGCGGGTGTTCGCCGTCGAGCCGGACGTCGCCGCCCTCCCGCCCGGCGTTCTGCCACTGAACGACCTCGCCCGCCCCCCGGTCCGGGCCGACCTCCGGCACCTGCTATACGAACAAGCCCTCGCCCGCCCCGGCTACCGCGCGGTCCTCGCCGGGCTGACGCTGCAACTGCTCGGCACCCTGCTCCGCGGCGGGGTGACGCCGCCGAAGCGCGGCCCCGCGCCGGCGGCGGACGCGGACCACCTGACGGCCGTGAGGGACTACGCCGCCGGGCTCCGCGAGCGGTTCTACGAGCCGGCCACCCTCGACGGCACCGCCACCGCCCTCGGCATGAGCCGCCGGCGGTTCACCCAACTCTTCCGGGACGTGACCGGGGCGTCGTGGCTGGACCACCTCACGACGCTGCGGATCGACTACGCGAAGGAGCTGCTCCGCGACCCGTCCCGCAGCGTGATCGCGGCCGCGTTCGAGTCCGGGTTCGAGGACCTGTCGAGTTTCTACCGGGCGTTCAAACGCCGCACCGGCCAGGCCCCGAACGAGTGGCGGAAGGCCCAAAGGTGACCCCCGGACGGAGGCGGGGCTCGACCCCCGAACCCGCGGGATCGGCCGTCGCCTTACGAGATGGTATGCTGTAGAAACTCAGAGTGCCGAAGGGCGGACGCCGAGCCGGAGCGTGAGTGCCATGCGATTCCCCGACTTCGCGACCGTCGACCGGCTGAAGCTCGCGTGGACGGACAAGCTCGTCCGCGTGAAGTCGGACGCCCGCCCGGACCTGAAGCGGTTCGAGGGGCGCGTCGGCCGGGTGGTGACGGTCAACTACGGCGGCCGCGCGGTGGTCGACTTCGCCGACGGCGCGTGGTATGACGTGTCCGACTTCGAGTCGGCGCTGGAGGAAGTCACCGACCCCGCCGAGGCGAAGAAGTACGACCCCACCGCGAACAGCGCGCAGAAGCTGCCGGGACGACAGGGGTGATGCCATGAAAATTCCCTGCGCATGTGGCAGACTCATCCCCGACATCAGCGATTCATTACCCTACAAGGCCCACTTCATCTCCGATCAGGTTTGGTTCGAGCTGCTAGATGCAATGGATGAAGCAATCGA
>ERZ1066123.1464-NODE-1464-length-14024-cov-6.185053_pt1 | contig 14024 bp, 15 predicted proteins | sample MGYA00382770_ERZ1066123 | MGnify/ENA primary metagenome ERZ1066123 (study PRJEB33369, sample SAMEA5778353) | biofilm metagenome | biome: Industrial cooling water; feature: Water cooling tower basin; material: Biofilm | place: United Arab Emirates | collected...
GTCATCACGAGTAAGTGCGGTTGTGGCGGCTGCACCAATTGTTACTTCAATATCTGTTCATGTTGTATCCGTTATTGCACCTAGTTTAATTGTTCTGTGAAAATTTGTCAGTTACGGGAATTGTAGGCGCCGTCTTAGTGGTAGCTGGCTCTGTGGCTATGGCTCTGGGTAAATAATAGATATTATTTGAATAAAGTTTTATGTTAAGTAATTTTACGGTATCTTTAATCAAAGATGCCGCTTCTTCATAGTTGTTTTTTGCATACTGAAGCGTATTATTTTATTATCTGTTATGATGGCATCGTTGGATAAATTATTTTTTCCAAATAGGTAAATCAACCTATATTGCCCGATATAACCCAGTGTCACTACCACAGTTCTTTTTTACGATTTTATAGTTAGAAAATTTTCTACTATAATCAATACTTTTGAGGCAAAACCACAGAATCATTTAGGGTGTCCGCATAACTACCAGTTTGACAGAGCCTCATCAAATTACATCCGAAGTGCAGACGTTTTGCGATGAAAAGCTTTTTTGGTATCTGGACCAGCACCCTGCGAAGGAATATTTTGTTGCTGGTACTCTCAATGCTGCTGCCTACTTTTGAAATGAGTTCGGCATATGCAGCACAGAGAGTTTATGCATCTTATTCGGCGTTGGAACGGTCAATTTCCGTGACTGCGTTAGAGGAATTTGTCAGGACAGGCGCCGTTGACGAAAGTCTAGCGGTTTATGCCGAGTATCTCAAGCCAGCACAACTCCAAGAGTTGCGAAGAATGCTACAAAGTCCGATAAAAGCTAACGCAGTAGCAGTATCACAGTTTCTCTATACTCCGCAAGGAGAATTTTTGTTGCGAAGGTTAGGAGAAGTAATTAAGACAGAATCACGTCAGGAAAAACCTGGCTTTCATGCTTTGCGGTCAGCTTTAATACTGGCGGCCGCAGAAGAAGGAGGCTTAACTTTACTAGGTTTGTTACGTGAATATCCTGGTGCGAGCATTCATATAGATTTAGCGCGAACTCTAGGAATTGCGTCAGAACTAGAAAAAATGGTTAGCGATACCGAAAAAGCCATCACAGCAGTATCTCAAAAAGCTAAAACCGAGGCAGCAATAGAGCAACCTTCGTTTCTGAGTGCCAAGCTTCCTGATTTTCGTCGTAAAGGTAAATTTGCCACGTCCAAGCAAACGTATAAATTACTTGATGCTGTTCGTAATCGGTTTTTACTCACCGAAGTTTATATACCTTCAGGAATTGAGAAAGTTCCAGTAATCGTCATTTCCCACGGTGTAGGTACAGACAGCAGCAATTTTGAGTATTTAGGTTCACATCTTGCTTCTCACGGATTTGCTGTGATAGTTCCCAACCATCCTGGTAGTGATACAAAGCAATTGAGTTCGTTAATGAAGGGTAGTGCGAATGAAGTTGCTGAACCAAGCGAATTCTACAATCGTCCTCTTGATATCAAATTTGTTCTAGACGAACTGCAACAGCGTAATAAATCTACGTTTCGTGGGCGCCTGAATTTTGATGAGGTAGGGGTATTCGGTCAATCGTTTGGTGGATACACTGGATTAGCATTAGCAGGAGCGCAAATTAACTTTGGACAGTTAGAAAAAGACTGCAAACCCAAGGCACTCACAGAAACTTGGAATGTATCTTTACTACTGCAATGTCGTGCTTTGGAACTACGGAAATTTGGGCCATTGGTGAGTTATGACCTGCATGATAAACGTATCAAAGCGGTAATCGCAGTCAATCCCATCACCAGCAGTATTTTTGGTGAAACCGGATTAAATAATATAAAAATTCCCGTAATGATAGTTGCCAGTAGTGATGACACTGTGGCGCCAGCATTGTACGAGCAGATATTACCTTTCTCATGGATAGGAAATCAGCAAAAATACTTAGCTGTTATGCAAGGCGCCACCCACTTCTCAGCTATTGGTGAAGGTAAAAATGATGCAAACCAAATTGGACTACCTTCAGATATAGCAGGTGATGACCCTGCACAAGTACGTAAATACTTAAACTCGCTCTCGTTACCTTTCTTTCAATCTCATGTTGCGGGTATGACCAAATATGCGCCATATTTGAATGCAGCTTACGCCAAAGCTATTTCAACTCAACCACTAGGGTTAAACTTAATTCAGTCACTAACATCAACTGAACTAGCACAAGCTTTTAATGGTGAATTGAAACAAATTAAGCAACCCTAACTAACAAAACTCTTGTGGAATAAATTTCTTGTGGAATAAATCTCTTGTGGAATAAATTTCTTGTGGAATGGGCATCCTTGCCCGTTCCAATGTTCCAAATATAGAAGGCGGGCAGGGATGCCCGCTCCACAAGAATATTTTGAATGTTTTATTACTTGGAAGTCCCTAGATATAAATTATTAATTTTTTTATCAGGCGCCTTGCGTTATTTTATGATGGTTTTGGGGGCAGGTTTACAGGATTTTGCATAGTCACAAATTTTTGGGTTAACTTGCCCCTACAGTAACGTCAACCTATCTATTTTTTAATTTGCAAGGCTTTTTGAATCTCAACAAACCATTTGGCTGGACTTCGCACGATTGTGTTGCGAAGGTACGCAAGCTACTACGTCTCAAACGTGTTGGACATGCTGGAACTTTAGACCCTGCTGCAACTGGTGTGTTACCAATTGCGTTGGGTAAAGCTACACGTTTACTTCAATATCTACCTGGCGATAAAGCTTACAACGCTACGATTCGTTTTGGTATACAAACAACAACAGACGATTTACAGGGTGAAGTTATTAGTTCGTGTGCTTGTCGTGAGTTGAAGTTAGAAGATATTATAGATTTATTGCCGCAATTTCTAGGTAAAATTAACCAGATACCACCTAGTTACAGCGCAATTCAAGTTGACGGAAAACGACTTTATGATTTAGCGCGTCAAGGTATTGCTGTTGAGGCGCCTGTAAGAACAGTGGAGATATTTAGTATAGAGGTTTTAGATTGGCGCCCAGGTGAGTGTGCTGAGTTAGATGTGGCGATAGCTTGCGGTGCAGGAACTTATATAAGGTCAATTGCCCGTGATTTAGGAGGAGCTTTGGATGTAGGTGGTACACTAGCAGCACTACAACGCACCGTTAGTAGTGGTTTTAATTTGGCTAACAGTATTAGTATTGAAGCTTTAGAAGCGCAACTACAAACCTTTCAACCAATGAGTCCTGACGCACCTCTACAATATTTATCGTCGATTAGTTTATTAGAAGAAGATGCTAAAAAATGGCGCCAGGGACAACGCATAGCAAAACAAATAAACGAGTCTTCACAATATTTACGAGTTTATACTAATGGATTATTTATAGGCATCAGTGAATTTAAGGATGACTTATTAGTACCAGCTATGGTATTTGAGCCTGTAAATTAGTCATCATTCCTTCCTACAGTGTATTATGGACAACTCAAAAATCAGAAGTTAATGTAGTGATGCTACTAATATTATATTTACTGTTATGGATACGTCTATATTACAAAATCGAGATTATACAATCATTTTAGCTAAAACTTCTGCAAGCACAGCTAAAGAACCACCTGGATATGAACATCGCTGGCAAGATGCATATGAGTCAATAATCAACCTTGTGCGTGCGTGTCAGAAATTTGATACTGATGGTGTGACAATGTATGTTTCGTGTCGAAACTGTAAGGAAGATAACTTTCAGCAGTACAAATATGTAATGCCTGAGAAACTTAGAGAAATTGTTGAGGCACATTATCCACCGTATGAATTAGATTTACTAGGGGTTTTGCAAAAAACTCTAGATGATTATTTCGGGCGTAAAGCTGCCAACCAAGCAAAACCCAACGGTGAAATTATTATCATATTAATAGATGGCGAACCATTGGACAGAATGCAAGTTGCCAAAGTAATTGTAGAAGCTACACATAAATTAGATAATCATAGAGAGTTGGGTATTGGCTTTGTACAAGTTGGTGAAGATTTACTTGCACGCGGTTTTCTAAAAGCTTTAGATGAAGACTTAACACACACAGGCGCCAAATTTGATATCGTTGACACCAAAATGATAGGACAACTAGAAGCAAACTCACTACTACAATTTTTATTAGACACACTCGATGACTAATTGTCATGCTGAACGCAGTGAAGCATCTGTATAACCTTCAAAATAATTAAGATTCTTCCCTGCGCTCAGAATGACATTTTACAAAGTAATTTTGTAACGCTTTTTATATGCAAATTGCGTGAGTCGTAAATTAATCTGGGTATCCTAAGCTTATAGATGTGTCAGGTTAGGAGAGCCATATAATATGAAAGGCGTGTGTAAGCTTTGGATTACAATTGTGGGTACGATTGTATTGACGGCGTTGCCTACAGGGGTAAAAGCAGATTCTGGTATCTGTTATATGGTTACATCATCTGGTCAAACTGTTAGTTTAGGAAAATTGTGCGGCGCCACACAAGATAATGGGGTTTTCCGTGTACCTATCAAGCGTCGTAGCGGTAAGACTCCTGTTATTGATGTTACGTTTAATGGTAATCAGGTGTATGAAATGATTCTTGATACTGGCGCCACTGGTACTTTGATTACACAAGAAATGGCTCGTGCGATGAATCTTAAGCCTTCAGGAACGATTAATGCCAGTATTGCCGATGGTAGTGAAGTTGAGTTTAAAACCAGTGTTGTTAATTCGATTGGTGTAGCTGGCGCCGTAGTTAGTAATGTTGAAGTTGCGATAGCACCAAAAGCTGAGATTGGGTTACTAGGTCATGACTTCTTTGAAAAGTACGATGTGAAAATTCTTGAAAAGCAAGTTGAGTTTCATCGTCGCTAGCTTAAATAACCGGGTTCAAGTTGGTATACCCGGTTTTTGAAAGTTTTTTCCTGATGTATAGTATATGCTTTTGAAAATATTTGTAATCTTTTAGTCTAGTATACGAGTTTTAGAATTTTTTAAAGAGGTGTAAATATGTTAAAAAGTCTACAATCATTCTTGGGTGTACTATCTCAGCCAGAATCTCATCAAGATGAGCGCGAAGCGACGATAGAATTAATGATTATGACTATGTATGTAGATAAGTCGTTAAAACTTGCGGAAGATGATGTAATAAAACAATATTTGAGCAATATTACCTGGGAATCACCGCTGACTATTGAGCAGTATTTAGGTAAAGCAACAGCTAGAGTTAGAGCAACTTTATCGGATGCAGAAAAAAGAAAAACTCTGCTTGAAGAAATTAATACTAAATTCAGCAGCAGAGAAGTTAAGCAGCAAGCATTAAAAGCTTGTCATAATTTGGCAGCAGCTGATGGTGATTTGATATCTGAAGAAAAAGAATTTTTAGATACAGTTGCTCAAGTGTTTCAAGTAGGGTAATAGTAAGGTGGGCAGTGCCCACCCTACAAATTACGTGTTAGCAAAGGCACCGTTGGCATAAATAGCTAACTGCGCGCGATTTTTGAGGTTTAAGCGATTAAAAATACTATTAATATGAGTTTTTACGGTACATTCTGAAATAAATAGTTTAGTTGCAATTTCTTGATTTGTGGCGCCTATTGCTACTAACTTTGCTACATCTAATTCTCTCGGTGTTAATTTTGATAGTTCTTTGTGAGTTGTTTCAGCGGTATTAACAGGTTTTGGATTTATTACTCTTTCTAAAAGACCTGGCGCCAGTTGAGCATATCCTGAATTAATGCAGCGAATAGCGTTTACAAGTTCGTCCGAAGGCATATCTTTCAGCAAATAACCTTTGGCGCCAGCACGAATAGCATCACTAACATCACGGTCTTCATCGTAAGTGCTTAAAACTAAAACTTTGGCGTTAGGAAATTTTTCGCAAATTTGGCGAGTTGCAGTGCTGCCATTCATAACAGGCATTCGCACATCCATTAACACAACATCCGGTTGAAGTGTTTCAAATAAAGAAACTGCTTCTTCTCCATTTTCTGCCATGCCAATAATTTCTAGGTCAGGCTCTATGCTTAACATTGCTTTCAAACCCTGACGGACTAAACTTTGGTCATCTACGAGTAATAAACGAATCATAATTAAACCTAAGATTTCATTTCATTAACTTGATTTAATGATTTAACAGTGCTTCTGACCTCATACATTAAGCTGCCACTTAATTGATAAGCTTCTGAAAGAGATTGCTGTGCTTGGGTTGGATTAATTTGCCAAAGTTTTTGTGCTACCTGTATCTGTATATGTAAAGCAGCAAGCGACTGTCCTATTCCATTATACGTATTTTGTAAATCTCGATTTTGAGCTAGTATATGAGCGTAACTGTCAGCCTCTAATACATAGCTTTGTAAATATTCTTGTAAAGTTATTTCACAGTGCTTTTGATGATTTGTACGTACAGTCTTCACCAAATACAATAACGTTAATAGCAAAATTATCGACAACAGAACAGGTAGCATATCTTTCACTAAGTAGTAACAGCAATAGGCGTGAAGATATTATAATTTTATAATTTTCCCTCTTTCACCTCCCTTATTAATAACTCAATTCCAGAAACTTGTGAATGAGTTTTTAAATATTTCCAACTTTAGTTGGAAAGCATAATTCTAAATTTTGAATGTATATATGGTAAGTAGTACTAAAGTTGGAATTAATCGCTTAAATCAAGAGGTTGCCACTCTCCTATCTCAACTGCTGGGCGCCTTGTAATTTCTTGCGTCGTAGAATATTTTAAATCTATCTCACTAATGTCATTTATTGTAGTATATGGAATGTCTGTAATATCAGGTGAAGGTGTTTGGTTAAACCCAGAAGACACCTTAGATATAAATAGGGGAATTCCTACACTAATACAACAACCCTCTCCAGGTTGTGAGTCAACACTAAAACGACCTTGTAAAACAGTGACTCGTTCCTGCATTCCTTGAAGTCCATAACCACCACAGATTTTTTCAACGTCAAATCCACGACCGTTGTCTTTGACAATTAAATATGCTCCTGTTGAAGTTGTACAAATGTGTATTTGGATGTTATTAAGCGCTTCTTGGGTAATTCTATAAATTGGCGCCACTAAATGTAAAGGCAATTGAACAGATAAATCGATATGAACTTCTGGCAAAATTGCCGTAGTGCTTTCAAAATCTTTAACTAATGACTCAACAAGTTCTTCTATTGACTGAGTTTCAAGCGCATCGCTGCGTAATGCTTTGACTGACTCACGTACTTCTTTAGTAGCAATTTTTACTAGTTCATGCGCTTCAGTCAGAAGTTGAGCTTGGTTGCCATCAGCTTTGCATTTCATAGCAGTTTGTAGCTGAAAATTGAGTGCAGTCAGCGCATGTCCTACAGAGTCGTGTAAATCACGCGCGATGCGGTTGCGTTCTTGTGCTGCTGAGACATTAGCAAACTGTAAAACGCACTGCCAGAGCGAGTCATGCATTTGAGCAAGTTGTTCGGGTGTATAAAGCTCTTCAACCACAGTTATCGTCTCCCTATCCTTCTAATGTCTTATATTTCTAGAGGAAAGAAACTTATGCATTTTGATGCATCTTGTGGAGTAGGCATCCTTGCCTGCTCTCATTATAGGACGGGCAGGGATGCCCATCCCACAAGAGAATTACCTTATGTCCAGTTTCCTAGGAGGACATATGCTGACCAGTAATAGGGTGATTTATAAGTGGGGGTTTTTAAGATGGTTACTTGTGCGCGTCTTAGTGCTTCGGCTTTGGAGATTCCTGTTTTGTTGGCTTGGACGAGTTCATCGTAAAATTTACTTATTAGTTTGGCTGAGGCTTCATCATTAACTTGCCACAATGTTGCTATTGTACTACGGGCGCCACTTCGCACTGCAACACCTGCAAGCCCTAGTGCCGATTTTGTGTCACCTGCTGCTGTTTCACATGCACTAAGTACTAATAGTTCGAGGGAATTATCGCGCGATAGTTCAACTGTTTTTAATACTCCGCTTAGGTCGTTAACTTTGATTTTGTCATCCCAAGTGACAATAAAAGTTTCATCTGCGTTTGAACTAAATTGACCGTGTGTTGCTAAATGCACGATGGGGTAGGGAGCGGTTGAAACTCGGCTTTTAAATGCGGAGTTTGTAAAGTTTTTATTGATTAATACCTGAGAAGGCATTTCTGATTGTATGCTACTTACTTCTTTAGCGACGTTTGGTAATGGCTCAAAGTTTTGTCGAGCTTCACTTAACCCTGCTATTAATGCTCCTAAACGCTCTTGTCGTAGTGAACGCGGCGCCAGTAATTGCAGTCCTGGTGTCAGGGCTACGCTATACTTTTCTACAAGGAACTGCTTACCGTCATATAATGCTGACATTGGTATATTCCGCAAAACACCATCTAAGACGAATACTAGTGTTTCGACTTTACTAGTTGCTATATCATCAGCAGCAGGACGTATTACTAAATCATACATTCGTTGTAGTTTAGGCAGCATTAAATCAATTATTCCATCTGTTTGCTGTCTCAGGTCATCATTTAAACGCGCTGCTAATTGTTCAAATTCTTTTGTATTGATTTTGGTTTTATAGTAACGGAAGTCACGGTTATCTTTTGAGTCGGAATTGGCGCCTGATGAAGGTAAGCTGGTAATAATGGCAAGTTGGTCTTTAAGAATAATTGGGTAAATAACTGCTGCTTTGGCATCGACTTTATCTATCTGTTCAGGTTTAGCAGTTAAGCAAGCTTCGCGGAAAAAGTTATCGAGTTCAACTAACTGTAACCCTTCAATGACATCACGCGCGGTTCTAAGATTATCTACATTTTCTGAACTTACAAGCAATTCTACAAGTTCGCGGTGAATAGGTTCCACAGCATTACGGAAAGAAAACTGTACATCAGGACTTGCCGCCGCTAAATCTGCTCGTAATGATTTAATAGTTCCTACGGCTTCTTTATAGGCAGCAATCGCAGTATCATTCTTATTCTGTGCTTTTGTTACCCTTCCTAACTGCCACTGCCAAAGATACGCAATATCACCAGCATTAACTTGCTGCGCGAGTTGAAGCGCTTGAGAAGTCAGCTTTTCTGCTTCTTTCCACTGCTTCGTTTGTTCGTAAACACTGCCTAGACTACCTTGTGCATAAGCGAGGGTACGGGGGTTGCCTAACTCTTGCGCTTGTTTGATTGCAACTGCCAAAATATTTGCAGTATCACGCATATAATCATTTGAACCCATCCGCATCATAGTTTGAGCAAGATTTATACGTGCATCAATAGCAGTTTGACTTTGTGGTAATACTTCAATTTCTTTTCTTACCTCTGGTAGCAAGTTTTTAACAGCATCTTCTTGCTTACTATCTACAAGTAAACTAAGTTGGTTAAGCTGTGCTTGAACTTTAATAGCGGGTGCGGATGTTGCAGCTTGCTTGTAAAAATTGAGTGCAGCTTGTGTATCAACTTGTATACGCTCTCTGTCTTCTACAATAGCATCGAAGTTTATTTGCGCGCGTGATGTATTTCCCAAGCTAAGTTGTGTTAGAGCAACTGTTTCAGGTAACTTTAACTCTTGGGCAATTACTAAAGTTCTTTGTAAAACCAGCTTGGCTTGAGGTAAATTACCAATTACCCGTAATGAATCACCCAAAGTTCTTAACGCTGCTGCTGTTTCAGCAGATGCAGGAACTTTTTGTAAAGCTGTTTTCAGGTCTTCTTGTTTAGCTGTGTTAGATAAATTTAATTTTGATGCTAATAACTCAATCGCACGGCGATATAATCCTAAGTTTTGTAACGCTTTTGCTTGTTTAACTTGACTTATCAGTACTTGTTTCGGATTATTTTGCTGCTTATATAAAGATTCTGTACGTTCCCAGGTTTTTAACGCTGCCTCAGCTTCTCCACGCGCTAGTTGTAACTCACCTTGAATATCATAACTTTGTGTTAATGCGGATATTTGTCCCGGTTGTGAACTGCTGGTTAATAGCTTGATACTTTCGGTAATTGCACTATCTGCATTGTTCCATTGTCCTAATTGCTGGTAAGATAAAGCCAAATTGCTGAGACTCAGCGCTTGTTTAATAGGGTCTTTGCTTACTTGGTAAGCTTTCGCTGCTTGTTGAAATAAACTTGCCGCTTCAGAATATTTTCCTTCATTATATAATGCACGCGCGGTTTGTTCTTTGGAGGTGCCAGATTGTTGTGTTATAGATACAGTGGACGTACTAGGTAACTGAGCAAAAACTGGTGATGTCGCACATAACAATACCGTCGTCAGCATCGGCAGCATGAAACGCATCAAGCGCTTATTGTATTTTGTTATACGTTTTATAGTACTTTTCATTTTATATCTACAATCTAAGTAGCTAAATCGAAACATACCAGTTTTAGAACCATTCGCTTACAAATTTATACAGACTTAATATTTCCACCCACAGTTAACATATGCACTCACTCTTGTGGAACGGGCATCCCTGCCCGTCATACATTAAATCAATATAAAATTAAAAATCCAGCATAGTCCTCCATTACCTGTGCAGCAATACAGCTTTATTTGCCATAGAGACAGTAGAGACCGAATTAATTCGGTCTCTACACCGAGAAAAAAGCATATAAACATCTGGTCAAATAATAATTCTTGGAATATAACTGATATAGCAAAATTAAACTGTGGATAACAAAATATTTTATTTCCACTTTCCTTCTCACTTGTGTCCACGTGATAGCTTCGGATATCCTGTAGATTGGGTAGTATTTCAATACGTTAAAGGTAAAAAAATAATGCCTTGCGATATACGATATGACCGTAAGGATTCAAAACTCTTGTATGGTGAGTCAATTGTTTGGGCTACATCTACTCAAAATCAAATATTCACAGGTGCTATTTTAGCTCAAAATTTATCAAATGCTGGTGTAGTTAGGGATAAACAACCCTTCGTAGAAGAAGTAGAAGCCACATCTTTAGCTATTGGTAATTTATTACTTCATTCTTTAAACGCAGGCGCCAATCCTGAAAGAAAGTTAATTGAGGCAAAGGGGTTTACAAAAAATCAACATAAAGCTAATGAGAAAGAACCAACATTTCTGAATCCCAAGTGGATAGGTAGAGAAGTGAAAGTATATCACAGGGAGACAGCGCGCCTCTTATATAATTACCGAATAGTGCAACATTAGGGACTTCCAAAAATTAAATTCTCCATATTGTGGAACGGGCATCCTTGCCCGTTTCAAACATGGGCGGGCAAGGATGCCCACCCCACAAGAAAATTTTGGGTATTTATTTAATTGGAAGTCCTTTATTACCTATTGAATTTGATATCAAGCTTGATTACGCTGCCGTTCCAACCGTTCGCGGAGTGCTGTTGCAACTTCGGGGTCATCAAACCCTTGCTCCGGCAGGTATACCTTAGCGTTTGGGTCACGAAATCTTTCTGCATAAATTGATACAGCTTCGTCATCCTCCCTATGTTCAAGGATGTATTGCCGAAGCTCTGGGCGGGTCATTGTTGCGAAGTCCGGTTTGCTCATAGAAATCTCCAGTGTCCGTTGGGGTAAATCTCAATTTCTATTTCTTGCCCTGCCAGGATAATTACATTACCTGTGCGCGGGTCAAAAGTTCCTAAATTTATCGGTACATACATTTTAGTCAAATATATAGTCCGATTAAAATAGATTTTTAACTGTTCAGAAGTTGGCATCCTTACCTACACCCTCACTAATTCCTTAACACGTATGTTTTACTCTTCTCGAATCCGCCCTACATCCATACTTATAGTTGACTTACACCCAAATTGGGGAATTAAGGCAACTGTATTTATTGTATCGCATAATCAATACATGTCAATACAATACCAAATACAATCATCAATACAGGTGAAATAAAATAGAAGTAGTCAAGTTAGGTAGTAGATAACGATGAGTGCAAAAAAAAGAACGTTTGTATCAATTGCAATACCCGAAGACAAGAAAGAGGTTTTCAAAAGCAAGGCTGACAGCGAGGGCAGAAGCATTACTGACATAATCCTGGAAATGATAGATGTGTACATTGCTACTCCTGGTCAGTCCCAAAAACTTCAGGAAATAGACGAGCTAAAATTACAAGTTCAAAAAATGCAGGAAGTTCTTGAAAAGCATAATCAGAAATTCCAGCAGTACGAGCAAGCGCTGGGGGAGTTCGCCGCCTAAGAGAAGAAAATGAGCATCTTAGGCAAATTCATAACTCTCTTTTAGAGACCCTAAAGAAAAAACCCGCCAATGACTATGCGGGTTAAGTTTTTTAAAACACATTTGTATTATAATTGTATTTAATTATCAATACAGTTCGTGATGTTCGGAGTTACCTTGAATACCTGTTTATCGGAGTTGGTGCGCTCTCTACGCTACTACGAACTTATTATCTACGGTCGCGTTCTATACGGTCAATTTCATTTTTATATAGTTCGACTTCTGACTTATTTGGCAGGCGCCTGCGTGCTGCTTCAATTAAGCGCGTGCAAATGTCTTGGTCATAAACAAGCTCTTGCATTCGTTTTTTGAGCGTTTCTAGTTCACTCATGTGTGAAAATTCATCACTTTTACGCAGTTGTTCAACAAAGTGACTGGCATATATGTATTCAGCATCGGTTAAATAACCCAAGCGATGTCCGGGACGGTATTCATTCTGCGCCATTTCCCGTTTATAACCAGCTTGGAAAATCTGCCCAAAACCACAGATAAACATACACATGTCAGTGTAACGTTCGTTGAGTAAATAATCACTTTTACGAATTCCTGAGTTTTCTAAAATATAATGAGACCTCATGAGCTAACAATCAAGTCTACATTCCGCCCTCTTCCACCTTCCGGATTGCGATTGCTCAATGCAATGACTACCTGACTAGAAAAGACAAAAAACAATGTGCAAACAAAAACAATCAATAGCTTATAGTATTTTGGAGGCTCTCTTTTCACTTTATTACTCTCTTTTTCTAGTGGTTTTACCATCAGTTATTGCAAATAATAAAACACTTTTGCCCCTAATAAAACTTTTTATGCAATTTATTGTCTTGAAAATTTAATAACTTTTTATTTACAAAAATTTAGATACTTTAATTAATGCTAATATAATTATCATAACTAAGTTTTAATCAACAATTAAATTATACTAATGCCTATGACAGTTACCTGTACTAAGTAATAAATTATAACTAAATCAAGTTGGCGCCTGTAAAGCTGGAGAAATGAGGCGCCGAATATAATAACTACTTTTGCTCGAATGACGCAATCAAAGAATTATTTGATGCTAGTATTTGATTTAAACCTTCGAGAACCGTTGTTTGATTGCGAACGTGAGCATCAATAAATAAACTAATTGCTTCTGCGATTAAATTTCGCAATTCTGCTTCTGGTTGGGTGGCTTCTAAGTCTAGAAATGGTCTACCTGTAGTGTAATCTTTTGGGTGAGAAACAGAAAAATGGTTTGCTCCTTCTAGGAGTAGCAAATAACTATCGCCTCTACCACCAGTTATTGCTTCTTGAAAGGTGCGTGTAATTGGGGTAGTAGGTTTTTCCCAAGTTACTCCATATCTACCACTACTATTGGCAATGACTCCATCGCAAGTTCCTCCGATTAATAGTAGCGGTAAAGAATCTGGCAGGGGTAAAAATGTATTTGGTGGATATCCTAGCTGAACGTTTGCTCCTGTATGAGCACCATAGGCAAAAGCAGCTGTCACTTGTGGGAAAAATCGTGGGTCTGCGCTTTCGATAGCAACTCGACCTCCAGCAGAATGTCCACCTAAAATAATATGATTTAAGTCGAGCAAGTTAGCCAAAATTCCTTCAGTTTGTAATTTTTCTAAAGCAACTAGCAGTGTCGGTAAAGCAGAAGTTGTTGGTCCGTTACCATACATGCTAGGAGCCAACATTTTAACGTCAACACCTGGAGTTACAGCTATCATCCCTGGTATGTCATCAGTAATCCAAGAAAAAGTAACGACTACAAGCCCGTGCTGTGCTAATTTTACAGCCAGCCATTGATATTGTTCGGGACCGCAGTTAATACCGTTGAAAAAAATCACGACCGGAAATGGTGACTGTTTAGAATCAGCAGGAACAATACCAAGATTGG
>ERZ1066123.1468-NODE-1468-length-13996-cov-18.574851_pt1 | contig 13996 bp, 9 predicted proteins | sample MGYA00382770_ERZ1066123 | MGnify/ENA primary metagenome ERZ1066123 (study PRJEB33369, sample SAMEA5778353) | biofilm metagenome | biome: Industrial cooling water; feature: Water cooling tower basin; material: Biofilm | place: United Arab Emirates | collected...
TTGTCCTTGCCGGTCGGCCCGTTGACCACCACCACGATCCGCTCCGCGCTCTCGCCGGGCGAGGCGTCCTCCAGAGCGAAGGGCAGGTCCTTCATCGCCGGAGTGAAGGTCGCGTTCTCGAGGCTCGCCACAAGCGGGTCGTTGGCCTCGGTCGAAAGGTAGAAGATCGGCTTGTCGAAGGTGAAGCCCAGGGTCAGCTTGATCGTGACCGTCCCGTCACGCGGACAGATGCTCGCGACCTTGTCGTGGACCTTGCTGTGATCGACCTTGCCGCCGCACATGGCATTGAGTTCCGCCTCGCTCGCCTGGCTGACGACGGGGGCGTTGTAGATGATCGATTTGGCCGAGTTCTCGACATAGACCAGCGGGGTGTAGTCGGCATCGCCCACCGATCCGGGCTGGAAGGCCTTGGGCGGGAAGGGCGCATTCGCCGGTCCGGGCGTGATGCTCAGCACCGGCTTGAAGTCGACGCTGCCGCTGGCGAAGCTGAAGGTCCCGTCCTGCTCGATCCGCGCGCGGCGCGTGGCCTTGCCGGTCAGCGCGAAGGCGAGCTTGGGCGAGTAGGCGAGGCCCTGCAGTTCGGCGATGTTGTCGTCGGTCGCATCGGTGAGGATGAACCACACGGGCGTCCCGTTGGGCAGCTTGCCGCGCCTGAGCGGCAGGGTGGCGGTGCCCTTCTCGAGGTCGATATGCGCCGACTTCATCAGCAGCACCGGTCCGAGCAGCTTCTCGTCCACTTCGGAAGGAGAGGGCTGGGCGACGATCGTCTTGAGGTCGCCCACGATCGAGGCGGGCGCCTCGCGGATCTCGTCCAGCGGCTTTCCTTCCTTGCCGCGCACCACGACATCGGCATGGCCGACCGACGGCAGGGCAAGGGCCAGCACTGCCCCCGCCGCCACCAAAGCGTTTCTGAACTTGCGCATCACTTGCTCCTTGTGGTCCGGCAGGAAGGGGCGCCTGCCGATCGCCGCAAGGCCTTGATGCGCCCCGCGCCATCGCCCTTCTTTCGCAACCACACGCGTTTTTCGGTTTCTCGCTGTCACGGGCGATTGACATCCCCCGGCGTCCGCCGCACGGATCGGTCCTGCGCAAGATTTCGAAAGCCGCCCGAGCGGCGCAGGGGTAGGAACACCGCCGAAAGGTATCCCCGGACATGCCCTGGCTGAGGTGGATCGAGTGGTTTTCGGGTCGTCCCAAGGGGCTGCTCGCGCCGAACATGGCGATCACGCTCGTCACCTTGCGGATCGCTCCTGCCGCCGTCAGCGACGAGGTCAGCTTCTACCGCAGCGCAGAATACCAGGCGCTGCTCGACTGGGCGCGGATGGGCCGCTTCATCCTCGCCCTTGCCAGCACCGACCGGGACGAACTCACCCTGCTCTGCGTGCAGAGCCCCGATGAGATGCGCGCCGCCATTGCCGAGCTGCCGCTGGTCGCCGCCGGTCTCGCCACGGTCGATATCCGTCCGGCCATGTCGCTGAGGATGGACGAGGACGACTACGAGGTCCTGCAATAAAGGCCGCCATTTCAGCCTCTGCAGCTAACCTTCTTACGCCTTCGGGATGGTTTCGATATCTTGCGCTTTTGTCGTCACAGGTCCCCGCTCGCCTGTTCAACTGTCATCTGCGCACGTAATATTCGGGCGTCAATCGGTCCGTACACTTCGCGGAAATGACCGGGAAGGGGCCGATGCTGGGAGGCACGACGATGGCACTGCCCGAAGACCCGCGCTTTCATGTCGCCGCACCGGATCACAGTCCGGCTTTCCTGCGCAGCATCCACTGGTCGGCCGCGCCCGATGTCACGTTGTTCGATACCGGGGCGCTGCCGATGGTGGCCATGCGTCACTACCGCACCCTCACCAGCGGCACGGTCGAGCTGATCGCCGATTGCCCGGCCGAGGACGACTGGGACGCGCTGATCGTCAATCGCGGCGGATCGGGCCGGTTCGGCATCGACTTCTGCGGCACGCACCGGGAAATGGCATTGCACCGGGATCTGTGCTGCTTCCTGCCCGCAGGAGCCGACAGCCGGCTGCTGTTCGACCACGAGGCTGGCTCTTTCGTGCTGTACCTGCGGCCCGGTGTGATCGCCGCCTTGCTGGAAAGCGAGGGCAAGGGCACCGATTCCCTCGCGCCGATCGTGGGCCGGCACCTGCCGCGGGTGGCGCATCTGATGGGCCTGATCGAGGGCGAGCTGCGCCGCCCGAGCCTCGGCTCGCGGCTGATGATCGACGGGCTGCTGCGCGCCATCGCCGGTCTGCTGGTGACGAGCGACGGGCGCCCCGCGACTGCCCCGAACGAGCGCATCTACCTCTCCCCGCCCAAGCTCAAGCGGGTGATCGACTTCATCGAGGCGAACCTGCACGAGAGCATCGGGCTCGACGATCTGGCGCGCGCAGCCGGGCTTTCGGCGAACCATTTCCTGAGGGTGTTCAAGCTGGCGACCGGCGAGACGCCCTACCACTTCCTGCGCGCACGGCGGCTGGAGCGGGCGCGGCAGCTGCTTGCGGACAATGCCATGCCGCTGGCCGAACTGGCGCTGGAATGCGGCTTTGCCAACCAGGCCCATTTCACCGCCGCCTTCAGCCGCGAGGTCGGCATTCCGCCCGGCCGCTACCGCCGCACGGTGCGCGCCTGAGGGCCCGCCACAAGCCCCGCGCACGATGCCGCGCATTCTGCAAAAAAGCCTCGGCTTCCTGACAAGAAGCACCCCTTCGCAAGGCGCATGGAGAGCTCCCGTCCCCTGACGAAGGAGCCACGATCATGTCCCCCACTTCCCTCCGCCTCGCTCTCCTGATCACAGCCGGCCTCGCGGCAGCGCCGGTGTCTGCCGCAGAGGGCGAGACCGCCGATCCCGGCACGCAAACGCCCGCCGAGGCCATCGTGCTGACCACCGCAAGCGCCGTCGCCGCCGCGCAGGACGCGCCCGGCGACGGGGGCTGGACCCCGCTCGGCACCGAGCCTTTCGGGACCGAGCTGTTCTCCGGCTGGGTGCCCGTTCCCAACGGGGAAAGCGGAGCGCCCCGGCAGGGCTGGCTCGGCACCGCCGACGGTTTCTTCACCCGCGAGGTGCACCTCGCCTACACCTATGTCGACGCGCCGGGCGACGATCTGCACCAGGGCCTCGCCCGCTTCCACCTGCCCCTCTCGCGTCGGCTTTGGGCGGGGCTCGAGGTGCCCTTCTATCAGGACCGGGGCGGCGCGTCGGACTTCGGGGATGTCACGCTCAACACCCAGTTGATGCTGGTCGAGACCCGCAATGTCTCGCTCAACGCGGGCGTCGGCTGGCGCCTGCCGACCGGCTCGGCCAGCTTCGGCAACGAGGTCTTCGCCGCGCAGCCGCAACTGAACCTGTTCACCGACGTGGGCGGCGGGTTCTCCTTCCGCGGGCGTGTCGCCTACGACTTCCCCGACAGCGGCGCGCCGGAGAGCTTCATCCTCAATGCCGCGATCGGCCAGACCGTCACCGATCACGACCGCGCCCCGCTCGGCGACCTGACATGGTATGTCGCTAGCACCTGGCGCGAATTCCAAGGCGGGCCGAGCTTCGTGTCGGTGACCCCCGGGGTCCGCACCCATCTGGGCGGCAACCTGTTCCTGCTGGCGGGGATCGAGATCCCGCTCGCCAACACCTCGTCCTTCTTCCGCGAAGGCTTCACGGTGCAACTGGTGAAGGGCTTCTAGGCCCGGCCGGGATCCCTCAGCGCATGATCTTGCGATAGGCGCTGGGGGAAATCCCCGTCAGCTGGCGGAACCGGCTGGCGAATTGCGGGTGCGAGGCGAAGCCTGCCGCGTCCCCGACGGCGTGGACCGGCAGGCGCGCCTCATCCAGCAGCCGGCAGGCGAGCGCGATCCGCGCGCGCAGGATGTAGGCATAGGGCGGAAGGCCCGTCGCCGCGCGGAAACCGCGGGCGAAGTGGAAGCGGCTGTATCCGGCCAGCCCTGCAAGGTCGTCGAGCGCGATCGGGGCGCTGAGATTGGCGGCGATATAGTCCCTCACCCGCGCGACGCTGGTGGGCGAGATGATGATCCGGTTGTCCTTCGCGCCGGCCACGGCCTGCCGCTCGAACAGGCGGTGAAGCGCCGCCTCGAGCTGCCATTCCTGTTCCATCAGGGCGAGATCGTCGCTCTCCGAGGCGCGCACCAGCGCGGTCAGGAGGCGGCTGAGCAGCGGGTCGAATTCGCCGAAGGCCTCGTGCAGCGCGACTTTCGCGGGATCGATGTCGAACTGTTCGCCGATCACGCGCGCGAAATAGCCCGGTTCGAGATAGATGTGCCCGAAGGCCACCGGCCCTTCGGTCAGCCAGTTGTAGGACGAGCCCGCCTCGATCGTCGAAAGCGCCCGGTCCTCGACCTCGCGCACCACGGTCTCGGTGCGGCGGCGGCGGGTGATGCGCTTGGCGCCGCCCATGTGGAGGACGATGTAGTGATGGTCGAGCGGCGGCTGCACCATGCGCCGGGCGCTCCTTTCCCAGCGCTGCACGATCGCCCCGCCGATCTGGCGCGGCGCGCTCGAGATGCTGCGGCCCGACCGTTCCCAATCGCGCCAGGCGAGAGGGTGCAGCGTGCCGGCGGCAGTCGCGGCGTGGGGGTCGGAGGGGGCCATGTCCTGCGTCTTAGACAACAAGCGACCCCGCTTGTCCATGACCGGACAGGCTGTTCCACGTAAATCGTTGCAAAGAGGGCACTTGTCCCGGTCGGGAGGGTATCCGGCAGGGCCTAGACCCGGTCCGCATCGCCCCTCCCCGCGATGGTAAGTTCAAGTACGAAGCGCGCGCCAGTCTCTCCCGCCCCGCCAGCCTCGTCGAGCCGCAACGCGCCGCCTGCCGCCGCGACCAGCGACAGGACGATCGGCAGGCCCAGCCCGCTCCCCCCGCTCGCGCGGCGGGTGGTGAAGAAGGGCTCGAAGATCCGAGCCCGGTCGGCCGCGGCGATGCCTGGGCCGTTGTCCTCGGCGGCGATCCGCAGCAGCCCTGCCCTCGCCTCGGCCCGCGCCGTAAAGGTGATCCGCCCCGCCCCTGCGGCCCGCGCATTGTCGATCAGCGCCCCGGCAATGGCGTCGAGCGAGGCCTCGGGCAGCGCCAGCGGCGGGCAGTCCTCGGGCAGATCGGCCACCACGGAAAAGTCCGGCGCGCAGGCATCGGCGCGGCGGCGCAGCACCGCGGCGAGATCGGCCCGCGCCGCCGGGTCCGCCCCGGCAAGATCGGCGCGCGCCAGTTCCAGCAGCCGCGCCGTCAGCATCGACAGGCGCGCCGCATCGGCATCGGCATTGGCGAGGAAGCGCCGGCGCTCCTCGGGCGCCATGCTCGCCCCGTGATCGCCGAGGATCTCCAGCGTGCCCCTGATGCCCGACAGCGGGGTCTTGAACTCGTGGCTCACCGCATGGGCGAAATCCCTGAGATAGCGCGAGCGCCGTTCGATCGCCTCGGCCATGCGCGCGAAATCGGCATAGAGATCCTGGATCTCGGCGGCGGCGGTCGGCGGGGGATCGGGAATGTCCTCCTGACGGCCCGATGCCAGCGCACGGCTCGCCCGGGCGAGCGCCTCGACCGGCCGGACGATCCCGCGCGACAGCACGCCCGAAAGCACCACCAGCATCCCGAAGATCACCGCCACCCCGAAGGCGATCTTGCCGCGATCGGCATAGAGCCCCTTCACCAGCGCCCGGGCCGGACGCGCGAGCAGCAGCACGCCGACCACCCTGCCCTCGACGACGATCGGTCGGGCGTGATGCACCCTGAGACCCGCGGCGCGGCTCAGCCATTCGAGATCGAACCCGGCGCGATAGGCGGCGTTGCGGCGCAGCACGGTGCGCGGGGTGCCCGACAGCGCAGCGCGCACCTCGGGCAGCATGGCAAGGCTCCTCCCCTGCCCCGCCACCCGGCTCTCGCCCGCGATCAGCCCCTGCCGGTCGAGCATCACGATCGAGGACAGCGTCACCTGCTGCGTGCGCGCAGCCACCGGCGCCAGCGCGCGCGCGGCGGCCACGGCGGCGGGATCGGGCGGCATGGAAATCGGCCAGGGGCGGCGGCGCTCCTCGAAGATCGGGGTGCTGCTGAGGTCGATGGTCGGCAGCTCGGGGTGCACATCGCGCGGGTCGGGCAGAGGCCCCGCCGCCGCCCCCGGCCAGCCCGATGCCGCCGCCGCCGCCAGCGCCGCGCCTTGCGCGACCAGTTCGGCCTCGGTCTGGCGCACCAGCGTGTTCTCGTAGACCCGCAGGAACATCGCCGCGAAGCCCGGCAGGGCGGCGACGGTGAAGAGCGTCGCGAACAGGATGGTGCGCAGCGGCAGGCGCGGCCAGCGCGCCTTGATCCAGTCCTTCGCGGCCCTGATCATGCCGTGCAGGGGCCGAGCGCGTAGCCGATGCCGGCGCGGGTCTCGATCAGGGTCTCGGCCCCGACCGCGGCGAACTTGGCGCGCAGGTTGCGGATGTGGCTGTCGATGGTGCGGTCTGTGACGGCAAAGCCCGGGCCGTGCAGCCGGTCGATGATCTCGTCCCGGGTGAAGACCTTGCCCGGTCGTGCGGCGAGGGCGCGCAGCATCGAGAACTCGGTCACGGTCAGCGGCACCTCGGTGCCCTGCCAGTGCGCGCGCCAGCTTTCGGAATCGAGGCTGAGGCAGCCGTGCGTGACAACCCCGCTTTCGGGCGCGGCAGCGAGAGCGGGCGCGGCGGCACCACCGGCGGCGCGGCGCAGGATCGCCTGGGTGCGGGCCACCACCTCGCGCGGGGAGAAGGGCTTCACGACATAGTCGTCGCCGCCCAGCTCGATCCCCAGCACCCGGTCGATCTCGTCGTCGCGCGAGGACAGGAACAGGATCGGCACGCTGCTGGTCGCCCGCACCCGGCGGCACACCTCGAGCCCGTCCATGCGCGGCATGTTGATGTCGAGAATGACGAGATCGGGCGCCTCGGCGGCGATCCGCGCGACCGCTTCCTCGCCGTCGCCGGCCTCGATTCCCCTCAGCCCCGCCTTGCCGAGCGCGAAGACCAGCAGCTGGCGGATGTGGGGATCGTCGTCGACGACAAGGATGGTGCGCTCCATGCTGTCCAAGATCACGGGTTTTCCTGCGGCGTCAATGCGGGAGATGCGGTGAAGGGCCGGGGCAGGATCTCGCCGCCGCAGGCGCGCGAATAGGGCGCCGGGGCGGGCACGCGGGTGTCGCCCGCAAGCAGCGCCTCGGCCCGGGCGAGCCGCCCTGCCCCGCGCAGCGTCCACTCCTGCCAGTCGGCCTGACGCTGCTCGAGGTTCGCGCGGGCCTGATGCGCGAGATACAGCGCCCTGTCCTGCATGGCCGGGGGAACCGGCGCCCGGCTGAGCTCGATCAGCGGTATGAGCGCGGCCCCGTCGAGTTGGTCGAGATAGCACATGTCGAGCTTGGCCGGATCGCGGAGGTTGTCCACGTTCCAGCGCGCCGCCACCGCGCCCAGATCGACGGCGGCAGCGAGTGTCAGCGCGATTCCGGCGGCGATCGCATTGGCGTTGATCAGCCAGGCTAGGCTCTTGCCCGTCAGGAAGCGCCAGCACACCAGCATCAGCCCGCTTGCCACCAGCACCATCCAGCCGAGCGCCGCGATGCGCCACTCGGTCAGCGAATAGGCGGCGATGTAGTCGGCAAGGCGCAGCATGCTCGAGGCGACCAGCAGCACGTTCTGCGCCACCCATGCGAGCACCAGCCGGCGCACCCCCACGTGGCGCGCCAGCACTCCGCCCGGGCGCAGCGCGACCAGCACGAACAGGCCGGCCAGGAGCGCGGTCGCGATCAGGGTGTAGGCGCCCTGATGGGCATATTCCGCCAGCGTCACGCCCTCGGGCAGCGGCGCGCCGCTCCACAGGAAGGCGATGTCGAGCGCGTTCTGGAGCGCGAAGACCGCGTTGAAGACGCCGAGCGTGATCGACGCCATCATGACCGGCGGATCGGGCAGGCGGCGCGCCAGCGCCCACTCGCCCCCCGCCAGCCGCAGCGCGCGCGGGCGCAGGGTCGGCCAGGTGAAGCCGAGGATCACGACCATCAGGATGGCGTGCAGGATCAGCGTCGTCATGTCGGGCAGGCGGAAGGCGCCGAGCGCCTGCCCCAGCACCGGGTTGGCGCTGGCGAAGAGGGAAAGGAACAGCGCCCCGCCCGCCAGCGGCAGGACGAGGTTCATCAGCACCAGCGCCGCCGCCGACGTGCCGCTGCGTCCGGGCAGGCTGGCGAGCCGCCACAGGTCGCCCGCAACCCCGAGGGGCGCGCGCAGGCCGAGGAAGCCGAGCCGCACCGTCCACAGCAGCGCATTGTCGAAGATATGGCGCACCAGCAGCGCCGCGCTGCCGATCGCGGCAAGGAACAGCATCATCGGCAGCGGCCAGGGCTCGATCACGCAAATCGCCGCGAACAGCGCCGCGCAACCGATCGCGATCCACCCGCCCCTCGCGCGGCGCACCGCCGGGCGGGCGAGCACCATGACGGCGAGCCACAGCAAGCCGAAAGCGCCGATGATCGACCCGCCCTCGAAGCCGTAGAGCATCGCGTCGCCCGCAGCGACGAGAACGGCGGCGGCGGCAAGCTTGGCGAGGAAGCTGAAGCGCGGCGAGGCAGGCTGTGTGACGGACGGCATGGGCTCTCCTGTGCAGGGTTGTCGCCGCCGCTCTGGCAGGCCCGTATGCGCGCCCGATGGCGGCCGCGGTGGAGATGCCGCGCGTTTCGTGTGCAGAACCCGTGCAGACGCGGCGCCACTCCCGGCAATTTCGCGAAAGCGGTTGCCTTAGCGGCGCGTGTAACCCAAGGCGCGCCGCCCGCGAATGGCGGACTGACGGGGCGCACCGGGGAACGGCGCAGGGGGTTGAGAATGAAGGCCGGACAGTTTCGCGCAGGCCTTGCGGGCGCCGCTCTGGCGGCTGCCAGCGTGATCTGCGCGCCCGCCGCCATGGCGCAGCAGGCGGGGATCGAGGTGACGGTGGTCGATGCCGCGGGCGCGCCCGTCGCCGGGGCCGAGGTGGTGATCGCCAACGCCGCGATCGGCTTCACTCGCACGCTCGCCACCGATGAGCGGGGCGCAGTGCGGCTCGACGGGGTGACGACCGCAGGCGAATACCGGGTCTCGGTGGCAGAGGCCGCAGGCTACGAGCCGCTCGCCGCGCAGGCCATCGACCTGCGCGCCAACTTCACTCGCAGCGTGATCCTCCAGCTGAAGCCCGTGGGCGATGCCGGCATCGTGGTCACCGCCGCGCGCGCGATCACCGGGCTCAACACCGCCAATGCCGAGATTTCCGCCTCGCTCGGCCGCGAGCAGCTCATCGCCCTGCCGATCGAGGGCCGCGACGTGCTGGGCGCGCTGATCCGCCTGCCCAATGTCGTCCCCTCCACCGGGTTCTTCCCCGAGGCGCCATCGATCTCCATCAACGGCTCGAACGGGCTCGACACCAACTACCTGATCGACGGGCTCGACAATAACGAGAACTTCCTCGGCGGGATCAAGTTTCCCGTGCCGCTGGGCTTCACCCGCGAGGTGACGGTGCTGGCGAACAGCTACTCGGCCGCCTACGGACGGACCGCCAATGGTATAGTTAATTTTACCACCCCCTCGGGCAGCAACGACTTTACGGGTGAGGCCTATACGCTGGTAAGGCCCGGCAGGCCGCTTGATTCCCCCTCTCCCTTCCCGCGCCGCGACCTGTCGGGCAACCCCGTCGGCGAGAGCTTCGAACGCTGGCAGGCGGGCTTCGCCGCAGGCGGGGCGCTGAAGCGCGACCGAACCTTCTTCCATGCCAATTACGAGTTCACCGCCGATCGCAACACGCAGATCGTCGATGCGCCGCAGCTCGGGATCGTGGACACGGTCACGGGGGAGAACCGCTTCCACCTGGGATCGCTGCGGCTCGACCACCGGCTGACCGAGGACTGGACACTCGGGCTCAGGGGCAATCTCGGCCGCGTCACCATCGACCGGCCCGGTGGCGCGCTGGGCGGCGGCAATGCGACCTTCCCCTCGGCCGGATCACGGCAGGACCGCTTCTCCACGCTGGTGGCCGCGACCGCCAGCTATGCGGGGAGCGAATGGAGCTATGACGGTGCCCTCCAGTACAGTCGCTTCCGCTGGGATTACGGCGAAGCGACCGGCGCGCCCGGTCCGCAGGTGACGCTGCGCGGGCCGTCGGGCCTCGTCGCGGCGGTGGTCGGCCATCCGGGCTATGTCTTCGACAGCCTCGAGGAGACCTGGCAGACCACCCACCGCCTCGCCCGCGACATGGGCGCGCACCGGCTGAGCGCGGGGGTGGACGTGATCGCCTCGGACTTCGCCTTGCTCGGCGGGGGCAATCCCGATGGCAACTTCACCGTCGACCTCACCGGCGCGCAGCTCGCCAGCCTTGCGGGCCGAGGCCTGTCGCTGTCCGCGCAGGACGTGCTGGCGCTGAACCCGGCGGTGGCGAACTACGCGGTCGAGCTGCGCCCGCAGATCTTCGGTACCTCGCAGACGCTGATCGCGCTTTATCTGGAGGATGCCTGGGAACTCTCCCCCACCCTCACCGCCACCCTGGGCCTGCGCTGGGACTACGACACCCTGACGGAGCGCGGTGCAGGCGACGGCGACACCGACAACATCGCGCCGCGCCTCGCGCTCAACTGGCAGCCCGATGCGCGCTCATCGGTGCGCTTCGGGGCGGGCATCTTCACCGGCAAGCTGTCCTACGCGGTGGTCTCGGACGCGCTCCAGCGCAACACCACCTCGCCGGGATTCCTGAGCCAGCTCGCGCAGTTGCAGGCGCGGGGCGCGATCCCCCCAGGCGTCGACCTTGCCGAGATCACCTTCGACGGCAACCTGACCGTCGCGCCGCCATGCGCCACGGTCAGCGCCTGCCCGACGCCGGCCGAGGTGCAGGCGCTGAGGAACACCGCGACGCTCGGCGAGGGTCGCATCCTCAGCCCCACGGGCTACGACAACCCGTGGAGCGTGCAGGTGAGCGGCGGCTACCAGTTCGCCGCTTCGAGCACGCTCACCCTGTCGCTCGACGCGCTCTACAGCCGCTCGCGCAATCTGGTGCGCCTGCGCGATCTCAACGCGCCCGCCCCCTTCGCGCCGAACCTCGCGAACCTCACCGAGGCGAACATCGCGGCGCTGCGCGCCCTGCCCGACAATGCCGCAAGGTTCGCCCTGGCGCAGAGCCTCGGGCTGGTGCGCTCTCAAGGAGCGGCGGACGCCTCGCGCCCGATCCCGCTGGTGGCAGGCGGGGCGCGGCAGATCACCGTCTCCGAGACCGACGGCGAGGCCGAATACCTCGCGCTGATCCTTCAGGCCATCAAGCTGCGGGGGCAGGACGATTACGCCTTCCGTGTCAGCTACACCCTCTCGCGCCTCAGGAACGACACCGACGACATCAACTTCCGCGCCGCAAACAGCAACGACTTTGTCGCCGAATGGGGCCCGTCGGCGAACGACCGGCGGCACGTCATCTCGGCGGTGGGCTATCTCTACCCGACCGACGGGCTGACCCTGACTGCGGCGGGGCTGTTCCAGTCAGGCCAGCCGGTCAATCTGGTGCCCGACGCGCGGATTTTCGGGACGCAGGACCTCAACGGCGACGGCGCGAGCTTCGGCGAGAACTACCTCGGCAATTCCGACCGCTACCCGGGCGAACGGCGCAATTCCGCCCGCCTGCCGTGGTCGGCGACGGTGGACCTCGGGGTCCGCTATGCCCTGCCGGTCGCGGGCGGCAGGCTCGAGGCGAGCGCGGACGTGTTCAACCTGTTCAATGCCAACAACGAGAGCGGCTTTGCGAACGCCTCGACCACCTCGAACCAGATCCAGTTCGGCGGGGGCGCGGATTTCGTGCAGCGCAATGCCGCCCCGCCGCGCCAGTTCCAGTTCGGGCTCGCCTATCGCTTCTGAGATCGGCAGCGGCAGGCGCCATCACCCTGCAGCGGTGACGCGGACCACCGGCGGCACGCCCGCCAGCGCGCGGCGCTCGGCGGCGAACCACGCGAAGGTCTGGCGCAGCCCCGCCGAAAGCGGCGTCGCCGGCTCCCATCCCAGCAGCGCGCGCGCCCGTTCAATGTCGGGGCGGCGGCGTTCGGGATCGTCGACCGGCAGGTCGCGGTGGGTGACGCGCACCGGCCGGGCGGCGATCGCGCCCAGCGTCTCGACCAGTTCGGCGATGGTGATCTCGTGCGGGTTGCCGATGTTGACCGGCACCAGCTCGCGCATCTCGGCGCGCATCAGCCGGATCAGCGCGTCGACCGTGTCCTCGACATAGCAGAAGCTGCGGGTCTGGCTGCCCGCGCCGTAGATCGTCAGCGGCTCGCCCGCGAGGATCTGGCAGATGAAGTTCGACACCACCCGCCCGTCGTCCATGCGCATGTGCGGGCCATAGGTGTTGAAGATCCGCGCCACCCGCACATCCGCCCGCCGCCCCCGCGCGAAATCGAAGGCGAGCGTCTCGGCGGCGCGCTTGCCCTCGTCGTAGCAGGCGCGCGGGCCGGTGCAGCTGACATTGCCGCGGTAGGCCTCGGGCTGGGGGTGGACGTCGGGATCCCCATAGACCTCGCTGGTCGAGGCCTGCAGGAAGCGCGCCCCCGCCTGCTCGGCAAGCCGCAGCAGCCGGTCGGTGCCGACCACGTTGGTGAGCATCGTGTGCTCGGGATCGGCCTGGTAGAGCACCGGCGAGGCGGCGCAGGCGAGATTGTAGATGCGCGCGATCGCGCCCGTCTCGCGGGTGATCGCGACCGGCAGGGCCTGCGAGATGTCGCCGCGCACGAAGCGGAACCCCGGGTATTCCGACAGGGCATCGAGATTGGAAAGGCGCGCAGTCTGGAGATTGTCGAGGCACAGCACGCGCTCGCCGGCCTCCAGCAGCGTGCGGCACAGGTGCGAGCCGATGAAGCCCGCGCCGCCGGCCACCAGGGTCCAGCCATCCTCTTGTCGTGTCATGCCACTTCTCTCCTGTCGGCAGGGTCTGCCTTGTCGTTCTTGCGCCCGGCGATGGCGCGGGCGAGATCGGCCTCGAACCCGGCGGCGCGGGCCTCGGCGCTGTGCTGCGCGAGCACCGCGGCGCGGGCGGCCGTGCCGATGGCGCGGGCATCGCGGTCCAGCGCGGCGAGCACGTCGGCGCTGTCTTCGGCCAGGATGATCTCCCGCCCCGGGGCGAGCAGGCTGTCGATCCCGTCCCAGCGGTCGGAGATGATCGGCGTCCCGCAGGCCCCCGCCTCGAACAGGCGGACCGAGGGCGACCAGCCGGCGGCGATCATGTCGGCGCGGGTGACGTTGAGCGCGAAGCGCGAGGCAGAGTAGAAGGCCGGGTGGTCGGCGGGCGGCAGGTGCGCGATCCGCTCGACATTGGCGGGCCAGTCGATGTCGTCGGGATATTGCGGCCCGGCGACGGCGAAACGCAGGTCGGGCCGCGCGCGGGCGGGCGCGATCAGCAGCCGTTCGAGCGTCGGCTGGCGGTCGGGGCTGTAGGTGCCGAGATAGGTGAGGTCCCAGCGCACCGGCACCTCCAGCGGGCGGTAGCGCGCCGTGTCGACCGAGCAGTAGAGAGCGCGCGCGGCGCGGGCGCCGTATTCGCGCTCCAGCCGCTCCAGCGTCGGCCCGCCGGTGAAGGAGAAATAGACATCGTAGCCCGCCAGCACCTCGCGCGAGAGGTAGTCGCACGCCCCCCGGTCGAGCGCGGCGAGGGTCACGGGGGTGTCGATGTCATAGAAGCACGTCAGCCCGCGTGCATGGGCCTGCACGAAGGCGCCGACTGCGATGCCGTCGGGCACGTAGGAGCCGACCATCACCGCGTCAGCCTCAGCGATGGTCTCGCGCCAGTCCGCGAGTGCGGCGAGGCTGTCGTAGTATGCGAGTTCGCAGAAGTCGGGATCGGCGAGGTCGCGGTGCTCTGCATACCACGGCACGTCGCGTTCGAGGAACAGCACCTCATGTCCCCGCGCGGCGAAGGCGGCGAGCAGCGCGCGGAAGGTGGTGGCATGGCCGTTGCCCCACGACGACGACAGCGCGAGCCCGAGAACGACGAGCCTCATGC
>ERZ1066123.1471-NODE-1471-length-13983-cov-11.016442_pt1 | contig 13983 bp, 7 predicted proteins | sample MGYA00382770_ERZ1066123 | MGnify/ENA primary metagenome ERZ1066123 (study PRJEB33369, sample SAMEA5778353) | biofilm metagenome | biome: Industrial cooling water; feature: Water cooling tower basin; material: Biofilm | place: United Arab Emirates | collected...
AGGTGACGCAGGTTGAGGACATTGCCGAACATGCCGGCAACCAGGAAGAACGGCGCGCGCTGTCCGCCCTCGCCGTTATGCATCGGCACAAGATGGGTGAACCGGCGCTGCACCGTCGCGGTGCGAACTCTAGGTTCTGCGGCAGCATCGTCGTGACCGATCGCGCCGCCATCATGGCCGATCCGTTCTGCGATGAGCGCGGCAATGCTGGCTACGGTGGGCGTCTCGAACAAGACGGAAATCGGAAACTCGGTTCGGTAGGTCTTTTTGATCATTGCGAAGAGCCGGACGGCTATCAGGGAATGCCCTCCGAGATCGAAGAAACTGTCATCGACGCCCACCGTCTCCAATCCCAAAAGGTCCTGCCAGAATCCGGCCAAGGTGCGTTCGATATCGTTGCGCGGCGCCACATAGTCGCTCTCGATGTCAGGCCGCTCAAAGCTCTCGCCGATGGGGCGATCGGCTTGTGCTTGCGCCTCCACCTGAAGTTTGAGCGCTTGGACATCGAGGGACGACACCACGATCTGCGCCCGGGACTGTGCAAGAGCACGCCGAAATGCCTCGGCACCTTCTTCGGGTGCAATGCCTTGGGACAAATTGTAAGCGAGCCGTTCCTCGGCAGGTGACAACTCGCGGTGCTTGACCTTGGCCGGGTCAGGGAAGACGACGTTGCGCATATCGGAGGCACTGGACCGAAGGCTGGTGGTGCTCTCCACGCGGTGGATAGAGAAATCCCGGATCTCCATGACGATCTGGCCGTCTGTGTCCATAAGCGTGACGTCGAAGGACGCGAAGTCACCAGTCGATCTGTCGGCTGCTATCCGGACCCAACTGCGAAGCTCCGCCGGCAGTGGTCGGTAGACCAGGATCGATCCATAAGACACCGGCACCCAGAGATGCGAGGTGTCATACCCTTCGACGAGGCCCATCGCCCAGCCCGTCGCCAGGTCCAGAAGCGCAGGGTGCAGAACCACGCCTGCCTCGAGATCGCGCGCGAATTCTCGGGCCAAGGACAATTCGGCCAGCCCCTCGCCTTGTCCATAGGCCATGCTGCGGATCACCCGCCAGCGCGGCCCGAAGGCTAAGTTCGCTTCCTGCAGTGACCTAAGGGTTTCGTTGCCGACCGCACGTTCGGCTTGACCCATACGCCCCGAAATCGCGTCGAGTTCGATCCGCGCTGAAGGGGGGACGTGACCAAGTGCCAAGTTCGCTTGGGCGTTCAGATAATAGCCGGTGCGGCCATCGACCGTGACGTCGCTGGCAATCTCTACACGGTACCCCTCATCGCGGCGTATCAAGCTGACGCGTACTTCGCGCGTCGTGCCATCATCGACCTGCAATGGGGAGAAAAAGTACAAATCGCTGATTTCAAACGGTCCAGTTTCGCCATTTCCACGCAATGCCTCAGCGATTAATTCGATATGCCCCGTGCCGGGCAGAAGGGCAGCGCCGTCGATGGTGCGGTGCTCGTCAAGGATCCAACGTTCCGAGGGCGTGTAACTGGCTGTGAAAATCCGGTTCCCTGCCTCATCGAAAGTCGTCTCATCAAGGAGCGGGAGGTCGACCGGCCGCGGCGCAAACCGCGGCACATCGCCGTGGCGCTCGGCGATAGCTTCGGCGGCCATGCCGACATCCTTCCAGATGCCCCAATTGATCGCGATCACGCGCGTGGCATCGCCGGTGCGCGCCTTGGCGTAGGCGTTGAGGTATTCATTCGCGGCAACATAGTCGATCTGACCGGCCGGCGCGGTGATCGTGCTGGTCGAGGAAAACAGCACCATCTGCTTGACCGAGCCATCCGGAAAGACACTATCGAGAACTTGAGTGCCGTGGATTTTTGCCGAGAACACGTTTTCGACCGAACTTACATCCTTGGTCAAAAGCGGCGCATCATCGATTACGCCAGCGGCATGGATCACGCCGTGGATCGGCCCAAATCGCTCGGTGGCCGCTGCGATTGCGGCCCGCATCTGTGACACGTTGCAGACATCTGCGGTTGCGACCATCACGTCGGCGCCCGCTGCTTCCAGCAGTCTCACCGCTTCGATCCGGCGGACGATCGCGCAATGCGGCGGACTGTCGCGGAGCGTGCGGTCCCATTCGGATCGGTCCGGAAGGGGCGATCGAGATGCCAGAACGAGCTTCGCACCTGTCTCGCGCGCCAGCTTTTCTCCAATGCTGAGGCCGATGCCGCCGAAGCCACCAGTGATGAACCATACGCCGCTCTTCGGTGCGCTTTCGGCCCATGTCTCGGACGGTTCTAGCGGCACAGCGCGGGTGCCGAGTTCGTAGCGTCGGCCGCCGCGCAAGGCGGCGTCGGAGCTTCCGAGTTCAGCAAGCATTTCTTCCAGTATGCAAGAAACGCACCCTTCAAGCAGGTCGGCGTCGCCTCGGCCCCGTCGCCAGCCGCGTTGTGCTGGTGGCAGGGTCACGTCGATTGTGCGACAGGTTACGCCCGGCAATTCCCGAGGGATCACACGGGCTGGGCCAGCAACTGTCGCTTTTTCGGGATATTGGAGAGCTTCATCGCGCACCTGAACGGCGCCACTTGTGACGACCGTGATCTGGATGGGTGACGGAAGATCCTCCTCGCTGATAGCTTGGGCCAGGAACATGAGGCTGTAAAAGCCCTGTTCGATGTTACGGTGGAAGAAGCTCGATCCTGGACGGAACTCTTCTTCGCGCGTGACCAACCAGAAGTGCGCGATGCGGTCCGGCGTGACCCCGCGCTGTACGAGGCTGGCAAAGAGCAGGTCGTATCCCTCACGACCGCGTTCCGGCGCAAGCGTGTAACTCATAGCGCCGGTCTGTGAGAACCTGTCGCCCGCACGGACCTCGAACACCGTGTGCCCGGCTTCACGAAGCCGTGCCGCGCAACCTCCTCCGAGGCCAGCAGTGTCGCAGAAGATCAGCCAGACATGTCGTTCAGCTTGGGTCAGATCATGCGTCACATCCACAGGGCACGGGGCGGATCGTGGTAACCACGCCGGAACGAAGCCCCACTCGGAAATCTCTTCGCTGCGTATCAGCGGCGACTCCTTACCCGGACGCACGCCATCCGCGGGTTCAATGAAGTAGCGTTTGCGTTGGAAGGGATAGGTCGGCAGCGGCACGCGCCGGCGCTTCGCGTCGCCCCAGATCTGATCCCAGTCGATCTGGATGCCACAGGCCCACAGCCGGCCGAGGGTTTCGAGAAAAAAAAGATCGTCTGCAATGTCCTCGTCCGGATGGCGCAGGGAGGTAAGCACCGCCTGCGCCTCGATCTTGCCGCTGGCCTTTGCCAACGCACTCAGCGTCCTGCCGGGACCGACCTCCAGATAAACGCGGTCGCGCTTTTCGGAGAGGGTCGCAATCCCGTCGGCGAAAAGGACGGTGTTGCGCAGGTGCTGAACCCAATAAAGCGGATCGGTCGCCTGTTCAGCGGTCAGGGGCTGGCCTGTCCGGTTTGAAATGACCGGGATCCTCGGCGGGTTCAGGGGGACCGATCGCAGATAGGCTTCGAATTCCGGGAGGATCGTGTCGAGCATACGCGAATGCGCGGCAATGTTGATCGGGACCCGCTTAGCCTCGATCTCTCGCTCGGCCAGTCGGTCGGCCAGTTCGGCAAGCTTCTCGTCCGGGCCCGAGACGACCGACAGGCCCGGCGCGTTGAGACTGGCGACATCGAGGTTACCGCCGATCTCTGCACGGAGGTCCTCCTCGGACAGCGGAACGCTGAGCATCCCGCCGGGCGGCACCCGGTCAAAGAGCGTGCCGCGCAGGTGCACAAGCCCAATGCAATCCTCGAACGACAAGACCCCGGCCAGGCAGGCGGCGGTGTTCTCCCCCATGCTGTGACCGATCATTGCCGTCGGCGTCACGCCCCACGACATCCAGAGTTGCGCAAGCGCGTACTCCGTGATCATGATAAGCGGAAGTTGGATCGAGGGGGTCTTCAACCGCTCCTCAGCCTCAACAGCGGCATCCCCCTCGGCGAGCCATAAGGCCCGTATATCATAGTCGATCTTGCTATTAATGATATCGAGGCCGCGATCCATCACATCTTGGAAGACGGGCTCCGTTTCATAAAGGTCGCGAGCCATGCCAACATATTGTGCGCCGCCGCCCGGCAACATGAAAACAACGTCGGCACCAGATCCCAGATCGGTGTGGGTGAAGACGCGCTTGCGGCCGCCATTTTCAAGGCGATCTGCCGCATCAGCATGGTCTTTCGCCACAAGGACGCGGCGTTTTTCGAAAGCGCGCCGCCCCTCCTTAAGCGTAAAGGCGACGTCTTCGAGCGGCTGATCGGGGTTCGACCTAAGATGCAAGGCCAAGTTTTCCGACGCTTTGTCGAGCGCGGTCTCGGAACGTGCAGAAAGGGTCAGGATTTGCACCGGCCAATCGCTGGGCTCATGCGCCTCCGGTTCGGGGGGCTCTTCCAGAATAGCATGCGCATTCGTTCCCCCGACACCCAGCGAATTGACCCCGGCGCGGCGCGGGCCCGAAGTCGCCACCCACTCGGCGAGGGCCGTATTGACGTAGAAAGGGCTGGTTTCGAAGTCGATGGCCGGGTTCGGTCGCTCAAATCCGAGGCTGGGCGGGATCTGCCGATTCTTAAGCGCTAGCGCCACCTTGATTGTGCTCGCCACACCGGCGGCGGTATCAAGATGGCCGATATTCGTTTTGACCGAACCGATCGCGCAGAAACCGGCCTTTTCGGTACTCTGCCGGAAGGCCTGCGTCAGAGCCGCAACTTCGATCGGGTCTCCCAGCCGCGTGCCTGTTCCGTGGCATTCCACATAGCTGATGGTGTTAGCTGGCGTGCTCGCCATCTCTAACGCTTCTGAGATCGCGGCCGACTGGCCATCGACGCTTGGCGCAAGATATCCCGCTTTCGCGGCCCCATCGTTGTTGACGGCGGTGCCGCGGATCACGGCGAAAATGTGGTCGCCATCCGCGAGCGCGTCTTCGAGCCTGCGCAGCACGACCACACCCGCACCACTCCCGAAAACCGTGCCTTCTGCGCGGTGATCGAATGCGTGACAATGCCCGTCAGGTGACAGGATTTCGCCGTCTTGAAAAATGTAGCCGCGGCCCTGCGGCAGTTCGATCGTTGATCCACCGGCCAGCGCAAGGTCGGATTCACCCGACAACAGGCTCTGGCAGGCGTAATGGATCGCCACGAGCGAGGTCGAGCAGGCCGTCTGGATATTGATGCTCGGACCCTTGAGGTCGAAAATGTGGCTGACTCGAGTCGCAAGAAAGTCCTTGTCGTTGCCGGTATGACGCAGCAGGAACATACCCACATCGTCGACAAGATCGCGGTTCGAGCAGACGTTGAAGTAGAAGTAGCTGCCCATTCCGCAACCGGCGTATACCCCGATTGACCCGTCGAAGGCTTCGGGCGGGTGGCCGGCCGTCTCAAGAGCCTCCCATGCGACTTCGAGAAATTGCCTGTGCTGGGGATCCATTACCGCAGCTTCCTTCGGGCTAAGGCCAAAGAACCCGGCGTCGAAATCGGCGAACCCATCAAGCGGAGCTGCCGCTGGCACGTAATTGCGGTGCAGCATGCGCGCCCTGTCCTCACCGTTAGAGAGAAGCTCGCCTTCGCTGTAGCGGCGGATGCACTCAAGCCCTTCCCGCAGGTTCGACCAATACTGCGCGAGCGTCGCGCTTCCCGGAAGGTGCGCGGCCATGCCTACGATAGCGATGCAATTGCCCGGCCCGTCAAGGCGACCGTCATGTCCATCAGCCATCGAAGACTTCTCCAAAACGATTCCTTGTAATTGGCAGATCCTCACTGCGCTTGAAGCGCCACACGATCGGAAAAATTCTGGGTGCAACAATAAGATAGCGTCGTGCCAAGCGTCGCGGCTCGCTAAGCAAGCGGAAAAGCCACTCGAGGCTGAGGCGCTGCATCCAAATAGGCGCGCGTGGCTTGCGCCCAAGCAAGAACTCAATCGAGGCGCCAATACATAATGCGACTCCTCCGGGACGGCCATCCAACTGGCATTTGTGGGCGATGATTTCGCTTTGAGGTGCTCCTATCGCGAAGAAAGTGTATTCGGCGTGTGTGTTCGCAAGGAATTCTACAATTTCGTCAACCGCGTCCGGATTATTGAGAACTCCCCTAGGTGGGATATGTTGAACGATGGTGATAGCCGGATAGCGCAATATGAGTTCTTCTTGCATCGCACTATCGCCCCCGATGAGAGCCACCGTCCTACCATTCAGATACCCGCGTTTGAAGAGGTGTTCAGTAAGGTCACTTCCCGGTACGGCCTCTAGGGTCATCCCTAGCGAACTAGCCAGTAGTTTTAAAACACGGCTATCGCAAAGGCGCATGGACGCAGCTGCACAAGCCTGCCGGAATAATTCTGCGATCTCTGAATCACGCTCATGCAGAAGGATGACATGATCGACGTTCGGAGTGACGACGAAAGTGAATGCGCCACCTCGTGATAAGAACTCCAGTTCGGCCGCCACGCACTCGATGCTCACGTTCGCGAACTCGACGGCCAGAAAGCGCTGGATATCGTTTTCAGTAAGCATTTTTGTCCCATGCAATCTTTACGACTGTTTCGATCATGATCCGTATGTCAAGCAGGGGCGACCAATTCTCGATGTAGTAGATATCGTATTCTACGCGTTGTTGAGCGCGTTCCGTGGTTGCGATTTCCCCCCTTAGACCCCTGACTTGTGCAAGACCCGTAATTCCCGGCTTCACTCTGTGACGTGCCGCGTAGCCCTTCACGGCGTCGAAGTAGTATTTGTCGCCGACGCGCATCATTGTCGCGTGCGGGCGCGGACCTACCAGCGACATCTCGCCCTTAAGCACATTAAGGAGCTGCGGAAGCTCATCGATGCTCGTCTTGCGAATGAACTTTCCAACACGTGTAACGCGCGCGTCATCCTTTTTAGTACGCATGCCGCCGCTAGGATCCGCAAGATCAGTGTACATGGACCGAAACTTGAATACGGATATTTCGTTGTTATTGAACCCAAATCGTCTTTGCTTAAAGAGCACAGGGCCACGACTTTCGAGCTTGATCGCCAGAGCTGTCAGGGCCATGAGCGGCGAGAGCAGTACAAGCGCCAATATCGCTAGACCGTAATCCAGGACCACCTTTAGCAGGCCGTTGATGTCTCTCATCGGTTGTTGCCAAACGGCGAAGACTGGGAGCGACCCCAGAAAACTTACACGGTAGCTCGTCGACAATTCAAGGGCCTCCCGAGGCAGGACACAGATGTCGATCGAGGCAGCACTCAAGATTTCGTTGATTTCGTCAAGTCGCGATTGGGAGATCCTGGGGACAGCGAGTATGACGAGGTCCAGTTGACCATTCTTCGCCAAATCAAGCAGAGCGGAAAACCCGCCAAGGTGCACCATGCCTTCTGCCACATCACCGACTTGCTCGCGTTCGTCCGCGTATCCCAGCATCCGCAAGTGAGGCAGTCTTTCACGGTTAAGCAGTTGCATGACTCTCTCTGCAAGCTTTGCGCTTTCAGCGTAAACAGCAGCCCTATGGCCAATGTAGTCCCTCTGCATCATTATGTAGGCGAGCCTTCTGAAACCAATCCGGCTCAGAAAGAGTAGAAATATAGCAAACGAAACGAAAAGTATTCCAAGCACAACGGAGAACGCTCCAAGCTGACCGAGTTGGGCGACGACCAGCAAGGTCAACGCGGTCGCGATCAAACAGTCTGCGATGGCGGGCCCTCCAACATCTTCCGCTTGGCCTTTGAAGGGTGCATATCCGTCTCTGGATGTGCGTATGAGCAGAAAATTGATGGCCAGGATGATTGCAGCGCTTGCATGGATGCGGCCGTCATAATCGTGGCCAATCACCAGATCATAAGAGATGATGGTCAGGAGAAACGCCAGGGTGAAGCAGGCCACATCATTCACGACGCCGAGCGCACGCACCACATTCGAGGTGAAGCGTACATTCCGATTGGTTCGGCGTGGCGGTATGGTCACATGACCGTGCATTTGCCCCTCTTTCGTTCTAGGCCGTAGAGCGGGCGCCAGAGGTCCTCAAGAGACTTCCAGTCCGCCTCCTAACCCAGCCCAAAAGAACAGGATCCTCGCCAACTTCATCGCGCGCAATGTGCGATGGCGCGATGTTCCGCAGCGACCCTTGCAGGTTGCTGGCTACTAGGCGCACGGGGTCATGCCTGCAGGCGCGATCGCGTCGTTGATTCGCACGCTAAACCCGTTAGGAGTGCGGCAGCGAACAGCATAAGGGCCCGTCTTCGAAGCACGCGGAATCGAGGCGGATGCAGCGAGACTCGTAGCAAGGACTTCATCTGGCATAGGCATGTGTTTCCATTTGATTCGAATGCGAAGTCTGGTACCGGATACTCGTGAAAGATGACTATGGACGCACTAACCGGAATTTTGTGTTGCTCTTTCTGGACGCGTCCCAAATTTGGGCAGTTGGATTGTGAGGGGAGTGGGATGAGGCGCGCAGGGAGATTGTGTTTCGCCAAGGCTTTAGCGATTTTCGTCACGGGGAGCATGAGTGTCGGGGGCGACGCGGCATTTGCGCAAAATGCGGCTGACGCCGATCTAGAAGAGAGCTTGCCGAGGTTTTCTGGCCCCGATTATCGAGTTAACTCCGGTGATCAGCTAGAGATAAGTGTCTGGCGCGAAGATGCGCTGCAGCGCGAGGTGATGGTCCTGCCTGACGGTACCATTAGCTTCCCGCTCATCGGAACGATCCAGGCTGCAGGGAAGACGGCAGCTGAGATTGATCAGGAGATTTCGCGTAAGCTCCAGAGTAGTTTCGTCGACGGCGACGTGCCCGATGTGACTGTCACAGTCGCGCGCACAAGTGGGCTGCAGTTTTCGGTGATCGGCCAGGTCCGGTCGCCAGGCATTTTCACCCCCGGCCGCTATGTCACCGTTTTAGAGGCGCTCAGTTTCAGCGGTGGCGTTAACGAGTTTGCAAGCTTGAGCAATGTAGTCTTGGTTAGGAAGTCTGGAGAAACATTGACAGTCATTCCGATTAATCTGTCAGGGGTTCTGCGTTCCAAATCAATCAGCGCGCGGGATGTGAGTGCCCTTCCGATGATCCGAAGCGGCGACACGATAATCGTACCCTAAATGAACCGCGTCATTTGCAATCCTCATGCTGACTTTGAATTGTCAATGAGTTCCAGCAAAGGCAGTGATCCCAGTGTCGAAGTTGCTTATCCAGAATTATTTGAAGCGTTTATCTGTCCAGAAAGCCTGTTCGGTGCTATTTTGATTAGCTGTGGGCTGCGCCATGGAACCTGAATCAGGCACTACAACGCAGAGCAAAGCGCCTGTCAGAACGCGCAACTCCCTTGCTCAAAAAAAATGGGTTTGTGGAGGAAGAGCGATTGTGTTCGCCGGCGCGGCATTGGCGGCCGAGGCCTCTGGATTGTTGTTGGACCAAGCGCAAGCCTTCCCGGCTTGGCGGCACAGAGGGCATCAATTCTGGCCAACCCTCCAGGCGACTGCTCATTTTCAACCAGTGCCTGGCGTCACGCTGGCGCGAGTCTCCGATGACGCATCGGCCGAGGGTCATTCCAGGACTGCTAAGACACAAGGGCCAGAAACTATCAACGACGCGGCTGTTTTCGTAAGCGCAGTAAGTGGGTCTCGCACCAACGCTCTGGCTCGGCGAGAAGAGTTGGCAAATCGTGGGGTCATGCTGCCGCCGATGCCATCGCCTTCTGCTGCACATGAGTTCCATAGCGAGGCCCTCCTTAGCGATCTGGCGGCCTCCTCACATTGCGCAGATGCAACGAGCGCGGTCGCAGCCCTCGTCACATGTGACCCAGTAACCGTCAGTACTTCTGATGCGAAGGCCACTGGCACTCTGGAGGTTAGTGTCGCGCTCCTTCCCCTGGATGCGCAGAAAGCTTCAAGGCTACCCAGCGCAGGCCTGGAATCATTCGCTCCAGTCAGGTACGAGATTGACGATACGTTCGCATTAGCCAGTACTCTAGTCCCGTTAGGTGCTCAGATAAGCCCAACGACCGTGTCCGAGCTGATGGGCGATGCGGATGTAAGCGGGCAGGCAGAGGGCTTCAGCTTCGATGCTGATGCTACTGTTGGCTTCGAATCCAATCCCTTCTTGTTTGACTCGCCTGATACCGGAACGGCGGCACTTAGGCTGAGCCTCTCGCCAACATTCTTTCGCCAAGGGGCTCGGGGGGATGTCCGCGCAGGCGCTCGCATTGAGCACATCGAATACACCGGAGACTACGACGCCGTACAGAATGTCGGGGGCGATCTCAGGTCTCGGCTATTGCTTGACGAGCGGCTTGAGGGAAATGTGTATCTGTCCTTCGATAGCGGAGTTTTTGTCACCGACCTCGCTGGCTTGGGACCCGTCAATGGCACACCGGGTGAAGTCGGGGGATTACCAGGAGGGGGTGATATCACCCTGCTTGGGCTAGACCAGCGACGCACCCAATATCAGGTGGGAGGCGGGCTGCATCATCAGGTTAGCGAGCGCGACGAGCTCGAGTTGTCAATGTCATTCAGGGCCGACCGGTTCGGGGGGGACATCCTTCAGGATTCCGATTTTCTTACGGGCCGGATGTCTTACGCGCGCCAAGTAAGCAGTGGACTGACGATTGGCATAGCAGTTGATGCGAGCAGAATCGATTTTGGTGAACAGTCTGTCGGAGAGGTCTCGACAATATCGCCTCAAGCGATTGTGCGCGTCGCCCTTTTGCCCACTTGGGAACTTACTGGAAAATTGGGCATAGCGAGCATCCGATCGGACACAGAGTTATCTGAAGAGACCGATACCGATTTTACTGGAGACGTTTCGATTTGTCACATTGGCGCCCGCTCTAACTTATGTCTCACCGGAGCGAGGCAGGTAGCCCCATTTGCGACTGGCGGCGCAGGCTTGCAGTCGACTGTCGGTGCCTCGTACTCGTTCAGGTTGTCAGAACGCGAGACGTTTTCATGGAGTGCGAGTTATAGTACCGCATCAGGGGCAATTGCGCCTGATGGTGGCGAGGTCGACACTATCAGTGCATCTCTCGGTTACCAACTAGAGCTCACTGGGAGGCTCCGACTATCTGCAGATGCACGGTACACGGATCTGAGGGTTGATCTCGGACCAAGCCTGTCGAATTTTCAGGCCCTTGTCGGCCTTACAGCGACTGTGGGACGAGCGCGATGAGCCGAGGGTACGAAGACGAATACGCGGAGAGCAGGCCACCACTAGGGAACTTGCTCGCCAATCTTCCGGCGATAATCCACGAAAGATGGCTTCTTGTTGTCTGCCCGGCGATTGTCATCATGTGCATCGGGATTGCGGCAGCGCTCCTTCTACCTGAAGTATACCGCTCATCTGCCACCTTGTCGGTCGAATCTCCTGAACTTCCAAGCGACGTGCTAGGTGCGGACACCGATCTTGTTGACCGGCGCATTGAGATATTTCGCCAGCAGGTTTTGAGCCGCCCCAGACTGCTCCGGCTGATCCAGAGTTATGGCCTTTATCCTGATAAGCGACAGGGAGCTTCTCTGAACGAGGCTGTCGAAGATATGCGTAAAGCCATACGTATCGAAGCGGTGTCGACAAGCATGCAAGGACCCGTTTCCGGACGTTCGTCTACGATCGCGATCGAGTTGAGCTTCGACTATCGAACGCCCACTTTAGCTCAAGCGGTGACACAAGATATAACCACTCAGATAATTCTTCTCGATGCGACGCAGAGTTCCACGCAGGCAGATAACACAGTACAGTTTCTCACCGAACAGGCTACAGCTATCCAGTCTCAGATGGCTGCGGTCGCCGCGGAGATTAGGAGCATAACGGCTGCGAACGGCCTTGCGCTATCCAATCCAAGCATGCTGGCTTCTGGCGATTCAAGCGGCAGCTACGACGTGCAGATCCTTGCCCTCCAGCGCGACAACTCTCTCCTGAGGACGCAGCGAGCGGCCCAGCAGACTGCTGCGGAGCGCGACCCCATCGTGTCGGCTGCGGAGGCCGATCTCGCCGCCGCTCAGGCGAGATACACTGAGAACCATCCTGATATCGCACTTGCGAAGCGCAGGCTCAAAGAGGCCCGGCAACTCGCCGCCAGCAATCAGGAGAAGCTTCTCGATGATACCTTCGACCAACAAATCGCCGCCAACAACGCTCAAATTGACGCGCTCAGGTCGATGCAGGCACAACAGCGTTCAAACGTTTCGCGCGCGCAGAGTGCGATGGCACGCTCTCCGCTCATCCAAGAACAAATTGCCCAAAAGCAACAGAGGCTGGACTTCTACAATCAGCAATACGAAGCGGTGTCGGAGCGATTGAGGCAGGCGCAGGCGAGTGCGAAAGCCGAGAGCGAACAAAAGGGCGAGCGCCTTTCTGTTATCGACCCCCCGAGTGTCCCCCAGACTCCCATATCTCCTAACCGCCCTCTGTTGGTTGCTGGCGGTTTGGCTGCAGGGCTTGGTTTAGGATTGCTCCTCGCTCTCGCTTTAGAGATCGTTTTGCGCCCTATCCGCGATCCTGATGATATCCTAGCGGTCACGGGGGAGTTGTCACTTGGGTCTATACCCACAATAGAAGGCGAGCCCCAAAGACAATTTACGTCTTGGCTTTCTCGCCTAAGCTTTCGTCGCTTCGCTCGTCGTGAAGACGGCGCCTGAGGGAGACCAGCCATCGACAAAGGTAACACGGATTCGTCCTCTTCACGGCGGGCTGCGATTTCGCAGTCAGACGGACTGCTCGATAGTCTTAAGCAGGTACCCGCGACCGATATCAGCGCCGAAATCGTCGGCTTCCATGAGACTAATATCAAGTCACGCCCATTTAAGTTACTACGAAGCGCACTAAGAAAGCGGATGAAGGAGCATGGATGCCAAGCGATCGGTATCACCTCGCCCTCCCCTAACAATGGGAAAACATTCATCTCAGCCAATCTTGCCGCGTCTCTTAGCCAGGTCGCAAGAGAGATTACCATTCTCGCAGACCTTGATTTGCAGCGTCCAGCTATTCGTAGCCTTTTCAACTTAGAACCCGCTATTGGTTTGGGAGATTACCTGGCAGGAGACGAGGGATCCCTTACTGCAATCGCGCGACGGGTTGAGGGTGGCAACATGGTGATCATGCCTTCATTCCCTCAACAAGTGGCCACGGCAGAACTGGCTGCTAGTGAGCGAATGACGGATCTGGTTTCAGAAATGAGGACATTTGGAGGGAAGCCGACCATCATCTTCGATCTTCCGCCGCTTTTCGTGAACGATGATGCAGTGCTTTGCGCAGAACAGCTTGATGCGGTTATCTTGGTGGTTGAGCAAGGCGTGACCACAAAAAAGCAGCTCGAAGCTTCGCTCCAGGCCCTCTATCCTACGAAAATAATCGGAACAGTGCTTAATCGTTTTTCAGGCGGTATCGCAGACTCATACGATTATTCGGGATATTCCAGCTATTTTTGAATTAAGGCGGTAAATACATAAGCGCGCTCACAAAAACTTCATGCGATTGTTTCAAGGCTTCACGAAGGAGCATCGGATCACGCGTCACTGATTTGAATTGACCGATGATGAGTGGCAGGCGATCGAGCCCTAGTTCCCGGACAAGCCGCACGGGGTTCCGCGTGTGGATGATCGGCGGATCATCAACCCCATACTGTGGCGCTTTCGCACGTACAGTTCCTGGGATCAAAATACTCGTGAGCGTGCCGCAGTGTCAACGGGTCGTGACCTGCCCCCCGCTGATCCTGCTGTCATAGCGAGGGTCCGCCGGTTTGATATTCGGAATCCATCCGGCCGGGGCCGCCTTGCGTGGGTAGGCAGCGAGCGCTCATTAGAGCGTTTTTCGATCAGTCTGGGTCATATCCGCAGGAGCTGAAGTAATTGGCGCACTCGTATGGCGTAGAGGGCAGCAATGCGGGGCAGCACGTCGGTTGCAACCGGCGAGCTCTCGGCCAGCTCGTAGAACTTGCGGCGCACATGCGCCCAGCAGAACGCGAGGCGGATCTGCTGATGCCGCCGGGCCAGCGCCGCAT
>ERZ1066123.1473-NODE-1473-length-13963-cov-7.218292_pt1 | contig 13963 bp, 10 predicted proteins | sample MGYA00382770_ERZ1066123 | MGnify/ENA primary metagenome ERZ1066123 (study PRJEB33369, sample SAMEA5778353) | biofilm metagenome | biome: Industrial cooling water; feature: Water cooling tower basin; material: Biofilm | place: United Arab Emirates | collected...
CCGGAAAGCGACGAAGAAGCAGGCTTGACGAGCGAGGCGCGATTAGAGAACGCCCTGAAAGTCGAAAGGCCCGATGCCGTAATACACCTGCGCGGACAACACGTGCTTCGACAGGCCGAACAGATTGGCCGCAGGAATCAGTGCCTCCAAGGCGGTGATTGAACCATCGGGCTGGACCGTGGTGGCTGCGCCAAGGAAGCCGTCCTCGTTGCGGAAGTTCGACTTGGCGAAGTTGTAGCTCAGTTTGAAGCCGAGCCCGTCAAGCGGAGCAGGAAGAAAGCTCAGACGGTGTGCGGCAGTCAGCTCGAAGCCGTAGATCGTGCTCGTGTTCGCGATTGTCTGCTGGGTCGTGACCAGTGCCTGAAGAGGCTCACCATTGACGTCGAACGTTTCAAGCTGGCCGACATTTTCGAAACCACCGTTGAAGAGCTTGTAATAGACACCCCCGGCCAGGATCGTGTCCTTGCTGGGATACCATTCCAGTGCGGCATCGAAGTTCCACGATTGTAGCGGATTGAGCTGCGGGTTGCCGGTTGCGGTGGCAAGCCCGATCAGCTCGGACACGCTTGTCGCGTCCGTGTCGGTGACCGTGCGGAACACCCGGCCAAAGCCAAGTGCGGACGGATCTGGGCGCGACAAGGCCCTGAACACGGCGGCCCGCGCGATCAGCTCAGGCCCGACATCGGCGACAAGGTTGAAGCTCGGCAGGAAGGACGTGTAGTCATTGCGGCCAACGATCGGGATCAGTTCACCTGTTGCAGGCGAATTGATGATGAAGCCGCCGCCGGGTGCGGGGTCGACTGTCAACGGCCCGCGAAAACCCCGCGAGGTGACCGACGTCTTGATGACCCTCAGGCCAAAATTTCCGCGCACGGGCAGGCTGCCCAGCGTGCTGTCGTAATTCGCCTGAAGGTATCCGGCCCATGTCAGCTCGGTGACATCGTTGTTGTCGATCGACTCGAAGCGCCCGTCCGGATAGATCGGCACACCGTTGCTGTCGAAAGTCACCCCGCGCGGGTCGTTTGCCTCCATCGTGCGTGCCAGGCACAGCGCGTCGAAGCTGGCGAAGGTGTTGGTGGTGCTGATGACATCGCCATTGGCATCGACATTGGTGATGAGCGGGTTGCCGCCGCTAACGGACGAGAGAAACCCTCTTTCGGGAAAGGGCGTGCGGCACTCCTGATTGGCGATAGCCAGTGCGGCGTTGCTGTAGGTCACCTCGACCCTGCTGGCACCGACAATTCCGCCGGGGACATCCCTGTATTCCAGCTGCTGGAACCGGACACCGCCTTCGATCGACGTAAGGAACCCGTTCATCTCATAAGTGAAATCGCCGCGCGCGCCCCAGATCGAATTGAATCGGTCCTGGGACAGCGTAAACCGGGTGCGCGCATCGTCGCTGAACAGGTCGTAATCGTTCACGTCGAAGTTCTGCACGATCATGTTGAACGTCTGCGAACCGTTCTGGCGGATCTGGTAAGCGGTCTCGATCCGGTCGGGCGAGGTGTTGCTGTTGCCGCTCACCCAGTTGCTCAGGCGCGCACGGGGATAGCGGTTCAGGTTGCCGAAGATGTCGCGCCCGCCGCGAATTCGCATACGCACCTGAACCGATTCCTCGGTGCGGGTGGTCTCCGAGTAGGACAGGTCGGCGGACAGTTTCAGTCGGTCGGACGCGCGTACCGCAACCGACAGTCCCCCGCCATAATAACGCTCGGCACGCTCAAGATATTCGCTGTTCGTCTCGACACTGGTCTCGCCGGTGAACTGTCGCAACGCGCCGAAATCGCCAACTATAAGATCATAGTCGAGCCGGGTGTTGAGGGGGGCGGTGCGATCGTCGATGCGCCGGCCTTCCGAGAACACCAGATCGTTACGGCGCTCCGCAAAGACGCGGTTAGCATATTGAAAATCGAGATTGATGTCGACTGACGGACTGGGCTTGATCTGCACCGCGGCGAAGAAGGCGTCACGCTCGTCATTGGTGATGTTCTGGCGGTAGGTGTAGCTGTTGCGCGCGACGACGAAGTCTTCAGTCCCCGCCGTGGCCGGGCGTTGCGGCACCCCGCCCACCACCACATCGCAATTGGCCGTCCCTCTGAGGCCGGTCGAGCCGGTGATGTTATCGACGCAATAATTGATGGTGTCGCTGATCCGGGCTTCCTGCTCGGGATTGCTCTGCACGTTGCGCTGGTAGCCGAGCGACACGCCGATTTCGGTGCCGCCGAGCGTGAATTGATCGACCAGGCTCACAGTGCCGCGATAGCCGAAGTCGACCAGCCGCTGATCGGCGTCGATATCGAAGTTCTGCGGGTTGTAATTGCCCTTGATTTCGGCCTGAATGCGCCGCTTGCCGAAGTCGAGCGGCTTGACTGTGTCAAGAACGATTTGACCGGCCACGCCGCCTTCGATCATGTTGGCGGATTGGGTCTTGTAGATCCCGGCCTTGTTGAACAATTCCGAGGGAAACTGGCTGAAGTTGACCGACCGGTCGCCGCTGCCGTTGGTGGCAGCTCTGCCATTGATGACCGATGAGCCAAGAAACGGGCCAAGGCCACGCACCGAGATCTCGGTCGCGCCGCCCTGTTCGCGGTGGGATGCGGCGCTGGTCAAGGTTTCGAGCGCCTCCCCGATCGAGAGGGCGGGCAGGTCGCCCACCTCGTCCGCGCTGAGCGCATCGAACACCAGGTCGGACCTGCGCTTTTCCTCGATGGAGCCTTGCACAATCGCACGAGTTCCGGTGACGGTGATCTCCCCCTGCGATGCCGCACCGACATCCGCCTGGTCGCTGGCCTCCTGAGCGAGCAGCGCCGAGGCTTGGAATGCGAGGGCAGACGCACCCGCCAGCCACCGCATCAGCTGCACGTCCGTGAGCCTCGGGCGCACGCGCCCCTGCCTTGCGCAATCAGTCATCTCATCCCCTTTGAATGCCGATTCGGTTCGGCTTTAACGAATGACTGAACCTGCCAGCATCTATTGTCAACCGTTTGGTCTGAACTAATGGCAAGGCACAGAAGGTGAGGGGGTATATGCATGAGCCCTGATCATTGCGCCGATCACGCTCCAGAATCGGCAACTTTGCTGAATGCAACCGGGAGATTCGAAGGCTGCATAAAATAGGCATGACAAACTGGTTGACATAGTGGCCTGAATGAATAGGCTTTCCTGGCCGGTCCACTTCAAGAGATCGATATGGGAGGATGTATGGTTGGTCTGCGGCAGCTGCGATCCCGCAATGTTATTTTTGCTGCTGCGCTGCTGGCGATGATGATCGCCGCGCTTTTTCCCATCAACAACGCTGCCCATGGACAGGCCAAAGGCGCGCAGGTCATGCTCGTGCGCTCGAAGGAGCAATATCGGCAGGTCGCATCGAAGCTCAAGCCGGGCGATATGGTCGTGCTTGCCAATGGCGAATGGCGCGACTTCGAGATTGTGATCACGGGGCGCGGCACGCCGGAAAAGCCGATCGCGTTGCTTGCTCAGGAGGCGGGCAAGGTCGTGATCACAGGCCGGTCGAATCTCAAGATCGGAGGTTCGCACATCCTGGTCAGCGGCCTGGTGTTCCGGGACGGTCACACCCCGACGGGTGAGGTCATCGCGTTCCGGCGCAGCAAGGAAGATGTCGCAACCGACTCGCGCGTGACGCAGGTCGTGGTCGACCGCTTCAACCAGCCGGATCGCACCCGCACCGATTACTGGGTCGCGCTCGATGGCAAGCGCAACCGCTTCGATCATAACTCGCTGGTGGGCAAGACCAATGCGGGCGTGACCCTGGCGGTGCGCCTCGACCTCGAAGCGAACGGCCACAGGATCGACGCCAATTACTTCGGCCCGCGCCCGGTGCTCGGATCGAACGGCGGGGAAACCATCCGCATCGGAACGAGCAAGGAGTCGATGTTCGATTCGGGAACGCTGGTCGAAAACAACGTCTTCGATCGCACGAATGGGGAGATCGAGATCATCTCGATCAAGTCCGGGGCCAATATCGTGCGCGGCAATCTGTTTCTCGAAGCACAGGGCGCCGTGACCCTGCGTCACGGCGACCGTAATATCATCGAGCGCAACGTGTTTTTCGGGCGCGGCAAGCCGAACACGGGCGGTATCCGCGTCATCAATCGCGACCAGATCGTGCGCGGCAACTACATGGAGGGGCTGCGCGGCACGGGCTTTGCGGGCGCACTCACGGTCATGAACGGCGTGCCCAATTCGCCGGTCAATCGCTACGTTCAGGTCAGCAATGCGCTGATCGAGAACAACACCATCGTCGATAGCGCGAGGATGACACTGGCGGCCGGTTCCGACGACGAGCGCAGCGCGCCTCCGGTCGGCAGCACGATGGCGCGCAACCTCATCCTGTTCGGCAGCTTGCCCAAGCCGGTTGTGATCGAAGACGACATATCTGGCATCGCATTGGCTGATAACCTCATCGCCACCGCGCGTCCCGTCACCGGCTTTCCTGCCGCGCGCCAGATCGAGGTGGCGATGGAGCGGGCTGGCAATGGCTTGCTTTATCCGGTCGAGCCTTCGCTGGCATCGCTCGGCGCGCCGCGCGATCTTGCGCCGGTCACGCTCGATTCCGTCGGCGCGCGGCACTTCGCCAAGCCAGGTCCCGATGCCGCCTTCGGGTCGGGAAAGGCCATAAGGGTTGGCGAGGGCAATGCTGCATTGCTGGCGGCACTTGATGGCGCGCGTGATGGCGATCGCCTGATCCTCGAAGGCCCGTCATATGCGCTGGATCGCATCATCGCCGTAAACCACACGCTTTCGATCGAAGGCGGTGAAGGCGTGCGACCGCTCCTGACCTTCAGCCGCAACTGTCTGTTCGAGCTCGCCGCAGGAGGCAATCTGAAGCTCGGCGGGATCGCGATCAGCGGTGCCGAAGCGCCCGATGCCACGGGAAATGCTGTGATCGCCAGCAGCGCCGCCACGCCGCCGGTCAATTTCCTGCTCGAACTGGATGATGTGCAGGTGAGCGATCTTGCGGTGAACCGCGCTTTCGATGTCATCGCACTGGGCAAGGGCGCGCTGGCTGAACGGGTCACGATCACCAACAGCCGCTTTGCGGATATTGCCGGGCGCGTTCTGGCGGGTGATGCCGAAACGGACGATCTTGGCCGCTACAATACCGAGGCCGTGACGGTCACCGGATCCGACTTCGCGCGCATCTCCGGCCCCTTGATCGCGCTCTACCGGGGGGGCAGCGACGAAAGCACGTTCGGTCCGCGACTGGTGTTCGAGAACAATCAGGTTGCCGATTCCGGGACGCGGCCGATCACCGATCCGGCAGCAATCCTGATGCTGACCGGCGTTCAGGACATCCGGATCGTCCGCAATCGTTTTGCGCGCACGGCGCCGGTCCGGATTGTCCACACCACGGGATCACCGCTGACCCGGATCGAGGGCAACAGCGCCGAAGAGACCCCCGCGCCGATCATCGCATCGGCCCGTCCCGGCGTCACGCCGCAGCAGACGATCACCGGCAATGGCTTTGCGGAGAATGTTCGATGACCCACCTTCGCATAGCCGCAGCAGCGGTTATCGGGCTTTCCGGTGTCATCCTGGCATCGCCTGCTTCGGGTGATGCGAGGCAGGCGGTGCCGGCGACGATGACCTCGTCGCTGTTTGACGAGGAACTGAACCGCGCCCGTCGCTTCGTCGATGGCATGGTCGCGGCCGGGATCGATGTGCCAGTACCTGTCGATGCCGGCGGCGGTGCGACCCATGAACAGCACAAGCGCAATTACCGTGCCTTGGCTGCCGCAGGGGAGCTGTTCCGCTTCACCGGCGATCGGCGCTATGCCGATTTCGTGCGCGACATGCTGCTTGAATATGCCGCGCTGTACCCGGCACTCGGCCCGCATCCGGCGCGCTCCAACCAGCAACATGGCCGCCTGTTCTGGCAGAACCTCAACGATGCTGTCTGGCTGGTCAATGCGATCCAGGGCTATGAACCGGTCCGCGCCTCGCTGGCTGCCGACGACCGCGCGCGTATCGAAACGCTCTTCCGGCAGGTGGCCGAATTCATGTCGGTCGAAAGCGGCAAGACGTTCAACCGAATCCACAATCATGCCACCTGGTCGACCGCAGGCGTCGGCATGACCGGCTATGTCCTGAAGGACCGCGAACTGGTTGACCGGGCTCTGCTCGGCACGGCGAAGGATGGCAGGACGGGGTTTCTGCGACAGGTCGACCTGCTCCTGTCGCCCGATGGATACTACGCCGAAGGGCCCTATTATCAGCGTTACGCGCTGTGGCCTCTGGTGGTGTTTGCCGAGGCGATTGACCGGCACGATCCGGCGCAGCGCATTTTCGAGCGGCGCGGAGGCGTGCTCATCAAGGCGGTCACAACGGCCATCCACCTGACCTATGGTGGGCAGTTCATGTCGTTCAACGATGCGATCCGCGACAAGAGCCTCAACACCGAAGAACTGTATCAGGGTGTCGCTATTGCCTATGCCCGCACGCGCGACCCGGCGCTGCTGGCGATTGCGGCAAGGCAGGGGCGGGTCGCATTCTCGCCTGCCGGCGAACAGGTGGCCCGCGATCTTGCGGCGGGACTGGCCCGGCCTTTTCCCTTTGGTTCGCTGCTGCTGCGCGACGGGCCTGATGGCACCATGGGCGCGGTGGCGCTGTTCAGGCGCGGCGATGCCGATACCGGGCAGGCGCTCGTGGTCAAGAACAGCTCGCTGGGGATGGGCCACGGTCATTTCGATAAGCTGAGCTGGCAATTCTACGACAACGGCGCGCAAATCATCACCGATTACGGCGCGGCGCGTTTTCTCAACATCCCCGCCAAGGATGGCGGCAAATACCTTCCCGAAAACGAAAGCTGGGCCAAGCAGACCATCGCCCACAACACCCTGGTGGTGGATGAGCGCAGCCACTTCGGCTCCATCGAGAAGATCGGCGAACGCCACGCGCCGCGCCAGCTGCACTTTGCGGAAAGCACCGATTTTTCCGTCAGTATCGCGGATATCGGCAGTGCCTATCCCGGAGTCCACATGACCCGCACGATAGCCAGCCTTGCGATCGACGGGCTGGAGCGTACTGTCGTGATTGATCTGCTCAGGGTCCAGGCCGATCGCGCCCACCAGTTCGACTTGCCCCTGCACTACAACGGCCACCTTATCGAGGTCGGTCCGCAACTGCGTAGCAACCTTGCCGAACGCCCGGTGCTGGGGAGCGATTTCGGTTATCAGCATATCTGGGTCGATGCGACCGCCAACCCCGATCCGCAGCGCGCCTTTGTGACGTGGCAGACCGGAAACCGGTTCTACACCTGGCGCTGGGTGCCGCAGCCGGGCGCGCAACTGATCCTCGGCGAGAGCGGCGCCAATGATCCGAACTTCAACCTGCGCCGCGAACCGTTGCTCATCCAGCGCCTGTCGGGCGTTAGCGATACCATCTTTGCCGGCGTGCTCGAAAGCCACGGTCGGTATGATGGCGCGGCCGAGCAGGTGGTCGCCAGCACCAGCCAGATCCGATCCGCGCGGGTTGTTCGGCTGCCCGATCATGACCTGTTGGTGATCGAAACGCTCGCCGGTGCGCAGGCTGTTGTGGCGGTCGCGCACGATCCGGCTCCTGACAAGGCGCATGCCGTCACCTGGAGCGGGCACCGTCTTGAATGGACCGGCCCGGCCGCCCGCATCAGCATCGGGTCTGCAACAAGCGCCGGCCTTGGGGGTCGCGAACCATGAACGCCGTGGACTTCAAGCTCGCCAGCGACGTTGCCATCGATGATCTCGGCGAGGGGGTGACCCGGCAGATTATGGGGCATGCGCCAGACTTGATGACCTGCCGCCTGACCTTTGCAACCGGGGCGGTCGGGGCGCTGCATAGCCATCCGCACAGCCAGACGAGTTACTGCGAGTCCGGCCGCTTTTGCTATCGGGTTGCCGACATCGAACGGGAGATCGGTCCCGGCGACTGCGTCACCATCGCCCCGCATCGCGAACATGGGATCGTGTGTCTCGAGGCCGGGGTCATCATCGACAGCTTCAGCCCGATGCGCGCTGATTTTCTCGGTGAAGACTGATGATGGCTGGCAGCAGATTGCGCTGGGTCATCGTGACCCTCGTCGCGGTAGCCACCGTGATCAATTACATCGATCGCGGCGCGCTCGGCTTCCTCTGGCCAGAAATATCGGCTGACCTGGGACTGACGAAGGCAGACTACGCGATCATCCTCAACGTCTTCACCTTTGCCTATGCTTTCGGACAGACGATTTTCGGCCGGATTTTCGACTGGATCGGGACGCGGCTGGGATTTGTCCTCTCGATCGTCGTCTGGTCGGCTGCGACCATCGCGCATGCCTTGGCGCGCGGACTCTTCAGCTTTGCGGTTTTGCGGGCCGTTCTCGGCATCTCGGAGGCCGGTAACTGGCCCGGCGCCACCAAGGCCAACGCCGAGTGGTTCCCGATCAACGAGCGGGCTCTGGCGCAAGGTATCTTCAACAGCGGCGCGGCGGTTGGCGGGATCATTTCTGCACCGGTCATCGCCTATCTGTTCGTATTTCTCGGCAGTTGGCAGGCGGCCTTTGTTGCGGTCGGCGCGCTGGGCTTCTTGTGGCTCGTCCCGTGGCTCCTGATCTACAAAGGCGGGCCGGATGCGCACCCCTGGATCAGCGAAGCCGAGCGGCAGTACATCCTCACCGGGCAGCGCGATGCGGCCACCAACAGTGCACCCACTCATGCGCCGGGCGGGCTGGAGATCCTGTCACGCCGCGAAAGCTGGGGCGTCATAGTCGCGTCGGCGGCAATCGACCCGATCTGGTGGCTTTTTGTCGGCTGGCTTCCGCTTTATCTTGCGGAGACCTACGGCTTCGGCGTCGCCGACATCGGCCTTTACGCATGGGTTCCCTATGTCGGCGCGATGTTCGGCGCATGGTTCGGCGGCCTGTTCGCGCAGAACCGGCTGCGTGCCGGCTGGAACGTCAACCGCACCCGCAAGACGGTTATCACGCTGGGGGGCGCGATCATGTTGGCGGCATTGCTGCTGACCGCCAATGCCTCATCGCCAGTCATGGCCGTCCTACTGATGGCCGTGATCCTGTTCGGGTTCCAGACCGCAATCGGCAACATCCAGACGCTGCCCAGCGATTTCTATGCCGGATCGTCGGTCGGATCGCTGGCCGGTTATGCCGGCACGGCCGCAAAGCTCGCGGTGGTGGGCCTCAACTTCCTGATCCCGATCATCACGACCGAAAGCTACGCGCCGGCCTTCGTCGTGGGCGCGGCGCTGGCAGTGCTCACGGTGCTGGCGGTGTGGGTGCTGTGCCCCGACATCAAACCTCTGGCCGCCCGCAACGGTGCGGTCTCCATCGAAGGAAAACCATGAATGAAAAAGCTCCAAGGCAAGACCGCCATCGTAACCGGTGGCAGCCGCGATATCGGCCGTGCAGTTTCGGAGCAACTCGCTGCGGCCGGGGCAAAGGTCGTGGTGAACTGGTGCAATGCCGAAGCAGCGGCGCTTGATACCGTCGCTGGCATTTGCGCAAGCGGCGGCGAGGCCGTGGCGATCAACGCCAATGTGACTGACCCGGAGGATGTCGCCCGCCTCGTCGCCGAGACGCAGCGCCATTTTGGCGAGGCGATCCACATCCTCGCGAATGTTGCCGGAGGGCTGGTGGCCCGCAAGCCGCTGGCAGAGATGGACATGGCATTCTTCAATCATGTGATGCAGCTCAACGTCACTTCGACCTTTCTGACGACCAAGGCAGTGGCGCCGTTCATGCCGGAAGGCTCGGCAATCCTGAACTTCGCCTCGCAGGCCGGGCGTGACGGCGGCGGACCGGGTGCGGCAGCCTATGGGACTGCCAAGGGCGCGGTGATGACCTTTACCCGCGCGATGGCCAAGGAACTCGGCCCCCGCGGGATCCGGGTCAATGCCCTGTGCCCCGGGATGATCGCCACGACATTTCACGACACCTTCACGAAGGATGAAGTGCGCGCAGCGGTCGCCGCAGCGACCCCGCTGCGGCGGCAGGGCACGGCTGACGAAGTGGCTCGCACCGTCGTCAATCTCGTGTCGGACGACGCAAGCTTCGTGACCGGAGCCAACATCGATATCAACGGCGGCACATTCTTCTCGTGACCGGGGCCCGACACGTGACCGGGGGACGGATCAAATGTTTCGGCGAAGTCCTGCTGCGGCTCGCCGCGCCGGGGCGTGAATTGCTGCTGCAATCGGGCCGGTTCGATGTGCATGTCGGCGGGGCCGAGGCCAATGTCGCCGTGGCACTTTCGTGCCTGGGTCACGATGTCGGCATGGTAAGCGCATTGCCTGACAATCCTCTCGGGCGCGAGGCGCGAGCGTTCCTGCGCGGTCACGGGGTCGGCACCGATGCCATGTGCGAAACCGAAGGTCGCATGGGGCTCTATTTTCTCGCCCACGGTGCCGGTCTGCGCCCTTCCGAGGTGATCTATGACCGGGCAGGATCGGCCTTTGTGCAGGCCTGTGCGAGCGGCTTTGACTGGCCGAGCCTACTGGACGGTGCAAGCCTGTTGCACCTGTCCGGTATCACCCCTGCGCTCGGCCCGGATGCAGCCGCGGCCGCGCTCGCTGCAGCCGAAACCGCCAATGCGCTCGGCGTGCCGGTCTCCTTCGACGGCAATTACCGCGCACGGCTGTGGGAGGCGTGGGACAGCAATCCGCGCGACATTCTCAACCGCCTCGTGGCCTCGGCCGACGTTCTGTTCGGCAATTATCGCGACATATCCTTGTTGCTGGGAAGCGCATTTACCGGTGAAGGGCCGGAGCGCCGCCGCGCCGCTGCCGAAGCAGCCTTCGCGCAGTTCGACAGGCTGCGCGTCATTGCGTCAACCGCGCGCCACGTCGAGGATGCAGACCGTCACCGGATCGCTGCGCGGATCGATATGCGGGGCACCTGCGTGCAAACGGGCGAGGTGCCGGTTGCCGGTATCGTCGACCGGATCGGCGCCGGCGATGCCTTTGCGGCTGGGGTTCTCGACGGGCTGTTGCGCGATCTTGCACCGGAGGCCATCATCCATGGCGGCCTTGCACTGACATGCCTCAAGCATTCGCTTCCGGGCGATGCGAGCCGCTTGCGGCAGACAGACATCGACGCATTTCTCGACGGCGTTGCCGACGTGCGCCGGTAAGGTCGTGCTTGCCCGGATCGCAAATCGCCCCGCGTTCATTGCCGGTTCGATCTCCGGCTGGAATGTTTAGAGCGGTTTCCCGGCCATTCTGGGTCCGTCAGGGCAGGTCACAATGGCCGGAAACCGCTCCAGGCGGCGTCTGCCCGGGGCATAGCTATTTCTTCGGGTCCGTCACGCCGCTTTGCATGACCCTCCTTTGCGGACCTGAAATACCTTTCCCGCCAAATGGAGAGGGTGGGAAGTGCGCGCGAAATTGACGAATGATCCGGCGAACCAGGTGGTGCTTCGCGAAACCCTGATTTCGACGGTGCCCAATGCGGTCATCTCGGCAGGTTTCGTGGGGCTGGTGTTCCGCGAACAGTCTCGCATACCCTTGTGGGGCATGAACGGCTTGGCGTTCGACCTTGTCCCGACGACCTTCATGCTGACGCTGATGACGACCATCGGGTTGACCCTGCTGTTCCGCAGGCGGCGCCGCAGCGGCTCGCTTCCCGCCATGGCGCATGGGGCAGCGCCGCTTCCCCTGCCCCACAACGCGGTGCTGCGCGGGCTGGTGCTGGGTTTGGCGCTGCTGCTGCTGTTCGTGCCGGCTTGCGTCGTCCTTCTGGCCGCAGTCTGGCAAGGCGATTGGCCCTTCGCGCAGGTCATGGCTTTCAAGATCGCCTACGGCGTTGCGGTGGGCTGGGTGGCCACGCCGCTGGTCGTGCTGGCAGTGCTCCGCGAGCGCGTTTCCTAGCGCCGGAAACCCTGGTGGGGCGAGCGCCGCCAGCCGATCCCATCAGAAGACGTGAACCTCGCCCGCGCTGTTATCGACCAGGATGTCGCAGTCGAGATATTCGACATCGGGCGCCCGTCCGGTCTTCGCCTTGATCATTTCGCTGGCCCGGGCAAAGAACGCCTCGGCAGGAGCGCGATCGGTCCACAGGTAGATGCTTGTTCCCGTGCCCGCCTCGGCATCGATGTGGATGGCCTTGCGGATCAATGCCGGTGCGGCAGCCTGATAGATCGGCAAGGTCTTGCTGATCTCGGCCATGGCTTCCTCACGTGTCTCGCCCGGCGGCAGGCGGAAGCGCACTATCGTTGAAATCATGTTCGTTTCCTCTTTCCCTTGGGGCTGTGTTTCTGGGCAGCCCCACGCTGCCAGGGAAGATCAATTCGGCGACGGCCGCCATAACTCCGCCGACGTGGCACCGACAAGGCCGCGCCAATTCGAAGATGGCAAAAAACTTTTTCATCCCCTCGGCGGAATTAATCATTGCTTGCCGAAAGCACCTTCGGAGAACTTTGAGCATACATGGAGAGGACGAGAGCTTGATTTCGCAAGCATCAACGCCTCCACCCAAAGAGTGGGTAATTCAGGGGACCCGGGATGCTTCGCACGACACTTTTCGCAACCATGCTCATGACGGGCACTTCGGCCTTTGCGCAGCAGGCGACGGATCAGCTTCCCGAGCAGGCCGATGCGGCCAGCGGGCAGGGCAACGAGATTATCGTCACCGCCCAGAAGCGCGAACAGCGCCTGATCGACGTGCCGATCTCGATCATCGCGAAGTCCGGGACCGAGCTCCAGAACGCCGGGATTAACGATTTCAACGACATTGCCGCGCGCGTGCCGAACCTTTTGCTCAACGATACGCCCGCCAACAAGCAGATCATCATCCGAGGCATCGGCACCACGGGCAACAGCTTTTCCTTCGAGCAATCGGTCGCGCTGTTCGTCGACGGGATCTACGGCGGGCGCAACCGCCAGTACAATCAGCCGTTCCTCGATATCGAACGGATCGAGGTGCTGCGCGGGCCGCAGGGTGCGCTGTTCGGGCGCAACACCGGTGCCGGTGCCATCTCGATCACCACCGCGCGCCCTTCGCAGGAGGTGCTGGTCGAGGCTTTTGCCGAATACGAAGTGCGCACGAACAGCGCCAACGCCACGGCTGTCGTCAACGGGCCGATCACCGACACCCTATCGATCCGCATCGCCACCCGCTATGCCGAGGACAACGGCTGGCTGAGGAACACGACCCTCAACCGCGTCGAGCCGCAGACCGACCAGTTCGTCGGGCGCGTCTCGATGCTGTGGCAGCCCGGGGACAACGTCGATGTCTTCGGCAAGCTCGAGTATTCGCGCGTCGACCTCACCGGGTCGCCCTTCGAGTTCGTGCCGGGGGGGTAGCGACCCGATTACCGCAAGGACACCGACGACGCCTTCCTCCCCGAAGGCGACAATGCCGATGCCCTCAACGGGGTGCTTCAGGTCGATGTCGGGATCGGCGATCACACGCTGACGGCGATCACCGGCTATTCCGGCTATGACTTCGCGCAGGCCTTCAACATCCAGGCGCGCGCCCCCACCCGGCTCGTGTCCGACAACGCCGAAAGGTTCAACCAGTGGTCGCAGGAGATCCGCCTGCTTTCGCCGACCACCGGCGCCTTCGACTACGTGATCGGCGCCTACTACGAGTGGAGCGAATCGCGGGTGGACCGCGGACAGACCTTCGACCTGCCGGCGCCGCGCTCACCCGACCGGATCATCCGGCGCAGGTTCGAGCAGGAAACCAACGTGCTGTCCGCGTTTGCCCAAGCCAATTGGCGCTTCGCGGAACAGTTCTCGCTCGGCGCCGGGCTGCGCTGGACCCGGATCGACAAGACCGGCGAGGTCGAGGGGACCACCACCAACTTCCCCCCCGGCCCGCCGACCACCCCCAACCAGGTGATCCCGCTCAACCTGCTGCGCGGCGAGATCGAGGAAAGCACCTTCGCACCCTCGGCGGTGCTGAACTGGACGCCGAACCGCAACCTGACGGCCTATGTCCGCTATGCGCGCGGCGAGAAGGGCGGGGCGTTCTCGG
>ERZ1066123.1477-NODE-1477-length-13944-cov-10.309670_pt1 | contig 13944 bp, 10 predicted proteins | sample MGYA00382770_ERZ1066123 | MGnify/ENA primary metagenome ERZ1066123 (study PRJEB33369, sample SAMEA5778353) | biofilm metagenome | biome: Industrial cooling water; feature: Water cooling tower basin; material: Biofilm | place: United Arab Emirates | collected...
GCCAATATTGCGATTTTCCCTCCCGGACGCACTACTTGATCAGAGATTCCCTAGTTCGTCGATTCAGGCGGCGAGCGCACCAGCTGCCGCCTTCCCATCCGTCTCTTGTCCGACGGGCGACTCGCTGCTGGATCTCCCAGCGACACGCGAACTGATGAAGGCGGTGATGACCCGCACGGAAACGCTGACGCCCCAGGCAGAGTGGGCCGGCTACGCATACCGGCTGCCGGATGGCAGTCATCGGTTTGAGGTGGATGTGAATGCGCAGAACACGTGCAACGGTTCGAACGCTCAGGTGTCGATGAAGCCGGGATGGACGCCAGTGCTGTCCGTGCAGTCGCACCCAGCGTCCCCTGGCGGCCCGCTCTGCGACGGCATCGCCGGCATGGGCCCACAAGGTGGCATGCTGTCGCCACGGGATTGGGATGCGGCGGATCTGACCTGGGGAACGCCACCCGTCGTGCCGGTTGTCGTGATCGATCCGCGCAAGATTGCGATCGGTCGAACGGGCGTCTGCGCCGATCGCACACCTCGCTACGACGCCAACGGACAGCAAGTCGGCGCCGCGCGCTTTCCGATCAAGTCGCAGTTCGACGCCGCTTATTCCTCGTTTCCTCGGAGGACTGGATCATGCGAACGACCCTGATAGTCATTGCGGGTACCACCGCCCTGCTCGCTTCGTTGTATCCAGACAACGCGTCCCCTTCGCGCACAAGCAGCCTCGTTACGGCGAATCCATGCGGACATGGGCGGGAGGGCCAAGAACAACCGTTGCAAGACAATGCAAGGGCATTCGCATCGGACGGGGACTCAGCATACGTCGAGCGAAGGGCGGAAATGGGGCTTCTCTTGTGGCCACTCGATAGCGTGCAGTTGACGCAGGACTCCACGGTCTGCGCCCACCTCGACTCGCTGATTGCAGTCTGGCAAGCCGGCCCCGAGGCGCAATCGAAGAACGCTCTTCGATTCGCTGGGTGGCCAGGCATCACAGTGGCCCGAATCAATCCGCACAAGTACATGGCGCTTCCGCCGTTCCGTGACAACCAAGGCGCAGGCTGGTACTTCATCGTGGACTCTGTTGGCGGAACCGTGAGATTTCTTCGAGTCTACGATCAGTGAGGCCACATGCTGCCGACACGGACGCGGCGGCCGGCGGACGCCGCTCACTCGTCCATCGCCGTCCGCCCCTTCTTCGCCTTCACATGCTGATCGAGCCACGCTACCGTTTCCGCCAACGTGTGGCCGATGCTCTCGCGCGCCGCGTAGCCGTGCGACTCGGCCGGCAGCTGCACGTAACGCACCGTCGCGCCGTTCCCCTTGAGCGCGGCGTACATGCGCTCGCTCTGGATGGGGAACGTCCCCGTGTTGTTGTCGGCCATGCCGTGAATGAGCAGGATCGGGTCCTTGATCTTGTTCGCGTGCGTGAACGGCGACATGGTCGTGTAGATGTCCTGCGCCTCCCAGTACGTGCGCTGTTCGGCCTGGAAACCGAATGGCGTGAGTGTGCGGTTGTACGCACCACTGCGCGCCACGCCCGCCTTGAAGAGACGCGAATGCGCGAGCAGGTTGGCCGTCATGAAGGCGCCGTATGAGTGACCGCCCACGCCGATGCGCTCCCGATCCGCGACGCCCCGTGAGACGATCGCCTCCACCGCGGCCTCGGCGCTCGACACGAGCTGCTGCACGTACGTGTCGTTCGGCTCGGCCTCACCCTCGCCGATGATCGGCATCGTGGGTCCATCGAGCACGCCGTAGCCCTGCGTGAGCAGGAAGAGATGACTCGCCCCCGTGGGACGCACGAACCGATCCGGTGAGCCGACGACCTGCGCCGCCGCCGCCGCCGAACGGAACTCCTGGGGATACGCCCACAAAAAGAACGGCAACGGGCCGTCACGCTGCTTGTCATACCCCGCCGGCAGATAGAGCGTGGCCGACAGTTGCACGCCATCCTTCCGCGTGTACGTGATGAGCTCCGACGTCACTCCAGCGAACTGCGGTGCGGGATCGGTGAACGAGGTGAGCGCGATGGGTGCGATGCGCGCGCGCAGATTCCGCAGCCAGTAGTTCGGTGCTTCGGTCTTCGACTCACGGCGCGTGAGCAGCTGCTCGCCGCGTGCGTCGAGTACATCGAGCGGCTGTTCGTAGAACCCGGCGGCCGATTGGAAGAGACGCTGCGTGCGTCCGGTGGCGAGTTCGTAGCGATCGAGGAACGGACGATCACCGGCCGCCGAAGCGCCCGCGCCCGTGAGGAATGCGAACTTCGCGTCGGGTGTGGTGAAGAGCAGCGACTGCCCACGCGCGTCGGTGCGCGTGAGGAAGCTCCCCGGATCGCCGTAGCGGTCTTCGCTGCTCCGCGCCCACAGCAGTCGTGGTGCGGCCGACGGCGCCGATGGATTGACGATCCACGACTTCGTTTCGCGCGTGCGCGCCCACCGTTCGGCCACGATGGCGAGGTCGGCGCGTGCCCACGTCACGCCGCCCGCGCGCCAGCCGAGCGAGACGAGGGTGGTGGGGGTGCCGTTGAACGGCGCCGCCAGCAGCTGCACCCGATCGCGCACACCATTCACGGCGATCGTGTCACCACGCGGCGCTTCATACCAGACAAGCGTGGCGTCGGCATCACCACGCCAGCGGACCGAGCGTGGTCCTTCGGCGACGGCATCACCACCCCACGGCACCTGTTCACGCAGCGGCATCTCGTGCACGCGCTTGATCTCGCGTCCGCTCGGGTCCCACACGCTGATCGTGGTCGGGAAGAAGCTGAGGGGCACGACATACGAATACGGCGTCCGATGCGTCGTGACGAGCAGGTAGCGCCCGTCGGGGCTCGGCGTCACATCGGCGATGATGCCGGGCGCGCCGATCGGCGTGACGGCACCGGTGAGGTCGATGCGCGCCACCTGACTCGTGGCGTAGTAGGTGAACAGCGCCTCGTCGTGCGGCGACTTGAGCAGGTCCTGATACGTGGCCACGCGATCCGCGCGTCCGCCCTCCGATTCCTGGAGGATCGGTCCGTCGGGTGTGGTCGGCGCGGCCGGCGCGGCACCGCGTCCACTCGGGACGAGGCGGCAGATGAGCGCGGGCTCCGCGCCAAGCCAGCTGCACGGCGCGCCGAGGACGGCGTTCAAGCGCACATCGGCAAGGCGTCGCACGGCGCCGGTGGCCACGTCGGCCACCCAGGGTTGGATGCGCTCGCCATCGGCGATGGTGAAGAAGATCCGCTCGCCCGACGGCGACCACGAGACATTCGCGATCGGAGCGCCGCGACCGGCGTCACCCGCCGGGAGCGGAATGTCGAGCGCGCGCGCCGTCCCGCCACGCACCGGCTGCACACTGATGCCGCGTACGCCGCTGCCGCGCGACGGGCCGTTGGTCACCGGGTCGAAGCGCAGGCCGGCGAGTCGGAGCTCCGGGGCCGCCACTTCGGCAATGCTCGGGTAGCCCGCGCGCTGCAGCAGCGCCATACGCGTCCGATCGGGGCTGAGCGAGACCGACGGCGTGGGCGCGGCGTCGAGAATGGCCGCGATGACCGGTGGCGGTTCGCGGTAGGCGGACTGGGCGGCGAGGGAGGGGGCGACGCTGATCACAAGCAGCGTCGCGAGCGACGCGGATGCCCGACGATGACGGAGCGAGGGCAGGTTGCGCATGGCCGAAGGGATGAGCGTGGGAGACGGCGACCGACAACCCCCGGAATTGGTCCTCCGGGCCGCGAGGGCGCCAGACCTGGCGCCGCAGCGTCCGCTTCGTCGCGCGACCGCGCCATGTATCTTCCCACGATGTCTTCTCCTGCTGCTCCCGCTCCGTCCGCGCCCCGCGCGCTCCACCCCGAGATCGCGCGCCGTCGCACGTTTGCGATCATCTCGCATCCCGACGCGGGCAAGACGACGCTCACCGAGAAGCTGCTGCTCTACGGCGGCGCGCTGCATCTGGCGGGCACCGTCAAGGCGCGACGCGCCGAGCGGCACGCGACCTCCGACTGGCTCGCGCTCGAAAAGGAGCGTGGCATCTCGGTGACGACGTCGGTCATGCAGTTCGACTACCACGGCTTCCGCGTCAACCTGCTCGACACGCCAGGTCACGAGGACTTCTCCGAGGACACCTACCGCACGCTCGTCGCGGCCGACTGCGCGATCATGCTCGTGGACAACCGCAAGGGTGTCGAAGAGCGCACGCGTCAGTTGTACGAAGTGTGTCGGCGTCGCCGACTGCCGATCTTCGCGTTCGTCAACAAGTGCGACCGCGTGGGGCAGGAGCCGCTCGAGCTGCTTGGTCTGCTGGAGCAGGAGCTCGGGTTGCCGGTGGTGGCGGCCATGTGGCCGGTGATGGAGAACGATACGCTGCACGCGGTGGTCGATCGTCGTCGCGGCGTGGTCCACTGGTTTCAGCGGGGGGGGGACCATGGCGCTTCGCGCGTGGCGATCGAGACCACGCCACTGACGCACGAGGCGCTCGCGGCGCACGCGAGTCGGTCGACGGCCGATCGCACGTTCGAGGAGCTGGGGCTGCTCGACGCCGCCGGGCACGCGTGGGACCCTGACGCGATCACGCGCGGCGAGCTCATTCCGCTCTACTTCGGATCCGCGCTCACGAACTTCGGCGTGGAGCCGTTCCTCGACGATTTTCTCGAACTCGCGCCGGGACCGACACCGCGTCCCATCGAGGGGGGCGAAGTGACGCCCGCGTACGAGGATTTCACCGGCTTCGTGTTCAAGATTCAGGCGAACATGGATCCGAAGCACCGCGACCGCATCGCCTTCGTGCGCATCGTCTCCGGGCACTTCGAAGCGGGGCTGACCGCGACGCTTGGACGAACGGGCAAGCCGTTGCGCATGAATCTGCCGCAACAGTTCCTCGCGCAGGAGCGCACGCACATCGACGACGCGTGGGCTGGCGACGTGATCGGGTTGCACGACCGCGGTACGCTGCGCATCGGGGACGCGATCTTCACCGGCAAGGCCGTGTCGTTCGCTGACATTCCGCGCTTCCCGCCCGAGCACTTCTCGCGCATCAGCGTGAAGGACCCGTTGCGGCGACCGCATCTCGATACGGGGCTGCGCCAGCTCGCCGAAGAAGGGGCGGTGCAGCTCTTCAAGGCGGATCCGCAAGCGAGTGTCCCCGACATCGTGGGGGCGGTGGGACAGCTGCAGTTCGACGTGCTGCTGCATCGCCTCGAGCACGAGTACGGCGTGCCGGCCAAGCTCGTGCCACTGGGCATGTCGCACGCGCGCTGGATCGAGGGCGATGAGAAGGCGCTCATGCGCGCGACGCTCATGCGCGATCGCCAGCTGCTGTACGATGCCAAGGACCGGCCGGTGCTGCTCTTCACGAACAGCTTCGCGGTGCGTTGGGCGGAGCGTGAGAGCGACGGGCTCGTGTTGCGGGAGTTTCCGGACTGAGGGAGTAAGCGCGCGGCCGAGGGTGTGAGCTGTTTTGCCGTGCGCTGACGCGTTGGGGGGTGAGGTCGGACGATCGGACCGGCCCGCTTCCCTGATGCCGCCATGCCGCGCTCTGCTCGCACCCACCGCGCTCCCGCTGTCCGCCTGCTGACACTCTGGCTCGCAACGGCCGCCTGTGGCGGTGGCGGTGACGCCGCACCCACGCAACCTCCGCCGCCCCCACCGCCTCCGCCGCCAACGCAGGCGACCGCCGTCACGCTCGACCGCACCACGCTCACGCTCGTGCCGCGTGAAGCGACCAACCTTGTGGCGACACCGCGCGACGCGGCCGGAGCGCCGCTCACGGGACGCAGTGTGGCATGGAGTGCCAGCGATACCAGCATCGTGACCGTGACAGCGGCCGGTCGCGTCAGCGCGCGCGCGTCAGGGACGGCAACCGTCACCGCGACCGTGGATGGCCGAACGGCGTCGGCGCAGGTCAGCGTGCGAGACGGCGGGTTGGTCGGGGCCAGTGGTGGCACGGTGCTCGCGGCCGGAGGTCGCGTTCGCCTCGTGGTCCCGGCCGGTGCGCTCTCCCAGGACGTACCGATCACTGTGACGCCGATCGCCTCGCCACCGCTCGCGACCGTGGTCGTGCCCGGCACCGCGTACGAACTGGGTCCGAGCGGAACCACCTTTGCCACACCCGCGACGATCGAGCTCGCCTACACGGCGCCGGTCGGCATCGACAGCGCGCAGGCGTGGCATCGCGTGAGTCGGTTCACGAACGGCACGTGGGAACCGCTCAACGACAACAGCGGCGCGCAGCCGGGTGGCACCGTGCTCGCTCGCCTCAGCGGGTTCAGCCAGTTCGCGATCACCAACGATGTGCGTAGCGACACGCTGATCGTCACGCCTGGCAGCACGGCCGTGGTCGTGGGCGCCACGCAGCAACTCACCGTGGCGAATCCTCGACCGACGTTCGTACCGGCGAGCGCACGCCGCGACCGTTCGTGGAATGCGCCCGCGATCGTGACCGTGTCGACGGATGGACTGCTCACCGGCGTCGCGGCGGGCGGACCCGTCACGATCACGCTCGATCAGCGGTGGCGCTTCGCCTGTCCGCTGCCGTCAGGTCGCTGTTTCGTGGGCACGCGGAACGCCGGCACGCCACAAGCAGAGGCGGTGTTCGCAGACTCGCTCGTGCACCGAGAAGTCGGGCGCCTCTCGGTGGTGGTCACGGCGGTGCCTGTGGCGCGCCTCGATCTCTCGGAGACCAGCGTGGCGCTGGACGTCGGGGCGACGCGCGTGGTGAGTGCCACGGTCCGCGCCGCGAACGGTGCGGTGCTCACCGGTCGGGCGGTCACGTGGCGCAGCAGTGCATCGGCGATCGCCAGCGTGGTCGATGGAAGGATCGCGGCCGTCAGCGCCGGCAACGCCATCATTACGGCGACCAGCGAAGGCGTCGAGGCAACCGTGGCGGTGCAGGTGACGCTGCCGCGTGTCGCGCCACACGTCGCCGGTGGTGATGGTCACAGTTGCGCCGTCGTGTCCACGGGGGCCGCGTACTGCTGGGGGGAGAACTCATCGGGTGAGCTCGGTTTCGACAACGGCGGCGACCTGCAGCTGACGGCACGCGCGGTGACCGGTGCGCGACGCTTCACCCGCATCGGTGCGGGCAACGGAGGCAGCTGCGCCCTCTCCACCGCTGGTCAGATCTTCTGTTGGGGTGAGAATGGCGCGGGTTATCTCGGCGATGGATCGCCGCCGTCCCCGGCACGCGCAACGCCGGGGCCGATCGCTTCGACGCTGCGATTTCGCGACGTCAGCGTGAGTCGAGCGCATCGCTGCGCGGTGACCGAATCGGACGCCGTGTACTGCTGGGGATTCAACGGGGCGGGGCAACTGGGGGATGGCACCACCGCCACCGCGTTCACACCGGTCCTCGTCAGTGGGCTGCCGGCCGTGAGCGCCGTCGCGGCTGGCGAGAGCATGACGTGTGCACTCGCGCGCGACCAGAGTCTCTGGTGCTGGGGACGCAACAATTTCGGGCAGCTCGGCGACGGCACGACGATCAATCGAACGTCCCCCGTTCGCCTGCCGGGCACGCGCCGGTACACCGCCGTGACCACCGGCATCCGCATGAGCTGCGCACTCGATGACGTTGGGGCGGCATGGTGCTGGGGCCGCGGCCCCGTTGGTGACAGCAGCTCCACCGATCGGATCGTGCCGACCGCGGTACGCACGTCGCAGCGCTTCACGCACATCACGTCGGGCTCGGGGCACACGTGCGCGCTCGCGCTGAACGGTCGCGCGTGGTGCTGGGGTGGGCTCGGTGCCATCGGGGACGGCGACAACGCGTCACGTGAGGCGCCGGTCGCCGTGGCGGGCGATCGTGCGTACACGGCGATTGCGGCGGGCTACGATGTCACGTGCGCCGTGGCTGCCGACGGCGTCTACTGCTGGGGCACGAACACGCGTGGCGAGGTCGGCAACAACTCGCGCACCGCGCAACGATCGCCGGTGCGTGTCCTCGATCTGCCGACGCCGCCGTGACGCCACGGCGCTCGGCTTACGTGGTGATGCGCACCCCCACCTTCCCCGCCACCTCATTGCGCTCGCGCAGCGCGTGCGCGGTCGAAGGGTCCGCGAGCGGATCGGTCGCGGTCTCGAGAGCTCGTTCTAGCGGCCGACCTAGACAGGCGAGCAACGTACTAGAGAGTCGCTCGACCGATCTCATTAGCGACCGCTGCGGGTCGATGTCACGCTCGGTTACCAGGCGATTCGCCGTGATGATGCGCTCAGCGGTGCGTTGAGAAACACCAACGGTTGCACCAAGCTCACAGAATCTGGCGCCGCCTCGCATCGACAGGAGAAGGCGCGAGGCGAGCGCCTCGCGCACCAGATCGGTCGGTGCGGCTCGTAACGAGTGAGTGTCGCGATGCTGCCGGAACTTGAAAAGGCGCCAGCGGTCGCTCAGCTCGCGCACCTGTGTGGCCGTGCCGAGATCCAAGAGGAGCGAAGCTGTCCACGCCGGTTCATCTGGGCAAGTTCGGGAGGTGCAGCCGTGGACAGCAGCGGCAAAGAATCGCCACGCCTCGCGCATCAGGTGCACCCGTTCAAACCACGGGTCGCCACTTTCTCCGTGGCGCGCTCGGCACAGCAACTCTTCGACAGAGCGAAGACGTTGCAGGTCGTGCAATGGTGCTACCGTGACGCCGGGAACGGGTGCAGATGTCATGCCCAAGGCGCGTCCTCCTCCGGATTCGAGGGAGGGCGGGCCGCCGCACTGCCGGACCGCCCCCGATGCCTCCCATCAATCAGCTGCCGCGATGACCGCTGAGCCCAAATGCAAGGTCTCGAAACCGTCTGCGGTCGCGCAACCATCGCAAGCGAGCTCGACCACAGATTGACGGTTGTCAGTCGATGCACGCTATCCGAGCTTCGGGTGAACACACGTGGATTCAAGGTTGGCCGCAGCATATGTTCCCCCAACCAGAGAGCTGAATCAATGCCGAAGCGTTCACCCCCCCCCGCATTCTTTCACGCGTACTTGCCGTCGTCTCGCTAGTCGGCCTGTCGGCGTGTAGTGACTCGCCCGTCGCACTCCAGCACGGCGAGGATGCTCTCGACCGCATAATCGATCGACCTGCATTTTCTATCGCTGAACCGACGCACGAGAATACGGCCTACGATGAGGACGTCGAGGTCGAGCTGCTCACCACAGGTGAACTCAAGGTTCGGAACCGTCTCACGGGCGCCGTTGTGCATGCGCCGCTCGATACAGCAGAGATGGAGACCATCGCGCTGATGATGCACGGACTCCGCGTGGGTGATGCCGAGTATCAGGCACTCAGTGCGCTCAATCCGTACGAAAACGCTCCTCCGGGCTTCGAGCCGTTCAGCGCGCCTGTGGGAGAGCTGTCAGTCGGCGCCGGCGGTCGTTCTGCCGTGACATCGGGCGGAGTAAACGATCCCGGTAACGCGTCAACAAGTCCCCTCGTGCTAGTGCGTCGTAGCGCCGACGGCGAGCCTATTGCGCTCGACTCGCCGTTGACGCACGTCTCAGCTATCTCCCTGCGCGATCGCACGTACGCGGAGTGGACAACCTCTCGGTTCAGGCCGACGGCGCTGAGTCTTGAAGGTTGGGATCCGATGGAGTGCGTCTATGCGGCTCACACGATCGCTCTGCATCGCGCAAACTACCTCAACCAGCGCCGCGAACCGCTGGGTGCTCTGCGGCAGATGACAGAGCTGACTGGCGCAAACGTGGTCGTGCTCGCGGGGAAGGTGACCGTCAAGACAGCGGCGGCGCAGGCGCTCATCGCCGGCCTCATGACGAAGGTCGTCGGGCAATCGCTGTCGAACCCTACCTCCGTCTTCCCCGGTGGTGGAATGCCGTGGAACGGACGGACGTGCACATACCAAACGCAAACCTGGGAAGGCTCCTACGATGGCGGCGCGAATTGGCAGCCATTCAATGTCGTCGTCGAGATTTGCACGTACCCCGCGACGCAGTGACTTGTCGGTCGCCAACATTCTTCATCTCTCGTTCCATGTCCAAACACTTGCGTCGCTACTTGGTGCAGCTCGCGGTACGAGTGAGCTTCGTCACAGTCTGCGCCTCCGCGAGTGTCGCGCCGCTGCAGGCACAACAACCAGCCACTGCCACCTGGTCCCTGCAGGATCTCGCAAGGCGTTGGATGCCCGCTTTCCCGGAACGTCTGTGTCGCGAGGAACGAGAGCCGGTGATCGAGACAATGGTGCGTCGTTGCTATCTGCAGCGTGGCGTAGGCGGGACTGACACGCTCGAGCTGCTGTTTGAGCAGGGTGAGGCACTCACTGGTGTGTATTGGCGGAACCGACGATTCGATGACGACGCGAGCGCAACACGATTCGTGGACTCGCTGGCGATCGAACTCGCCGGCGCACAATTCGCGCGCTGGCGCTGTCCGCCGGACTCGGGCAATGGGTTCACCATTCGGACGCACGCGTGGACTGGTCCGGGTGCGAGCGTGATTCTCGGGCTCAGTCGCCGTTCGAAGGAATCGTGGCGGCTCCACGTGTCGTTCCTTGACGATTCGACAGGCGCGGCACGCGAGGACTTCTGCCCGCTGGGCGAGAGGCTGTCGGCGCTGCCTGCGCCGCGTCGTGGCGTGGTCACTGCGCCGTACGAGCGGTCAAGCGGTCACCCGCACCCCAACCTTCCCCGCCACCTCATTGCTCTCGAGCAGCGCGTGCGCGGTCGCGATCTCCTCGAGTGGATACGTCGCGGCCACCGGCAGCCGCACACGTCCGCTCGCGAGTAACGGCACCACGTCGCGTACGAACGCCTGCGTGTACGCCACGCGCTCGACCAGTGTGCGTGACCGCAGCACCGTGCCCGTGATCTGCAGGCGACGCGTGAGCACGCGCGACAGATCGAGCGACGTGGCGCGCCCCGCGAGCAGACCGATCAGCACGAGCCGCCCACCACTCGCCATCGCGCGGACACTCTCCGCCACGTACGAGCCGCCCACCAGATCGAGCACGACGTCCGCGCCGACCCCATCCGTCGCGGCCAGCACCGCGTCGGCGAACCGCGGCGCTCCGTCGGCGTCGCGCTCCGGCACGATGCCGTGCTCCAGCCCCACCGCGCGCGCCGCCTCGAGCTTCGCGTCGGAGCGTGCGGTGCCAATGGGCACGCCACCCAGCGCGCGCACGAGTTGCACCGCCGCCAGCCCCACGCCGCTGCCCACCGCGTGCACCAGGACGCGTTCCCCCGCCGCGAACCGCGCCTGCCGCAGCGCATCGTGCGCCGTGATCGTGGCCTCCGGCAGCACACCGGCGTCGGCCAGATCAAGCGCCTCCGGAACGCGCGCCAGCGTCTCGGCGTGCGTCACGAGGTACTCGGCGTGCGCCGCGCCGGGCACGAGGCCGAACACGCGGTCGCCGGGCACCCAGCTCGAGACGCCGGCGCCGACCGCGTCCACGACGCCGGCGAACTCCAGTCCGGGGATGTCCGCGGCCACCCCCGGTGGGGCGGGGTAGCGACCCGCGCGCTGCACCAGATCCGCCCGGTTGAGCGCGGAGGCGACCACGCGGACCCGCACATCGGTGGGTTCGACCAGCGCGGGCACTGGACGCGGCGCGATGATCAGCACCTCGGGGCCACCCGGGCGAGTGATCACGGCGGCGCGCATGTGCTCGGGGGAGGGACGCTCGGTCATTACGGCAATCTCGCGGCCTCTCGGGAACGGGCCAAGCCGAGGTCGTGTTAGTAAGTAGACACTTGCATGCAAGCAGGTGCTTGCTTATCTACCGCCCCATGATCGACAACCGCACCCGAATCATCGACGCCGCCGCCCGCGTGTACGCCGCCCACGGCTACCGCGGTGCGACCACGCGCCTGATCGCCGAGGAGGCCGGCGTCAACGAGGTCACCCTCTTTCGGCACTTCGGCTCCAAGTCGGCCCTGCTCGACGCCATGATCGCCGAGTGCGTCGATCTGAGCCGGCGCAGTCTGCCGGCGCAGCCCCGTGATCCGTCCACGGAACTGGTGCGATGGGTCACGGGACACATGCAGCAGATCACGATGAAGCGCGATCTGCTGCGCCAGGTGATGCGCGAAGTTGGTGAACACCCGCAGCACATCGAGTGCGCGGGCAAGGGGCCGGCCGAGGCCGCCGAACAGCTGCGCGAATACGTCGTGCGTCTGCGCCGCAACGGCTGGCTCGTCACCGACTCCAACGACGCGGCCTCGGCCATCGATGTGTCTGCCGCAGTCACCATGCTCATGACCGCGCTCTTCGTGGACGCCATGGATCGCGACATGATGCCGCACCTGTTTCACACGCCCGCTGACGAAGCGCCACGCGCCTACGTCCGCTTGTTCCTGCGCAGTCTTGGTGCTCGCGAGGAGTTGCTCGCCAACGCTGCGACACCATCGCCCTCCAACGCGCGTACGGAGCCTGCGTCCGCGTCGTCGTCCCTCGACTCCTGAGATTGATCATGTCCGCCCGCACTCGCGTGGCTCGCGCAGCGGTTGCTGCTGCGCTCACCGTTCTCATCGCTGCGCCGCTGGCAGCGCAATCCACCCCCACACCCCGCGCGCTCTCGCTCGAGGATGCGCTCGCGCTGGCGACCGGCACGAGCGAATCGATCGGCATCGCGCGCGCCGGCCTCGGGCGGGCCCGTGGCCAACAGTTGCAGGCGCGCAGTGCGCTGCTGCCGCAAGTCAACACCACGTTCAACTACCAGCGGCAGTTGCAGAACCAGTTCCAGGCCATCACGGAACGGTTTGCGTCGAATGACAACAGCGGTGGCGGTGGTGCGCCGCCCGCCGATAGCGGTGGTGGTGGTGACGGCTTCACCGACAGCCCCATCGCGCGCATCTTCGCGTCACCGTACACGGCGACCTTCACGTTGCAGGCGTCGCAGAACGTCTTCGATATGGGCCGCGCGCGCGCTGGCACACGCGCCGCAAGCGCGCAGCGAACCGCCGCCGAACTCGGAGTGACGAGCGCCGGCGCGCAGGTGCAGCTCGATGTCACGCAAGCCTACTACGACGCGGTACTTGGTGATCGGCTCGTCGCCATTGCGGAGTCGAGCTTCGTGCAGGCCGAACGCACGCTGCGACAGGTGCAGCTGACCTACAATGTGGGCAACACGTCGGAGTTCGAGCTCCTGCGTGCACGGGTGACGCGCGACAATCAGCAGCCGGCGGTGCTGGCCGCACGGACGCAGCGCACCACGGCCTATCTGCGACTCAAGCAGCTGCTCGATCTGCCGCTCACGCAGGAGCTCTCGCTCACGAGTCCCATTCAGGAAGCGCCGGTGGAGGTGCCCACCGTGAGCGCCACCTCGCAGCCGGCGACCACGCTCGCGGTCGATGCGGCCACGGTGCTGGCCCCCGATGCGCGCGTGCGCGATGCGGTCAACGCGGTCATGTCCACGGCTGACACGACGGTCAACGATCGCCTTGCCGTCAAGCAGGTCGAGCAGTCGCTCGAAGCGGCGCGTCAGCAGTACAAGGCGGCCAAGGCGTCACGCTGGCCCGCGCTCAATGTGAGCACGCTGTATCAGCGCTTCGCGTATCCCGATGATGGTGTGCCGCGCAGCCTGGCCGACTTCTTCCCGAACTGGAGTGTGAGCGCGGGGCTGTCGTTCCCGCTCTTCACTGGCGGACGCCTGCGCGGTGAAGTGATGGCCGCCGAGGCCGCCTACGACGAAACGCGATTCCGGTTGGCGCAGGCCCGTGAGGCCGCCGCGCTCGAAGCGCGCTTGCAGGTGGAGCAGCTCGAGGCCGCGCAGTCGGCGTGGTTGGCGAGTGTCGGCACGGCGGCGGTTGCCCAGCGGGCGTACGAAATCGCCGAAGTGCGCTTCCGCGAAGGATTGTCCACGCAGATCGAACTGTCGGAGTCGCGAGTGCAGTGGCAGCAGGCGCTCGCGAATCGTGCGCAGGCCGCGCGTGACTTGCAGGTGGCGCGCGTGCGACTCGCGTTGCTCCCGCAGTTGCCGCTTGGTGCGGGGACGGGTGCGGCGCAGGGTGGTGCCGCAGCCGGTGGTGCTTCGATGACTCAAGGGACGC
>ERZ1066123.1479-NODE-1479-length-13940-cov-6.417069_pt1 | contig 13940 bp, 11 predicted proteins | sample MGYA00382770_ERZ1066123 | MGnify/ENA primary metagenome ERZ1066123 (study PRJEB33369, sample SAMEA5778353) | biofilm metagenome | biome: Industrial cooling water; feature: Water cooling tower basin; material: Biofilm | place: United Arab Emirates | collected...
TTTTAATGATACGGCGACCACCGAGATCTACACCCGCCGCCTGGCCGAGCCACTGTCCCGTGCGCTCGGCCAGCCGATCGTGGTCGATCACCGCACCGGCGCCGGCGGCAACATCGCCTCCGACTTCGTCGCCAAGGCGCGGCCGGATGGCTACCTGTTCCTGCTCGGCACCGCGGGCACGCACGCCATCAACCCCGCGCTCTACCGCGGCCTGCCCTTCGATGCGATGCGCGACGTGACCCACATCGCGCTGCTCGGCGACGTGCCGAACGTGCTGCTGGTCAACCCGGAGAAGCACCCCGGCTTCACCGACTGCCGGGCGGTGATCGCCGCGGCGAAGGCGCGGCCGGGGATGCTCACCTACGCCTCCACCGGCAACGGCGCCTCGACGCACCTGGCCGCCGTGCAGTTCTCCGTGGCCGCGGGGATCGAGCTGACGCATGTGCCCTATCGCGGCCAGCCCGGCGCCATCCAGGCGCTGCTGGCGCGCGACGTCGACCTGTTCTTCAACCAGGTCGGGCCGGCGCTGGCGCTGATCCAGGCCGGAACCGTGCGCGCGCTCGGCGTCACCACGCCGACGCGCGTGCCGGCGCTCGGCACGGTGCCGACCATCGCCGAGGCCTGCGGCCTGCCCGGCTTCGTCAGCACCACCTGGTACGGGATGTTCGCCCCGCCCGGCCTGCCCGCCGCCATCGCGCAGCGCATGAACGCCGAGGTCGCGAAGGTGGTCGGCAGCCCGGAATTCCGCCAGTGGCTGGTGGAAAGCCAGGGCATCACCCCGCCCGGGGACCTGACGCCGGACGGCTTCCGCCGGGTGCACCAGGCCGATCTCGGGCGCTGGGCGGAGATCGTGCGCCGCTCCGGTGCGCAGGTGGACTGAACCCCGGGCGCACGACGGTCCCACAGGCAAATCGGCGCCAGTCTGGTGACCCGGACCACGCCGGGGACGCGCGCCGCTCCCTCCGGCATCGGCCCGGCCCGGGCCCGTGACCGCGCGGGACCCGAGCGATGAATGGCCGCGCGCGGCAGTCTCACCGCCAAGGCCCTGTTCGAGGGCTTCCAATGCGTCGTTGTCCTGGCAGACAAGGCCCATGGCAACAACGCCTTGCGTCGCACCATCGCCGAGATGGAGGTCAAGCCCGCGGTCCCCTCAACCCGCGCCCGCAAGCTCCCTGATCCTGCGCAAATGGATCGCCTACGAGGAGCGCAACCTCATCGGGCGCTGCTTCAACGAGCTCGAGCGGGTCCGACGCGCGGCCATCATCCCCGGGCTGCGCTGGATGGCGCTTGATTCAAATGCGAGCGGCGACCGGGGGGGAACCGGCCCGCCTGGAAGTGCCGCTACAGTCGCGCACCCGTGGTGGTGAATGCCTCGGCGGCGGAGCGTTGGACCTCCGCATCGAGCACGAAGGCGGCGATGATGGCGATGACGGCCGCTGCGATGATGCCGGCCAGCACGGACTTCATGGTGCCCCTCTCCCTCGTTGGTTGCCCAAGCCCTATGCCGGCGCCGCGCCGGCGCGCAAGAGCAATCGCCCGGCCTCGGCGAGGTCGTCCGGGGCGTTGGCGTTGAAGAAGGGATCGACGGGCTCGGCCGGCCAGTCGGCATGGGCGCAGCCATGCCGCGCCGTCCATCGGTCGATCTTCCGCTCGCCGGCAACCAGCCCGGCGCGCAGGTCCTCGCGCAGGGCGACGGGCCAGAGGCCGACCGGCGGATGCGTCTGCCCGTCCGCGGCGGAGCGGGCGCATGCCAGCGGCACCCCGGCCGCATCCCGTGCACGGTGCAGCCCAACGGCCAGGTCGCGCGGCAGGAAGGGTGCGTCGCCGGGAACCGAGAGCACCCAGGGCAAGTCCGGCCGATGCCGCGCGGCCCAATCCAACGCCGCCAGCACGCCGGCAAGCGGGCCGGGAAAGTCCGCCACGCCATCCGGCACCACGGGCAGGGCATGGGCGGCGAAGCGCGCCGGATCGCCATTCGCGTTGAGGATCACCGCCGCGACCTGCGGCGCCACGCGCTCCACCACGTGATCCAGCAGCGGCCGCCCGCCGAGCAGCCGCAGCGGCTTGTCGCCGCCGCCCATGCGCCGCGCCAGCCCGCCGGCGAGGATGACGGCCAGGGTGTCAGTCCTCATCGTGTTGGCCTGCCAATGGACGCCCTGCGCCTTCGTCGTCCCGCGATCGGACGGCGCCAGCCTCCCGGCTGTTCTTGCGCCAGTGCTTCGCGCTCTCCTCCGGCACGTAGGCGAGGTCCGCGTCGAAGACGATGCGCTCCTCGCCGGCCAGCGCGATGAAGCGCTTGCCCTTGCAACGCCCGATCAGGGTGAGGTTCGCCTGCCTCGCAAGCTCCACCCCCCAGGCGGTGAAGCCGCTGCGTGACACCAGGATGGGGATGCCCATGCGCACGGTCTTGATCACCATCTCCGAGGTCAGGCGGCCGGTGGTGTAGAAGATCTTGTCGCCCGGCGGGCAGCCCTCGCGGAACATCCAGCCGGCGATCTTGTCCACCGCGTTGTGCCGGCCGACATCCTCCATGTAGACCAGCGGCTGGTCGCGCTCGCACAGCGCGCAGCCATGGATCGCGCCCGCCTCGAGGTAGAGGCTCGGCAGGGTGTTGATCCGGTGCAGCAGGCGGTAGAGCCAGGAGGTCCTGATCTCCGCCTCCGGCGGCAGCCGTACCCCTTCGAAATCCTCCATCAGGTCGCCGAAGGCGGTGCCCTGGGCGCAGCCCGAGGTGAGCGTCTTCTTGCGCAGCTTGGCCTCGAAATCCGTCGCCCCCGGCGTGCGCACCACCACCACGCCGAGATCCTCGTCGTACTCCACGCCGGTCACGGCACTGCCCGGCCGCAGCATGCCCTGGTTCAGCAGGTAGCCCAGCGCCAGGTCCTCCGGCCGGTCGAGGATCGTCATCATGGTGACGATCTCCTGGCGGTTCAGGTAGAGCGTCAGCGGCCGCTCGACCGTGACGCTGGTCTCCACCGCGGCGCCGGTGTGGTCGCGGCCGGCGACGCGGCGCGTCAGCCGCGGATCGGCGGGATCGGGCTGCACCAGCAGCCGGGGCGGGGCATCGAGGTCGGTGGCTGGTTGGGGCAGCATGCTGGGCAAGGTTGGGCGCCGTTCGCGGGATCGCAACCGGCTCGCGCAAGCTCCTTCCGTGCCGCGGCCGGGCCCGGGCAGGGTCCCCCGGACCGTGGCGCCGGCGCCGCGCCCGCCGGCCGAAAGCCACGCCGCGGCGTGTCCGTGCCGGTTGCACCTTCACGCCACGCTTTCCTTGCGGTAGCGAACCCATCGGGCCGTCTCGACCCCACCCGCGGGCGGCCCTACTGCATTGCCGACCCGCCAGCCGCTTGCCCCGGGAGCACCCGATGATCCTCACCGCCGACGAGAAGGCGATGCTGAAGGGCGCCGAAGGCGAAGCCGTGCGCCGCGCCCTGCACTACCAGCGCCAGGTCGGGCAGTTCTTCGGCGCGCAGCGCATGGTGCCGATCACCAACGCGCACATGATGGGCGACATCGAGGTCCTGGGCGATGCCGGGCTCGCCTTCCTCGAGGAGATGCGCATCCTCGGCGCCCGCGCCCGCATCCCGATCACCACCAACGCCCGCTGCATCGACTTCGACTGGGCGGAGCGCCTTGGGCAGGACTCCGGGGAATGCGCCAAGGAGCGCAAGGTCATCGCCACGCTGCAGGCGATGGACATCATGACCACCGACACCTGCATCAACTACCAGACGCTCTACCAGCCGCATCTGGGGGAGCGCGTCGCCTGGGGCGACACCGGCACCTGCATCTACGCCAACAGCGTCTTCGGCGCGCGCACCAATTTCGAGAGCGGCCCGGCGGCGCTGGCCGCCTCGGTGACCGGCCGCGTGCCGGACTACGGCTACCAGCTCGACCGGCACCGCCGCGGCACTTTCCTGGTGGATGCCTCGCGCGCGACGCTGCCCGACCTGGCGGACTGGGGCGCCATGGGCCGCCTCATCGGCGAGCACCGGCAGAACTACTACGCGGTGCCGGTCATCACCGGCATCGCCCGCGCGCCGCTGGCGGACGAGCTGAAGCACCTCGGCTGCGCCCTGGCCTCCTATGGCTCGATGGCGATGTTCCACATGCCGGGCGTGACGCCGGAGGCGCCGAGCGTGGAGGCGGCCTGCGGCGGCACCGTGCCGCGCGGCCAGCCGCTCGTGGTGGACGACGCCGCCATCGAGGCGGTCTATCGCGGCTACCCGACCGGCGACGGCGCGGCGCGCCTCGTCGTCTTCTCCGGCCCGCAGCTCTCGCTGTTCGAGATCAGGCAGCTCGCCGCGATGTTCGACGGGCGCCGCGTGGCGTCCGGCAGCAGCGTCTTCCTCACCTCCGGCAACGGCGTGCTCTCCGCTGCCCGCAAGCTCGGCTATCTCAAGCCCCTGGAGGAGGCAGGAGTGGCGGTGCTGGAGGGCGTCTGCTTCTACATCCTGCAGAACCTGTCGCAGATGCGGGAGGCGAATGGCTGGCGCACCCTGGTCAGCAACAGCGCGAAGATCGTGAACATCATCGGCGCGCACCGCTTCCACACCGTGCTGCGCCGCACCGCGATCTGCGTCGAGGTCGCCTGCACAGGCCGGCTGCCCGAGCACGCGGCCTGAAGTCACAAGCTCGCGATATCGTGCGGCTCAGGAACAATCGCCGCTCCCGCGCGGAACGGGCATGCTATGGGCATGGCCTTCCATTGCGCGGAGACCGGCGTGCGTCAGCCAGCCCCGATCCTGACCATCGCAGTCGAACGCGGCTTCGGGCCCGTGGTGGAAGGCGAGGCGCTCGTCTCCGAGGAAGGCTTCTCGCCGCGCTACGACCTCGACCGCTGGAGCGGCCTGATCACCAAGCCCGGCCACAAGCTTGAGGGCGAGACGATCAAGGACCGCATCTGCTTCTTCCCGACCGCCAAGGGCGGCATCGCGGCGGGCTGGGCCTTCAACGACATCCGTGCCAAGGGCATCGCGCCGAAGGCCTTCATCTTCGGCGTCACCAATCCGGTGATGGTGCAGGGCGCGATCCTCGCCGGCATTCCGATCACCGAGGGCTGGTCGCCTGATCCCGCGGGCCTGCTGCGCACCGGCGACTGGGTGCGCGTCGATCCCGAGCGCCGAGTGATCGAGGTGCTGCGGCGGGGCGGGGAAGCCTGACGACGCAGCGGCGAAAACCCTCCGCGTAATACAACCGACCGCGGAATTTCACGGAACCGCGCGTCCCCGCCCGCGCTCGTATTGCAGTGCGGTACAACGAAGCCGCGCGGGGCCCGGCTTCGGCGCACAGCCGCAGCACGGGACCTCTCCGACACACTTCCTGGGGACATATCCATGCTCGACATGACGACCAAGCGCGACGGCCGCACGGCCGGCACGCCGGTGGATACCGCGCTCAACGCCGGCATGGCCTGGTGGGACCTGATGCTGCGCATGCAGCGCGCCTCCATGGCCTCCTTCTCCGTCTACAGCCCGACCAGCGAGACGCGCATCAGCGCCAGCCTGCCGCGCCCGCAACAGGCGGGCACGCAGGTGATCCCGGTGGGCGAGGAGCGGCTGAACGTCGCCACCCGCACCGAACTCGGCGAGACCACGCGCATCCGCCGCCGCGTCGTGGCGCGGCCGGTGGAGCAGGAGGTCACCCTGCGCGAGGAGCGGGTGATCGTGGAACGGCGCCCCGCACCGCGCCCTGATGCGAAGAACGCCGAGGTGCTGACCGAGACCGTCATCGAGATGAGCGACAGCCGCCAGGTGCCGCAGGTGTGGAAGAGCGTCCACGTCGCGGAGGAGGTGGTGCTGCGCCGCGAGGTGACCGAGCGCAAGGAGCGCGTGCGCGAGACGCTGCGCCGCGACGTTGTCGAGGTCGAGCACGACAGCGAGGGCCGCGAGGAGCGGCGCCGCGCCGGCGCCGAGATCGAGCACGCCGCCGGCGCGGCGGAGGACCGGACGCTCGAGGCGGTGGCCAGCACCGCGCAGCAGGCCGAGGCCGCGCGTGAGCGCACCCAGGCCCTGGCCGAGGCCGCGCGGCGCGCGACCATCGCCGCCGTGTCCGAGCCGCCGAAGCCTGGCGCGGCGGCCGCGCAGCCGCACGCCGCGCCGGAGCGGGCCGGACAGGACGCAGCCCAGCCCATCACGGGCGAGCCGCGCCGGGGCGACGACGCCAAGGACCGTGCCACGTCGCAGCCGGGTTCCCCGCGCAGGGGCTGACGCCGCCGGATGGAGACAACGCCTGCGCGGGGTTCGCGCAGGCGTCGCTCGCCAGGCGGGCGGGCTGCGATCCGCCGCCTATTCCTCCACCCGCATCGCGCTCTCGTGCCAGCGCCGCAGCAGCAGGTGCTGCAGCAGCCCGAGCGCCGCGAAGATTGCGATGCCGCAGGCGCTGATCAGCGCCAGCGCCGCGAACATGCGCGGGATTTTCAGCTGGAACCCGGCCTCCAGGATGCGCCAGGCGAGGCCGGATCCCGTCCCGCCCGCGCCGGCGACGAACTCCGCCACCACCGCCCCGATTAGCGCCAGCCCGCCCGCCACCCGCAGCCCGGCGAGGAAGAAGGGCAGCGCCGCCGGCAGCCGCAGCAGCCAGAGCGCCTGCCAGCGCGTCGCGCCGTAGAGCCGGAACAGCTCCACCAGGTTGCGGTCGGCGCTGTTCAGCCCGAGCACGGTGTTCGACAGCACCGGGAAGAAGGCGACGATCCAGGCGCAGATCAGCAGGCTCAGCGTGACGTCGTCCACCCAGATCAGGATCAGCGGCGCGATGGCGACGATCGGCGTGACCTGCAGCACCACCGCGTAGGGGAACAGCGCACGCTCCAGCAGGCGCGACTGCGCGAACAGCACTGCCAGCAGCCCGCCGAGCGTCACCGCCGCCAGCAGCGCCAGCAGCGCGATCTTCAGCGTCTCCAGCATCGAGCCGAACAGGATCGGCCAGTCGCCGACCAGCGCCGCCCAGATCGCCAGCGGCCCGGGCAACACATAGGCCGGCACGGCGTAGAGGCGCACCAGGCTCTCCCAACCGATCAGGAACAGCACCCCCGCCAGCCCCGGCACCGTGCGGCCGAGCAGCCCGGCTACCGTCATGACCGGTCCGCCATGGCCCGGTCCAGCGCCTGCCGCGCCGGCCCCGCCATGGCGCGCTCCAGCGCCTCGCTCGCCGCCCGGCACATCGCGGCGTAGCCGGCGGAGGTGCGGAAGCCCGGCGGCCGCGGCGCCGGCGCGGCGATCGCCAATTCCTCGGCGATCCGCCCCGGCCGCGCCGACATCACCAGGATGCGGGAGGAGAGATAGACGCTCTCGAACACCGAATGCGTGACGAAGACCACCGTCGTCGCCCTGCCGCGCGCCGACCACAGCGCCATGAGGTCATCGTTCAGCCGGTTGCGCGTCAGCTCGTCGAGCGCCGCGAAGGGCTCGTCCATCAGCAGCAGCTCCGGCCGCGTCACCAGCGCGCGCGCCAGCGAAACGCGCATGCGCATCCCCCCGGAGAGCTCGCGCGGATAGGCACGCTCGAAGCCGGCCAGGCCGACATCCGCCAGGGCCGCCGCGGCCAGCGCCTGCTGCTCCGCCCTCGGCAGCGCGGCCAGGCGCAGCGGCAGGCGCACGTTGTCGAGCGCACTCGCCCAGGGCATCAGCGTCGCGTCCTGGAAGACGAAGCCGATGCGGGGCCGCGCGCCGGCCATCCAGTCCACCCGCCCGCCGCTCGGCTCGGCCAGCCCCGCCACCAGCCGCAGCAGCGTCGACTTGCCGCAGCCCGAGGGGCCGAGCAGGGAGACGAACTCGCCGGCGCCGATGCTCAGGTCAATGCCGGACAGCGCCTCGGTCCCGCTGGCGAAGCGCTTGCCGACGCCGCGCAGCGTGACGAGCGCTTCTCCCTCCCCCGCTTGCGGGGGAGGGTCGGGGTGGGGGTCAGCCGATCCACCCCCACCCAACCCTCCCCCGCAGGCGGGGGAGGGCTCTTCGGGATACCGCCCCGCCGGCGGCGTCACGCCCGCCCGATGCCCTTGTTCACCAGGGAGAGATCGAAGGCGCGGCGCCAGTCGAGACCGGCCGGCAGCACGCCGACCTTCGCCATCTCGGCATGGAAGCCTCCCCAGCGCGCCTCGGTCATCGCGCCGATGCCGAGCGTCGCCGCATCGCCCGAGCGCACGATCCCCGCCTCGTTCATCATGCGGGTGCCGAAGGCGATGACGTCGTCCGTCATCTCCGGGTTCTGCTGCTTGATCAGCCGGTTCGCCGCCGCCGTATCGATGCCGCCGGCGGGGCCCTTCAGGTACTGGTCCCAGCCCTGCATCGTGGCATCGACGAAGCGCCCGATGACCTCGCGCCGGTCGGCCAGGGTCTTGGCGCCGATGTTGATGGTGGTGCCGTAATTGTCGTAGCCCGCATCGTGCAGCAGCAGCACCGCCGGGTCGATCCCGTGCTGGCGGATGGAGAAGGGCTCGCTGCCCAGGTAGCCCTGCTGCACCAGCATGCGGTCGGCCAGGAAGGGCTGCAGGTTGAAGGTGTAGGGCCGCACCTGGTCGTCCGACAGGCCGTATTTCGCGCGCAGGAAGGGCCAGGCGGTGGCGCGCATCTCGGCACCGAGCAGGATGGTGCGGCCGCGCAGCGCCTCGAACCGGTCGAAGCCGGTGTTCGGGTGCGCGATCAGCACCGACATGTCCTTCTGGAAGATCGCCGCGATGCAGAGGAAGGGGATGTTCTCCCGCACGAAGTTCAGCGCGACCAGCCCGTTGCCCATGGACATGTCGATCCGCCCGCCGAGCAGGAGCTGCGCCGGGTTCACCTGCGGCCCGCCGGAGCGCAGCTCCACCTCCAGCCGCGCGTCGCGGTAGAGGTTCGCCGCCTGCGCCTGGTAGTAGCCGCCATGCTCCGCCTGCGCCCGCCAGTTGGTCACGAAGGAGACCCGGTCCAGCCGCGGCTGGGCGCGCACCGTCCCGGGGACGGCGACCAGCAGCGGCGCCCCGGCGCCCGTTCCGAGCAGGCCGAGCGCGGCGCGGCGCGACACCACCCAGCGCCGGGTGCCGTGTGAATCCTGGTCCTGCTGCGCTGTCATCCCCGCCTCCCGTTCCTGCGCGGCGGAGGGTCGGCTGACCGCGCCACCATGCCCGCGCAACAAGGTGGCATGCGGGACGGCAGGCGCAAGCCGGCCCGGCGGGGAGCGGCAGCGCGCGGCCCCCAGCGCCGCGTGACGAGTGTCAGCAGCAGGGCGGTGCCCCGGCCCGGGGCGGCGCAGACCTGCTCCCCGCCCCCTTGCGGGCCGCCCCCCGTCCGCGCAGGCTGGGCTGCCCGGTCGTGCCGCGACCGGTCACGCCCCGCCCCCCTGGCCGCTGCCCCGCGCGACGCCCGCCGGCGGCGCGCGGCCCGGGACCGCGGCGCGGTGATGCAGCGCCGAGAGGGAGAGTCGCGCCGTGAATGGAGCCGAGAGCCTGGTCCACACCCTGCTGGGGGGCGGCGTCGATGTCTGCTTCACCAATCCCGGCACCAGCGAGATGCACTTCGTCGCGGCGCTCGACCGCATCCCGGGCATGCGCTGCATCCTCGGCCTGCAGGAGAACGTCGTCACCGGCGCGGCGGATGGCTACTGGCGCATGGCCGACCGCCCGGCCTGCACCCTGCTGCATTGCGGGCCGGGCCTGGCGAACGGGCTCGCCGGCTTGCACGATGCCCGCCGGGCGCGCTCCGGCATCGTCAACATCGTCGGCGACCAGGCGGTCTATCACCGGCCCTTCGACGCGCCGCTGACCGCCGACACCGAGGGCTGGGCGCGCGGCGCCTCGGCCTTCGTGCGGACCTCGACGCGCAGCGAGGATGTTGGGGCGGATGCCGCCGCGGCCATCCAGGCGGCGAGGACCTCGCCCGGCCAGGTCGCCACGCTGATCCTGCCGTCCGATTCCTCGTGGAACGAGGGCGGAGCGGTGGCAGCGCCGCTGCCGCTCCCTGCCACCCCGCAGGCCGACCCGCATGCGGTGGACGGGGTCGCGCGGGTGCTGCGGGAGAGGCGGGGCGTGCTGCTCCTCCTCGGCGGCCTGGCGCTGCGCGAGGGGGCGCAGCGGCAGGTGCAGCGCATCCTCGCCCATACCGGGGCCAAGGCGATGTGCGAGGGCTCGAACGGCCGCATCCAGCGCGGCCAGGGCCGGCTGCCGCTGGAGCGCGTGCCCTATGTCGTGGAGCAGGCCACCGAGGCGCTGGGATGGGTGGAGCACCTGGTGCTGGTGAACGCCCGCGACCCGATCGGCTTCTTCGGCTACCCCGGCAAGCCGAGCCGGCTCTACCCGCCCGGCGCCGAGATCCACGTGCTGACCCGCAACGAGCAGGACGCCGAATCCGCCCTGCGCGCGCTGGCCGACGCGATCGGCGCCCCTGCCAGCGTGGCCATGCCCGATCCCGGCCCCCGCCCCGAGGTTGCGCGGGGCGCGCTCTCGCCCGAGGGCCTGGCGCAGACCGTCGCCGCGCTGATGCCGGAGGGTTCGGTGGTGGTGGACGAGGCGGTCACCTATGGCCGCGGCTTCTTCCCCCACACCCATGCGGCCCCGCCGCATGACTGGCTACAGAATTGCGGCGGCGCCATCGGCTACGGCCCGCCGGTGGCGACCGGAGCAGCGGTCGGCGCCGGCGGCGGCCGGCGGGTGATCGCGCTGCAGGCCGACGGCTCCGCGATGTACACGCCGCAGGCGCTCTGGACCCAGGCGCGGGAGCGGCTGCCGGTGACCACGGTGCTGCTGTCCAACCGCAAGTACCAGATCCTGATCGGCGAATACCGCAACGTCGGCGCCAATCCGGGGCGGACCGCGATGGACATGCTGGACCTCGGCAACCCGGACATCGGCTGGGTGGGGCTGGCGAACAGCCTGGGGGTGGAAGCGGCGCGGGCCGAGACGCTGGACCGCTGCGCGGACCTGATGGCGCAGTCCTTCGCCCGGCCCGGACCCTTCCTGATCGAGCTGGCCATCGCCTGACTGGGCCGCGCGGAGTGCTGGCAGGGATGGCAAAGGTCGCGCGCCGGGTCCCCGGCGCACTGACGGCGCTGGGCGGAATGGTGGCGCGCGGCGTCGGGGGCTACGCGAATACCGACCCGCATCGCAGCATGCGAGACGATTTGCGCAGTTCAAGCTTTCTCCGGATTTAGGTTTCGCCTAGGCTGGGGTAAGCATGGCGCGCGTATGGTGCGTGCCACCAGGGCGGAAGTCCGTCGGGTGCGCGTGGTCGCCGTCAGGCTGCAGCGACCGTGGAGGCCTCGCTTGACCCTGGTCGACCCTTCATGAACCAAATCCGTCCGGCACCGGACGGTGGCGCGACGCCCGTGCTTGCTGCCCGGACCAGCCCGGCGGCACGGCCCGGGAGCCATGCCGTCGCGTTGGGGCCCGCCACCCCGGTAGACGCTGTCCGGATGGACGCCGCGCCGATGGAGCGCGCCGTACCGCCGCCACCCGGCACCGTCGAGGCACCGCCCGCGGGGCGCCGCCGTCGGCGCCTTCTCTGGGGCGGCCTCGGCGGCACCGCGCTGGTCCTGGCCGCGGCGGTGGCCTTCCAGGATCAGTTCCTCGGCGAGGCGCCGGCGGACCGCCCGCAGCCCGCCGCGGGCGCCGACGAGCCGCTCTCGCAGGGCGAGTTCCGTCTCTCCGACTCGGAGATGCGGGCGCTCCGCATCGAGGCCGTCGGCGCTCGCCGATTCCGCGCGGAGCGCATCGCCGAGGGCCGCATCGCGGTGAACGAGGATCGCGCGACGCCGGTCTTCTCTCCCTACAACGGGCGGGTGGTGAAGGTCATCGCCCGTCTGGGCGAGGGGGTGCAGGCCGGCGAGACGCTGTTCGAGATCGAGACCACCGACCTCGCCGCCGCCGCCTCCGACCTGCTCGCCGCCGGCGATGCCGTGCAGAAGGCGACGACCACGCTGGAGCAGGCGCGGCGCGAGGAAGCGCGGCAGGCCAGCCTGTTCAGCGCCCGCGCCGCCGCGCAGCGCGATGTCGAGCAGGCCCGCGTCGCCGCCGCCACTGCCGCCGAGGATCTGCGCACCGCCGAGGCCACCCGCGCCGCCGCCCGTGACAAGCTGCGCGTGCTCGGCCGCTCGCCCGAGCAGGTCCAGCGCATCGAGCAGACCCGGCGGGTCGATGCCATCGTGCCCGTCACCGCCCCGATCAGCGGCACCGTGACGCAGCGCCGGGTCGGACCCGGCCAATGGCTGTCCGCCGGCAGCGGCGATCCGGTCTTCACCATCGCCGACCTCTCCACCGTCTGGCTGGTCGCCGCGGTGCGCGAGATGGACGCGCCGCTGGTGCGCAGCGGCCTGCCGGTGGAGGTCACGGTCGGCGCGCTGCCCGGCCGCACCTTCCCGGCCCGCATCGCCACCGTCGGCACCGGACTCGATCCGATCACCCGGCGCCTGACGGTGCGGGCCGAGGTCGAGGACCGGGAGCGGCTGCTGAAGCCCGAGATGTTCGCCACCTTCCGCATCGCCCTCGGCGACGAGCACCAGGCGGTGGCGGTGCCGGTCAGCGCGGTGATCTACCGCGGCCCGGAGGCCAGCGTCTGGGTCGCGCTGGATGGCCACCGCTTCATCCTGCGCCGCATCCGCCCCGGCATCCGCGACGGCGCCATGCTGGAGGTGACGGAGGGGCTGAACGATGGCGAGCGGATCGTCACGGGCGGCGCGCTCTTCATCGACCGCGCCGCGCGGATGGACTGACCGGCGCCCCGCCCGCGCCGTGTTCCCCGCATCGCGCTGAAAGACTGACATGCGCCAGATCGTCGCCTTCTCGCTCCAGCGGCGCCCGCTGGTGATCCTGCTGTTCTTCACCTTCATCATCATCGGCCTGGTGGGCTTCACCAGGCTGAACATCGAGGCCTATCCGGACCCGGTCCCACCGCAGGTGGTGATCATCACCCAGAACCCCGGCCAGAGCGCCGAGGAGATCGAGCGCTACGTCTCGATCCCCATCGAGGTGGCGATGGCCGGGCTGCCGAACCTCACCTCGGTGCGCTCGACATCGCTGTTCGGGCTGTCGGACGTGCGGGTGCAGTTCAACTTCAACTACACCTACGACCAGGCGCTGCAGCAGGTGCTGAACCGGCTCGGCCAGCTGCAGGGCCTGCCGGAGGGCGTGGAGCCGGCGATCTCGCCGCTGTCGCCGATCGGCGAGATCATGCGCTACCGCCTGGTCGGGCCGCCGGGCTTCTCGCTCGCCGACCTCAAGACGGTGCAGGAGTGGATCCTGGACCGCCGCTTCAAGCGGGTGCCCGGCGTGATCGACGTGACCTCCTTCGGCGGCCATACGAAGAGCTACAACATCGTCGTGGACCTGCGGCGCATGGCAGCCCACGGGCTGACCCTGCCGGGGGTGATCGCCGCGGTGCGCGCGGGCAACGCCACCGTCGGCGCCGGCATCATCCGCGTCGGGCCACAGGCCGCCGTGGTGCAGGGCATCGGCCTGGTGCGCGGCCTGGACGACCTGAACGCCATCGTTGTCGCGGCCGAGGCCGGCGTGCCGGTGCTGCTCTCCGACGTCGCCACGGTGGAGGTCGGGCACATGCCGCGCCTCGGCATCGCCGGGCACGAGGGCGACAGCGACGTGGTGCTGGCCACCGTGCTGATGCGCCGCGGCGAGCAGACCCTGCCCACCATCCGCGCGGTGGAGGCCGGGGTGGCGGCGATCAACGCCGGCGGCGTGCTGCCGCCCGGCGTGCGCGTCGTGCCGATCTACGACCGCAAGGAGCTGGTGGACACCACCACGCACCACGTGGTGCACAACATCATCCTGGGCATCACCCTGGTGGTGTTCATCCAGTGGCTGTTCCTGGGCGATCTGCGCGGGGCGCTGGTGGTGGGCGCCACCATCCCCTTCGCCTTCTTCTTCGCCGTGCTGGCCATGCTGGCGCGCGGCGAATCCGCCAACCTGATGAGCCTCGGCGCGCTCGACTTCGGGCTGCTGGTGGATGCCACGGTCATCATGG
>ERZ1066123.1486-NODE-1486-length-13846-cov-7.314480_pt1 | contig 13846 bp, 14 predicted proteins | sample MGYA00382770_ERZ1066123 | MGnify/ENA primary metagenome ERZ1066123 (study PRJEB33369, sample SAMEA5778353) | biofilm metagenome | biome: Industrial cooling water; feature: Water cooling tower basin; material: Biofilm | place: United Arab Emirates | collected...
GACCAGGATGTGGGTGATGCGCTCGCCCGCCGTGGCGGCGAGGATGGCCTGCAGGTGGCGCCCGTTCGCCGGCCCGGGGTCCAGCACGGCGACGGAGGAGCCGCCGCCGATCAGGTAGGTGTTGGTGCCGCGGAAGGTGAAGGCGGAGGGGTTGTTGCACAGCACGCGGCGCACACCGGGCGCGGTCTCCTCCACCGCGCCATGGGCCAGGTCGTCCTTGCGCAGGAACGGGATGGTCATCGGGTCGTGTCCCCCTCGGCGCGGGCGCGGCGGCGCACCAGCTCGCGGTGCAGGATGTAGAGGCCGGCGGCGACGATCAATGCCGAGCCGGCTAGCATCGTCACGCCCGGCACGTCGCCCCAGACCACGAAGCCCAGCGCGATCGCCCAGACCAGCGCCGAATAGGAATAGGGCGCCACCGCCGAGACCTGCGCGCTGGCCCAGGCCTCGGTCAGCATCCACTGCGCCACGCCGCCGACCAGGCCGATCAGCACCAGCAGCAGCAACTGCGCGGCGCTCGGCGTCACCCAGACCAGGGGCAGCACCACCAGGGTGAACAGCGTCATCAGCAGCGACTGGTACATGGTGATGGTGGCCGAGCTCTCGGTGGCCGAGAGCTGGCGCACCAGCAGCGTCGTCGCCGCCGAGAACAGTCCCTGCGCCACCGCCGCGGCCACGCCCAGCACCGGCGCCGCCGCGCCGAACGCGCCTTGCCCCGCCGCGATCACGATCACGCCGCAGAAGCCAGCCCCGACCGCTGACCAGCGATGCACGCCGACGCGCTCGCCGAGGAAGGCGATCGCCAGCACCGTGACAAACAGCGGCGTCGTGTAGCCGAGCGCCGTCTGCACCGCGAGCGGCAGCACGGTCAGCGCATAGAAGCTGCAGGCCTGCGCCATGGTGCCGGTGCAGGCCCGCGCGGCATGGCCGGCGAGGCGCCTCGTGCGCAGCCCGAGCAGGATGTTCTCCGCGCCCCGCCGCAGACCGCCGCGCCATCCGGTAGCACCCGGGCGCCGCCCGCCCGCGCCACGCGCCAGGATCAGCGCCACCACCGGCAGCGCCAGGGCGCTGCGGAAGAACATCAATTGCGCCACCGGGATGGCCTCGCCCAGCAGCTTGATGATCGCCGACATGCCGGTGAACAGCGCATGCGAGACAACCATCAGCAGCGCGCCGCGGCGGATGTCGTGGCGCAGCGGCATCAGGCCGCGTCCCGCGCCGCCGAGCGTTCCTGCGCGTGGCGCACCCGCTCGCGGTGCAGGTTGTAGAGCCCGGCGCCGATCACCGCCGTTGCCCCCGCCAGCGTCGTCCAGGCCGGCACCTCCGCCCAGATCAGGAAGCCTAGGATCACCCCCCAGAGCAGCGGCGAATACTCGAGCGGCGCGATGGCCGAGACGGGCGCCAGGCCGAAGGCCCGCACCAGCAGCAGATGCGCCAGCGCCGTCGAGACGCCGAAGCCGAGGATCGCCAATGTCCCCGCCCAGCCCGGCAGCACCCCGGCGAAGCCCTCCCCGCCCGGTGGTGCCAGCGCCGGCACCGCCATCAGCGCCAGCCCCACCGGCAGATGCGCCGCCATGTGCCAGAAGGCGATCGCCTGCGGCGTCTCGGTCGCCGTCAGCAGCCGCGTCCAGATCCGCGCCAGCGCCATGCCCATGGTCGCCACCAGCAGCAGCGCCGATTCCGGGCGCCACAGGTCGCCGCCCGGCTGCAGCATCGCCAGCACGCCGAGGAAACCCACCCCCGTCGAGAGCCAGCGCCGCCACCCCACACGCTCCCCCAGCAGCGGAATGGCGAGCAGGGTCATCAGCAGCGGGCAGGCGGCGGCGACGGCATAGCTGTCGGCCAAGCCCACCCCCAGCATCCAGGCGAGGAACCAGGCCGCGGTGACGGCGCAGTTCAGCAGGCTGCGCGCCGCCAGCAGGCCCCAGCGCCGCACGCCGAGGCCGCGCCCGCGCACCACCAGCGCGATGACCAGCGCGCTGACCACCCCGCGCCACAGCATGGCCGCGGCCGGCCCGATCTCCGGCAGCACCCATTTCACCGCGGCGTCGGCACAGGAGACGACGGCATAGCCCAGGGCCGCCAGCAGCAGGCCCTGCACCGCTTCCTCGCCGGTCGAGCCGAGGCGGCCGCGCAGCGGCGCGGCGGCAGGAGCGCGGCGCACCAGGCCCGGCGCGGCGGAGTCAGGCGGAGGCGTCAAGGAGGGTGCACTCGATGGGGATGCCGGCGGCCAGTCTGGCACGCCGGTGCCGGGCGCGCGCCCCGGGATAGGCGGCAAGGCGCCGCGCGTCACGCCTCTGGCATCACTCGATGCGCGTGTAGAGCCGGTGCCCCGCCACCACCGGCCCGGCGCGATAGCGCCTCATGGTGGCGGCGAAGGCCGGATGCCGGGCGTAATACTCGAGCAGGTCGAAGCCGCGGCCGCAGTTGGCGATCAGCGGGTTCACCGCGACCAGCAGCGCGGCCGGCGGTGCGGCCGCGAACTCCCGGACGACACGGTGCCAGACAAGGGTCTCCGCCGGCGGCATCTCGGCCGCCTCGCGGTAACGCGCGCCCTGTCGCGCGCAGGTCCCGGCATAGACGCCTTGCAAAGGCCAGATCGTCATGGTCGGCAAGGTGGAGCGCGCCTCGGCATAGGCGAGCGCCTGGGCCACCGGGTCGATGTAGGGCGAGAGCACCAGCACGCGCTGCCCCTCCGCCGCCCATTCCAGCGTCGCGGCGAGCAGCCCGCCATCGGAGGCGGGCCAGCGCAGCTCGCGCCACGGCGCCGCGGCGCCGGTGATCTGGAACACCGCCAGCGACAGGGTCGCGGCCAGGGCCAGCGGCGCCGCCGCCCGCCGCGCCTGTGCCGCCGGCAGCGCCCTGTCCAGCCAGCACGCTGCCATCACCACGGCCAGCAGCCCGGTGATCAGCCGCGCCGGCACGGCGTGGTAGTCCCACCCCTTGAGCTGCACCACGGCACTGAGGGCCGCGCCCAGTGCCGCCAGCGCCAGCACCTGCGGCAGCGCGCCGAAGCGGTGCCGTGCGCCCGGCAGGAAGGCCAGCGCGCCGAGCGGCAGCAGCACGAGGATGGCGGTGCCGAGCCGTTCCGTCAGCAGGATCTGCCACCAGCTGAAGCCGCTGAGATCGATGTAGTAGGCCCGGATCATCGGCAGCACCCGGGCCGTATAGGCCGGGAAGAACAACGCGATGGCCGCGAGATAGACCAGCCAAACCCCCGCCATCGTCCAGGGGACCGGATCGCGCAGCGCCCGCCGGGGGCCGCGCCAAGCCAGCACCAGCGCCTCCACCAACGCCGGAATGGCCAGGAAGTGCGGCTTCAGCGCGAAGCCCAGCGCGGCGAGCACCGCCACGCCGATCGCCAGCGCGGGTCCGGTGGTGGCCCGCCCCTCTGCACGCTGCGCTGCCAGCAGGAGATAGGGCAGCGCCGCCACCACCATGATGTGCTCGCGCTGGGCGAACTCGTATCCCGCGCCAAGGGTGAGCACCGGCAGCGCCGCGATCAGGCAGGCGGTGCCGATCGGCGGCGCACCCGCATCCCGCGGCACAAGGCACCAGGCGAGCAGGACGCTGAACGCACAGAGCGCCAGCAGGCAGAGCTGCAGTGCCGCCACCGCTCCGATCGGCGCATGGGCGGCGAGCGCGGCCGGCAGCGCGTTCAGGATGAAGATCAGCGGAGGATTGACGTCGATCAGGTCGGTGTAGAGGCCCTCCCCGGCGAGCCAACGCTCGGCGAAACCCAGGACCGCGGCGGCATCGTGGTTCAGCGGCGGCGACAACACGATGGCGAGGAAGCCGACGCCGGGCACCGCTGCGGCCAGCCGCCAGGCGCAGGCGGCACGCCCGGTGCGGCTGTCTTGCGGCGGGTGCAACCCAACGAGGCACATTCGGCCCACGTCCAGGAGTCATTCGGCCTCCCATCCTCGCGAGCCTTGCGTCTCGCGCAAGCAAATAATGAAACCGCCGTGAGGGACCTCGACCCCCGCCGCGCCTCGGCGCTGTGGCGTAGCCTGGTCCCGCATGGCAGAAGCCGGCCCGTGGAACCCGCCGAATACAGCCTGATGGACGCCGTCGAGGACGCGATGTGGTGGTACCGCGCCCTCCACGCCCGCGTGCTGGATGCGCTGGCGGACGAGCCCTGGCCGCGGACGCTGCCGCTGCTCGATGCGGGTTGCGGCACAGGCGGCTTCCTGGCCCGATTGCGCGCCGCCGCACCTGCGGTCGTCGCCGAGGGGCTGGAATACCACCCCCCCGCCGCCGCCCGGGCGCGCGCCAAGGCCGCCGCCCGGGTTACCGTCGGCAGCGTCAACGCCATGCCGTTCCGGGACGGGGCGTTCGGCGCGGTTGTCAGCCTCGACGTGCTCTGCCATGCCGCGGTGGAGCCCGGGCGGGCGATGGCGGAGCTGGCGCGGGTGCTTGCCCCCGGCGGGCTGCTGGTGCTGAACCTGCCCGCCTATGCCTGGCTGCACTCCACGCATGACGAGCGGGTGCACAATGCCCGCCGCTTCACCGCCGGCGGGGCGCGGGCGCTGCTGGCCGGCGCCGGCCTGTTGCAGGTGCGCACCCGCTATTGGAACACGCTGCTGCTGCCGCTGATGGTGGCGCAACGCAAGCTCCTCTCCCGTTCCGCGCCCGAGAGCCGCTCGGATGTCGCCCCGTTTTCGCCTTGGGCCGACCGCACATTGCATGCCGTGACGGCCCTGGAGCGCCGGCTGGCGATGGTGTTCGGCGGCGGGTTCCCGGCCGGCGGCTCGCTGCTGGCCACGGCGCGCCGCCCCTCGTGACCCCCGCCGTTCCCGGCCCGCTGGAGCCTTCCGCCGCCATGGACCACAACCCGCCGCCCGACAGCCTGACCCTGCCCGCCCGCGTGCCGCCGCCCGGCGCGGAGCATCCCGTCGGCCTCTCCATCGTCGTGCCGGTCTATCGCGGCGCGACCACCGTCGGTACGCTGGTGGAAGCGCTCTCGGTACTGCGCCCCGCGGGGGGCCTCGAGATCATCCTGGTGAACGATGGCAGCCCGGACAACTCCGCCGAGGTCTGCCGCACCCTGCAGGCGGGCGCCACGGTTCCCCTCACCTATATCGAGCATGCCCGGAACTACGGCGAGCACAACGCGGTCATGACCGGGCTGCGCCACGCCCGCGGTGCCTATGTCATCACCATGGACGACGACCTGCAGAACCCGCCCGAGGAGGTGGTGCGGCTCTACGACCATGCCCGCACGGGCGGCTGGGACGTGGTCTACACGCGCTACGCGGTGAAGGAGCACGAGGGCTGGCGCAACATCGGCAGCCGCTTCGCCAACGGCGTGGCGGACCTGCTGCTGGACAAGCCGAAGGGGCTCTACCTGTCCTCCTTCCGTTGCATGTCGGCGCTGGTGGTGCGCGAGGTCACCCGCTACCGCGGCCCCTACCCCTACGTGGACGGGCTGGTCATGCAGGTGACGCAGCGCCTCGACAGCATCGAGGTGCGGCATCTGGCGCGGATGGAGGGGCGCTCGAACTATACGCTGAAGCGGCTGGTGCTGCTCTGGCTGAACCTCGCCACCAATTTTTCCGTCCTGCCGCTGCGCCTGGCGATCCTCGCCGGCGCGCTGATGGGCCTCTTCGGACTCTTCGCCGCGCTCTACGTGATCGTCGAGGGGCTGCGGGGCGAGACCCCGTCGGGCTGGGCCTCGACGATGACGGTGATGCTGCTGACGGCGGGGGTGCAGTTCCTCATCCTCGGCGTGCTCGGCGAGTATGTCGGCCGCGCCTTCCTCTCGGCCAATGGCAAGCCGCAGGGGGTCGTCAGGGAGGTGCGCGGGCCTGCCGCGCGCCCCGGGGACCCCGTTGAATGACGGTCTACTGGCTGACCCTGGCCGCGGCGATCTGCACCTCCCTCGTCGGACAGGTGCTGCTGAAGGCCGGCGCCACCGGCGATGGCGGGTTCCTGACCCAGCTGTTCCGGCCAACGACCGTCATCGGGTTGGCCGCCTATGGCGGCGCGGCACTGCTCTACATCGTGGCGCTGCGCAAGATCCCGATGAGCGTGGCGCTGCCCTGCACCGCCGCGAGCTACGTCGTGATCGCGTTGATCGGCCACCTGGCGTTCGGCGAGGCGCTCGGGCTGCAGAAGGTTGCCGCCATCCTGCTGATCTCCGGCGGCGTCGTGCTGCTGGCGGCGAGCGCGTGAAGCAGGCGCCGCGGCCGCCACGGATCAGCTGCGGCGTGCTCGTCACGGATGGGGACGCGCTGCTGATCGGGCGCTTCAGCGGCCTCGCGCTCTGGGACATCCCGAAGGGCTTGGCCGATCCGGGCGAGGACTTCGCCGCCGCCGCCGCACGGGAGCTGCGCGAGGAGACGGGTCTCGTGGTGCCGGTCGCCGCGCTGCGGCCGCTCGGCGGGGTACGGCGCTACCGGCCCGGCAAGGATTTGGCGCTGTTCCTGTGGCCGATGGTCGCGGGCGGCATGCCGGGTCCGGCGGGGGTGCGCTGCGCCTCGCGCTTCCGCACACGCGACGGGCGCTGGCTGCCCGAGTTCGACGCCTTCGCCGTCGCACCCTGGGAGGAGGCGCTGTCCCGGTTCGGCGCGAACATGCGCCGCATCCTCGACGCCGTGCGGACGGAGCCGGAATGGCGCCACGCCTGGACCACCGCGCCGGCAACGCCATGATCCCACCGCACCGGGTTGTCCTCGCCGCCGCGCTGCTGCTCGGCGCCGGTTGCGCCATCCCCGCGCCGCCGCCCGCCTGCCCCAACGGCACCGAAGCGGCGCGCGAGCTGACGGCCTGGTTCGGACTGCACTCCGCGGCGCGCGGGCGGGAATTGACCGAGGCGGAGTGGCAGGGGTTCCGCGACCGCGTGCTGGTGCCGGCCTTCCCGCGGGGCTCCACCGTCACCCCCGGCCGCGGCGCCTGGCGCCACGCCGATGGGCGGATCGGCCATGAGGCCACGCGCGTACTGACCGTGCTGGTCCCGGCGGCGGAGGAGGCGACGGCACTGGCCCGGCTGCGCGCGGCGATCTTGGCCTACCACGACCTTCACCCCCAGGAAGCCGTGGGCGTCGCCACCCGCCCCGCCTGCGCGCTCGGCCTGTTCTGACGTCGCGCTATCCCGGCCTGATGTCGAAGCGGCGGATAATGTCGCGCCACTTCGCGGCCTCGGCCGCGATCAGCGCCGCGAACTCGGCCGGCGTCGAGGCCTCGGCCGGGGTGCCGAAGCCGGCGAAGACCGCCGCCACCTCGGGCCGCGACAGCACGCGCCGCGTCGCCGCAGCCAGCGTCGCCAGCACAGGCGGCGGCACGCCCGCCGTAGTGACCAGGCCGTAGTAGATGATCGCCTGCGCCGCCGGCAGCCCGGCCTCGGCGATGGTCGGCACGTCCGGCAGGCTCGGCAGGCGGCGCGGCCCCGTCACCGCCGGCGCGCGCAGGCTGCCGGCCGCCAGCAACCCCACCAGCGGCGGCAGGCCCGAGAACACCATGTCGAGCCGTCCGGCCAGCAGGTCGTTCGCCATTTCCGCGTTGCCGCGGTATGGCACGTGGGTGATCTCCACACCCGCCGCCGCGGCGAAGGCGGCGCCGGCCAGATGATTCGTGGAGCCCACGCCGGAGGAGCCGTAGGTCAGCGCCCCGGGACGGGCACGGGCGAGCGCCACCACCTCCGCGACGGAGTTCGCCGGCAGCGCCCGCCCCACCGCCAGAAGGTTCGGCCCGATCGCCAGCAGCGACACCGGCGCGATGTCGGCCACCGGGTCGAAGGGCATGGACGGCAGCAGGAAGGGGTTGATCGAGAGCGGCCCCGGCGTGCAGACGGCCAGCACGTGCCCGTCCTTCGGCGCCTTGGCGACCAGGTCGATCGCCAGGTTGCCGCCAGCGCCGGCACGGTTCTCGACGATGACGGGCTGGCCGAGGGTCTCGGTCAGTGCGGGTGCGATGGCGCGTCCCACCAGATCGACCGTGCTGCCCGGCGAGAAGGGGGCGATCAGCCGGATCGGGCGCGTCGGGAAGGCGGGCGCCTGGGCCTGCGCCAGGGCGGAAACCAGCGCCGGCAGCAGGAGCGCGGTGCGCCGGAGGATCACCGCTTCAGCCCCAGCTCGCCGGCGACGTCGTTCAGGATGCGGCGCGACTGGAAGCGCCAGCCCTGCGGCGTGCGCACCACCTCGTCCTCGTAGGTCCCGGCGATGGCCAGCAGCGGGCCGGACGCGCTCTCCCGCACCATCAGGAAGTTCGACTTCACCCGCGCCGCGTCGCCGGCCAGCGCGATGACGATGTTGCTGGTCAGGTGCCGCCGCGCGGGCCCCTCGCCCCGCACCGGGACGATGCTGCGCACGAGTTCCGCGATCGCGGCCGGACCGCGGGCCTTCGGCAGCCGTTCCGGTCCCCATTCCGCGGTTTCGGTGAACAGCGCACCGAATTCCTCGAAGCGGCATTCATCCAGGCGGAAGCAGTATTCCGCCAGCAATTCGCGGATCGCCTCGCGATCCTCCGGCGTGCCGGTCATGGCGATCCCTACCTATTCCGCGCGGATGTTCGCTTCGCGCACCACATTGCCCCAGCGCGCATATTCCGCGGCGACGGCCTGCGCCAGCGCCTCGCGCGGCCCGCCCTCAGGCTCGCCGCCGAGCTGGCGGATGCGCTCGACGACATCCGGCAGCGCCAGCACCGCCGCGACCTCGCGGTGCAGCCGGTCCAGCACCGGCGCGGGCGTGGCACGCGGCGCGAACAGCGATCCCCAGAACATCACCACATGCCCGGGCAGCGTCTCCGCGAAGGTCGGCACGTCGGGCAGGATCGCGCTGCGTTGCGCGCCGCTGACCGCGATCGGGCGAAGTTGCCCGGAATCGACGAAGCTGCGCGCGGAGACGGTGCCGTCATGCGCAAAATCGACGTCGCCGCGCACCAGCGCGGTCAGCGAGGGCGCGTTGCCGGTATAGGGCACCAGGGTGAACTCGGTGCCGGTCTCGCGCTGGAACAGCGCCATGGTCAGGTGGTTGATCGCGCCCGTGCCGGGGTGGGAGACGGTCAGCCGGCCCGGCCGCTGCTTCGCCGCCTCGATCATCCCCGCGACCGTGCGCACGGGGTGGTCGGGGCGCGTCAGCAGCAGCATCGGCGCCGACTGCGCCATGATCACCGGGGCGAAGTCGCGCACCGGGTCGAACGTCGCGCTGCGGTTCACCAGCGGCGCGATCAGCGTTGAGTTGGAGGTGTACATCAGGGTCGCGCCATCCGGCGCGCTGCGTGCGACCAGCTCCGCGGCCACGAGGGTCGCCGCGCCGGGGCGGTTCTCCACCAGAAAATTGCTGCCCGTCCCGCGCTCGTTCAGCCTGCCGACCAGCAGGCGCGCCACGATGTCGTTCGCCCCGCCCGGGGCGAAGCCGACGACGAGGCGCACCTGGCGCGGCAATGCAGCCTCCTGCGCCGCCGCCTGCCGCGCCGCCAGCAAGGCGGGCGGACCGAGCAGCGCAGCCCGGCGTCCGATGGCGGTCATGGGGGTTCTCCCGGCTGTGCCGGGAGGATGCTCCCGGGAAAGCGGCGGCGATGCAATGGGCGGCCCGCCCGGATGGAGCGCTCCCTCGCCCCGCCGCCGGGTGCGCGTGCAGCTCCGCCGCCACCGCCGCTCGATCGACGATCGGCTGGCCCACGCGCTTGACCGAACCGGTCGGGAAGCCGAGGTCGTTCTCGATGCCGGTCGAGGCGCCGGCGCCGAATACCATCACGGCGAGCCCTTCGGAGACCACATCGACGGAAGCGGCCAGCACGGCCGGGTGGCGGCGAGCACGCCGCAGAGCACTGCGAACGGGCCAAGACCAGGCTTGCCGGCCGCGGCGAGGCATCGGCGCAGTACGCGCCAATGATGGCGTAGGGCCTGCCCGGGGCGGGGGCTGACATGGCGTGCACCCCTCCGGCAGCGGGCGGCAACGGCCCGTGCGCGCGAAGCGCGTCCTCGGTGGCGGATGCAGTGGCCCTACAGCAGGCCGTCGCGCCGGAAGCTTGTCCAGCGCCCGTTGCCGAGGATCAGGTGATCGTGCAGCGCGATGCCGAGCACGGTTGCCGCCGCCTTCACCTCGTGCGTCATCTCGATGTCGGCACGCGATGGCGTGGGATCTCCCGAAGGGTGGTTGTGCACCAGGATCAGCGCCGTGGCGTGCAGCTCGAGCGCGCGCTTCACCACCTCCCGCGGATAGACGGGGGTGTGGTTCACCGTGCCGCGCGCCTGCGCCTCGTCGGCGATGAGGCGGTTCCTGGAATCGAGGAACAGCACGCGGAACTGCTCGATCTTCTCGCGCGAGATCGCCGCGGCCAGGTAGTCCATCAGGCGATCCCAGTTGTTCAGCACAGGCTTCTCGAAGACCTCGGCGCGCGCCATGCGGAGCGCCGCGGCCTGCACGAGCTTCAAGGCGGCGACGCTGTGCGGGCCGAGGCCGCGCGTCTCCAGCAGCTCCTGCTGCGGCGCCGCCAGCACCGCGGCGAAGCTGCCGTAGCGGTTGATCAGCGCCTTCGCGAGCGGCTTGGTGTCGCCGGTCTTGAAGGCGAAGAACAGCAGCATCTCCAGCACCTCGTAATCGGCGAGGCTGTCCGGTCCGCGATCAAGCAGGCGTTCGCGGAGACGGCCGCGATGGCCCTCCGGGCCGGTGCTGGGAAAGCGACGACTCGTGCTGTCGCCCGCCGCCGGCGCGGCGCGCCCGCCGCTCCAGGATCGCTGCGCCGTCTCGGCTGGGAAGCGGGTCCGTCCCGGCGCGGCTTCGCCGAAGGTCGCCATCGGCGCCTCGGCAAAGCCGCGAAGCGGTGCGGCATTCGCTGGCTTCCCCGTCCGTCCCAGCAGCCTGTCGAGCCACATGCAGCAGCACCCGTATCGATCTAGCATCAGATAGGCGCATTCCGCGGCCATGCAATCAAGGGTTGAAAATTTGGCCGCAGAACGCGGCGATGGTCGTGATTCGTTCCGGTGCCCGCATCCTGGGGCGATCTTCGCGGCCGGCGCGTTCGGGCATAGGCTCCACGCCATCGCAATCGGCGGAGGGAACGCGGATGGACTTCACCGGCAAGGTCGCCATCGTCACCGGCGGCGCCAACGGCATCGGCCGCGCGGTCTGCCTCGGCTTCGCGGCGCGTGGCGGCAAGGTCGCCATCATCGACCGCGACTCCGAGGCCGGCGCGGCGCTGGCCGCCGAGATCGGCGCCGGCCGCGCCATCTTCCAAGCCGCCGACGTGACGAAGGCCGCCGAGGTCCAGGGCTACGTCAAGGCGACGCTGGAAGCCTTCGGCACCATCGACTGCTTCCACAACAACGCGGGCATCGAGGGCCGCATCGCCAACATCGTCGACTACGACGAGGCGATCTACGACGCGGTGATGGGCGTGAACGTGAGGGGCGTCTTCCTTGGCCTGAAATACGTGCTGCCGGCGATGATCAAGGCGGGTCGCGGCAGCGTGGTGAACACCGCCTCCGTCGCCGGCCTGGTCGGGACGCCGGGGATGAGCGCCTACACCGCCTCGAAGCACGCGGTGAACGGGCTGACCAAGGTGGCCTGCGGCGAGGTCGGCCCGCTCGGCATCCGGGTGAATGCCGTCTGCCCGGGCCCGATCGCCACGCGCATGGTGCAGGAGATCGCGCGGCAGGTCTCACCCAACAACCCGGACGCCGTCGAGGCCGGCTACTCGGCGGCGATCCCGCTGCGCCGCTTCGGCCAGGCGGAGGAGGTGGCGAACCTCGTGCTGTTCCTGCTGTCCGACCTCGCCTCCAACATCACCGGCGGGCAGTTCACGGTGGATGGCGGGCGCACCGCGGTGCCCTCGGCCGGCATGTCGCAATCGAGCCTGCGATAGGGGGCGCACCTGCCATGGCCGATCCGGAAATCGCGCAGATCCGCGCCATGCTGGCCGCCCGCCCACGCCCGGCGGAACTGGCCGAGCGGCGCAGGCGCCTGGACGCGCTCGGCGGCCAATTCGGCCTGCCCGGCGACGTGGCGACCGAGGCGGTTGCCGCCGGCGGGGTCAAGGCGGAATGGACCGCGACGCCCGACGCCGATCCTGGGCGCGTGCTGCTCTATCTGCATGGCGGCGGCTACGTCTCCGGCTCCATCGCCAGCCACCGCCACATGGTGGCCGAGGCCGGGCGCCAGGCCGGCATCCGGACCCTGGCGCTGGACTACCGCCTGGCGCCGGAGGACCCCTTCCCCGCCGGACTCGAGGATGCGGTGGCCGGCTACCGCTTCCTGCTGGACCTGGGGATCGCGCCGGGGCGCATCGCCATCGGCGGCGACAGTGCCGGCGGCGGGCTGACGCTCGCGCTGCTGGTCTCGCTGCGCGAGGAGGGGCAGCCGCTGCCCGGCTGCGCCTGGGTGGTCTCGCCCTGGGTCGACCTGGAACAGCTCGGCGAGAGCATGGCCTCGCTCGCCGCCGTCGATCCGATGATCCAGGGTCCCTACCTGGGGGAGATCGCCCGCGCCTACCTCAACGGCGCCGACCCGCGCACGCCGCTGGCGGCGCCCCTCCACGCCGAGCTGCGCGGCCTGCCGCCGCTGCTGATCCAGGTCGGCGCGGCGGAGGTGCTGCTGGATGATTCGGTGCGCCTGGCGGCCCGCGCGGGCGCGGCCGACGTGGCGGTCACGCTGGAGGTCTGGCCGGAGATGATCCATGTCTGGCACCTGTTCCACCCCGCGCTGGCCGCGGGCCGGCGGGCGCTGGCCGGCGCGGGGCGCTTCCTGCGGGAAGGGCTGGCGGGCTGAAGCCGTGCGTGGCGGCACGGCAAGATTGGCCGGCGGAGTACCTGCTCCACGGCCAGGCCGGCATCGAAGGCTGGGTGCATCTCGATGCGCTGCTGCTGACGCTGGCCCTGCACCGGCTGCAGCGCGCCGCGGGCGAGACCGGCGCGGTCGCCGAGATCGGCGTGCATCACGGCCGGTTCTTCATCGCTCTCGCCCTGCTGCGCGATGCGCAGGAGCCAGCCATCGCCGTCGATGTCTTCGAGCGCCAGGATCTCAACCCCGACGGCAGCGGCCGCGGCGACCGCGCCGTCTTCGAGGCCAACCTGGCGCGCTGGGGTGCCGCCGCAGGCACCGCGGTCCTCGCACGCGACAGCCTGACCGTCACGCCGGCGAAGGTGCTGGCGCTTTCCGGCCCGCCGGGCGTGCGGCTTTTCAGCGTGGACGGGTCGCACACCGCGCGCCACGCCGCCTCCGACCTGCGCCTCGCCGAAGCCTGCCTTGCACCTGGCGGGCTGGTGCTGCTGGATGACCTGTTCCACGGCCATTGGCCCGGCGTGACCGAGGCCGCGGTGCTGCACCTGCACGGCGGCACGGCGCGGCTGGCGCCGATCGCCATCAGCGGCGGCAAGCTGTTCCTCGCACGGCGCGAGGACCATGCCGCTTGGCTGGCCCGGCTGGAACGCCGCGTGCGGCAATACGCGGCGGAGTGGCGCAGCATCACCTTCTGCGGGACGGAGTGCCGCCTGATCGGATTCCCGAAACGGCCGGGGCTGTTCGAGCAGGTCGGGCTGCCAACGCATGCGCAGCGCATGGGTGGCCTGGCCGTGTTGGACTTCCAAGGAGCGGGACCACCGGCGGTGCTGCTTGGCCCCGGCTGGGGTGCGCAGGAGCGCTGGGGCCGCCCGATCGAGGGCCCGGAGGCGCAATGCCGCATCCCTCTGCCATCGCTGCCCGGCGCGGCATCGCCGCCGCGGCGCCTGCTGCTGAGCCTCGGTGCGCCGGGACTGGGGCCGGCAGAGACGCGGGAGGTGGCGGTCACCGCCGGCAGCGTGGCGCTGCCGCCGGTCCTGCTGTGCGGGCCCGCGACGCAGTGGCAGGAACGGGCGCTGCCTGCCCTGCCAGCGGGGCAGGAGGCGCTGCCACTGGCCATGCGGCCCAGC
>ERZ1066123.1490-NODE-1490-length-13810-cov-10.505125_pt1 | contig 13810 bp, 12 predicted proteins | sample MGYA00382770_ERZ1066123 | MGnify/ENA primary metagenome ERZ1066123 (study PRJEB33369, sample SAMEA5778353) | biofilm metagenome | biome: Industrial cooling water; feature: Water cooling tower basin; material: Biofilm | place: United Arab Emirates | collected...
GGTTCTCGATATAGCGGTGCATGGTGCGCTGGCGCGGATCGAGATCGATCGAGGCGACCCGCGCGCCCAGACAGGACAGCGCCACCGCCACATGCACGGCGGTGGTCGATTTGCCGGTGCCGCCCTTCTCGTTGGCGAAGACGATCCGGTGCGCCTGTCCCTTGCGCAGGCGCTTCGCGGCGGGAGCGGGTTCCGGAACGTGTGCACGCGAGGCGGGCGGCATGGCAGGTCTCTCGGTTGCATGTCGAGGGCACGGTTGACCGGGGCCCAAGCGGCTTGAATTGGGACAGGCAGCGCCGCTAGGGCGCGGACTTGCAATATCCTTGGAGGCGAGAGCGTGCAAACGGTCAAGACACTGCAAATGTTGAGAACCGCTTTGGCACAGCTACGCGGGCCGAGGCGGTCACGCATTGCGCTGGTGCCGACGATGGGCGCGCTGCACGAAGGCCACCTCACGCTGGTGCGCCGCGCGAAGGCCGACGCCGATCACGTGGTCGCATCGATCTTCGTCAACCCCAAGCAGTTCGGAGCGAACGAGGATCTGGACGCCTACCCCCGCCAGCTCGCCGCCGATGCCGCCATGCTCGAGGCCGAGGGCGTGGCGCTGCTCTGGGCACCCGATGTCGCGGCGATGTATCCTGCGGGCTTTGCCACCAATGTCGGCGTTGCCGGGGTGAGCGAGGGCCTGTGCGGTGCGGCGCGTCCCGGCCATTTCGACGGGGTGGCGACGGTGGTGCTCAAGCTCTTCAACCAGGTCACCCCCGACATGGCCTTCTTCGGCGAGAAGGATTTCCAGCAGCTTGCGGTGATCCGGTCGATGGCGCGCGACCTCGATCTGACCACCCCGCATGTCGACGCCATCATCGGCGTGCCAACCGTTCGCGAGGCGGACGGATTGGCGATGAGCAGCCGCAACCGCTACCTCACGCCCGAGCAGCGCGCGGCGGCGGCGGCCCTCCCCCGGGCGATGCGCGCGGCGGTGCGTGCCATCGAAGGGGGCCAGGCCGTGTCCGCGGCGCTCGGCGAGTTGCAGACGGCGATCCTTGCAGCGGGCTTTTCCGGCGTGGATTACGCGGCGCTCGCCGACAGCCGCTCGCTCGCCCCGCTCGATGCGCTCGGACCGGAGCCTGCCCGCCTGCTCGTCGCCGCAAGGATCGGGGGAACGCGCCTCATCGACAACATGGCGGTAGCCAGCTGAGCCGCCCCCGGCCTTGCGCGACGATGTTGACGCGGACGCGCGATCGGTGGCATGGGGCGCAGCCTGAGACCCGAGCGGGTATAGCTTAGTGGTAAAGCTCCAGCCTTCCAAGCTGGCTATGCGGGTTCGATTCCCGCTACCCGCTCCATAATTCCCATCGATGGCTGAAAGCTCCGGGCGTCCTGTTCGGCCGCTCGGGCAGGCGGGCGCGAACAGGTCGTCCGTTCAGAAACCGTATCGCACGCCAAGCCATAGCGTGCGCGGCGCAGCCAGGTCGACAGAGCCGCCCTGGTTGCGGGTGATGACGGTCTCGTCGGTGAGGTTCTCGGCGCGGGCCACCAGGGACAGGCGCGGGAGCAGGGGCGCGGCGATGAAGGCGTCGAGAGTGGTGGCCGGAGCAAGCCGGTCGGTCTCCCGGTCATCCTCGAACTGGGCCGAGACATGGCGCAGAGTGCCCGCCACGCGCCAGCCGGGCGCAGGCGTCCAGGCAAGGGTCACGCTTGCCGCCAGCTCCGGCGTCTGTGCCGGGCGATTGCCGTCAAGATCGGCGGATTGCCCCTCCCCCCGCACCTCGGCATCGGTCCAGGCGAGGCTCGCATCGAGGCTGACCTGCCCGACCTTGGCCGCCACGCTCGCCTCGATCCCCTGCGCCTTGATCGCGGGGAGGTTCGCGCGGCGGCGCAGGTTGGGGCCGATGGTGATGTTGGCGATGGCGTTCTCGACCTCGTTGTCGAAGGCGGTGACCGAGATCACCACTTCGTTCACCGGCTGCCAGTCGAACCCGACCTCGAAGCCCTGCAGGCGCTCGTTCGCCAGCTCGGCGTTGGCCTGTGTGGTCACGGGGAAGACCACGAAGGGACGGTAGAGTTCGTTGAGGGTCGGCAGCCTCAGGCCGGTGTAGGCCGCCGCGCGCAGATCGAGCCGGCGGGTCGCGTAGAACAGCGCGCCCGCGCGCCAGCTCAGCGTCCAGTCGGCGCGGTCCGGGGCGATCACCTCGCTGACCACAGCGCCTGCCGGGTTGACCGCGCGGAAGAAGCCGTCGGTGATGCTGGAACGGTCGGCGCGCAGGCCCCCGTTCAGGGTCAGCGGGCCGATCTGCCAGTCGTCCTCGAGGAAGAATCCGAGGTTCTCGGTCGCCCCGCCGGCCCGGCGGCGTTCGGTGATGGCGCCGGTGACGGCATTGAGCGCCTCCTCCTGCAATTCCCCGTCGGCGCGGCGGTAATCGGCGCCGATGCGGATGTCGTGGCCTTCGAGGACGGGCGGGCGCAGCTCGAATTTGCCGCCGATGCCGGTCGACGGCGTGCGGCGCTGGTCGAGCGTGGGGGTGAAGCGGGTCGAGGAGATCACCACATTGCCGAAGTCGCGCGCCTGCACGTAGGCGAGCGCATCGAACTGCCATTCGCCCCGCCCGACGATGCGGATCGAGGCATCCTCGCCGCTGCTGAAGGAATCCGCGCCGCGAAACCGGAGCGTGCGATCGTCGCGGAACACCCCGACGCGCGCCTGCACCTCGATTGCGTCGGTCAGCGGTGCGACCGCGCGCAGGGCGGCGTTCCAGCTGTCGAAACCCGCCCGCACGGTGGCGGGGACGCGCTGTGCGTCAGGCGTGGTGAAGAAGCCCTGCCCGCGGTCCCAGCGCCCGCTCGCCACGGCAAAGCCCTTGCCCAGCTTCTGGGCCAGCACGCCCGACGCCTCGGTCTCGGCGCGGTCGTTGATCGCGACATTGCCGAGGAACGGCCCGGTCGCCCCCGGCTCGGCGCTTTCGAGCTCGATCGTGCCCGCCAGCGCCCCGGCCCCGAACGGCCCCGACCCGCCGCCGCGCGTCACGCGGATCGTGCCGAGCGTCTCGGGCGCGATGGCCGACAGGGGCATATAGCCGAAAAAGGGATCGGCAAGCGGCACCCCGTCGAGCAGCACCAGCGCGCGGCTGGTGGCGTTGCCGCCGAGCGCCCGCAGGGTCACGCCCTGTGCGCTCGGATTGGACGAGCGGCTGTCGGAGCGGCGGAACTGCTGGAAGCCGGCGACATTGCGCAGCACGTCCTCGATCCGGCCCGAAGCACTCGCCACGATGAGGTCACGCTCCAGCGTCGTCGTGGCGTAGATGCCGGTCGACAAGGCCGGGTCGAGACCGCGGCCGGTGACGAGAATCTCCTCGGCGGTCGCCCTGGGTGCCGCAGCCTCCTCCTTCTCGGGGTCCGCCTCCTCCTGCGCCGCCAATGGGGCGGTGAACGGCAGGGCGAGGAGGCAGCAGGACACGCGCAGCAGGGTCTTCATCATCGGGCTTTCCGGCAAGAGCGGCGGGGATGGCGGCGGTAGATGCTTCACAGCATGCGTTCCAGCACCCTGTCGCGCAGAATGAAATGATGGCGCAGCGCCGCCGCGATGTGCAGGACCGCCAGCGCGGCAAACAGCCAGCCGAGCAGCTCGTGTGCTTCGCGGCCCACCAGATAGGCGGGATCGGTGCGGGTCACGGCAAGCTTGGGCAGGTCGAACAGCCCGAACCAGGTGAGCGGATACTTGCCTGCCGAGGCCATGATCCAGCCCGACAGCGGCATCGCCAGCATCAGGCCGTAGAGCACCAGATGCACGGCCCGCGCGGCGACCGCTTCCGCCCGGCTGGTCCCTGCCGGATGCGGCGGCGCGCGCCAGGTGAAGCGCCACGCGATGCGCACCAGGGTCAGGGCCAGCACGGTCATCCCGGCCGACTTGTGCAGCGGAATGAGGTTGATCGTGTCTTCCACCGCTTCATGCAGAAGACCGCCCGCGATGTTCCCGATCACCAGCACCGCGATGATCCAGTGCAACGCGCGTGCCCCCCGGTTGTAGCGATCGGCTGCGATCATCATGGCCTGTCCTCATACGGTTTCGGGTTCGCTGCGATGCCCAAGGCGGCAGCCCGGCACCAGCGGGCGGGAACGGTGTCCCGAGCCGCTTTGCGCTGCCCGGCACACCGTTCCTGCCATCACCCGATAGCCAGACCGCGATCAGAAGAACAGTATCGCGCCCAGGGCGATGCTGCTGCTTTCCGTCTCGTTTCCGCCATGCGCCTTGCTCATGGCGCGGGTGTATTCGGCGAGCAGCGTCACCCAGTCGGTGAGACCGTAGCGGACCTGCCCGACATAGCTCGAGTTCTTGCGCACCAGCGTGTTGCCGGCTGCGGTCTCGGTGGCGGTCAGATCGAGATTGCTCTCGCCGTAGCTGCCACCTACGGAAAGCTTGCCGAAGGTCGCAAGGGCCTGAAGGTAGAAGCCGTCGCTCTCGCGCGGATTGCCCAGGGCATCGGTGTCGAGCAGGTTGAGCACGGTCGTCCCCAGCCCGCGCGCGGTGTACCAGTTGGCGACCGCCGTGATCGGGCCGACGGTGATCTTGCCGCCCGCGTCCACGCCCCGGCCGGTGTAGGACACGAGGCCCCCGGTGCCTGCGCCGATCGTCTCGTGCTTCTGGGTCACGCCCGAGGCCCACAGTCGCAACGCGACATCGCCGAAGGTCTTGTCGTAGGTGATCTTGCCCTGAAAGCCGGGCGCGGTGTTGGTCTGCGTCGGCGCGGTCAGCGACTGGAGCGGCTGGAACACCCCGGCCGCAACCTTGAAGCCCGCGAAATCGGGGCTGGTATAGGTGATCTGCGGCTGGAAATCGGTGTAGATATATCCCGATCCGATCCGCCCGAGCGTGGTATTGCCCGGTGCCACGTTGCCGCCCGGAGGGCCGGCGGCAAGCAGCGTGATGTCGTTGAGGATCGCCTCGGAGCTGAACAGGCCGATGTCGCGGCCCAGCTTGACCGTGCCGAACCCGCCTCCGATGGTCATGTAGACCTGGCGGAAGTCGATCCCCGCGGTCGCGAGCGCGGTCGGCTGGCCGCCGCTGTTGGCCCCCAGCGGGCCCCAGCTGGCCGAGTTGATCCCCGGATACATCCCGAAGTGCGCGCCGATGTCGAGCCCGGCCTGCTTGGTGGTCACGTCGATCAGCAGGTAGCCTGGCAAGAGGCCGTTGCGCACCGCATTCGAATTGTCGGTGCCGACGCTGGCGATCCCGCCGCCAACCGTGGTGGTGGCACCGGGCGTATCGGGATTGTCGTTAACGTAAAATGCGTTGATCGAGCCCGAGAACTTGATGGTCGCAGGTCCCACCTCGAGCCCGATGCCCTTGTCGGTCATGCGCACCATGCGGCTCATGTCGAGCCCCTGGGCGGCGGCGTCCTGCGCGGCGACCTGGGGCGATGCGACAGGTGCGGCAGGTGCGGGCGCGGCGTTGCTCTCGGCAAGGATCTGGGCATATTCCTCATCGGTGAGGATGCCCTTCTCGTGCAGGCGCTTCAGCAGCTGCTGGGTGGCGCTCACCTGCGCATGGGCAGGCGCGGCGGCGGTGCCCAGCGCGAGCGCGGCCACGGCTGCATGCAGCAGAAATCTGGATCTCATGTCCTTCCCCCTTCGTATGTTCTCGTTGCCGTCCGATGCGGCTGCGCTGATGCTGCGCGCGCTCGGGTCCCGCCGAAATTGGACTTTGGTTCTCGTTCCTTGGTCTAAGACGAAGGGGCGCGGGCGAGGTGGCCGCGCAAGCCGAAGGCGCGCGCGGGCGATCGGCCGCACGGGCCTTCAGCTTCCTGCACAGGTTTGGGCGGTCAGCTCTCGATGCGGGGGAACAGCGCGGCTTCGAGTCGGGGGTAGAAGTGCGAGACCGAACGGGTCAGCTCGTAGCGCGCCGCCGCCATGCGCGAGAACCGCGCCGGGATCGGCAGGTTCGCAGCCTCGCCCATGTCGAGCCCGCCCGCCACCGCCTCGCGCAGGGCGGTCTCCAGCCAGGTCAGCCAGTCGCGGGTCTGCGCGATCGCCGCCCCGTCGCGGCACAGCGGGCCGTGTCCGGGCACGCATTGGCGATGGGGGATCGCCGCCAGCCGGTCGAGCGCGGCCTGCCACAGGGCGAAGTCGGCATGGGGGGTCGCAGGCGCGCGGTCGTGGAACACGAGGTCGCCGGCGATCAGCGTGCCGGTCGCATCGTCGAGTATGGCAAGGTCGCCCTCGCTGTGCCCCGCCAGCGCCATCAGGCGCAGGCTGCGCCCGCCGAAGACGACCGCGCCCTCGCCCGCAGCGGCGGTCGGCAGGACCACCTCGGTTCCTGCCATCCAGCCGTGGAGCATCCGGTACATGGCATCGGAAAAGCCGCTGCCGTCACGCTCGATCTCGGCGCGGGTTTCGGGCAGGGCGAGGATCTCGGCTGCCGGGAAGGCGCCGCTCCCGAAGCTGTGATCGGGATGGAGGTGGGTGATGTAGACCCGCGCCACATCGCGCCCCGTCAGCCGCCGGGCGAGCGCGGCCAAGGCCTCCCCGAAGCGCAGCGAGGGCCCGCTGTCGACGACAATCGCGCCCGCATCGCTCGCCATGATGACGCTGTTGGCGATCGCCCCGCCATTGGCGAAACCCAGCGCCTCGTCCGCGCCGCGCACCATCCACAGCCCCTCGCCGATGGGGGTCGCCTCGGGGGCGTAGGTTCCGGCGAATTGCTGCGCCATGGCGGCGAAGGGCGCCGCCGCCAGCGGCACGGCCAGCGCGCCGAGCAGGACCCCTCGCCGCCCGATCATTGCCGCAGCATGGCCGCGATCCTTGCCCCGCCCTCCAGACCGAGACTGCCGGCAAAGTCATACCCCCCGGTGTCGCGCGCCGTCACCGCCAGCGCGCCGGACAGGTCGGGGGCGAGCATCAGGGTGAAGGCCGGGTCCTCGCTGACCGAGGCGTGGATCGTCATCCGCGCCAGCGCCCGGCCTGCCGCGTCCGACACCGTCAGCCGGTCGATGTTGTAGACCGGGATGTTCTCGACCAGCCCGGTGTCCATCGGGTGCCTGAGCGACAGGCGCACACGGGTCGCATCCGCGCCGCTCCACGCCGCGCCGCGCAGTTCGCCAAGGTGATCGGCCCAGTCGCCGCGCACCCGGCTCAAGGGCGGTGCCGAGCATCCGCCGCCCGCCGCATCGACCCAATCGCCCGCGACATGCCACACGCCGTCCGCGGTCAGCACCGCCGCGCGCACCGGGGTGCGCTGGTCGAGCTTGATGCGGGTGGCGAGGAAGGCCTGCGCGGCCAGGGGCTCGTATTCGACCGCGACGGGAATCGGGTTGAGATCGGCGAAGATGACGATCCGCACCACCTCGCCCAGCGCCCGCGCATCGACCGTGACGGGCAGGACATGCTGGTTCTCTGTCAGCACCGGCAGCGCGACGGTGACCCGGGGATCGAACACCACCGGCGCATGGCCGAACAGCTTGCCCGCGTGATATTCCCACATCGGCGAACCCAGCGGATCGGCCGGGGGCACTTGGGCCAGAGCGGCGGCAGGCGCCGCCAGCATCGCCAGGGTGAGAAACTTGCGCATCATACCAATGGCCAATGTATCCCCTCGCGGCGGCGAGCGCATATTATACCATGGAACGAGGGAGGACCAGATGCGGGCGGCACGAATGCTTGCGGGAATGGCCGCGCTGGCGCTGCTTGCAGGGGCGCGGGCCGAGGAGCCGCTGCGCCCGCCCGGGCCCGCGCTGTTCGATGCCGAGGGCTATCGCACGGCCCGCTACCGCGCGCCCGTGAGGGCCGATCCCACCCCTGCCTCCGCGATTTCCCTCGCGGCGGCGCTGACGCTGGAGCCGGGGCGCGACGCGCTGTTCATCGACGTGACGCCGGTGGAAGGCGGCGTGCGCGATCCGGCGAGCGGGGTATGGACCCTGAGCGAGGCGCACCTCACCATCCCCGGCGCGCTGTGGCTGCCCGAGACAGGACGCTCGCCGGTCGACGAGGGCCTGTGGCGGGCGCTCGAGACGCGCATCGCCGAGGCCCGCGCCGCCGCGCCGGGCCAGCCGGTGATCCTGTTCTGCCGCATCGATTGCTGGATGAGCTGGAACGCCGCGCGGCGGCTGGCGCTGGGCGGGACCGGCAATGTCCACTGGCTCGCCGAGGGCACCGATGGCTGGCACGGCGCCGGGCGGGCGCTGGTTTCCGGCGTGCCCGTCGCAACGCCCGCATGGGGGCAATCGCAACAGGAGAAGTGAAATGGCCAATCTGGTCGTAAGCTACCCGCAAGGCGAAGGCGCGCGCTTCGATGCCGATTACTACCGCGACACCCACATCCCACTGGTCGAGTCCAGCTGGGGCGATTGCGGGCTGACGGGGGCGGAAATCCTCTGGCCGGCCGATGCTGCCCAGCCCGCTGCCGCCATGGTGGTGCTGCGCTTCCGCGATGCCGCGGCCATCGATGCCGCGCTGGCCTCTCCCGCGACGGGCGCGGTGATGGCCGATATCGCCGCCTTCACCGACATTCAGCCGGTCATCTATCGCACGGCCTGAAACGATGCAGGGCGCGCGGGACAGGCCGAACCCGCCCCGCGCGCCCCGCACGCTCGCGACCCTCGGCGTCAGCTCTGCTGCTTGAGGTAGTCGATGATTTCCTGGCGCTTGGCGGCGTCCTTGATCCCGGGGAAGCTCATGCGGTTGCCGGGGACGAGCGCCTTGGGGTTTTCGAGCCACTTGTGAAGCGTCGCCTCGTCCCACTTGAGGCCTGCGCCCTTGAGCGCGTCGGAATAGGCGAACTTGCCCTGCCCTGCGCCCGTTCCGAATACGCCATAGAGGTTGGGGCCAAGCTTGTCCTCGCCGCCCCTGTCGGCGGTGTGGCACACCGCGCAGCGGCCATAGGATGCAGGCGGCGCGGCGACCGCGGCGACCTTGACCACCTCGGGCGCTGCAGTCGGCTTGGCCGCGGGGAGCGGGGTTGCGGCAGCGACGGGTTTGGTCGCTTCGGCGGCCGGGGTTTCCTCGGCAACCATGGCCTCGGCCGGGGTGGACTCGGCGGCAGGCGCCGCATCGGGTGCGGAGGTGGCCACAGGCTCGGGGGCAGGCGCGGCTGCGCTATCCTCGGCGGCCGGTTCCCCGCCCGAACACGCCGTCAGCGCCAGAGCCAGCAGCGCGCCAGCCGAAAGTGAACGAAGGGCCATGGGCCATCCTCCCGTCAGGTTTCTGTTTCTATCCCGGCAAGACTGCCACAGCAGCAGCAGCCGCGACATTGCACCTTGGGACGATAGCCCCGCCACGCGCCGCTCAGAAGCGCAGTCCGATCCCGACAGTCAAGCGCCGCGGTGCGCCCGGGCCGAAGGCACGCGGGTCCGAGGCGTCGGGCGCCTCTTCCAGATCGACTTCGTCGACCTCGCTGAAGGTGCCGAAGGTCGCGAAATCGCGGTCGAAGACGTTGCGCAACTCGCCGAAGACCGAAACGCCCTTCGCCACCTCGATGCGCCCGCGCAGGTTGAACAGGACGTAGCCGGGCACTTCGGGGTTCTGGTTCGCCTCGTCCCCGAACAGCAGCAGGCCGGAACGGGCGATCATGTCGCCGCCGATGGCGAAGGCGCGGTTGCCGATGCGGCCTTCGTAATCGGCGGTCAGCGTCGCGCTGTGGCGCGGCAGGCCGGTCAGGCGGTCGCCCGCTGCGACCGCGATCTCGCCCTCGTCGTTGGCCAGCGGATTGGCCGGGCTGCTGAGCGTGACCGGCAGGCGGAAGGTCGCGTCGATGAAGGCATAGCTCGCCCCCAGCCGCAGGCCGCCGCGCTGTGCCCTGACGCTCGCCTCGAAACCCTGCCTGCGGGTCCGCCCGATGTTCTCGAAGAACCCGCGCCCGCGGGTGCTGGAGGCGATGAACTGGATGTCGTTCACGTTGGTCGCGCGGTAGGCGGAAGCGAGCCAATCGATGCTCCATCCGCCTGCGGCGTGGCGACCAGAAGCGCCGACTTCGACGGTCTTGGCGACGACCTGTTCGAGCGGCGGGTCGGCGATGAAGAAGTTGGTGAGGCTGCACGGCGCGTTCTCGTCGGCGCAGGAGAGTTCGGCTTCGGTGGGCACGCGGTTCGATTCGGCATATCCCGCGCGCAGCGAGATCGCCGGCGTCACCGCCCAGTCGAGTTCGATCCCCGGATTGAGCCGACTGAAGCTGTGATCGCCGTTAAGCGCCGTGCCGAGCTGGTCTTCGAGGATGATCCGCGCATGGTTCCAGCGCAGCCCGATCTCGGCGGTCAGGGTCTCGGTGAGCGGCAGGGTGTCGCTGGCGAAGACCCCCCAGAAGCGCGAGCGGGTCTTGAGCTCGACCGGCGCGATGGCGTTATCGGGCTGGTCGATGAAGAAGCCCAGCCCCTCGACGCTGCGTTCTTCGGTGAGGGCGCCTAGTTCGGTCGAGGCGGCAAAGTCGTTCTCGCTCGAATCGTAACTTATGCCCAGCACCAGCCGGTTGCTGCGCGCGCCCAGCGCCTGTTCGGTGATGATCTGCGCGAGGAAACCTTCCGAGCGCGAGCGGATGTTGCCGCGGTTGAAGACGCCGTAATCGCCGCCGTCCAGCACGTCGTCGATGGTGTCGCCATTGCCGTCGGTCAGCAGCGCCTGTTCCTCGTCGCCGTCATCGCCCACGCTTTCGAGGCACAGCAGGCCCTCCAGCGCCGGATCGTCCTCGCATTCCTCGATGTCGGCGGCATCGCCGTTCAGGAGCGATGCCTTGCGGCGCTGGCGGTAGAGCGTCGCCTCGAAGCGGACGGAATCGCTGATAGCCAGCCACGGGTGGAGGCTGATCCGGCCATAGGAATTGCGCTGGTTGTCGGGCCAGGTGAAGACCGATTGCCTGCGGGCCTCGAGCAGTTCGATCGGGGCGACGCCGTTGCCGGTGAGGTCGGTATCGGCCCCGATGGCCTTGACGTGCAGCCCGGCGCGCGCCCCGTCATAGCCCAGGTCGACGAAGCCGTTGACCAGATCGGAAGGGCTGAAATCGCGCCACCCGTCCTCCTCCCGGTATTGCACCGCGCCGAACCAGCTGAAGCCGCCAATTGCATCGCCTGCCGAGAGGCTGAGATCGCGCTCGCCGTATGAGCCGATGGCGGCGGCCGCATCGATGCCCTGTTCGGTTTGCCCCGTCGCGGTCTCGATCACCAGCGCGCCGCCCAGAGTGTTGAGCCCATAGACCGGGCTCGCATCGCGCAGGGTGACGGAGCGGATCGCGGCATCGGGGATCAGCTCGAAATTGACCGTATCACCGAAAGGCTGGTTGAAGCGCGCCCCGTCGACATAGGCGGCAAGGCCCTGCGCCTGCCCGACCAGCGGCGAGGCGACATAGCCGCGATAGACGAGGTTGGGCTGCCAGGGGTTGTTCTGTGCGTCCTGCAAGCTGACCCCGGCGAAATTGCGGGTGAGCGCGGCGAGCAGATCGGGCGTGCCCGCAATGGCGATGTCGCGCCGTTCGAGAACCAACGCATCGTCAAGGTCGATATCGCCGCCGGGCGCGGTGACGATGATCGCCGCCCGCGGGTCGGCGCCGTCGGGTGCGGCGGCGTCCTGTGCCTGTGCCATGGCCGGTGCGCCCAGCGCCGCGCCTGCAAGCATAAACCTCCTGAAACTCTGCACAATGCCCCTCCTGTCGGGGCCGCTCATGCGGCCCTCATTCGTTCAAAAAGATTGCTGATCTGGTCTTGACACTATTCCGCCAGCACCACTCCCCACGGGCCCTTGCCAGCCGGGATGCGGGACACCACGTTGGCACTGGCCAGGTCGATCACCGCGACATCGTCGCTGGTGCCGTTGGCGACCACGGCGCGGGTGCCATCGGCGGTGATGGCAAGATGCCAGGGGCGCCCGCCGGTCTTGACATAGCCCTTGACCTTGCGGCTCGCGACATCGACCAGAGCGATGCTGTCGGCCCTCCCGAGCGCGATGACGGCGGTCTTGCCGTCAGGGGTGAAGCGGATGCCGCAGGGCAGCACCTTGTAGGCCATCGCGCCCGGCGGAGCGAAGGGAATGGTCTCGACGATCTCCCGCGTCCCGACGTCGATCACATGGACCGTCTGGCCGATCTCGGCGGCGATCCAGACATGGCGGCCATCGGGCGTGAACTCTATGTGCCGGGGCCGCGCATCGGTTTCGATTTCGGCGACGGTCTCGCGGGTGGCGAGGTCGATCCAGCTGACGGTGCTGTCCTCCTCGGACGCGACCAGCAGCCACTTGCCGTCGGGACTGGCGGCGATGCCTTCGGGCTCCTCGCCGACCGCGACCTGCCAGGCGACCTTGCGCGCGGCGATGTCGATCGCGGTCGCTGCAGCGTCGTCCTCGTTGGCGACAAACAGCATCGTCCCGTCGGGCGAGAGGAAGAACTGTTCGGGATCATTGCCCGACGGCATGACCGCGACCAGCGCGCCGGTTGCCGCGTCGCGGATCTCGACGGCGTTGTCGAGGCTGGCACAGATGTAGAGATACTTGCCGTCACGGCTCAGCAGGATGCCGCGCGGGCGCTGGCCGACCTCGAACGTTGCCGTCAACGCACCGCTGGCGACGTCGATCACGCTGACAGAGTTGCCGCGTTCGTTGCTGACATAGGCGATCAATGGGGCGGTCTGCGCCGCAGCGGGGATGACCGGCAGGGCAGCGGCGCAAAGGGCCATGGAGAGGCGGCGAAAGGTCATGGCTGGCATCCTACCTTCCCGCCTCCGACCCGCGATTGTACCAAAGTGCAATGGGGATTCGGCAGGCGTGGCGTAATTTGATGCCACGGGAGATTGTCGCCGCGCCACGGGTGCGGCATCTGAGGCACAAAGGGGTTTCGTGTGATGAAGAACTACGCCGGACGCATCCTGCTCGGTGCGGCGATCGCCACCCTGGCGATGACCGCCGGGCCGCAGATCATGGCCCATGGCGACGTGACGCCGCAAGCGGTCGACACCTCGGACTTGCCCGATATCGGCGAGGCATGGCTGGAGAAGAACCCCTACAGCGGCAACGCCCGGGCGATCGAGATCGGCACGTCGGCCTACAATCAGAACTGCGCGCGCTGCCACGGGCTGGAAGCAATCTCGGGCGGGATCGCGCCGGACCTGCGCTATCTCGAGCTGGGCGAGAGCGGCGACCAGTGGTACATGGAACGCTATCGCAACGGATCGAGCCATGACGGCAAGGTCTACATGCCGCCCTTCGGCGAGGTGCTGGGCCAGAAGGCCGGCTGGGCGATCCGCGCCTTCCTCGAAACGAAGTACACGGAAGAATAAGGTGCAGGGCAATCGCAGGGGATTCCTCGCCGGCATGGTCGGCGCAGGCTGCGCTGTCGCCTTGTCGGGGCCGCTGGGTGCCGCCCCTCTTGCCACTGTAAGGGAACTCGGCGTGCTGCGCGTCGGGCTCTATGCCGACAACCGCCCGTGGTCGTGGGACATGGGCGGCGGGCGGCCTGCCGGGATCGACGTCGATCTCGCCAACATCATAGCCGAACGGCTGGGCGTGAAGGCGGAGATCGCGCTGTTCCCCGCCGACGAGGACCTTTCGGACGACCTGCGCAACGTGGTGTGGCGCGGCGGGCTTTTGGGCTTCCGGCGCTGCGACCTGATGCTGCACGTGCCCTTCGACATGCAACTGGCCGCACGCGAGGATCAGGTGGTGTTCGTCGCGCCCTATTACCGCGAGGAATTCACCGCGCTGTGCAGCGCGCAGACGCGCGACTGCGACATGCCGCCGCAACGCTTTGTCGGCAGCAAGGTGGGGGCCGAACTCGATTCGATCCCCGATTTCTACCTCGTCGGCGGGTTCGGCGGGATCCTGCGCGGCGATGTCCAGCACTATCCCA
>ERZ1066123.1492-NODE-1492-length-13807-cov-5.368746_pt1 | contig 13807 bp, 13 predicted proteins | sample MGYA00382770_ERZ1066123 | MGnify/ENA primary metagenome ERZ1066123 (study PRJEB33369, sample SAMEA5778353) | biofilm metagenome | biome: Industrial cooling water; feature: Water cooling tower basin; material: Biofilm | place: United Arab Emirates | collected...
CCCCGCCGGCACCTGCACCGACGACGAGTAGCCCCCTACGGCGTTTCCGTACCCCCCTCGCCGACGCGGGTCCGGAAGTCCCGGACCCCCTTCCCGCAACCCCTTGGAGCGACTGCCCATGAACCCGCTCGACACCCTGACCCGCGCGACCACCGCGTTCGACACATGGGCCGAGTTCCGCGAGCACCTGGCCCGCGGTTACGTCCCGACGATCTACCCCACCTGTCGGCGGAAGCGGTTGCTCATCCGCGTGCTGAAGGCCCACGGCTTCACCGTGTGGCCGCGGCCGAGGGCGACGCTGTTCTTCCACGGCACGCCCGCGGGTTACGGCCCGAACTTCGAGTGACCCCGATCCCGGACCCGAGCCGCTCGCGGCCTTCCTTCACCCGCTTGGAGACGACGACATGCCACCGATCGAGAACCCGCCCGCTTTCCCGCGGCCCACAACGGACAACAGCCCCGGCCACGAGGGCATGACCCTCCGCGACTGGTTCGCCGGGCAGGTCGCCGCCGGCTTCGCCACGGCGACGGTCGCGCCGGGGACGCGCGTGCCGACGGCGACCGACGCGGCCCAGTTCGCCTACCGCGTGGCCGACGCCCTGCTCGCCGAGCGGGAGAAGTAAACCGCCGATGCACAACCTCCCCATCACCCCAAGAGAAGGAACCTCGATGAAGCCCAAGAGCACCGCCACCGAACTGCGAGCCGCGTTCCGCGAGTGGTCCGCGGCCGTGGTCGACCAGTTGGACCAGTTGATCGGCCAGCTCGAGAAGCCCGATTCGCCGCTCGGCCGCGCCTTCAAGGACGACCGCGCGGACATCTGCAATACGCTCGAACGGGCCTGGCACTGCCTGAACAAGCTGCCCTCGCGGGCGGGCCACCCGGTCCGGACGCCCCAGGTGAAGGCCATGACCGAGGAACTGAAGGACGCCCACGCAAGGGCCTCGGCCGAGACCGCTTGAGGCGTCCGCGGCGAGTCGAACTTCTTCTACCACCCCGAACCACCGTCAGGAGACCACCATGAAGGACACAGCGAAGCCCGCGACGAAGAAGGCCCGAGTCCGCTACGCCGGCATCGATGGCCGCGACGTGCGGCCCGACCAGCCGGGGCAACTGACCGCCGCCGAGTACCGCCAGTTCCGGAAGCTGGCCGCGGCGGTGTTCGCCCGCCGGCCGGGGGCCGTGCGGATCAGCCTGTCGGCGTTCTGCGACCGCCGCGGGGACGGCTACCAGACGGTCAGCATCATGGCAACGGAGCGGGTCGACGGTGTCGAGCGGGCGACGCACGAACGGTACGGCGAGCCGGGCGTCAAGGATTGAAGCGGTTCCGCCCCTCGGTCGGCGAGCCTCTCCCCTGTGGGGAGAGGGGGCGGGTTCGAGTCCCGCCGGCGGCCTTCGATGCGATCAACGCGGGGCGTTCCCGCCGTTGGACGGGCCGAGTGCCCGGGTTCTTTGACAACTTGCCCGACTCGCTTCTCGCGGCTATGATGCCGCGAAACCGCCAGGAATTTATGTCGTTTTCTTGTAGTACACAATTGCGGGCAACTCCACCGAGGTGTCCTCGAACCGGTAACGCGGGACGGGTCGTCACCCGGAAGAGAACCAAGCTTGACTTCGGTCCGACTCAACCTCACAGGTGGCCGCCCGCCAAAGGATTGCAGAACGAAGCACCCCGCCCAAAATGGACGGGGTGAAGATCCGATCGACTCATGTCTGGCGGTTACTGGCTCGCACGGGGCGAAACCTTGTACTTGCCGGGCACCGGCACCGGGCCGATCTTGTTCTCCATCGCCAGGGCGAGGTTCGTCGGCATCGTGTCTTCGTTCGCGTTCAGGGCCTGTTCCCACGTCAGCGGCTGGCCGCTGTAGCAGGCCATCCGGCCGAGGATCGCGGTCATCGTGCTCTCGGTGACGGCCTTGAGCTCGTTCAGCGGCTTGCCGTTCTTGATGCTCTGGATCAGGTCGATGTGCTCTTGCACGTAGGGCGAAACCGGGCCGCCGCCGTTCAACTTCTTCGCACCCTTCGTGCAGTAGACCGTTTCGGAGACGTCGGTCTTGATGCCGGGGATGTGCGTGCAGGCGCTGTAGACCGGGACGCCGCCGGGGTATTCGAGTTCGACCGCGAAGTGGTCCCAGATGTGGCCGACTTCGTTCGGGTCGCCGGCCTTGCGGTACGACCGGCCGCCGAACCCGGACGCCTTGACCGGGTGCGCGCCCATGACCCAGTTGATAACGTCCAGGTTGTGGACGTGCTGTTCGACGATGTGGTCGCCGCACAGCCAGAGGAAGTGGTACCAGTTGCGGAGCTGGTACTCGACGTCGGACTCGTTCGGGTTGCGGGCGTTGAACCAGATGCCGTTGCCGTTCCAGGACACGCGGGCGTACTCGACCTTGCCGAACTCGCCGTCCTGAATCTTCTTCACGATTTCGTTGTAGCCCGGGTCGTGGCGGCGCTGGGTGCCGGCGACGAGGGCGGTGCCGTTCTCCTTGACCTTCTCGACGAGGCCGAGGCACTTGCGGATCCCGGCGGCGTCGACGGCGACCGGCTTCTCGCAGAACACGTGCTTCTTCGCGTTGATGGCGGCTTCGAGGTGGGCCGGCCGGAAGCCCGGCGGGGTCGCGAGGATGACGAGGTCGACGCCGCTCTCGATCACCTTCTTGTAGGCGTCGAGCCCGGAGAATACGCGGTCGCCGATGTTGGCCTGCTCACCGAACTTGTCGGTGAAGGTCTTGGCGGCGTTCTTGGCCCGCGGCTCGAACACGTCGCCGACGGCGTGGATGACGACGGACTTGTCGGCCGTGATGCAGTCCTTGGCCGCCCCGCTGCCGCGGCCGCCGCAGCCGATGAGGCCGACCTTGATGCTGTTGTTGCCGGCGGCGTGGACCCCGGCGGGGACGGCGGCGAGGGCCGCGGCGGCGGCCCCGGCCTTCAGGAAGTCACGGCGGTCGGAATTCGAAGAGTTCACGGGGAGGCTCCAAAGTGAGAGAGAACGGGTGAGATAAACGAGTCAAAACTTACCCTCTCCTTTTGGGGGAGAGGGTGGCCGTCAGGCCGGGTAAGGGGAAGACCCCCTGGAGTGAGGATCCTTCCCAAGTGGGCAAAATCCTTCCTGGGTGAGAGGCTTTCCCCTCACCCCCACCCCTCTCCCCTCGGGGAGAGGGGAGTAAATCAATCGGCCTTCTTCAACACCATCGGCTTGACGCCGACGAGGTCGGGGTATTCTTCCACCGGCAGCGCGACGCGGAACCCGATCACGTCCATCCGCGTCAGCCACCAGATGCTCTGGGGGAGTTGCGGGTCGAATTTCATCCAGGACTTGTCCGAGCCCCGGCGGGCCGCGCTCCGCAGCCGGTCCGCCTTGTCCGCCCACGAGCCGCCGCGGACGGTGTGGCTCCACTTCTTGTCCGTCGGCTTGTTCACCGGCCCCAGCGACACCAGCTTGTCGGCCGCGAACGGGGCGTAAAACTTCGCGTCGTAGTGGTCGAGGCACCACTCCCAGACGTTGCCGTGCATGTCGTGGAGGCCGAACTTGTTGGCCTTCTTGGTCCCCACCTTGTGCGTCGTGCCCTTCTCGTGGTCGTCGTCCGCGGAGTTGTCCTTGAACCAGGCGTAATCCGTCAACTTCTCCTTCGACTCGTCGAAGCAGTAAGGCCCCTCGGACCCGGCGCGGCAGGCGAACTCCCACTCGGCTTCGGTCGGCAGGCGGTACGGCTTCTTCGTCTTCCACCGCAGCCAGTGGCAGTACATCATCGCGGCGTGGTGGCTCATGCAGATGGCCGGGTGCCCCTCGCTACCGTGGTCGTAGAGCTCGTCCACGTAGGTGTTCGTCGGGCGGCTGAGGGCATCCGCTTTCTCGAGCTTCTTGCGGGTTTCCTCGGGCATGTCTTCCAGTTTGGTGATCTGGAACAGGCTTTCGTCCCGCCAGAACTGGTAGAACTCGTCCCAGGTGACTTCGCACTTGCCGATCCAGTAGGGGCGGACCTTGACCTTGTGCTGGGGGCCTTCATCCGGGAGGCGGCCCGCCTCGGAGTCGGGGCTGCCCATCGCAAACTCGCCGCCGGGGACGTAGACCATCTCGAACTTCACGGGCGCGGCCGTGGCGTCGCTCCCGCGGACGGCTTCGGTGAAGTTCTTCGCCGGCAGGTCGACCTTCGCGGGAACCTCCGGGACGCTCGGGACACCGGGTTCGACGTCCGCAGGCGCGACGCCGAGCAGGACGGCAACCAGGAACGCGGCAGAGCCAGGTACGATGACGAGTCGGGGCATTCGTGTAGATTCTCCGAAGGAAAGGCCCGTGTCAACGGCCGACCGGCAAACATCCGGGAATGCGGGGTGCGGCGTGAGAAAGTGTGCGCTGGGGGCGATCCGTTTTCTGTGTTCTATCGGGTTCGTCTCCGCCGGCCGCGCGGCCGAGGGGGTTTCTCCCGATTCTCTCATCGGTATTCCGGCGACGGTCGACAGGTGTCTCGCGGAACCCCTCTTTCCGCTACGGGGAGGGGTTGTCTTTGTCTGCCGCGCCGAAAAGCTTGCCCGCTTCGAGTTCGAATCGAAGCACATGGGCACGGTGTTCCGCGTCGTGCTGTACGCCGCGGATAAGGCCGCCGCCGAGAAGGCGGCCGCCAATGCGTTCGCGCGGGTGGCCGAACTCGACCGCGCGATGAGCGACTACAACCCGAACAGCGAACTGATGCGGCTGTGCAAGGATAACGACGCGGACCCCGGCGTGGCGATGAAGGTAGGCGACGACCTGTTCGACGTCCTCGACAAAGCCTCGGCCGTGTCCGCCGCTTCGGACGGCGCGTTCGACGTGACCGTCGGCCCGCTCGTCGGGGTGTGGCGGATCGCCCGGCGGACGCAGCAACTGCCCGACGCGAAGGAGATTGCCGAGGCGAAGGCGAAGGTCGGCTTCCGGATGGTGACGCTCGACCCAAAGGCGAAGACGGTGGCCCTCAAGGTGCCCGGAATGCGGCTGGACCTGGGCGGAATCGGCAAGGGGTACGCGGCCGACGCCGCCCTCGCGGTGCTGGCGAAGGCGGGAATTTCCCGGGCTCTCGTCGCGGCCAGCGGGGACATCACCGTCGGGGACGCCCCGCCGGACGCCGACGCCTGGACGGTCGACATCGCCCCGATCGGCAAGGGGATGCCGGCCCGCACGGTGAAGCTCGTGAACGCCGCGGTGTCCACGTCCGGCGACCTGTTCCAGTTCGTCGAAATCGCCGGCGTGCGTCACTCTCACGTCCTCGACCCGCGGACGGGCCTCGCCCTCACGGGCCGCCGCAGCGTGACGGTGGTCGCCAGGCGGGGGACGCAGGCCGACAGCCTGACGAAAGCCGCCAGCGTGTTGCCCCCCGACAAGGCGTTGAAGCTGATCGACGGCACCGACGTGGCCGCGTGCTTCATCGTCGTGAAAGAATCGGACGACGCGAAGGAAGTCGTCACGGAATCGAAGCGGTTCGCGGATTATCTCAAACGGTAACCGTGTCGCCGCGACTGGTTCCCTCCCCCTGGGAGGGGGGAGGGTGAGGGTGGGGGTCGCTTCGGGGTTGGAGCCTTCACCCCCACCCCCACCCTCCCCCCTCATAAGGGGGAGGGAGAAAGATCAATCCTGACCGCGTAAGGTTGGAGTACCCTCACCCCCCGCCCGCAGGTGCCCGCATGACGGTGTCCGAAGTTCTGCGGTCGTGGCTCCGCCCCCGGTTGCCCGCGGAAGCGTTCGCGTGGCTCGACGCGGCCGCGGCCCGGACCGGCGGCGGCAGCCCGTCCGACTTCTACCTCGCCTTCGGCAGCGTGCCGCGGAAGACCGGCCGGGCCGATCTCAGTCTTTCCCCGGAAGAATTGACCCTCGCCGACGCCACCCGGCCCGGCTGGGACGCCCGCGCCTGGACCGTCGACCAGGCGGCCCGCACCCTGCTCGTGCTCTCGCTGCCGTCTTCCGATTCCGCGAAGTTCGTGGGCGTTCTCGACACGCTGTTCGCGGCCGGGGAAGTGGGCGAACTCGTCGGGCTGTATCAGGCGCTGCCGCTGTTGCCGCACCCCGCCGCCCATGCGTGGCGGGCGCGGGAAGGCGTCCGGACGAACATGAAGGCGGTGTTCTGTGCCGTCGCCCACCGCAACCCGTACCCGGCCGAGCAGCTGGACGAGAACGCCTTCAACCAGATGGTGTTGAAGTGCCTGTTCATCGGCGTCCCCCTCGATCCCGTCAGCGGCCTCGACCGCCGGGCGAACCCGGCCCTCGCCCGGATGCTAGTCGACTACGCGAAGGAACGTTGGGCCGCGAAGCGACCCGTCTCCCCGGAACTCTGGCGGCCCGTCGGCCCGTTCGCGGACGACGCCGGGTTCCTGGCCCTGGAACGGGTGCTGACGACCGGCACCCCGACCGAACGCGAGGCGGCCGCCCTGGCCCTTTCGACCTGCCCCGACCCGCGCGCCCCGGAGTTGCTGCGCCAGGAACCCGCGACCGTCGCCCGCATCCAGTCCGGCGACGTGACGTGGGCAAAGATCGCGGGTTCGGCGTGACGCCGTTCACTTCGCCCGCGACACGGGCACGAACGGCTTCGCCGCGGTGGCCGGGCTTGCGGTGACGGTCGCCGCCGCCGGGGGCACTTCGCCGCCCGGCAGTTTCAGGAAGTCCCACTCGTCCCGCACGGCCACGGGCATCGCTTCGACCGGCCGGGGGGTCGGCAACGGGCGGTCGGTCAGCGGCAGCATCGGGACCGGGGGGCCGTCCAGCGGGCCGACGTTCGCGGCGGAGTCGACCAGAATCCCGTGGATCACCTCGACAGTTTGCTCGTGGCCCGGCAGGCCGAAGTGACTGACGTTCGGGTTCTCGATGTTTTCCCCGGCGACCAGCCCCGTGCCCGGCCACTTCGCGGAGCGGATCGCGACGGTGCGGAAGGGTGCCCCCGCCGCCACGTTCGCGGACACGCCGACCGGGTCGAGGAACACGACCGCGTCCACCGGCACGCCCTCGCGGCAGAGATTCGAGCCCATCGCCAGCACGGGCTTCGCGGACACGCCGACGCCGACGAACACGAACCGCGCGTTGGGGTCGGCCGCGTGAACCCGGCGGACCTCGCGCTGGAACCAGCCGCAGTCCGGCAGGCTGCTGACGTACACCTTCGGGAACCCGAGGACGCACAGCCGGTCGCGCAGCGTGGCTAGTCCGCAGACGTCGCACACGTCCGAGCCGTTGAGCGCGAACACGTACACCTCCTGGCGAACCGGGCACGGCACGGGGGACGTGCCGCACGCGGACATCGACTCGGCGAACCCCGTGTGCCGGCAGGTGACGCAGCCGGTCGCCGCGACGAGCAGTCCGACAATGGCCGTGGCGAGTGTCTTTTGCCCCGTCATCGCATCCCCCGCCGATGGGTCCGATCCCGGAAATTCGCTCTCACCCTCTGAATCGGCACCGCCGGGGGAATCGCTGCAACCTGCGTAAATTCCCAAGGCGATCGGGGCAAAGTGGGGGTGGGGTCGTTCCGGTCCGGCAAGCCGGGGGAGTTGGGAAGGGCTTTTTCCGAACGGAAACCCGCGGGTTTCCGTTCGATTTCTCGCCGCTAAGATAGCTGCTCTCACACCCGAACCTCTCGCACCTTCTACTGGAGACGATTTCCGATGGCGACATCCGTGACCCGACTTCTTGGCCTCGGGCTCACCCCCGGCAAGCTCCGCGGGCTTCAGCGCATCAGCAACCCGAACGGCACCCTGACGATGGTGGCCACGGACCAGAATTCGTCGATGATCTCGATGATGAAGAAGGCGACCGGCAAGGAACCGACCTACGCCGAGGTCTCGGACGCGAAGGTCATGCTCAGCCGGTCCCTGTCGCCGCACTGCTCCGGGCTGCTCGTGGACGGCTACTACGGCTACTGGAGCACCGTCGCCGCCGGCGCGGTCCCGGCCAGCACGGGCTTGCTGATCCGCGTCGAGAAGTCGGGTGCGGACAAGAACAAGGCCGGCGCGCCGTGCGGCGAAGTCGAGCCGGGCTGGGGCGTCGGCAAGATCAAAAAGTGCGGGGCGGACGCGGTCAAGCTGCTCGCGCAATTCGAGCCCGGCGAACCGGACTCGGCCGAGCACAACTTCGAATTCACCCGTCAGATCTACGAAGCCTGCATCGAGCACGACATCCTGTTCCTGCTGGAGCCGATCCACTTCGCCTACAACGGCGAGAAGGACGACAGCCCGAGCAAGCTCGCCCGCAAGGCGAACACGGTCATCGAGAGCGCGAAGTACCTGAGCCGGTTCTGCGACGTGTACAAGTCCGAGTTCCCCGGCACCTTCGGCGTCGAGTCGGACGCGCAACTCGTGGACAACCTCAAGAAGCTGAACGACGCCTGCGTCAAGCCGTGGGTGCTGCTCTCCGCGGGCGTGGACTACGACAAGTACAAGAAGCAGGTCGAGATGGCGATGAAGGCCGGCGCGAGCGGCATCCTCGGCGGGCGGGCGTTCTGGAAGGAGTTCTTCACCTACGCCTCCCCGGCGGAACGGCAGAAGTTCGCCGACACGGAGTGCGTCAAGCGGGTGCAGGAAGCGGACGCGATCGTGAAGACCGGCACCCCGTGGTTCGCGAAGTACGGGCTGACGACGGAAGACCTGAGCTCGATGCGGGCCGCCGAAGGCTGGCACGCCCGGTACGCCGGCGGCGCGGCCAAGAGCAGCGGCGCGAAGGGTCCGGTCGACCCGAACGCGGTGTATTGAAAATGACCGTGTAGCCGCGACGCGGTCGCGGAGCGTGGGTGCGAATCCCGCGCTCCGCGACCGCGTCGCGGCTACACACATCAACTCACTTCTTCGCCAGCGTGAAGATGCCCTTCCCGTCGCCGGCCACCGTCAGAATGTAGACCTCGCCCTTCTCGTCCTCGCCGAAGGACAGAATCGGCCGCCCGCGGTCCTTGATCGGCCGGTTCGCCGTGACGCGGCCCTTGGCGGGGTCGTACTTCAACGCCCACATCTTGTTCGAGACGTAGTCCGCGTACAGGTAGTGCCCGTCGAGTTCCGGGAACGCCGAGCCGCGGTACACGAGGCCGCCGGTGATCGAGCGGCCGAGGTCGTGGTGGTACTCCCAGATCGGGTCGATGAGCGGCTTCGCCGGGCCGCTGCCGCGCGCCCCGAACGGGTGCAGCGACTCCCGGCGGTTCCAGCCGTAGTTGCCGCCCTTCGTGACGTGGTTGATCTCTTCGTAAAGGTTCTGCCCCACGTCCGCGGCCCAGAGGGTGCCGGACTTCTTGTCGAAGGCCATCCGCCAGACGTTCCGCAGGCCGTAGGCGTAGATCTCGGGGAGTGCCCCCTTTTGGTCCACGAACGGGTTGTCGGCGGGGACCGAGTAAGTTTTGGTGCCGCTCTTCTTGTCCGCGTCGAGCCGGAGGATCTTTCCGAAGGGGTTGGTGAGGTTCTGGGCGTTGTCGAACGGGTCGTTGCCGGCCCCGCCGTCGCCGTGGAACGAGTACAGCTTGCCGTCCGGCCCGAAGGCGATGGTGCCGCCCGCGTGGTTCCAAAACGGGCGGTTCGTGTAGGTGTAGACCTCTTCCTCCGAAGCTGCGTCCGCGGCGTTCGGATCGGTCTTGCTCACCTTGAACCGGGCGATCACGTTCGACCGCGTGGCCGCCTTCTTCGGCGTGTAGAAGACGAAGAACTCGCCGTTCGCCTGGAAGTCCGGGTGGAACGCGAGGCCGAGCAAGCCTTCCTCATTCGTCTTGTCGTCGTACTGCACCTTGGAGCGGATGTCGAGGAACACCTTCGCCGTCGCCGCCTTGGACTCCAACGGGACGACGTAAATGACCCCGTGCTGTTCGGCGACGAACGTGCGGCCGCTGCCGTCCCCGGCGTGGGTCAGCACGATCGGGCGGAACTGGTTGAGTTTGCCTTCTTCGGTTTCGGGGGTCCACCCGGACCACTTCACGTCCGCGAAGGCGGGAGCGGTTTCCACTGACAACGGGCTGTCATCGATCTCCCAGCCGGGGATCGTCGCCGGCAGTGCGGTAAGGGTGCCCGCCTTCATGTCCGGGACGAGCAACCGCTTGCCGAGCGGGTCGTAGCAGATGTCCGCGGCGGACTGGAAGCCTTCGGTTACCAACACGGGCTTCTCGCCGGGGCGGGGGATGCCGAAGACTTTGCCGGTCTTCCAGCTCGAAACGAAGAACCGGCCGAACGGGTCCCACGCGAGGCCGTCCGCTCCGTCCATGCCGTCGGCGACTTTTTCCGCGGTGCCGTCGGCGAGCTTCACGCGGAACAAGTTGCCGGTGCCGAAGTCCGCGAGCATCAGGAACGACGCGCCGTCCATCGCCAGCCCGTTCGGGGTGTGCAGTTCGGGGATGCGCTTCCCGTCCGTGACGACCGACACCTGCCCGTTCGGGGTGATGCGGTAGACCGCGCCGCCGGCCCCCTTGCGGTCGCCGGAGTCGGACACGTAGACGGTGCCGTTCTCCGGGTCGATGACCACGTCGTTCAGGAACAGCGGGTCGGTCGGGAAGGCGTTCCGGGGGGCGAACTGGCTGACGGTCCCCTTGTCGTCGATGCGGACCACCCGCGTCTTGTCGGCGACGAACAGGAACTTCTGGAACGCGGCGATCCCCTTCGGGTCGTCGAGCCCTTCGACGAGCGGGGTGAGTTTGCCGTTCTCGACGACGACGACGGACCCGTCGCCGTCGGTGCCGGCTTCGCCGATCTGGGTGGCATAGGTCTTCCCGTTCGGGGCGACGACGACCGATTCCGGCCGCTTGAGGCCGTCCGCGAGCGGGGCCGGCGGTGCGGCCAGGGACATCAACACGAGGGACAGCACGGCGAATCCTCCGGGTGGAGAGTACGGGGTAGTGCGATGGTATCAGCCGGACGCGGGATTGGCACACGTGTTCGACGGGGCAAGCCTGGCAAGACGGGGAGCGCGTGACGGCTGACTCACCCGGTCCGGCGCTTCCCCAACCTCCCCCGGCGGTCCGCCGTGAACCCGCGGCCGGCCGCCGGCCGATGGGAGGAGGGCCGACGTGACGCTCGTCCTTTCCGCAGGGGGAACCACCGCCGTGACCGACACCCCGAACGCACCCGCACCGACCTCGACCGTGTCACCCCAGCTCGTCGGATTTCTCTCGATCGTCCACGACGCCGGCGGCCTGCTCGGCGGCTACCTCATCACGAATTCCTGGGGCCGGCCCGTCGAGTTCCGGCTGACGACCGCCGTTTCCCCGAACAAGGTGCAGCAGATCCTCTACGGCCCGACCCTGACGGAGTACCTGCACGCCGACCTGATCGGGAAGGCCCTCGTCGAGAAGGCGTCCGTCGTGCCGGGGCTGATCGTGGTGGACGCGCTGCCGGCGCTGGCCCTGCGGTCCCGCGTGGACGTGCCGGTCGTCGCGGTCGTGCCGAGGGGGAACGAGGTGCTACTGGCGTCGGGGGCCGAGGAATACGTCTCGCTGGCCAACCCGCGGTCGCCGGCCGGGGTCGTACTCCCGGCGAAGTTCGCGGCCGACCGCGAGTTGATCGAGAAGCGGCTGGAAGCGGTTGACCCGGCGGTCGACCTGAGCGAACCGTTCCTGCGCGTCCGTGAGGCCGTGGCCGAAGCCCGCAAGCTGGGGGTGACCGCCCGTGCAGCCTGAACTCGCACCGGTTAGCCGCGAGGCGCAGCCGAGCGAGGAAGCGCCCGCGCTCGGCGTCGCCTCGCGGCTAACCGATGATCGGGATCTGTTCGACGTGTTGGACTTCCCCCTCGACCTGCGGGCGGACGTCTACCCCCACCCGCGCTTCGAGCGGACGCTCGCGGCCACCGTCAAGGACGTGCGGCTGCTCGGGCAAGCACCGTGGGTGCGGTCCGCGGGGAAGCTCGAACTCGCGATCCAGTCCGAGGGGTACAAGTTCCCGGCCCCGCCGGCGGAACTGGAGCGCCCGGCGAAGCCCGCGATGGAACGGGAGCCGGCACCGGGCAAGCACGTCATCGACCTGCCGGCGCTGCCGGACGGCGAGGAGCCGCCGAAGAAGAAGCTGATCCGTCCGCTGCCGACGGCCGACACGGTGGTCTTCAAGGACCGGCTGCTGTACCTGCTGCAACCGCCGCTCGACGGGCTCTTCGACGGCCGGCAACTCGCGGTCCCGTTCGAGCCGTTCCCGTACCAACTCGAAGGCATCGCGTTCCTGATGCCCCGCCACGCCGCCCTGCTCGCGGACGAGATGGGGCTCGGCAAGACGGCCCAGGCGATCCTGTCGCTGCGGCTGCTGTTCCACCAGGGGATCATCCGCAAGGGGTTGCTCGTCGCCCCGAAGCCGCTGATCCACAACTGGTGCCGGGAACTGAAGCTCTGGGCCCCGGACCTGCCGTTCGAGGTGTTCCCGTCCGACCCGGAACTGCGCCGGCAGACGTGGTACGTGTCGAACTGTCCGCTGAAACTCATCAACTACGAGGCCCTCTCGCGGGACGCCGAGACGGCCGCCGACCCGAACCTGTTCTTCGACGTGGTGCTGCTGGACGAGGCGCAGCGCATCAAGAACCCCGGCTCGAAGACGGCCGACGCCGTGCTCGGGCTGCACCGCGCCCGCAGTTGGGCGCTCAGCGGCACGCCGGTCGAGAACCGGCCCGAAGACCTCGCGAACATCTTCGCGTTCGTCGAGCCCGGCCGCGTCCCGCCGGACGCCTCGCCGAAGGACCTGGCCCGCCTCACGAACGGGATGATCCTCCGGCGGACGAAGGACATCGTCCAGTCCGACATGCCGCCGCGGCTGATGCGCGACCTCGACCTCGACCTGTCGCCGGGGCAGAAGTACACCTACGAAAAGGCCGAAAAAGAAGGGATCGTCCACCTCAACTCCCTCGGGGAGACGATCACCGTCCAGCACGTCTTCCAGCTGGTGATGCGGCTGAAGCAGATCTGCAACTTCGACCCGCTGACGGGGGAAAGCGCCAAGCTCGAACGGCTCGTGTCGGACATGGAGGAAGTCGCGGCGAGCGGCCAGAAGGCGATCGTCTTCAGCCAGTGGGTCGAGCCGCTGGCGACGATCGCGGCGGCGCTGGAGAAGTTCAACCCGCTCCAGTACCACGGCCGGATCCCGCAGGCGGAACGGACGCCGATCCTGGACCGGTTCAAGGCGGACCCGAACGCCCACGTGATCCTGATGTCCTACGGCACCGGCAGCGTCGGCCTGAACCTCCAGTTCACGAACTACGTGTTCCTGTTCGACCGCTGGTGGAACCCGGCGATCGAGGACCAGGCGATCAACCGCGCCCACCGGGTCGGCCAGAAGCGGCCGGTGACCGTCACGCGGTTCCTCTGCACGAACACCATCGAGGCCCGCATCGCGGACGTGCTGGAGGCGAAGCGGAAGGTGTTCAACGACCTGATCTGCCAGGCGGACAAGCCGTCGTCGATGGGCCTGTCCGAGAGCGAAATCTTCGGGCTGTTCGACATCACCGCCCGGCCGAAACGGGGGTGAAGCCTGCTATCATGCCGCGAACGGGTCTCTCGTCCCTCGTTCCGGAATGTCCCATGGCTGCGAACCGCTGCCCGAAGTGCGAGTTCAAGTACGGCTGGCTGGGCGACTACTGCTACCACTGCCGGCACGGAGTGCTGACGGCCGCCGGGTGGGAGCGGGTGACGGAAGTGGAGCCGTGCCAGCGGTTGAACCCGCCCCGAACGCTCGAAGACATCGTCTTGATCGCCGCAGGCTGTTTGCGCCGCGTTGAAGGTGTGTTCGTCCAGGTGCCACTCGGTCCCTTACTCTGCCGGGCGGAGGACTTCGCCGCGGGGGTCGGGGCGTACTCCGACCTCGAATCCGCCGCGCACGAATTCCGCTCGAACGCCCTGAACGTTCGCCCCGAGCCACGCG
>ERZ1066123.1494-NODE-1494-length-13784-cov-7.686649_pt1 | contig 13784 bp, 16 predicted proteins | sample MGYA00382770_ERZ1066123 | MGnify/ENA primary metagenome ERZ1066123 (study PRJEB33369, sample SAMEA5778353) | biofilm metagenome | biome: Industrial cooling water; feature: Water cooling tower basin; material: Biofilm | place: United Arab Emirates | collected...
CGTCACGTCGTCGTCGTCGCGGCGCTCCGACCAGTAGAGCGCCGATCCCTGCCGGTCGTCGGCGTCGAGGATCACGACGGACGCCCCCTCCCTTGCCGCCTCGACCGCGAAGCCGGTCGATAGCGTCGTCTTCGACTGCCCGCCCTTCTGCGCAATGATCGCCCATACCTGCATAGCTGCTGCTCCTACTAAGCGGTTAAGCGACTTATGCCGCTTAGCCGCTTAGTGCAAGAGCGTCGCTTAGTCGCTTAGCCGTGGCCTAAAGGGCTAGCTGGGTGATAATTGCCGGAATCGAGGCGAGGTTGCGTTAAGGTACAGCGATGTCAGAAAGTACGAAATGACACTGTTGTAAGAAAGGTTTCTATGAGCGACCGGCTCATAAATGACCGAGCCGATCTGGCTCGCCTCATTGCTGCCTCTGGCGGTGGTCCCCATTACGTCTACCTGCTTCGAATGCCGGACGGAGAGCCAAAGTTTGGCGGCCTGGGTACACCATTCTATGTCGGGATAGGGCAGGGGGCTCGGCTCTTCGCCCACGAAGAAGAGGCCCGCGATCCGAAACGCTCGGGTGCCAAGGTGGAGACGATCCGATCAATCTGGGCCAAGGGCGGCGAGGTTGTCCGAACCATCGACAGCGTACACGCCGTCGAGCCGTGGGACCGGGAGGAGGAGTTAATCAACTCCATTGGCCGTCTGGCTGAAGGTGCAGGCCCTCTAACAAATGCCCAGACCTACGCCCCTTCACTCAAGCTCAATGGAATCGAGCTTCGCAAATATGCTGCCGATCATGCAGCATCCGGCGATGCGAACGCCATTCCTGCGAAGTTCAAGCTGCGGCACACCCGCTTGATGGCAGGCCCGAGAGAACCACGTTCTCGAACAAGCGTTTTCGGCAAGATTTACACGGTCGCTGAAGCCAATCCCGGTGCCACTGGAGAGGAGCTGATTAGCATGTTGAGCGCTGTGGATTTCACCGGAAACAAGTCGGCGTACACGCAAGGGGGACAGGTTTCAGCTTCGTGGCTGGTGGGTTATATTGAAGGCGGGTATTTTCGCAGTGACCGTCAACACCTTCAGGATTATCAAGAACGGTGACTGCCGCCGCATACATTGCGGCTAGGCTCGTCTGTATCAGCACGTGCTCCTCAGCATCCGACAACAACCAACCACCTACAGCTTTGCCCAACTACTAATCGCTTAGTGGCTTAGTCACTTAGCTAAGCTCGGTTGTGCCGCGGGGCGGAGCGGCTTTGGCGGTTCTGCGAACCCGTTGGATTAACCCTGAAAGGGTGGTGCGCGGCGGTTCACTCGGAAACCCGTGAACGCCGACTCCGCGCCTCTTATTCAGGGCTTCAACCCAATCGGAGGAACCTCGTTGGATACCCTGCTCGCCCTCTCTGCCATCGCCATTGCATTGGCAGGCGTCTGCCTCAACTACGCCCAGCTTCGACGGACGCCTAAACCTAAGCCTGACCCGGCTCCGCCTGTCTGCGTTACCATCATCGGCGTGCCGATGCACCGTGGACGCGATCTGCCATCTTACCGCCGGTAAACTGGAGAGTGGCCCTTTTCGGTTTCAGAAACCACCGCTGATTAGGCGCTGCACCTTCTCTATCTCTCTGGCTGCTCGCATGGTCGGACTGTCCTGCAGCTCCCGCATGGCGCGCATCGTCGGGCTATTGTGCAGCTCCTCGATAGCCCGCATGGTCGGGCTGGTGCGGAACTCCTCGATCGCCTTCATCGCGGGGCTCTCCTGATACCGCCGCATCGCTTCCTGCATCGCCTGCATGGCCGGGCTGCTCATCGCCTCGCGCATGGCGCGCAAGCCGGGATCATTCAGCGCCGCCTGAACCGACGCGAGATGCGATCCGCCCAAGGCGTCCTGCATTGCCCTCTGCGCCGCCACGAGCTGCCGGGCCGTGCGCGGAGAGTAGGGGACGCTCGCTCGACGTGCCGGCGCGACCGTCACCGCACGGCGCGAACGCGCCTGCGCCAGATACTCCTCCTTGCCTGCCCGCCATTTCACCTGCAGCCGCCGGATGATGGAAGGGTCCAGCCTATCGAGCACGCGCTTGATCGCGGTCGTGGGCCGCAGCGCCGGATTAGCGACGATCAGGTCCGCCACTTTGCTCAACGTCGGGGCATCGTCCTTGCCGGTACCGATCGGCCGCCCGCGGCCCCGCTTATTCTGACTGGTCATTGGTCGATCCTCTGCTTTGCTGCGCGGTAAGATGACCACGTATTCCTTCAGTTCAAGCGATAAGAAATTGAGACGAAAAGCGAGGATAAATGCTGCGAACAACTTGCTCGATTGCAGCGGAAGCGAGGATAAATCGCGATATTATCCTCGTCCCGGCTAGGGTCGGCCGCGTAGGTTTCCGTATGCCTGGCTCAGAACCAACAGGTGATCCGGCTCGGCCGCGAACCAAGCGTAGCTGCCCCATGCGAGGCTATCGACCGTCTTCTTGAACGGCCCGGCGCTGCGATCGAGAAAGGCGGTCACGAACGCGACATGCTCGGCCGGAAAGCCGGCTTCGGCGACCAGCTCCAGCAGCGCCTCCTTGCGGCGCTCGCTTACCGGCCCGTCCGTTGCAACGACCTCCACGAACACCAACAGCGGGTGGGCGGGGTGCAGGTCCACCAGGATCGTGTCGGGTAGGTTCTTGTCGGCTTGGATGGTGAGGCCGATCGACCGCGCCAGCTCGTCGTCGCGCGCCACCACCTTGTTCCCGCTCTCGCTCAGGAACACCACCGCGGGCTCGCCAAGAAAGGCCGGCGCGAACACCTCTACCACCGCCTTCGTGATCTCCGAACTCGGCCCCGGCTTCATCCGGCGCGTCTCGCCATTGGGGAAGGTGACGAGCACCTGGTCGGCGCTGATGCCACCCGCGCCACGGCGCACGATCGCCAGCCTGGCGAGCGCGCCCTTGCTCAGCGCCTCGGCCTGCCATGCCGCGATGCGGGTCTGCAGATCCTCGCCGGCAAACGCCGGATCGAACAGTGCGGCAAAGCCTGGCTTCAAGGCATAACGCGGCTTGCTCGATGTGGTGGGAAGGTCGGTGCGCTCACTCACCGCGCCGATCGCCACCAATCCCTCGCGCAACGTCTCGTCCCTGATCGGCTCGCGCGTGTTGTCCTGATACCAGCGCCGGCCCTCAACAGAGCTGCCTGTACGGAGCACGCCGGTTGCATAGACAGCGCGGCTCGCGTCATCATCCCGGGCTGCCTGCTCGTCGGTCATGCGATAGACGTGCTTGGGACCAAGGAACGTACCGGTGCCGTCGATCGCGTCGATGTAGAGCGCGGTGAACACCGTACTCGCCGCCAGCATCCGGGTCAGATAGCTGCGATTGGGCGCGCCCTCGGGGAAGATCGCCTGCAGCCGCTCATGCACCTGATCGCGGGTGAGGAGCGGCATCATGCCTGTTCCTGCCCGTAAAGCCGCGCCAGCTCCGCCTCGATCTCAACGCTGCAGGCACCCTTGGCGACGAGGCGCTCGACGCCGCGCATCGCGGCGGGTGAGGGGAGAGGGATGGCCTCCAGCTCGAACGCCGACACGGCCACACTGCCGTTGATGCAACGGAACAGCTCGTCGGCAATGCGGCTATTCAGGACCGCGGCAACCGTCGCCGGCGACACAGCGGGCCGCAACGTCGGCCGCACCATGTTCAAGTGGTTCTCCACCACCACACCGCCATGCTTGGCGATGAACTCGGCCGGCAGCTCGGCCGCGATCAGCCGGCGCGCCTGCTCCTTAGCAGTCGTGCGCTGCACGAGAACGCACGCCTCCTCAACCAACAGCCAGGCGTCGCCGCGCGCGATCTTGAAATATGGCGCGTGATTGCGCTTCTCGGCTCGGTAGATGAACCGGCCATCCGCCGTCACCGCCTCCGCCCATATCAGCGGGTGGACGCCGCGACCGGCGCGGTCACGCATTTGGTCTTTGAAGCGGTTCCACACCAACGGCCCTGTCGAGACGCTGTAGCCCCAATCGTCGAGCCGGGCGGGCATCGCCTCGGCCGCGGCGATCAGCCGGCTGTGTTCGGGGTGACGGGGCGCAAGCCACGGCTGCGACGCGGGGGAGGGCAGGCCGATGGTGCCGTTCCTGATGACACGCGCCTCGCGTTCGCTTGCGACTTCGACATAGTGGACCTGGGCACGGCCGGGCTTCGCGCCGCGACGATAGGCGGCAAGCAATGTCTCCTGCAGCACGTCCTCGAATACGCCACGGCGGGCATGAACGAAGTCGATCGCCGCAGGCGGGGCCTCCTTGGCGATCAGCTCGCGAAGCGCGGAATAGTAATGGCCCGAAAGGAAGCTGGTTGGGGTGAGATAAGCGATCGTGCCGCCCTTCCTGGTCCAGCGCACGGCTATGTCGGTGAACACGCCATAGAGGTTGGCATGGCCGTAGAGCCCGCGCGCGAAGCGGCGGCGCTGCTCGGGGGTGAGCGTGACGCGCCCATAGGGTGGGTTGCCGATTACAAGGTCGAAGCGGGCGCTGGGCGGCTCCTCCAGCGTATCGGCGACGCGCACAATCACAGGCGCGTCGCGACCTGCAGCCGCGGTCACGTCCGCCAGCAGCAGCTCGATCGCATTCTGCCCGAACCCGGCCGCGTAGGGGTCAAGCTCCAGCCCCAGCAGGCGCGCGCCGATCTGCCGGAGCACGAACGCCGGGTCGGCCGCGGGAAGGGCGGCGATCATCCGCTCGGCTGCGGGTAGCAGGAACGCGCCCCCGCCACTCGCCGGGTCCAGCACGCGCGCCTTGCTCCAATCGACGCCTTGCTCCTCGGCCATGTCGAGCAAGCGGGTGGCGAGGGCGGGCGGGGTGTAGAACGCGCCACGCGCGCCCCGCTCGCGGGTCGCAAGCAAGGTCGTGTAGAGACCGGTCAAATAGTAGGCGGCTTCGCCGATCGGGAGCGGCGCGGCCTCACGCCCTACCGCCTGCGCCAGCTCGGCAACGGCGCTGTCGAGCTGGCCGTAGGGCTGGGCGAACGGCGGGCTGAGCCGGGCATGGGGGCGGGCCTGCAGCCGGTAGGTGTCGAGCGCAATGCGTGTAAACAGCGCCGCCATGTCGCGCCGCCGCGGCTCGGGAAGGGTTCCGGCCCATGCCCGCGCGAGCTGACGCGCGCGTGCCAGCTCGTAGCGTTGCGCCTCTAGGTCTGCAGGGGCGCGGAAGGGAAGGGCAGGTGCTAGGCTCATGCCGCTTTCTCAAAGCGGTCGGCTTCGACCGATCGCACAAACCTGAGCATAGCCACGATCGTATCGAAGATGAAACGGGCCTCGTTAGGCTCTACGATCGGGTTGTCATGGGCGAACGACGCATTGTTGCGGACGTCGTTGAAGCTCTGGAAAATGCCGACACTGTTCTTGAATATCTGCTTGGTGATCGGCCGTAGCTCGCGCTCGGCCTCCAGCGCCTTCACGTATTTACCGACGCGGCTGTGCAGCGGCTCGGCCGTGTTCGTGTCGATCCCGCGCTGGCCTAGCAGGTGCGCGAACTTCTTCATGCTGAACGTATGCAGCCGGTCTAGGGCCGCTGCAGGCTTCCCGGCTTGGGCGTCGCGTTGGATCGCCTCGATCAGCTCGGCAAGGGTCTCGTCGCGCGAGAACGGCACGATCGCGTCAGTAGTCGGAGCAGCGCTGCCACTCTCCAAGCGGTCGATAACGGCAAAAAGCTGCTCCCGGACCGTGCCGGGCTCGTCGGGATGCTGAAAGACGGTTGTGGGTAAGGTGCGCCGGTATTCCCATAGCGCCCGCAAAGCGCGCGCGACGACGTGCGCCGGCTCGATTTCGACAAAGGCGCGAAGCCGATTGCCTTTGGAATCGCCTTTGAAGCGATAGCGTTCGGCGTCGATCTCGACGCCAAGCTCCTCCTCGAACCACTCGGCATAGGTCCGATCGCTGAAGTTGAGCACATAGCCGCTGCTGATGAAGGCATTATCGATCGCGCGGCGCTCTGAAAGTTTCGTCTGAACCATCCCGCTTCGCTCAGGCTGCGTCGGCGAGCGAGCTGCGCCCACCGGGAATATGCCGGTAGAGGGTGGACGGCTGCACCCCGAGCTGCTGCGCAACCTCCTCAACCGTGATGGTGTTATCGGCGAGCATCGCCTTGGCGCGCTTGATCTCGGCCGGCCCCATCGCCGGCTTGCGCCCGCCGCGGCGGCCTAGCGCCTTTGCGTGGGCGAGCCCGGCCTGTGTGCGCTCCAAAGTCAGCTCGCGCTCGAACTCAGCGACGGCCGCGAAGACGTGGAAGACGAGCCGCCCGCCGGGGCTGGTGGTGTCGATCGCTTGGGTAAGCACGCGAAGGCCGATCTCGCGCTGCGCGAGATCTTCAGCCGTCTCCACGAGCTGCCGAACGGAGCGCGCAAGCCGATCGAGCTTCCACACCACTAGCGTGTCGCCGGCGCGGATGTAGTCGAGGGCAGCTTGCAACTCAGGGCGGTCACGCTGCGCGCCCGATGCCTTCTCGGTGAACACGCGCTCGCATCCGGCTTGGCGGAGCGCATCTAGCTGTAGGGCAGGGGACTGGTCGCGGGTGGACACGCGGGCATAGCCGACGAGCAAGGCCGTTCTCCGAAAACTCAACCTGACCTAGCTTGTTTTCGGGGAAGGAAACAAGAGAGCGTTGCGAGATGCTTGATGCCGATCGTGGCGGCTTGTAAACGCTCGCGCTAAGTGGCGGCATTCTGATCGCGCTATTTGTCAGTTGCCGGGTCCGATGACGAGGCAATCGCGCGCGGCCTGAACGATGTCAGCGGTGACCTCCTCGACGCGGTTGAGGGTCATGATCCGCCGCATCTGCGCGAACAGGCGCTCCATGAGCCGGAAGTTGCCGCGCGTGATGCGGATCACGGCTGCCTGCGCTTCGATCGCGTCGAGTTGGGCCGGGTCGAAGCTGATCCCGAAATCGCCGGCGTGGGTCGCGAGCAGCAGCCGCATTTCGGTCTCGGTAAGCGGTTTGAACTCGTGGACGAAGCCGATCCGCGAGTAGAGCTGGGCATAGCGGGCGAGGCGCTTCTCCAAGCCCGGCATACCCATCAGGATCAGCCCGAAGCCGTGGCGATCGGCCATGTCGCGGAGATGTTCGAGCGACTTTATGGTCAGGCGGTCGGCCTCGTCGACGATGACGAGGGGGCAGGCGATGCGGGCGGCGTCATGGGTGATTTCGTCCTGCGAGCCGCCCGCGACCGTCAGCCGGGCATAGCCCAGCTTAATGAGGTTGAGGCCCAACACCGCGTCGATCGTCTTGGGCGTGTTGCTGACCGACACGGTGTAGAAGACGGCGCGGCAGCGAGCGACCTTTTCGCCAAGGAGCGCGGCAATGGGACGGAGCGCGGCATATTCCCCCAGGTCGGGGAAGCTGGAAAACTCGCGCGCCGATCGCGTCTTTCCGACGCCCGGCCGGCCATGACACACGCCGATATAGCGGTAGTGCGCGCAGGCTTCGGCAAACTCGACGAACCGGGCATGTTCGCGGGTCGCCAGGAACGGCTGCTCGACCAGGAACTCAATCGTCAGCGGCGTAGAGCCGGAGCCCTCGGTAGGTGGTGGGCCGGGAAGCCGTATCCTCTTGGTCGCCATCGAAGGTCTCCGTGGGGGCAGGCACCTGCTTGTCGCGCTCCTTCGCGCCGCGCCGGGCGCGCTGGATCGCGCGCAACGACGGGTGCCCAGCGTGCTCGGAGCTGAGCGCACGGCAGACGAACCGGCCCTGGTGGTAGACGTGGATCTCGGTCAGGTCGCGGGGGTCATAGACCGCCTCGACCTGCTCGCCGACGAAGGCCGCGAGCGTGGGTTCGACATAGCGCCTGCCCATCAGACGGATGCCGTCGCGCAGCACTTTACGGGGCTTGGGCACGTGCACGAGCAGCATGTCGAGCTGTTCAAGGCTGTCGGGCATTGCGGGCAGGAACCCGCCCTTCTGCCAGCGCGTGATCGGCGGTTCGCCGGTGCTGCCATGCGGGCGACGATGATAGACGCCGCACACGAACGCCTCGAAGCGGGCGCGCAGCTCGTCGAGCGTGAGCACTGGCGCCGACAGCGGCTTGCCCGCGATCAGGTGGCCGGGCAGGTCGGGCAGGAACATGTCGTTGATGGTGCGGAACAGCCGCTCGATCTTGCCGCGCCCGCGAGGACGCCCCGGCAGCGAATGGATGAGGCGGATTTTGAGGGCGATGCACGCCTGCTCGATATGCTCGGAGATGAAATCCGAGCCGTTGTCGACGTAAAGCTGTTCGGGAATGCCGCTGACGATCCATTCGGGATTGGGCTTGCGCCAGATCGCCTGCCGCAAGGCGAGCGCCGTGTTGAGGGCACTGGGGGCATCGAGGCTGAGGAAGTAACCGGCGATGGCTCGGCTGTGATCGTCAACGATGACGGTCAGCCAAGGACGCACCGGGGTTCCGGCATCATCGAGCACGAGAATGTCGAGAACGGTATGATCGGCCTGCCACATCTCGTTCGAGGTCGCGGCTTCGCGCCGATGCACTAGCTCGTGCTGGTCGCGGTAGACGGCCGGATCGGAGGCTGCGGCGATCTGGCTTGCCGGTATCGCCCTGACGACACGCGCGACGGCCGCATAGCTGGGGGTTCGGTGTCCATGCGCGATGGCGAGTTCCTGCACCTTTCGGTGAATGGCGGCGACCGGGGGTCGCGGGCGCTTGGTGGCGAGAGTGCGGGTCAGTTCGACCAGATGTTCCGGCAGGTGCAGCCTGCCCCGATCGTTGCGCGGCAGACGCGCGAGACCGGCAAGTCCTTCGGCACGGTAGCGCCCGAGCCAGCGCTGCAACGTCCGCTCGCTCAGCGTGCCGGTGCGGGCGAGGTCCGCGAGCGGGATGCCATCGGCGAGGTGCGGTTCAAGGACGCGGTAGCGCTCGATCGCCAGCGGCGGGGCAAGCGCCGGATGCGTCACCGCCGACGGTCCGTGTCGCAGGTAAGGAAAACGGAGATTTGCCTGCCCATCGCCATGCGAGTCCGCTCGCGTTGCCAAACCGGCCTGTTCGACGTAAATCTACCCGGTAAAGAAAACTAGGGCAACATAGACCTGCCGATGACGACTTTCTTCCCAAACCGCGCCCGATCGGGGCGCCACCGGCCCTACGCATGAAAATCGGTTACGCCCGCGTATCGACCGCCGAGCAGAACCTGGACCTCCAGCGTGATGCGCTGAAGGCTGCCGGCTGCGAGAAGGTCATCACCGACAAGGCCTCCGGGGCGACTGCCGCTCGCCCTGGATTGGAAAAGGTGAAGGAGCTGCTTCGCGCCGGCGACACACTGGTGGTCTGGCGCCTCGACAGGCTCGGCCGCTCGCTCCGTGATCTGATCGGATGGATGACCTACCTCGACGAGGAAAAGGTCGGGCTGCTGAGCCTGCACGAGGCGATCGACACGACCACCACGTCGGGCAAGCTTACCTTCCACCTGTTCGGGGCATTGGCGGAGTTCGAGCGCAACCTGATCCGCGAGCGGACCCAGGCCGGTCTCACCGCAGCCCGCGCTCGCGGCAAGAAGGGTGGCCGGCCGGCCGCACTCGGCAAGGACAAGCGCGACCTGGCCGTCAGGCTCTACCACGAGAACACGATGCCGATCGCCAAGATTTGCTCGATGCTCGGCATCTCCAAGCCAACACTCTACGCCTATGTGCGATCGGCCGAGACCAAGCCGGTAGCCGCGTAGCGACGCTCGCCGACAAATAGCGCGATCAGAATGCCGCCACTTAGCGCGAGCGTTTACAGCGGCTCCCCGGCAGGTCCGGCGGTCGTCTCCGGTAATCGACCGTTTAAGGGAAAACGGATTGGGCCATCTATCGGCCGCCGCCCTGCCTTCCAAGGACAGGGTTCGGGCAAGGTCACCGACACGCCTCCCGAGCCTGCTTATTGATCGCCTCGCGGAAATGAGCCTTGGTCTGCTTCGCCACATTGGCCACAAGTGGGTTGTCGCGGTAACGGTTAACCTTCTGATCGACGGCTCGCTCCATGTCACGAATGGCTGCGCGCACGCTGCTTTGATCGGTAGGATCAAACTTCACGGTCGTAAGCGCACCGTCCAGCTCCTTCATGGCTTTCTGAGCGTCGCCCAACTGGCGGGTCAGGGTGTCAAATCCGGTGATCTTCACCATGTCGTTCTCCTACTTGGACCAATGTCCCAGCACCCACTCCCATGCGTGCCGATCGTAATCCCAGCGCCAGTGCGCCTTTACCCATTTGGTCTTGCCGAGCGGGCGCAGGGTGCGAAGGTTCTGCAGCCGATCTGGCGGTTTGGGCGGCCGTGGAGGCCTGGGCGGCCTCAGCTTCCTCATCGCGCCCTCAGTTCACGGTGTATTCGCGCCAGGGAATCGCCCCCACCGGCACGTTGGATAGGAACCGGACAATATCAGGGCGCCCGTAGTAGGTCGCGCGACCGCTGGCCTCCTGCCCCATGAGAATGATGGGCAACCCTGGAAAGATGAAACAGAAGCTCGTCGCGGTACGACTTGCTTCCGAACGGTTATCCAGAATGTGCCGCTTCACCACCACGATCGCGAAGCTCACCCCTTGTTCCCGGACGACGGCTCCTTGCAGCTTCATATTAGCTCCTCAAACAAATGAGGAGCCGCACCCCGATAGAATGCGGCCCCTGGTAATCAGCCCTTGGGCGGGAACGGGTCGTTACCGTAGCTGTCCCGCGCCCTGATCTGGCCGTTACGGCCGTGGATCAGGACCTCGCTGCCCTGACGCTGGGCGGTGCTGCGGGCCGCCTGGGCTGCGGCATCTTGCGTCGAATGCACCGAACTCGCCCGGCTATTGCCGGCACCCCGAACGGCCCAGCCGCCCGAGTGCGGCACCACATGCTGGTTTTTGCCTACCATTGTATTCGGACCTCACGTTGCGTTAGTGGAGCAACGTTGCGAGTCTGCAACGTGCATTTGGGAGATTGCATATGTCCAACGCTCTTTCAAGGGTCGAACAGTGACGGCCGTTCAGTTCGACGGGGATAAGTTCATCAAGACACTGGACAGCACACGCCAAGCGCGTTCCCTCACCTGGCGTAAGGTCGCAGACGAGGCAGGAGTAAGCGCTTCTACCCTCACCCGTCTTTCCCAAGGGAAGCGTCCCGACGTCGACAGCCTGGGAGCGCTAGCTCACTGGGCCGGTGTCGAGACGGACACATTTTATCGAACGGACCAGCCCTCCCGTCCTACCGAACCGCTAGCGCAGGCTATGGGCTACCTGCGCGCCGACCCCAGCCTCAACGAACAAGGAGTAAAAGCATTAGAAGCGATCCTCCGCGTCACTTATGAACAGTTACGAGGAAAGTAGCACATGACCCTGCGGCGAGGATTCAAGTCCGAAGCGAACATCACTTCCAGGGAAATACGCAAGGAGCTCGGCCTCGCCGCCGAGGCGCCACTATGCCCGTTCCGAACAGCGGAACTCATCGGCGTCAAAGTTCTCAAGCTATCGTCGTACCGCTCTCCGCTACCGCTCGAGACGGCTTACCTGATGCAGAACCGCGGGAAGATCGTGCTTTCTGCAATTACCGCCTGCTTCGGCAACGATCGTGTCATCATCTACAACGATTTCCTTGCTCCAACCCGGTCTCACGCCGACATCATGCACGAGATTAGCCATATGCTCCTCATGCACCCGCCGCACCGGCTCTACGCCGAGACGGGAGGGCGACATTATGATGCTGAGCTGGAGGAAGAGGCGAACTGGCTCAGTCCTGCGCTGCTGGTTTCCGAGGACGCGGCGCTCGCGATCGTACAGAGTGGGGTCGGTGTTCGGGTCGCGGCAGAACGGTACAGAGTGAGCTCCAGCCTAATGCAGATGCGGTTGAACGTCACCGGAGCACTGAAGCGCGCTGCTCGCGCCGCATAGGTATCGTGCTACTGCGCTATCCGCTTAGCGTAGATTGGCGTGCGGACCCACGATCGCCCTCGATCGGGGTAGCCTCGTTTTGAACCACGGTTCTGCAGCGGCCCAACCCATGAAAAAGCAAGGCGCGCCTGCCTGCGTCTCAACCGACGGTTTTGACACCAGCAAATCCACGCTCTGAGTGATACCGCTTACTCACTGATTCTTTGAGCCATCCCAACACAAAGAATGGTCACGGTTACAAATATTATCCACACTGCAAGCTGTGATATTCCTAGTATTCGGTCGAGTACTAGCAGAACGCCAAGACTTACAACGGGTATCGCCAAGATTACATATTCTCTCGGTGAGCGCTTCTTATGCGAAAATACGTCATATACAATGTAGCTGAATAATATCATCGTTAATACAACAGCCGCTACAATGGCCCGCTGCATATTGTTTAACTCTAACACCTGCACTGATATCGCTAGTATGGCAACTAGTAGTATGAATATTGCAGACCGCATCACCTTGATCCTCCCTGGCAAGCGGGATTCGATACAAATTCGAAGGTGGCCTTCACTCCTCCGGTGATGATACTAGCCTGTAGATAGCCTGGTAGGAACCTTCTGAAGCCGAGCTTAGCTGCGTGACCCCAATCTCGAGGGAAACGTCCATCACGACTCCGACCATAATCACCTTCACCAATCCGCTCGCGAGCCTCGAAGATTGACTTGCCTGCACCCGCAATAACCGAGATAGGATCGATGAAGCCTTCTAGACCAGCGGTTGCGACTGCCCTTACGCAACGCTCTAAGTCCTGCTCATCTTTCTGCTTCTTCTCTGGCTTCTCTTCAGGAGCAAAGACAACAATATCCGGGCCGTCTACCCCCGCATCCCCTCCAGGTCCCGGACCTGCACCATAAACGAGCCCGGGAAAGTTATCCAACATGCTGTTTGGACTACTACAGACGTTACATTTCCGCCCCCAAACGGTGAACGTCTCGGGGCCGGGCAGGCGATTAGGATCACCCCTTGGCGTAGGATCAATCGGCTTTACATGCGGATTGAGTTCGACCACGGCCGTCCCGCTCGGATCGAGCAGGTTTACTGGATCACCTGCCACATATCCGTACAGGTTCTGCCCGCCGGCGTAGCCGATCGGATCGGTCTGCATGAACCGTCCCAATCCGGCGTGATACAAGCGAGCCTTGTAGTAGTGCAGCCCGATCTCCGGCAACCAGGCCTGGCCAGTGTAGGCGAAACGCCCGGTCACGCTGCCTTGCGGCTGCCCATACTCGTCATACTTGTTGATGCCGACCACGTTGCCCGACGCGTCGGAGGCGGCGACGATGCTGCCGCGTTCGTCGGCGTGCAGCCAGCGCCGGATGGCGGTGCCGGAGCCCTCATACCAGACCAGGGGCTCGTCGGTGCCAGGACCGTGCACATAGCGGCGCTGAACCCCACCCTCGTTCCGCTCCTCGATCAAGTTGGTCCCATCGTACTGCATCCATGCGAAGGAGGCGGCGGGGCTCAGCCAGTGAAACCGCCCCAGCGGGTCCCAGGTTAGAGTAACGTTTCCTCCCTGATGGAGCCTGTTCTCAGAGGTGTAAGCGTATGTAGTCGAGCCGACGCTGGACACGTTGCCGCGTCCGTCATAGCCGAGTCCGGTCGCACCCTGGGCGACGAGCTGGTTCAGGCCATTCGAGGTTTCGACCGCATCAACGTTCGCGGCTCCTGTCCAAGCATAGGCGTCGTTGTTGCTGGTTCTGCTCGCGATCTGCCCCGCAGGGTTGTACGCGAATGTCAGGGCGAGATCCCAGGTCGTGCCGGCGACGTTCTGGCTTAGGTTGGGCATTCGGCAACCGGGACCGTAAGAGTAGCCAGCACGACCTCGGCGACCACGTGGCAGCCTCCCACACCGACCACAATCACCACAACGAGACCCCG